>Ga0268262_10005552_pt1 | contig 12458 bp, 9 predicted proteins | sample TergutNc150P3_FD_190354 | JGI IMG/M metagenome (GOLD analysis project Ga0268262, IMG submission 190354) | Nasutitermes corniger P3 segment gut microbial community from laboratory colony in Florida, USA - Nc150 P3 (SPAdes) (version 2) | ecosystem: Host-associated > Arthropoda: Insects > Digestive... | reverse complement strand
GAAGTACAAAGGGCCAAAAAGCGGGCATGGATTTGCCGCTGAAGACGCGAATGCCTTAAATGATAAGTTTAGAGGGAAAAAAGTAGATAAAGTTGGCGTATGCAATGAATTAAATGGGGCTGATCGGATTGTTAACGGAAAAATGATACAGACCAAATATTATAACACCGGAAAAGGAAGCGTAGATGCCGCTTTTGATCAAAAAACCGGTAATTACAGATATGATGGGCAGATATTGGAAGTTCCCAAAGACCAATATGAAGAAGCTCTGGCGCGGATGAAGGAGAAAATAGCCGAAGGCAAAGTCCGAGGATATACAGACCCCGAAAAAGCCCATGAAATAGTAAAACGAGGTGACGTTACCTATAAACAATCCGTTAATATTGCCAAAGCAGGTAACATAGACTCATTATGGTTTGATGTTAAAACTCAATCTGTTGTAAGTGTAGGCGCGTTTGGTATTTCATTTATCATCTCCTACGCTACCGGAATATGGCAGGGATTAAAACCAAAAAAGGCGTTCAAAAACGCTTTCGGAAGCGCATTAAAAACAGGGACTATCGTTTTAATATCCGGCGTTGGCACACAACAATTACTTCGTACTTCATTTGGACGCTCTTTTGCGGCATTTACGACAAAAATATCACGGCAAGTTGTTACAAGAATATACAGTACAAAAGCCGGAAAAGAATTGATCGAAAAAATCGCGAGCGCCATAATGAAAAAAGCATTGCACGGAGCGGCTGCAAAGAATGTAATATCAAAATTGTTACGGTCAAATCTGGTTACGGCGACAGTTACAGGCGTTGTATTAACAATTCCTGACGCTTATAGCGCCATAGTATCACGCAGTATTTCATGGACCCAGTTCGGCAAGAATTTGGCTGTAACCGCCGGCGGAATCGGCGGAGGAATTGGAGGAGCCGCCGGCGGCGCGGCAATTGGCACGTTAATATTCCCTGGTGTTGGAACAGTAATAGGCGGAGCTATCGGCGGGATTGCCGGCGGTATTGGCGCTGCACTGGGAGTGAAGAAAGTAGCGGACTTAATTGCTCCTGACGACGCTCAGATTATGATAAAATCAATGAATACCGCTGTTGAAGAACTTGCCTATGAGTATATGCTCACTGAAAACGAGCTGGAGAATACAATAGTCCCCGCAGTAAAAGATACGGTAGATTCAAAATGGCTCAGGGAAATGTACAAGTACAGCGGGGGCAGGAGTAATATTTCCAGGCAAAAACACTATGTTCGGGAACAATTTGAGGGCGATTTTGAAGCTGTTTTGAAAAACAGGGCGAAAATCAAGACTCCGAAGTTTACAACCTTGAAATGGATGGCGTTTAAAACAAGAACAAGGCTGATTTTTGACTATCTCTGCATGAAGTTTTTGGCAATATTCAGCAAAAAAAGAAGGCTGCAATTAGAGGAGGCTTCAATAGAGCAACCGGAAATTTCGCAAGTGCAAATTTCGCAAGATAACGAGGATATTAAATGGCTTTGGGATGAAACTCCTACAAACCGTTTAGAAAATAAATCCGTTGATGAGTATTTGGTATCAATAGAAAATGAATACCAAATGTATCTCTCAGCAAATCAATAAAAGGAGAAAATTATGGCATTTCCAGTAGTTCCGGCGGTAGCAGTTGCCGCCCCAGTTATCGCGGCAGTATCCATAGGGATCAATATTTATCAGGCTGTTCAGAACAACAAACTTCGGAAGCAGATACGGCAGCTTAAAAGAGAGAACAATAATTTAAGGGCTGAAATTGAAGAAAGAAGAAAAGAGTTGAAGGCCCTTAAAATTTGGTGTTTCCGCCAACGTATCAATCTGCACCGTGATATCTCCAATAATAAGAAGGAAATTCAGGCGAATAATCGGGAAATATGGGAATTGGAGCGGCAGGTAGCCTAAGGGGTTTATATGGTGTTTGCATGCGGTATGTTGGCAATGCGGTATGTTGACACCATATAATCAATTGTGATATCATTTTAATAAAGAAGGAGATTACCGTGATAAGCAAATGGGGCGTAAAAAACTTCAAGTCTATTCTTGAGGCAAACCTAGATTTAGCCCCTCTTACTATATTCACAGGGGTAAATTCCAGCGGAAAAAGTTCGTTTTTACATTCTATCGCGATGTTAAAACAATCATTTAATAAAGGTGCTTATGTTTTAACTGGCGATCTCGTTGACCTTGGTGAATTCAAACATATTTATTGTAAAAAATCATCTGAATATAAACAAGACGCAAAAGAAATTGATTTACAATTCACTATTTCCTCAAAAGAACATAAACAGATACATATTGAACAAAGATTGAAAAAGGATGATGAAACAAAATTAAGGCTGGAGTCATTCAGTATTGAATCTAAAAACAAGGAAGACAATGAGAATATATATTTAAAATACTCAAGGAATGACATGACTAAAATAGATGATATTTCGCTTGAAGAAATCAGGAAATTTAAAGAACTTTCTCCATTTTTTAACAGAGATATATATATTGAAAAAATACATACTGATTTTCGCCATTCATTTATACCGGATAAAATTCAAATAAGCTTCATTATAAAATATACTGATAAACAAATTAATGATTTTATAAGCAAATTAACAATGATAAGTACAAAAAAAAATCACTCGGATTACTTAAAGTATGTGCAAATTGATGATCAAGAAGATGATAGTTATGAATATTATCTAAAAAAATACTTATTTTCTCCAGAAGAATTTTATTTATATGAAAGAATATTCAATAAAATATATCAAGAAATATCTAAAGGAACAAATAACGATTATCAAGATCCATTTACACCAATATTCAAAAAATATTTCTCTAATTATAATAATGTATCTTTAATTAGTTGGTATTGTGTTTTATCAGAAATAAACGATGAAGAAATAAATATTATCAAAGAAGAAATAACTAAAGATGGTAGTAAATTTATTAAACAAATAATAAAAAATGATGAGCATGAGACTCTTACTGTTGAATTACCAGCATATCTAAATGTGGTAGGTAAAGAGATTGAGAATTATTTCAATAAGAAAATTAATTATCTTGGACCGCTTCGTGAGGATCCAAAATGGACATATGAATTCAGTTCTGCTGAAGAGATTAATGTTAAAGGTTCAAACGCTCTTTCTTATTATTATCAGCATTGCAAGGAGAATGTATTAAATTATATTTCCCCTATGGATATTGATTCATCAGACTGTTTATTAAGAACAACAAATTTAGATAAGGCATTAGATGAATGGTTGAGCCATATTGGTATAGCTAATGAACATTATATAACAAAACAACCTGATAACTTTAAAACAATACACCCGTCTGAAGATAAAACACCTTCTTTTACTAATAGTTTTACTAATATTATGTCAGATGTAGCTAATATCGCGACACTTGGTGCTATTAATATATTAAAGAAAGAACATAATAAAAAAGTGATAATAGAAGAAGGCGATTTTGAAATAGTTTTATTTTTTGATGGAGGAAACTACGCAATTCCTCAACTTGGTACCGGCGTGAGCCAGATTCTGCCTATTTTGTTAATGTGTCTTACCGCTCCTCCAGATTCTACAATAATAATCCAGGAGCCAGAACAGGCCCTTCACCCGAAAATGCAATCGCGGTTGGCTGATTTTTTTATCTCTATGGCTTTATCCGGGCGGCAATGTATTATTGAGACGCACAGCGAGTATATTATTGAAAAGTTACGATATAGAATAGTAAAGGAAAAAAATGAAAGCATTAAAAGTAAGACGAAAATATACTTTGCGAAAAAAAATGACGGGAAAACAGAGTTTGAAGAAATAGAAATAAGTGAATATGGCGCAATCATGAATTGGCCGGAAGATTTCTTTGATGAAAGCTCAAAATGGGCTAATGATATTGATAAAGCCGCATCTGAAAAATGGGAGAAAAACAATACAGGACAATGATAAGTTATTCCATTGATTCAACCGTTTTTATCCCTCCACTGCTTCCTGAAAAACTTCCAGTAAACACAGAACAATCAGTTCAAATAACAAGAAATCTCTATAATTACAGAAAAACAATCGATCATTGCTATAATTTATTAATACACCAGAATAATATATCAGTATATTTATTCCGGGGTATAAAATATTATTTTGATTATGATTATAAAAAAGCGGGAACAATCAGCCGTTTACCTATGGATGCAACAAAGAAAAGACTTGATGATATATTGAGTTTAAAATTTGCTGAAAAAGAATGTCATCTTGGTATAAACTTTAAAAAAGATATAAATAAATATTTTTTTAATGACTGGTTTCAAATAAAATATATAGATAAAAGCAACTGTACTTTAACCCCATCTTTGAATGAATTAATCACACAGGATAATGAATTTGAATCCAGAGTTATCATGATCGGAATACTTAATCAATATATATATAAAACTCCCGATTTTCATTTTCTCATACTAAATAACAATGATTCATCAGTATCTGTAAAATCAAATATAAATTTTACATTTTTAAATAAAAATAACCCTAACGAATTATTGAATACACAAGTACAAACAAAGCAAATTAACAATATTACTATTGAACCTGAAAAATACAAAACTGTTCATGATGCCTGTGAAGCGGCTAAGAATAATTTTGCAAATTATCTTGTTTTTGGCGATGATGTTAATGCTGGTATTAAAACAATAAGAGATTCCGCAGGTCCACCTGACAGAATATTCGCATATTTGGAAACCCTCAAAGATTTTTGTATTTATAAAAGTAAAAATAATACACCTTATGATGATGCTGACATTTTATGTGTGTTTGGCTGTATTTGCAGCCATGAATGGGAAGATGATTTAAAAGATCAAAAAGTAAACGATGATAGAAAGTTTGATAACGGGTCAGGGCAGAAAAAATTAATGGAACTTCATTTGAAACCTAATACTTTTGATCCTGCTCCAGGAAAGAGCAGAACAGTAAGAATTCACTTTGAATGGGATGAAATTCAGAAAAAAGTTATAATAGGATGGATTGGCGCTCATCGTTATTTGCCTGAAAAGTCCTAAAAAATCGTAAATAAATTTGTTAAGTTCTCATCATTATGGGCCTCTATATATATAGACAGGCAAGATGCCGTCAAATCTTTTTAAACAGGAGATACAAAATGACTTTAACTTATGATGAAAAAGTGAAATGCAACGCGATTATTCATACGGCTTCCGTGGCTGCCGGGGCAATGGGGATAATCCCAATAGGGCCGGCTGATACACTGATGATTACGCCAACACAAATAACAATGATTATCTCCTTGGGTGCTGTTTTTAACATCCGAGTGACTGAAAGTGTTGCAAAAAGCATCCTGAGCGGTCTTGCTCTTAGTATAGCCGGACGGTTCGTAGCGTCAACATTATTGAATTTTATCCCTATAGTAGGCTGGATTATAAAAGGCGGTACCGCCGCCGGGCTTACCGAAGCAATTGGCTGGGCTGCCGTTGCCCATTTCCAGGATATAAACGAGAACCACAGCAAATTTGCCGGAAAAAAAGAAGGCTATATTGAGGCTTCCTCTGAATATGAAACAAAGCTGCGGCGGCAGGCCGAGGAGTTTTTAAAAAAAGAAACCATATATGAAGCTGAAGTTGCAGAATTCACGCAATTAATTGACGAACTCAGTAGAATGATAACCGGATTATCGACCGATGGAAACTCGGACTCTCCCGATGTCAGGGAAAAGATCCGTGTATTGGAAGACTTAATTGACAGACTGAAAAAATTACACAAGGAAGAATAGTATTTTGGAAAATATCGCTATACAACTTCAAAATATTCAAAATCGGCGGAAAAATCTGGAGCTAAGTTCCGGACAAACATTGGAATCAATGCGTGCTATAGCAAGTGAATCTCTGCGTGTAGCTGATTATGCCCATAATGCAAAACGTACTATCAATGACCTTGATGTTGAATTTGAAAGGCAGACCGGACTGACTAAAATTGATATTACGTTTCTGTTTTTTGCGACAGCGGCTCAATGTGTACGGCAGTATGTCTTAACCGGGTTTCCAGAACGGTTGGACGATCAGACGGCGGCAAATGCGACCAAAAGTCATATGGAGGAACATTCAAATCGCTGTCATAAGTGGTATAATCCGTCGCTTGAAGAAATAATCACTAACCCAGTCCCATTTGACGCTATGTATGGCAGTCCTGATTTTGACTTGGGGCTTTCAGGCAGGACTCACAGAAGAAAAACTCTTGGCCATGACCCAGTTTTAGGCTGGATATTTGGAACCGCGAATATAGCGACGAGTACTCTCACAACAAATAATTTAGCGTCATATCATGTAAAAACGGGCGAAGTATTAATACGCGACAAAATAACAAATAACGCTCAAACGCCGTATGTATTTTATTACGTTAAAGAAAAGCTGTTCCATAACGGAATTGATGGGAAAAAAATAATTGCGACTTCTCTTGTAAAGGAGGCTATTCACTTAAAATCAGATATAAATACAAAAGAAAGCCTTCCATTTCCCATTGTTTCCGCTCTTTCGCCCGAATTGGCGGATACACTGGCTTCTTATGGGCTTGATATGGCGAATATTGCGACAGTCGGGAAACAGGCAAGTTATGCTATTATGATAAATATGTTAATCGGAATGATCCATTATTTGGTACATGACTTTAATAAGGGTGAATCCAGAAAATTGTACGAGGTAAGGACCCGGAAAATACTTTCGTACTCAAATTATATTGCGTCAGCCAGTAATTTGCTTTATGTCACAATAAGCGCGGCTTTGGGAAACGGAGCCGCATTCAGAAAATTGGATATTGGCGGATTTATCGTTACACTATACAGGCTGATAAGCGATTCTGCTTTTATTCAGAAAATAAAGGAAGAATTTATTTTTGGCAATTTCAGGGCAAAGATACAGGATAAAGATGGAAATTATTGCATGGATTAACGGCAGTTACTTAATGGGGGGTTGCATATTGTCCGTGGGCTTGACATCCATAAATTACTTGAGATATAGTATTGAAACAAAGGATTAAAGCATGATAACCAAATGGGGTGTAAAAAACTTTAAGTCTATTCTTGAGGCAGACTTGGATTTAGCCCCTCTGACTATATTCACAGGTGTAAATTCCAGCGGGAAAAGTTCTTTCCTTCATTCTATCGCGATGTTGAAACAATCGGTTATACATTATCCAGAGCATGACAGGCTTGACAAAGATGAAGTGGATGACGAGTATGACGAAGATGAAGTGCATGAGGCTGATGAATTGTATGACGGGGATGAAGTGGATGACGAAGGTGACAATGAGACCCTTTATGGCTCATTTAACTTAAATGGAGATGTTAAACTTGGTTTTATGGATTCAGTTTTATGTTATAAAGCTGCTGATTACCCTGATAATGATATTGGGATAAATTTCACTGTTATTCTAGAAGACAATAACCATGTGAACGTTAAGGTTGAATGTGGATATCAAGAAGTCGTTAATTTGAAAAGAATATTATTAATAAAATTTTTATGTTTGGAATATAATAATGGAGAAAACACAATCTATATAAAAAGTCAAGTTATATCTGAAGATATATTTGAACACAAAATTACTTTTAAGTCGAAAGGAATTGAAGAAAAATATACTGCGATATCATCTTATGATTTTATTACCGATGGATCTGACCAACCAAAACCAGATTTTAATAATTTTAACTTTCTACCGGATGCAATAATATATTCAAAAAACAGCAGTTTTGAACAATTAAATAAAATATTGCGAAAACTAAATAAATATTTTTTATTAAATATTAAGTATCTTCAACCATTACGTGAAGAGCCTAATTGGGTGATTGATAAGATTCAAGATAAAAATGATAAGCAAGACGTAGATGCTAAAGGTAAAAATACAATTGCATTCCTTAAATCAAAACTTGAAGATAACTATGAAGTAGAAAATTATATTTCCCCAAAAGTAATTGATTCATCAAGTTATTCTCATAAGTCAAAAGAATATTTAAGAAATGCCTTAAAAGATTGGTTGATACACTTTGGTGTTTGTACTGATTATGAAATTGAAAATGCATATTTTGATCTAAATCGAGATGGTCTTGATATAGATTGGGAGTTAACTCCATTTTATGATCCAGATGATCTAAATGATCCTTCTTTTACAAGAAAAGAAGGAATTAGCTTATATTTAACAATTGATGGGAAAAAATTTACACTAAAACAACTCGGTACAGGTGTTGGCCAGATTTTTCCTGTTTTGGTAATGTGTCTTACCGCTCCCATTGGTTCCACTATAATAATCCAGGAGCAGGAACAAGGTCTTCACCCAAAAATGCAGTCACGATTGGCTGACTTTTTTATTGCTATGGCTTTATCCGGGCGGCAATGTATTATTGAGACACACAGTGAATATATTATTGAGCAGCTTCGCTACCGTATTATCATGATGTCTGACCTTAAACCTGAACCTTTGCATAAACTGACAAAATTGTACTTTGTTACCAAGAGGAATGGTATTTCTCATTTTAAGGATATTGAAATAAATGAATATGCCAGACTGGATGAATGGCCAGAGAATTTTTTTGATATATCGCATAAAATTTCAAATAAAATAATGAAAGAAGTAATAAAAAAATGGGAGACAGCAAAACAGAATGATTAGTTATTCTATTGACGCTTCTGTTTATGCCTATCCGTTTAGTGATAGCATACCAGACCCAAATGAAATTTATATTTATTATAAAACCATTATGGATCTGTATGATATATTAATCAAAGAGCAACCCCGAAATAAAAAGTTCTATCTTTTTTTTATGGATATTGTTTTATTATACTATCATAAAGAATTAAATTTACTTGAACAAGATATTTCACAGCTTGATAAAATGTTAATAAATGCAAATATACCTTTTACCTTTAATGAAGCTCAAAAAACCTTAGATACAATAATTACCTGGTTGCTTACAAATAGATCAGATATTGATCTGGATGATGATAAATTGCCAGAAAAAATTATTTTTGAAGATTGGTTTAATATTGAAGATGTTAAATTTAAATCTGGTAAAGAACTATCATTACCTGAAGAAGTAAGAAGAGAAATAAAGAATGAAGAACTATTTATAAACACAAAAAAGAATATAGCAAAAATAGCGTATCTAAATGAATATGTTTATAAAACTGATGAATTCCATAACATTATTTTAAACAGTTATATACAGACGCAGCCTATATCAGCAGACAATTGTGAATTTGATATAGAAATGACTAAAGAATCCTTTATTGATCAAAATAACATAAAACAGACTAAAAAATACATAATAAAGAACGCTCCATTAATAAATATAAAGGATCAAAAACAAGTAAACATTTCTAAATTGGATGTGCTTTTAAATAATAATTATCGTTATAATTCAAGTGACTGGGAAATAGCTTTAAATGACGCTGAAAAAGAATTTAAATACCTTAAGTTTGGACATGATGTTAAAAATAGTATTAGAGAGTATCAATACAAAATTAATATAGAAAAAAATAATTCTTATAGTTCTAATGATCTTAAAACAATAATAAATTGGGATAAAGAAGGTCCTGATTTATTATATGAGTATCTAAAAACCTTTAATGATTTTGTATCTAATGCTGATTTATCTCTCACCCAACCAATAATAGGAGAAAGATATCATTGCAATAAAATTTGTGAATTTACCGAAAGTTGTAGTTCAAATTTAAGATTTTATGGCGTTGATTGTGTTCCTGAAAGCCGAGGAATTAGAGATGACCGCTATAATGAAGATCAATTCAATCTTGTAGAAGCTGACAGAAAAATAAGAAACAGTAAAAATGGTTATAATTACAGCGTATATTGGACACACCTTAAACCAAAAACAATTAAATGCTATGAATCACTGTGGTTTTTAACACTTAGAATCCATTTTATGCTTTTAGTTACGGAACAAAAAATAGAAATAGGCTGGATAGGAAGGCATCTTTATCACCCTTGTACAAACTTAATAAAAATAAAAAAATGTGAAAATGATGGACGTGGAATTGGTTGTCCATTGCATCCACTAAATCCCTTAGACCCTCCTTATGACAAAATGGCAGACGAATTAACAAATTACCGCAGACAATGGCCAAAATCCGAGCCAGAACCAGAAAATGAACCGCTAAAGACGGAAAAACCTGAAAAATTCTCAAATATTTTGCCAAAAACTTGTTAAGTTCCTGGAAAACCGAGCATCATATATAGTATAGGGGAGAAAAAAATGAAGGTTGTAATCGTTACAGTTCCTATGAAGGATCCAAAAGATGTCGATGCTATTATCCATCCAGTGGAAGGCAATAAAGCTATAGAATACGGGAAACCGGTACGTTGCCCCATTAACGGGGTACTTGCAAAGACCCTTAAAAAGGACGAACAGGTAAAGTTTATTTATATTATGTCCACCTGTAAATCCGCCAGTAAAAACAGCAATAGTGAGCAAAATAAAAAAGATTTTATCGAAGAAATAGAAGGTATTAACACGGAAATTGGGGCTGTTTTAAGCTATGACACGGTAGAAATTGAATTTTCAGCTACAAATCATGCTTATGAAAAGCTTATAACTGATTTGACTGATAAAATACCGGAAAAAGCGGAAATTTATACTGATTTTACCTTTGGCTCAAAACCGGAAGCCCTCTCGCTTTTTTGCGCGCTCAGGTTTGTCGAAGAATTTTGTGACGCGGTTGTTCAGTTTATCGTGTACGGAAAAGTTGAATTTACTAAAGGAGAGGGAGGAAAGGTAATAAAAGAAAACCCCATGCTTTATGACAGCACATCGCTTTACTACCTTTTTAAACTAATGGGTACAATAAGAAACGCCGATAAAGAAACCGCTTCTAAATTATTAAAGGACTTTTTTGCTTTGTAAGGAGATTTTCAGGTATAATGCAGAAGAACATAAAAGAGCTCAAAAGTAAAATTTTTGAGCTTTATAAATTATGCAGAGAAGAGACCTCACGGGCTCGCCGTCAGACATTGTTCGGTCAACTTTGGGAACAATCACTTCGGTGGTGTAAGGATTATTTATTTAAATATGATGAAGCTTTTGAATTTGATGAATTATTTAAAGTTGAAGAATTAGGTGAGGGGATATTTAAAGTTATTCGAAACCTAGTTGAGATGGAAGAAGAACCAGACGATTTTTTTCTTTTATTCAACAAATGCTTAAGAATGGAAAGGAATGCTATTATTATAAATGAAATACGTGAAAAGGGAATAAAAACCCCAAGAAATAAAACGATCAAAGTGTATAAAATAGATAAATATGTGGAATATGAAGAAGAGAAAAAAAAAGAAAAATTATCCGAAGATGAACTTGCTGTTATATGTATACAGCATCGTATGGATATACATGAGTATAAAATGATAAAAAATATGAACACTGTTAGACGTATCGAATATCAGTCAGAAGATACGGGTGATGATTTTGATATACTTGCTAATAAAATAAACAATGATGATGGAAAGAAACTACTTGATCCTCAGGAAAAACTAATCTCAAAATCCAGCAGGCAAATTTACTGCGATTCAGCGAAATCAATAATAGAAAGTAACCATGGGAAAAAAAGAAGATGTCTTAAGGCACTTTTTACATTACATTGCTATGAAAAAAATATTCTTTTCGAAGAGATGGATCTGGTTCTGGATGACAAAATATTGGAATTATGTAAGGAAGCACATCCAAAAAAGGTCACAGATAAAGAAGTATACATGATATATAACCCCATAAAAAGCGCCGGAGAGAGTGCTTCAAGATTAAAAAAAGAAAATCCTGAATTATTTTTATAATCTGTTAAGTTTCTGAAAATCCGGCCCTCTATTATAGTATGAAAGAGAATATGGTAATTAACCTGCATTTGACAGACGTGTGTAATTTTAATTGTAAACATTGCTTCGCCCATTTTGGGGCGATACAGAATTTATCCGTTAAAGAATGGAAGACAATAGTGGACAATACACTTGAAAATTGTAATGTCCGGCGCTTCAACCTTGCCGGCGGCGAACCCTTACTGTACGGGGATATTATAGAACTATCAGATTATATCCGTTCTAAAGGCAGCGATGTTTCAATTATTACAAACGGGTTTAATTTATCGGAAAAGAAAATAGACCGGCTTACGCAATGCGGTATCTCCATGATCGGGTTGAGTATAGATTCCGCAAATTCCCAAACGCTCAGGCAATTGGGTCGTAATACGGCTTCCGGGAACATACTTGAACCCGAACGGTGTGTCAACCTGTGCCGGTATATCAGGAGAAAGGGTATAAGCCTCAAGATAAATACCGTCGTTTCACTTCTAAATTACACTGAGGATCTTAATTCATTCATCAGGGAAGTTTCTCCCGACAGGTGGAAAATTCTAAGAATAAAGAAAATGGAAAACTGCCATTTTGACAATACGAATTTTTTAATAAAC
>Ga0268262_10005551_pt1 | contig 12459 bp, 7 predicted proteins | sample TergutNc150P3_FD_190354 | JGI IMG/M metagenome (GOLD analysis project Ga0268262, IMG submission 190354) | Nasutitermes corniger P3 segment gut microbial community from laboratory colony in Florida, USA - Nc150 P3 (SPAdes) (version 2) | ecosystem: Host-associated > Arthropoda: Insects > Digestive... | reverse complement strand
TCGCCTTCTCTGATATGCCAACTGTATGCGTCGCTATTGCCATATTCTGTGCCGCCCCACCAACTGCCGGAATATTCTTTATCCAAGAATTTGTATTCGTTTACGGGAGTTATGCGGTTATATTCGCTTCTGAGATTTCCGCCGAGCTTTGCGGCAAATTCGGCTGCTGATGCTTCGTTCCATTCGCGCCGCGTAGGTAAATGCCAACCGTTAGGGCACGCTTTAATCGCGGTGTTCCAGTCGTATAAACGCCCGTAGGTGTTGCAATTGTAGTCATCGTTTTCATAACACCAGGATTTTCCGGTTTTATAATTCAAATTCTCCGCCATCCACAATTGAGAACCTATTTTAACCGTGCTGTATAATTTTATATCATTTCTCTTTTCACTGGGTTTAGCCGGAATATTCTGAATGCAGCGAACAGCCAAGTTAGCAGACTCAACATCGGGCAATTTATTTATGCTCCCAAAGCCGGAATTTATAACTGTATAATAAACTATGGAGTCCGTGCCGCTGCTGGTGGCAGCCCACCATTTACCCTGCGTGCTCCACCCAATTTTAGCTCTAAGTTTAGCATCGGCTTCGCTCAATTCTTTCTTTAAATCTTCCCACGCATTTTTGCTCGGCAAACGCCAACCTGCCGGGCAAGCATTCTGCACGTCGTTAAAATTGTATAGCTTGGCTTTGTTGTAATTTAAATCCTCCGCCATCCATACGCGGCCACCTAATTCTATGGTGTTATATTTCTTTTTATCGCGAGGGTCTTTGAATGAGCCTTTGTTTATATCGGCATCATTCGCTGTGCTTGCAATCTCTTTACTGCCTTTGGCCGCTTTATTGCCTTTAACATTTTTTTGCACATTCTTTTGAGCAGATGCAAGGCACGCAAAAGCTAAAAATAATAAAAATGTAAATTTTTTCATAAAAACGCCGACTGCCTTAAATATAGTAATAAGTTAACCAGTATTTACTATATTTACGTTTCAAAATAAAAGGAAATAGTATTATGGTATTCTCAAGCATAATAGCTGAAGAATTGAAAATTGAGGAGCATCGCGTAAAAGCGGCTCTAAAACTGATGGAAGAGGGCGGTACTGTGCCGTTCATAGCCCGTTATCGCAAAGACCAAACCGATAACCTGGACGAAATTCAACTGCGCGATATTCAGCACAGAAAAGAATCTTTGACGGAACTTTCCGAGCGCAAGGAAACAGTTTTGAAAACTATTGAAGAGCTTGGCAAACTCACTCCTGAGCTAAAGGCTCAGATAGATGCTTGCCGCGATAAAAACCTGTTGGAAGACATTTACGCTCCCTACAAACCCAAACGCAGCACACGTGCCACCATCGCAAAAGACAAAGGTATGGAGCCGCTCGCAAAAATTATATGGGAACAGGAAGAAACATCCAACTCCGCAGAAATCATCGCAATGGCGTTCCTCTCGGAAGAAAAGGGCGTTGCAGACCCGGCTGCCGCAATAAGGTTCGCTTTGGATATTTTGGCAGAAGACGTTGCAGACAACACCGAGTTTCGCCAATACCTGCGCACTCAAATCGAAAAACAGGGCAAAATGGTTTCAAAGGTTAAAAAGGAATTTGAAGGCAAAGAGAGCAAATTCAAAAACTACTACGATTTCACGGAAGCCCTTGGCACAATCCCAAGCCACAGAATGTTAGCTATGCGGCGTGGCGAAAAAGAAAAAATTTTGCGGCTATCCATAGATGTTCCAGATGAGGCTCTTATCGGCTATCTTTGCGAAAAGGTCATCAAGAGAGAAGGAGTTTGGAAATCTCACTTGGAAGCTATGTGCAAGGATTCTTGGGAACGCTTGCTAAAACCGAGTTTGGAAAGCGAAGTTCGCCTATCATTAAAAGAAGTCGCGGAGCAAGAAGCGTTCAAGGTGTTCAGCAAAAACCTTGCGGATATTTTGCTCGCGCCACCCGCAGGGCACAAATCCGTTCTAGCTCTTGACCCTGGTTTCAGAAGCGGGATTAAGGTTGCCGTTTTGGATTCCAATGGCAAATTTATGGACCACGGTGTTATATATCCGCTAGAGCCTCAAAGAGAGGTTTCAAAGGCCGCAGTATATTTGGCAGAGCTTGTGGAGAAGTATGATATAGATTTGATTTCCATAGGCAATGGCACAGCGAGCCGCGAAACAGACGATTTTATAAAAGAAATTTCCAGCAAGCTCAAAAATAAACGAGGCGAGCATCCCGTTGGAGTTATTGTAAATGAATCGGGAGCTTCGGTTTATAGCGCAAGCGAACTGGCAATCAAGGAATTTCCAAAAGAAGATGTCACCACGAGAGGCGCAATCTCCATAGGCCGCCGCCTGCAAGACCCATTGGCGGAGCTTGTGAAAGTAGAACCAAAAGCCATAGGCGTTGGGCAGTATCAGCACGATGTTAATCAAAAGGAACTTCAAAAACGTTTGGATGAAGTTGTTGAATCCTGCGTGAACAAGGTTGGCGTGGATGTGAACAGCGCAAGCCCGTCTCTGCTCGGTTATGTTTCTGGCGTTAATAAAAATTTGGCAGAGAGCATTGTTAAACACAGAGACGAAAAGGGCGCGTTTGCGAGCCGCGAAGCCTTGAAAGAGATAAAAGGTTTTGGACAAAAGGCGTTTGAGCAAGCAGCAGGATTTTTACGCATTCACGGCGCGGAAAATCCCTTGGACAACAGTGCGGTGCATCCAGAGAATTACGCTCTGGTAGAAAAGATTGCGGAAAAAGCCGGCACTCCGTTAGGCGAGCTTATCGGCAATGCGACGGTTTTGCAATCTCTTTCTGCGAATGATTTTATAGATACGGAAAGCGGAGTTGGGAAAAACACGGTTAAGGATATTTTATCTGAATTGGAAAAGCCAGGCCGTGACCCTCGCAAAGAATTCAATTATGCCAAGTTCAATCCAAAAATCAAAACTATGCAGGATTTGATAACCGGTAGCTGGCTGGAAGGCGTTGTGAGCAACGTGACTAATTTCGGTGCGTTTGTGGATATTGGCGTTCATCAAGACGGCTTGATACATATTTCCGAGATGAGCGAAAATTTTGTGAAGGATGCCAAAACAGTTCTGACCCTTGGCGATGTGGTTAAGGTTAGAGTTGTTTCCGTTGATGCCGCAAACAAACGCATATCGCTTTCTATGAAACAGGAAACAGAGCGCAGAGTTGGCGGCAACAAAGGTGGCAAGCCTTTCCAAGGCAAGGGGAACTACCAAAAGCCCCCGCCGCAAGCAGCAACTCTTGCAGACTTAAAAGCTCGTTTCTCAGGCAAAGCGCAAAAAATTGCTATGCAGAGCCAGCCCAAAAAACCAGCCGCCGCCGCTGTCAAAAAAAGCGACGTGTTGGCCAGATTAAAGAATGCGATGAAGGGCGGATTGTAACTATTTCAACGTTGCCTTGTATTTGTTTATCAAATATTGCGGGCAATCCACTTCTTTGTAGAGCATAGTTGGGTTATTGGCTGCCTCAAACCAGTTTGCATAAAACAAGCAACCTTCCTTTAAAGTGGCATTTGTGAATATGTTGCACTTGGTTGTAAGGCACTGTTTGTATTTAGAAAATTCGTAATTATTCTCCTCTTCGCAAGTACTCAACAAACCGCCATACTGCTTGCCCAATTGCGCTTTGGAAACGTTGATTTGGCTGGAGAAAGCATCAAACGCACCTACTCCGCCACCCGGAATCAAAACGTCAAATTGACCTTCGCCAACATCGCCACCCATATTGCTGGTCATAACAATCAAGGTCTTGCCTTTAATAGCTTGATGGGTTGCATTAGCCGTGCCGTGTTTAAAGCCTCCGTCAAATTGCAACTGGAAGCATTTGCCGCACCTGTCGGTTGGGGAAGCCGCAAAACCGTAAGCTAGATTATCATTTACCTTGTATGGGGTAAAGTCAAAACAGGTATAGGAATTGCCGCCATCACAACTGCTCTTGTTATTATCATTGGCAGCTATTTCGGTAGAGCCGTCTTTTTGGCAAGCCTTGCAGCGGTCACTGCTGGTGAGGGGAGCATTCTGAGTTTTGCCGCCCCATGAACAGCTCTGTTTGCAAGCATCCCAATAACGTGAAGCCCAACCTTTTTGAACGCCGGATTGCCCTTGTTGCAAGGGTGGGTAACTTTGCTCATTTCCGCCGCCGCTTGAACTGCTGGGGGCAGCATTTAACACCACTACAGAACCTACGCAGCTAGCCGTTTTGCTGCCGCTGCCACAGGTTGCTGTTGCATTGATATTGCTGTAACTTCCGGCTGCAAGGCTATTCCAGTTAAATGTTGTGCTAGTGCTGTGTTTCCAAGTTATGCCGCTTGTAAGTATGGTGTTGCCGCATTTCACCTGCGGGGCACTGGGCGTGGCAGGCAAGGTTACGGTTTGAGTAACGGAGGCACAGGTCAATTGGTCGGCTGGCGCGGCGCTAACTGCCAATGTACCAGAGCAAGCAGCTTGTTTGTCTTTGCAATCGCCGGATTTTACCGTTGCTCTAATATCGCTATAGGTAGCGATGGCAGTGGGATTATCCCAAGCAGGCGCATTTACCCAAGTGATATTGCTAAAAGGAACATCAGTTGTACCGCATTTCACGGTTGGCGAACTGATTGTTTGCCCAACAATTCCTGCAGTTTCTGGCAAAGTTCCGCAGGTGAGCGTTGGTGCTGGGCTAACAGTAAGTTTACCGCAGCTCGCTGTTTTGCCGCTGCAATCCCCCGTAGTTGCTTTTACCGTTACATTGTAGCAACCCATAACAGGGTTAGCCCAATTGAGTTCCGTAGGAGACCACGTGATGCCGGCGGTAATTGCGTTGCTGCCGCATTTTACAGTTGGGTGAGTGACAGTTGCACCTACATAAGCAGCCGATGAAAAGCCCGAACAGATAAGATTAGCAGAGCCACCGCTTCCAGAACAAACGGTTGCAGTCACATCTGTCCACCAGTACTCCTGCTCAACTTGCTGCCCTGTCCAGAGCCATTCATTTAAACAGGCATCTCCGCGTTCTGGATTGCATTTGTAGCACTTACCTTTTACTATTATGCAAGTTTCTTTGCCATTTGGCGGCGATACGTGCCCAGGCGGTGGTATGCAAGTTCCTGTATTTGGGGCTTCGCTACCTCCGGATGGGGTAGAAGGTTCGGAAAAATCTTCGCCAAAGCAAACTTCGGGGATAGTTTCATTTAAGCTACTGGAGCTGTTGCCAGCGTCAGTGCTATTATTGCTACTAGAGCTACTGGAACTATTTGGATTTCCAGTGGATGGCTCGTTATTGTCGGAGCATCCAAAAAACAAAATGGCTATATATGCCATATATGTTAAAACTAAACACAGTTTTCTCATAAAACCTCCACCAGAACGCTTCTCATTGTAAATATAGTAAAATTCTATTATGCAAATTTTATATATTTTTTGTATGCATACTATATTTTTTAAATTCTGGCACTACAAACGCACCGTTTTTGGGGCACTCCTCGCGCTTGCTATGTCACTAACCCTCTCGGCTTGCCCAGATGAGGTGTTATGCAAGCTCAAAACCTGCAATGATTGGGGGACGTCGATTGATTGCGGTCAATTTAGTTATGATGAAAAAGAACCTAGGGGTTGCTGCAATGGCGAATTTCCGTATCACACCAAAATCCAAAGATGCGAAAACGGCGTTATTGAGGCAAAATGCGGTAACGAATGGTATGTCCCTGCGGCTGGCTCTTATTGCGTTGACGGTGCGGTGGTAACTGCCAAAGGGGAATTCACCGATGCCCGCGATGGCAAAGTATATAAATATGTGACCATAGGCGGCGCGAATTGGATGGCGGAAAACTTGAACTATGCCTCCGAAAATAGCCGATGTTATAACGATGACCCAGCCAACTGCGAAAAGCACGGCAGATTGTATTATTGCGTAACCGCCCTGGAAGCCTGCCCAAGCGGATGGCGTTTGTCCAATGCAAGTGAATGGGAAGCCCTGCTAGATGCCGTTGGCGGTGGGGAAGCAGCGGCAGTAAGATTGAGAACAGGAAGCTGGCCCGCTTCCTCTAGCAATAGAAAATACCCCAGTATGGACGATTACGGCTTCTCGGCATTGCCTGTCGGTACTGGGTGGCTTAAATCCAATGGTATGGTGTTCGGTGGCGAAAACAGACACACCAATTGGTGGGCAACTAGGGGGTACGTTGAAGGGGCCAACGAAATCAGCTCTATATATGGCGATCCGAGCATCGTTCTTACAGGCGGCTCATCCAATTATCGTGTATGGGAAGAAGATTGCGGCGATGCTCTTGATGAGATGTTTTACTCTAATAGTATGTATAGCGTTCGCTGCGTTCAGGGCGACCCACCGCCCCCACCGCCCCCACCTCCTCTGCCTCCCGCTGACCAAAGCTCTTTCGGCACGTTAACAGATTCCAGGGATGGCAAAACCTACAGAACCGTGAAAATAGGCACTCAAACCTGGATGGCGGAAAACCTTAACTACGATGACCCAAGCTCAAAATATGACAGCAAATGCGGCACTGCGAAAGGAACATTAACCGATGACAATACGGAATTTTGCGACAGATACGGCAGGTTATATCAGAAAGGAGCGGCAATAATCGCTTGCCCCAGCGGTTGGCATTTGCCGTCAGCTTCTGAATGGGATAAACTGCTCCATTATGCGGATGGCACAAGCGGGAGCAAACCTTATTACGAAAGTCAGACTGCAGGCGAATATTTGAAGGCGAAGGAAGGCTGGGCATCTTATCGCACAAAATTCGGCACAAGAAAACCCGGAAACGGCACGGACAGATACGGCTTCGCGGCATTGCCAGGTGGCTATGGTATGAGCGGCGAATTCGCCGCCCTTGGCATAGTCGGTTACTGGTGGATGGATGCTGGATCTTCCTACGTATGGCGCGAGATGTATAACACCTCCAAGGGCGTTATGTGGAATAACCGTGGCAACACTTCTTTCTTCAGCGTACGCTGCGTGAAGAATTGAGAGAGAGCTCGGTTACCGTTTTTATGGAAGTTTCCTCCAAACAGCTTGCGTGGCTAGAAAACAACCACATTTTTGATAAGGATGCCGCCGCGCCGCCTATTCGCAATGTTCATTTGAAAAAAAGTAAAAAGAAAAGCAGAAAAACCTCGTTTTCTGAACTTTCTGCTGATTCCGAAATAGATTTGCACGGGCTTGGGTTGGAGGAAGCCATTTGCAAGGTTGAGCTTGAACTTGAGCTTGCCAGAAAAAATAAGTGGAAACTTATTCGCATAGTTCACGGCATAGGGGAAAAATCCGGCGGAATTATACGCAAAATCTTGGAACAAAAATTCCGCTCCGAGTGGAGCGGCTGGGTTAGCGAATACCGCTATGAGAGAAACAATAGAGGCTCAAGTTTGGCTACTATTGCAAATAATTAAGGTTGCTATTACCTGTCTAATCTTCTATCTATAAATTCTTTGTCTTCTTTTTCAAGGAATTTGTTTTTCTCAAGCATAAAAGTCAACGCTTCAATTGTGTTGTTTAAATGTGCAAAGTCATTGGCTTTAAGCTGGGTATGGAACGTCGCCAGCTTTGAGTCTATTTTTTCGTCCATTGCCTTTAGCAGAGACACCTCTACGCCATCTATCTTTTTGTCTAAGCTGTTTAGCCTTTTTTCAAAAGACATATTGAGCTTCGCGTACCCACAGTAGCCGAACACCAGCATCACCAGCATACGTACATTCTCTGCATTTACCAGCAAATCCATAAGTTTCTCCATAAAAATACCTCTTTTTGTCTGTTGTTAGCGCGATTAATCGCGCTAACAACATTAGACGCTTGTAGAGGCGAAAAAAATTCAGAAATCTTCTGTTTTTGTAAATATATAATTTTTTTGGGAAAAATGTCAACATTTATAATGAAAGAGCGGCGGACCGGGCTCGAACCGGCGACAGTCAGCTTGGAAGGCTGAAACTCTACCTACTGAGTTACCGCCGCGCTTGCTAAAATATAGCAAAAAATTCCAAGCCCGTCAAGGGCAAACTAGCTGGAGGTGAAGGCTATATTAAACACTTGGTAAAGCGTTTTTAGGTGGGCGTTCTTGTTTTTTTTGGTAAGGTGCTTATGATAAACGGCACTGTGCTATGAAGGTTCATAGAACGCTTGGAAATGGTTTCCAAGAGGTAATCTACGAAATCGGGAAAATCTTGTTAATCGGGTGAATCGGGGTTCAGACGTTCAAACAAAAAAACCGCCCCCCAGGGCGGTTGAGGTTGTGGCTTAATTGGCAATTATCGTTCTAGTTTTGTTCTACTATTATATCGTCAATGGCAATAGGCTTAGTACTATAATCACCGTCGTTTTGCCAAGAAAATATTAAATAAAAGTCACCACTTGCTGCTATAGTGCCCTCTATCACCGACTCTTGCCAAGGATACCCTGACCCGCTCGACCAATAATTATTATTCGCGCCAATACCTTTGCTTATATTATAAGTTAAATTATATTTACTGCATGAAATATTATTTTCATCAAAATTTGCTTCAGGTATCAAACACACCATCATATAATCATAGTTATTTTCTGCTGCAGCTTTCCACTGAAAGGAAATCTTGTAATTAAGGGAAGAAAATTTTACTTTTTTGAACATATATGTTGATGAGCTAAGTCCATTATTATAATCATAACTTGAGCCATTATTGCTTATATATGCTGAATAATCTCCTCCACTAGTTGAACCAGCGTCCGTGCCTCTTATCCATTTATTATTACCAGAATTACTCTTTATTGTAAATGGATTACTAATTTCAAAATTTTCAAAGAACAGCCGCCTCTGCACCATCTTTAAAACCAGATTTGCGTTTCCAGTTGTAGGGGGAGTAGTTCCATTATCAAAAGCGATATTATTTTTGCCAGTTAAACCTTTAATGGTGATGTTGGCCCCCCAGACGTTGCCTGCTACAGCAGCAGTACCTGCTTTTACCTGTACTTTTACGCTCAAAGCCTGCTCATTTAGCCACTCGTATGTTATGTTCAGCCTGCCGCATACATCTATTGTTGCCGCTGCTATGGAGGCACAGTCGGTGGCGGCAAAGGTGGGAGCAACGGTTGTGTTCATGGCTCTGCTAAAGTAAATGTAGCCATTGTATTCTTTTGCAGATGCCGTTGCAACTTCGAGTGCTTCATCAAGGATTCCTGAATATAAAGCAGCGTAGTCGCCAATACCAGAAACTCCATAAGGGTCTAAAATTTTGCCTTTTTCTATGAGCGGTGCGTAAACAGTAGTTGTTGCCAAAACCGGTGCCACAGGCTTGGTCTCTTTTACCTCCAGCTCGGCTTTCTGGCTCTCGTACCGGGAATTGAATGCCTGCACTATTATTTTGTTCGTATTGTCGCCTACCCTTGCTTTCTTCACTGCGTTTGAGTCGCTAAGGGCTATGTTGCAGGTTGCCGTAACCGTTGTGGCTCCATTGCTAACTGGCTGCGTAATAGCCGTTGCTGCTTTTGAAACCTTGCCATTTTCCTCTAGGTAACAATAATAGCCAGTTGCGCCGTCAACTTTTTTGAAAATAATGCTGGCTGTGTTGCTTGAATACAGAATGGCTGTGCCCGGAGCGAGTTGCAAACCTTCCACTTTCAAGCCGCTGATGTCTTTTAAAAGCGTTTCCACCGTGAAGCTGCTAGTAAATGTTTTGCCGCTTTCCGATTTGAGGTTGGTGAAAGTTACGGTAAAGTTGCTGCCAACGCTCCATTTGCTGACTGGCGCAAGCGTTATTGCGTTGCCTTCTATTTTCACATTGCAGCCTGCTACAGACGCATCGGGCGCGGTAATTTTCCCCTGCTGGTTGGCGGCTATGTTTTCGCTGAAGGTAAAGACTATGGGGGTGTCTTCTTTGCCGTATTCTATTTCTCTGCTGTAGCTCACCACCGTGAAAAGGCCAACGCCACTGCCAACATCCATAGGAGAAGCAATGATGGCTTTGCTTCCTTTTTTCAGCGAGGGCAGCGTTGCCGTAAAAGTCATTGCGTTGAAGGTTTGGCCGTCTATGGTTTCGCCTGTGGTTTGTATTGAGTATGTGCAAGCCCCGTCAATGGCTGGCAAATTCTGGATTGAGAATTTGCCTTCCTCCGTGAGCACTGGTTCTGTCATTGTTTCCGCAAGGCTGGCGCAATTGAAGGCTACTCGCACGGGCAGGCCTGTCAGGGCCTTTACTTGGCCATCGCTGCCTGTGTGCTGCACATAGCCTTCAAGGGTGGCGGTTTTTGGATACAGTGTATAAGACACTTGAGTTGCCTTGCTACCTTCCCCTGCTCGCGTTATTTCACTGACAGAAGAGGTAACTATGGCGGTGGCATATCCATCGGCTTCTATGCGCAATGTGTGGTTCCCTGCGCTTATGTCTTCAAAAAGGACCTTGCCATTCTCGGCGGTTTTTGCTGTTTTGCCTGTGGATTGTATGCTCAAGCTCGCGTTTGGAATGGGGTTGCCATCGCTGAAGTCGGTTAATGTGACGTAGAGCTTGAGTTTGGCATCCTGGGAATGCTCGTTATCCAACACGCCTTCATCGCCGCAGGAGCAGAGCAACGCGGCTAGCAGAATTAAAAGTTTCTTGTTCATTGTGGCCCTCCTGCTGTTACCTTAACGGCTTTTGTGGTGTCTAGTGGACTTATTGAGGTGTTGTTTTTTGCTCGCGCAATAAAGCTGACTGTTCTTTCTTTCAGGGAAGGGTCTCCCCCTGCTGTTCCTAGGCTAACGTCATCTCTCCAGCCTATTGTAGCTCCTTCTATTGCAAGTACTTCTTCTACGAATCTATAGGTGGAATCTTTATCGTTTCTGCGGTATATGTCGTAAGATGTGGCGCCTTTAACAATGTCCCATCTCAGGTTTGCAGTGGTTGCATCGGAACCATAATCAAAGCCCTCCGGAAAAAGAGCAAGGACAACCACCGCTTTGCTTAAATCTTCCAGCTCAAGAGCAATGGTGAAAGATCCGCTGAATGTTTTTCCGCTTGCGGATTTCAAGATAACGGTTGAACCGTTATTGAAAGCAACCGTAATATTATTTTTCCATTCAGTGCCGGGCAAGGGGCTTATTGTGAGCTTGCTGCTTTCCCATTTGAGGGTTGCCGCAGGGTTAACCGTGACTGTGGGGCTGCTACCTACCTTTATGCTGCTTGGGTCTATGGCTTCGGTGAAGGTGAATACAATGTCGCCGTCTTTTGCAACGGTACCGCTGTAGATGGCTTCAAAAACCGCTTTGTTGTTGGTTGCTTGGGAAAAGGCGACTGGGTCAACATAGCGACTGCCTGCAACCAATAACAATCCTGCGTTGATGGTGAGATTTTCAAATGCAATGCCATCCAGCCCACCTTCCGGCGCTGCCGCCCAGATTCTCGCGGTGGTGCCTGTTGGCAATTTCTCAAACGAGTATTTGCCGTCTGCCCCGGTTTTGAATTCAAATGCTCTTTTTATAAGCCCCGTGGCGGTAAGTTCAACATATACTGTTGCATTCTCCACCGGAAGGGTTTGCCCTTTTGTGTTGGCATAGAGCACATAGCCATAAACGTCGGTCGTTTCTGGATACAGATTAACCGTTATGGAGCGTTCGTCTGGGGTGAATATATACTCGCCTTCCGTTGCGTTGACAGCTATTTGATTGAAGGTATTGCTCGCGGTAGCCGCATTTACGGAAGCGTAGCCCGTTTTTTCAACTTTCAGGCTTTGAGTTCCCATCCGCACGTCGTCAAACGAGGCCTTGCCGCCTTTGGCCACAACCGGGCCAGAAGGCAATAGGGACACTTGCGCCCCGTCAACCAGCTCCCCGGTTATGGCATCGCGCACAATCACAGTCAGCTTTGAGGTCGTGGCCCTCTCGTTAGTGTTCTCAACCGCGTCCCCGGAGCAGCCTGCAAAAAGCGATGCTCCAAGAACCAGCAGGGCTAATTTGATTTTTTTCATAGCTCGCCTCCTTAAAACAAGAACTGGGTTGCGCTAACCTGGAAAGTCCAGGGGTAGCCATTTGAGTTTTCTGCGTATTCAAGCAAGCCAAAGTGGAAACGAGCGCCCAGCAAAGCGTTGCCGAGCTTCAAGCCGCCGCCTATGGTTGGGCCAAACGCTATGGCGTTGAGTTCGGGCTGCCTAAGCTCGGAGTTTTTGTAGATGAGTGCTCTTGCGTTGTAGCCAATTTGGGGGCCTGCTTCCGCGTAGGCGAAGTCCTTTATGTTGAAGCGCGCCAGTATAGGGAGTTCCAAAGCGTGGAGGGTTACCCCGGCCTCGTTGAGGACGTGGAATTCCGCGCCCGTTTTCACGGCGAACTCGTTGTTTGCCCTGTACTGGGTGTATTGCAAATCAACTCCGAGGCTTATGAGGCTGGTGAACTGTATGTCCGATGCTACGCCAAGCCCAAAAGAGAGGGCTGGCTTTGTCTGGAGCTTCCAAGCGCCGAAGTCAAGGGCTTTGTGGCCGCGGAACGCGCTTATGCCAAGGGCTGGGCGTATGCCGAGCTGGA
>Ga0268262_10005550_pt1 | contig 12460 bp, 11 predicted proteins | sample TergutNc150P3_FD_190354 | JGI IMG/M metagenome (GOLD analysis project Ga0268262, IMG submission 190354) | Nasutitermes corniger P3 segment gut microbial community from laboratory colony in Florida, USA - Nc150 P3 (SPAdes) (version 2) | ecosystem: Host-associated > Arthropoda: Insects >... | reverse complement strand
CATTTCAATTTTCACTGGGAACATAGCCACAGGCCCCAATGACACACTGGGACTCAACAGCCCGACGGACAACATCCTTCACGTCTCAGACGCCACCGCCGTCCGCCCCAAACTCTACGACGCCATCCAGTCGATCAGCATGATACGCGCCTCCATCGGTGCAAACCAGCAGCAGTTGACTTCGGTCGCCGAGTCGCTGGGCATCCAGGTCGAAAACTTCACGGCCGCCTACGCCCAGATCAGGGACGCCAACATGGCGGACGAGGTAATCAACCTGACCAAGTTCCAGATACTGAACCAGTCGGGCACCAGTGCCCTCGGCCAAGCGAACCAAGCGGCCCAGTTGGTCTTGCAGTTGCTCAGGTAGCCCGACCTGCATCTATAGACTTTTTCGCCCACAATCGAAAAAGTGCCCCAAGGGTAATACCCTATCTATCCGGGGGTGTACATGGACGCATACATTACGTGGGTCACTCAGAACCCGATTTTTTCTGCGTTAGTGCAGTTCGCCATACTGGGGCCGACGGGGGAAATCGTTGCGGCCTCGCTTGTCGCCAAGCGCCCCGCCCTTCCCTGCCCGTGGCTGAAAATGCTGGGCAAGGCACTCGCGTGGGCAATCCTGGGCGTGGTCATCAAGTACGGCTTCGTGGGCATGAAGGGGTTTGTGGAAGCACTGCTGGCAAAGCACATGCTCCCGATGTGGTTTTCGACAAACCTTGTAGCCCACGCCTTTGCCCTGTCCGTGTTCACAAACGCACTGTTTGGGCCGCAGATGATGCTCTTCCACAGGTTCGAGGACAACTTGGTGCTTGGGGACAGTGGCTACACGGGCATGTGGAAGGCCATCCAGACCCTCCTGTGGTTTTGGATACCCGCACACACGATCACTTTTTGCCTCCCTGCCCCCTTCCAGATTGGGCTTGCCGCACTTTGGGGGCTGGCGCTGGGCATAATCTTGGGCCTTTCAAAAATACGGCGTAATCTATAGCATTAGGTTTCAAGCTAGAGGCAATTCAGGAGTCACATGCACCACGAACGCATTGCGGTTTTGGATTTTGGCAGTCAGTACACACACCTGATCACACGCCGGCTGAGGGAGCTGGGCGCGTTCTGCTTGGTGTACAAACACGATGCGAACCCCGATGAAATAGGCGGAAGCGACCTCAAAGGCATCATCTTGTCCGGGGGGCCCAACTCTGTCCTGGAGCCAGGCTCCCCAGGCATAAACGCGAGCCTGTTCAGGCTTGGCGTACCGATACTGGGAATCTGCTATGGCATGCAGCTATTGGCGCGGGACTTCAAAGGCAAGATTTGCAGGGCGGAAAGGCGGGAGTACGGCAAAGCCGCCATCAAAGTTACCGACGCCGACAGTGCCCTGTTCAAGGGCATGAAGATAGAGCAGGACGTTTGGATGAGCCACGGCGACCACGTAGAGGCCATCCCCGAAGGCTTCGCGGTGGTCGCGGAGACTCCCGGTGTCCCCGTGGCGGCGATGGAAAACCGAGCGACGAAGCTGTTTGGCATCCAGTTCCACCCCGAGGTGACGCACACGCAGTTTGGCAACGCGCTGCTTCTCAACTTCCTGCACCTGTGCGGAATGGACTTGGATTGGAACGCCGGCAATTTCATAGAAGAAAAAATCAAGGACATCCGAAAACAAGTGGGGCCAGCCGGAACCGTCGTCCTTGGCCTATCAGGGGGCGTGGATTCGAGCGTGGCCGCCCTGCTCCTCCACAAAGCAATCGGCGACAGATTGACGTGTGTCTTCGTTGACACAGGGCTGATGCGGAAAAACGAGATGCACCACGTGCAGGGGACATTCGCCCCTTTCGATCTCTCCATCAAATGGGTGGATGCGTCCGACAGGTTCCTGGGCGAGTTGGAGGGTGTTGGAGACCCCGAGCAGAAGCGGAAGATCATCGGCCGCGTCTTCATCGAAATATTTGAACGCGAGGCCAAGGCCACCAAGGCCAAATTCCTTGGGCAGGGCACGCTGTACCCCGATGTCATCGAGAGCAGCGGGATAGGCGGCGCGGTGTTGGTCAAGTCGCACCACAACGTGGGCGGGCTGCCGGAGCGGATGAACATGAAACTTGTGGAGCCGCTCCGCGAACTCTTCAAGGACGAAGCCCGCCGCGTTGGCTCAACCCTTGGTCTGCCGCAGGACATGGTCATGAGGCACCCCTTCCCGGGACCGGGCCTCGCGGTGCGCGTCCCAGGCCCCGTCACGCACGAAAGAGTGCGGATGTTGCAGGAAGCGGACGACATCTTCATAGAAGAAATCAAAAGGGCCAACTGGTACGAGCACACCAGCCAGGCATTCGCGGTTCTGCTTCCGGTCCAGACCGTTGGAATAATGGGCGACGAAAGGACCTACGAAAACATGTGCGCCCTGCGGGCGGTCCAGTCGGAAGACTTCATGACCGCCGACTGGGCGCGGCTGCCGCACGAACTGCTGGAGCGGTGCGCACAGAGGATCGTCAACGAGGTCAAAGGCATAAACCGCGTCGTGTACGACATCACATCCAAGCCGCCGGCGACCATAGAGTACGAATGACGGCGGCGTTTTTTCTGGACACACCGACAGACCCTGGTACAATACTTCTTCACACTGGGGAGTAGCCAAGTGGTAAGGCAGCGGGCTTTGGTCCCGCCATCCGAGGGTTCGAATCCTTCCTCCCCAAAGTCATTCCAATTCCAGATAGAATGCGTGGCAACTCTATCTGGAATTGAAATGCGCGACATGGATAACGCCCCAAGCGGCACTTGGCCTGGACGCTGCACTGCAGCGTCCGAGCTTAGTGCCGCTAAGGGCGTTGCGCTCGAAATGCGAAGCATTTCGGGAGGCAAGGCGAAAAGCGGATCAAAGCAGCCGACTAATTCAAAATTTGCATGGAGGCAATTTTGAATTAGAAATGGAATCTGATATAGCCGGTGTCCATGCGGTTCTTGCTTGTTTCAAGAAAACCTTGGACTTCCCGTTTTTCTTTTTCTGGGCGGCTTCCTTTGGAACAATCACGACCCGGTCTCTTTGCTTATGCCAAGCAAAAGACCAAGGCACATGAAGGACGCCATCAGGCTGGAGCCGCCGTAGCTGATGAACGGCAGGGGAATCCCCTTGTTCGGGACTATGCTCAGGACGACGCTCATGTTCATCAGCGCTTGGGCCACCAATATCAATGTGAAGCCGCAGGCGCATAGGCGCAGGAATGCGTCCCTGGCCCTGCGCGCTATCCTGTAGCCCCTCCACAAGACCGCGACAAAGAGAATCAGCACAATGGATGTGCCAATCAGACCGACTTCTTCGCCTATTATGGCGTAGATGAAGTCCGTATGGGCCTCCGGAAGAAAGTTCAGCTTCTGCTGGCCCGCGCCCAGACCCACTCCGTACAGACCCCCGTTGCCAACGGCGATGAGGCTCTGCTCCGGCTGGTAGCCAAAGCCCTTGGCGTCCACCATGGGGTTCAAAAAACTCTGCACACGCTGAATTCGGTACGGCTTTGAAACCACCAGGTATGTGCCCACGACAAGCAGAATGGGGGCGCCCACCGCAAGCACCCACTTCGGGGCTCCGCCCAGCAACACAAGCAGGATGGAGACAAAAAGAATCAAAAAGGTCGTCCCCATGTCCGGCTCTTTGAATATTATGCAGAGCGGCACCAGCAATATCAAAAGCAATGCGACCAGTTTTGGCAGCGTTTCTTGGCGCTTGACCCATGCGTCGGTGTATTTGACCATCCACCAACTGGTCAAAATGACGGAAAACGGCTTGAAGAACTCCGACGGCTGCAGCTGATGGCCGTGATAGGCAATCCATCTGTGGGCCCCGTTCTTCGCCGGGAAGTAGAAAACAGCCGACAAAAAGACGATGAAAACGATGTATAGCACGACCATCGTCTTTGGGGACTCGCGCAGGCCCGACAGGTCTATCTGGCTGAACGCCAGCATCAAGGCCACCCCAACAAGACCGCTGACCCCCTGCTTCACGACGAATGCAAAGCCCGCCCTGGTCCCCGTGGCCGAATAGACCCACACCATGCCCATCACCGCCAGGAGCAGTGCAAACATCAAGAGCCATCGGTCTATTGGGTGTCGAACGTCAACTGCCATTATCGCGCTTCCTCTATCGATTGTCCTTGAATCACATGGATTCGGCTGCGCTTTCCGTTCCGCTCCCCGCCTGCGGCGGTTCGCTACACTCTGGGCGCAGCCTAGAACGAGTTTAGTGGCGTAAGGCTCTGACGCTGCACAGGCAGCGTCAGGGGCCAACGCCACTTGACCCCGTTCCGTGCCATTCCCGAGGGGAATGGCTATTTTCAGTCACATGAAAAGCCTCAAGCAACTTTTGTGCGGCCGCGGCGGCCGGCATCTCGCCGGACATCACGGCGGCATCCATTGCAGGCAGAAGTCGTTGTATTTCATTGTTTGCATAAAATTTTTCGACCAAGTGGGATTCGATCAGCGCCCTTAGCCAGTCCCTCTCCTGTGTCTGCCGCCGCCGTTGGAAAGCCCCCGAACCCCTTGTAAGTTTGACAAAATCCTGGATTTTCCCCCAGACTTCCGCGATGCCGTCCCCTGTCAGGGCCGAGGCCGTCATGGCTATCGTCTGCCATCCTTTGGTCGCGGGCTGTAGGTAGTGCAGGGCCCTTTCGTATTCGAGCCTGGCCGCCTGCGCAGGTATTACGTTCGCGCCGTCCGCCTTGTTTATCAGTATCGCGTCGGCAAGCTCGACGACCCCCTTTTTGATTCCCTGCAGCTCGTCGCCGGCCCCGGAGACCAGCACCAGCAGAAAAAAGTCAACCATTGATCGCACAGCGGTTTCGCTCTGCCCCACGCCGACTGTTTCCACCAGGGCCACGTCAAACCCCGCCGCCTCAAACAGCAGCAGCGTCTCGCGTGTTTTGCGGGTGACGCCCCCAAGCGCCCCGCCGGAGGGGCTTGGACGGATGAAGGCCATTTTGTCCGTTGCCAGACGCTCCATCCTGGTCTTGTCCCCAAGGATGGACCCGCCCGTGACGGTGCTGGACGGGTCAACGGCCATGACCGCCACTCGCTTCCCCTGCCCCGTCAGATACGAGCCAAGGGCCTCTATGAACGTGCTCTTCCCCGCGCCTGGGACACCGGTTATCCCTACGCGAATCGAGCCGCCCGTCCTTGGCAAAATCGCCCTGAGAACGTCCTGCGCCACGGCAAAATGGCCCGTGGAATTGCTCTCGATCAAGGTGATGGCCCTTGCCAGCCTGGTCCTGTCGCCGCTCAATACCCCATCCACGTAGTCCTGGACGTCCAGCGTCTTGCGCCGAGCCGTGTCCAGCGTCTGGGCAGGCGCAGGCGCGTTTTTGCCGGGCAGACCATCGTGCCCCCCGACGACGCCGGGCATCACATGGAGCGCGGTTTTGCTTTTTGGCTGGCCGCGGCTCACGGCGCCCCCTCTTCGGCAAGGCAGGCGAGGGCCTCTTTCAGGAAGGAGTCCCATACATCATCGTGCGCCTCGTCCATGAACAGCTCCACGGCGTTTCCGGCGGACCGCGCCTCCGGGTGCCCGGACCATTCCCTGTACAGCCGGTCCAGCGGCTCGGAATCCAGGCGGTTCGCCCTGAGCTTGTGGGACTTCCGCACCCTGTCTGTGTCAGGGCCGCGCATGCTCATTCCGCGGCGCGGCGCGGCGCGGAATGTGAACGCCTTGCACCAGATGCCGCCCATGAACTGGTTGAAGTGCAGAAACGCGCCGTGGTTCGAGGCCGTCCCGGTCAGGCTGCGGCTCGGCCCCTGCCAGGCAGCGGCCCATTTCATCAAAATGCTCTCGGCGCGGCGCCTGTCATCGACCCGCCTGAAAGCACCCTTGGCCGAATCGAGAAAGGATGCCACAATCTCCAAGCGGGTTCTCCCAGATAGCGGGTATCATCGTATCATGTGTCTGGGCAACCGATGGGTTGAAAGACCACATTGTGACAAAGAATACACCAATCCAGTCTTGCCGCCATGGCAACTGTGGCTATACTGGGCTGGGGATGTTCATCTAACCAGCAACGTGTGCGGGGAAGCCATTGATCAAATTGGACATAGCCAACGAACTGATGCTGGTCCATCCATGCTCAAAGACCGCAGCGCTGGCGATAGTCGACGCGCTGACGGACAGGATGAAGGAAGCGCTTTTGTGCGGCGTGAGAATAGAGATACGCGGCTTTGGCGTGTTTGAGGCAAAGACGCGCAAAAAGGGCTTCGGCAGGATCATCAAGACCGGGCAGAACGTGAGAATCCCGGATGGCAGGAGCATCAGGTTCAGGCTGGGCAAAAGTTTTGTCGGCGACGCCAAACAGCACGAACCGCTGGAAGCAGCGCAACCCGCCGATCATGGTGACAACCCAAAAACAGAATTAACCTAAGCGTGTGCCGTCAACACTGTCTTGCCGTTTGATACCAATTCGCAATCAAACGTATGGTAATAACGTACTGCTTGGTCTGGAGCTCAGGGCGGATTCATTCCGCCCTGAGCGAACGGTCCAAGGGGTCCGGGGAAGGGCGCGGCTGGGGCCGCGCGGGTCCCCGGCAGACTACCAAGTTGCATTCTTTGAATGCAACTTGGAATGTCTTCTTGCGTTGGCGATAATTATCAGTTCGCGCAGTGTCTTTGCCATGACCATGGCGCTCACGCCGGTGGGGTCATAGTGCGGGGAAAGTTCCAGGCAGTCCATTCCGACCAGGTTCTTCCCCCTGAACAGCTTCAGCCCGTCGATCAGCAGGCTCCATGGGATTCCGCCTGGCTCGGGCGTGCCCGTGCCTGGGAACAGGGACGGGTCCAGCACGTCCATGTCCAATGTCAGATAGATTGGCCTGTCGCCAAGGGAATCCAGGTGCGTCTTCAGGGCCTCGACATCGAACGGCCGCATCGTGTCGAAGCGCTTCGCCAGTTCCCACTCCTCCCTGCTTCCCGAGCGGACGCCGAACTGCTTGATGTTTTCAAAGCCGATCACGTCCCCCACGCGGCCGAGGAATGTTGCATGCGTCAATTGGTCGCCCCACAGGTCGGGGCGGATGTCTGCGTGGGCGTCCATGTGGATGACGGCCAAATCGCCGTGGGCTTCAAACGCGGACAATATCAGCGGATGGGCGAGCAGGTGTTCGCCCCCGAAGGCAATGGGGAACTGGCCCTTGGCCCTGCACTCGCGGGCGGCGCTGCCTGTGTCCGCCAGGACCCTCTCCTTCTGCCCAGGCGGCAGAAAGAGGTCGCCGAGATCCGCAAATGGAATGTCGAGCAGGCTTTCCTGCTGGTAAAAGCTGAACTCCTCCATGCCGTACGACGCCTCGCGCACGGCGAAGCCCGCAAAGCGGCTGCCCGCCTTGAATGAACTAGTCCCGTCCCAGCAGACCCCAAACAGGGCTATTGAAGCGTCCTCCGGGGCGCGGCTGCCCAAAAACAGCGGGGAGACAAATTCGTGAGGCATGGACACGACCTAGCTACATCAACGTAAACATGATGGCACACTTTGAATCGGGTGCTACCCTTGATGTGATGTGCGAACCAGACACGCCAACCACAGTAATTCAGGAAACCTACCCGCAGCGCGTCCCCATCAAAATCATCGGCAGGGACGGGGTACTGGATCATGCGGCGATAACCTCGATCATCCTGGGGCAACTGGGCGAGCAGGACAGGACGGACTGGCACTCAAACAGAAAGGGGGCCTACGTGAGCCACACGTTTTGGGTTGTACTGCCCAACGAACACGCCGAGGAGCCCCTGCGGAGGGCCATACACACCCTCCCAGGCGTGATAATGCAACTGTAGGATATAGTCACAGCCCTTCCAAATCAGAACAAGGTGAGCCCGTGGAGAGACAATCAATGAACCAAGCGACTTGCCCAGAGGGAGGCGCGAATGCGCTAGACTGCGCCGGTAATGGAGCGAGCCGCCTGGCGAGGACGCTGGAAGTGTCCCGAAAGCGTGAATCCCAGCCGCAGCAAATGCTTTACCGCGTCCACAAAAATGTGGGGAGCGGAATGGGAGGCGCAGGCGAAGCATGCCAATCTGTACCGATGGCAAAGTGCGTTCACTATAAGGGGGAAACGAAATGCCCGCCGACTTGATAAAAAAAGCCGTGATACCGGTGGCGGGGCTGGGGACCAGGTTCCTGCCCGCCACCAAGGCCCAGCCGAAAGAGATGCTGCCCCTGGTTGACAAGCCCGTGATTCAGTACGTGGTCGAAGAGGCCGTGCGGGCAGGAATCGAAAACGTCATCCTCGTCACTGGCAGGGGAAAACAGGCAATAGAAAACCATTTCGACGTCGCCTATGAGCTGGAGCACGCCCTGTCGCTGCGCAGCAAGGACGTTGACCTAGACTTGGTCCGCTCCATAACGAACCTGGCCAATTTCAGCTACGTGCGCCAAGGGGAGCCGCTTGGCCTGGGCCACGCTGTGCTGTGCGCCAAGCACGCCGTGGGGGACGAACCGTTCGCGCTCCTGCTTGGCGACGACGTCTTCGACGAGGACGAAAAGGCGCTGGATGCGCTCATCCAAGTGTACCGAGCCACAGGGAAAAGCGTCGTCGGAGTGCAGACGGTGCCGTTGGAGCACGTGAGCCGCTACGGCATCGTCAATGGCCCCAAGCTCCAAGGGGACCACTGCTGGGACGTCGATTGCATCGTGGAAAAGCCAATCGTCAGCGAAGCCCCCAGCGAAAACGCCGTCGTCGGCCGCTACATCCTCTGCCCGAATATCTTTGACAAGCTGGAGGCACTGGAGCCCGGCGCGGGCAACGAATACCAACTGACGGACGCGCTGCTGGCTCTGGCAAAAAAAGGGGGGCTGATGGCCGCGGCGATACCGGCAAAGAGGTACGACACCGGCGACAAGCTGGGCTACCTGCGGGCAAACGTGGAGTTCGCGCTGAAGAGAAAAGAGCTGGGGCCGCAGTTCCTCGACTACATAAAGTCGCTCGCTGGCCAGCAAGACCTGTGTTAGTTTTGTCACGTCAGCTTTTCTGGCGCCCGTTACCTCTTTTGGAGACACGATGAAAAACCAGATTTCACGCACCATGGCACTAGTGGTTCTTGCCGTTGCCCCCGCCCTTGCCCAGACCACTCCAGACGAGGGGACCATCACCATCACGCCCTTGGCCTTCTCGACCGACTACATGTTTCGCGGCGTGCGGAATGGCGGCTTTTCCTACCAGCCCGCAGTCGAGTTTTCCAAGGGTCCTTGGGAACTGGCGCTGTACACCAATCTGCTCATCTCCGACAAAGACGTAATGGGAACAAACAACTTGGAAATGGACTGGGTCGCTTCCTACACATGGAACATCGTGCCCGACGCATTCACGATCAAGCCGGGTGTCACGGCATACCACTATCCAAGGGCCAAAAAGGACGAGGGGGCCTACAACGCAGTGTTTGAGCCGAGTTTGTCCTTTGGCTCCAGCCTGGGCGACGTCAATTTATCGTTGAATCTCTATTACGACCTCGTCCAGAAAGGCCCGACCTATGAGTTTGCGGCCGACTACACAATCAACATCGCAAGCGGCCTCGACCTTGAACTAGCCGCGTTGGCGGGAAAATACGACTGGTCTGACCTTAGTCCTGTGGAGGAAAACGTCAAAGCCAGCGGCAACTACTTCCAAGCCGGCGTGACGCTTCCGTACGAATTCTCAAAGCGGTCGGTGCTGAAGGCCGGCTGGTACTTCTCGAAGGGGTATTACTTCGACGGCGACGGCAGTAAAACAGGGGACTTGGGAAAAGGCGTCTTTACGCTGAGCTATTCATACACATTCTAGCCCTTGCCATAAAGACAACTGAATTCAGACGGCCGTCAGCGGGACGTTTGTATCCAGCCCAAAGGTCTTGTGCGTCACCTTTAGCGCGAAAGGCGCCTGCCTTCGCTTGAACTCGGTGCCACTTATCAATCGCTGGACGCGGGGCAGCGCCTCCCTTGCCTCTAGCAGGTCTTGACCGTCCAGAACGTCGGCCAGGTCATCGTGCAAGCCATCCATTGGGCGACTGGCTTCTATCAACGCGCCCAGAATGGCGTCCAGTTGCCTGTACGGCAACAGGCTGGATTCATCCGTCTGGTTTGGCCTCAGCTCCGCCGTCGGGGGGCGGCTCACTACTTCCGTGGGAACCGAGCCCCCCAATTCGCGCGCAAGTGCGTAAACCCGTGCCTTCAACAGGTCGCCAAGTATGCCAAATGCGCCGACGCCGTCCCCGTACAGCGTGAAGTAACCCGTGGCCGCCTCGCTCTTGTTGCCCGTGTTCAAAACAGCACAGCCGCTTGTGCCAAACATCCGGTGTACCGCCGGCTCGGTGGTGAGGCCCATCAACAGCATCCCTCGGCAGCGGCATTGGAGGTTTTCGTCCGTCAGACCAAATTGCCTGCCAGGCAGTGAACGCAACATGGACTCCGCCGCGCCGGCAAATGGGGCGTCGGCGTTGATCTCCAAATAGTGGATGCCCAGTTTCGAAGCCTGGGCCATTGCCAGCCCCGTGCTTTCCGCGCTTGTGTACCGTGTCGGCAGCGCAACGCCAAGCACTTTTTGGGGACCCAGGGTCTCCGCCGCCAACGCCGCCACGACGGCGCTGTCAATGCCTCCCGACAGACCTACGACCACAGCCTCGATACACTGCTTGGAGATGTTGTCTTTGAGGCCCAGCGCCAGCGCACGCCTAAGCCACGCGCCTTCGTTTGGCTTACCGTCCTTGCTTGACCAAGCGGCCCCCTGCAAGGCAGTGTCAACGATAAAAACGCCGTCGCCGAAATCATCAAAGCACTGGAAAGTCCCGTCCGGCAAGGACAGGCAACTGCCGCCGTCGAAGAGATGACTGCCCTCCGCCCCTACCCTGTTGATGTACGCCACTGGGACGGCACAGGTTTTGGATATGTTTGACAAAAACGTGCATCGCTGCGCCGATTTTGATGGCAGAGCCCAGGACGGGAAACGACCATCGGGCACGAAACTGCCCAAAGCACATGTGCCGGCCGCCACATTGACAATCAGCGTGGCGCCGGCCCGCACAAGACTTTCGCAATGGCCATGCGTGTTTTCGCCTATGGCAAAAGCGACCTTTTTGTCCAAGTGGGCGACCGGCTCTTGAAGCGTTGAACAGGGCTCAAAATACCTGCCCTCATTGTGTTCAACGTGGCTCTTGCGCGTTACAGAGCGCAGGTTGCCGTTTTCGCACCACCACAGTTCGTTCCACAGCTTTCCCGAATCGCTTGGCGAGCAGGTGCCAAAGACCAGCGGGACGCTTCCCGCAATGGCCTTGAGCCTATGGCTCTCGATCTCAATGCGCCGCCTCATGGCCGGCTCCAACAGTCTGTCGCCTGGCATGTAGCCCGGGACGGCCAACTCGGGCGACACGACCATTTCGGCCCCGCGCCCAACGGCTTCTTGGTATGCCGCCTCGATGACCCTGCCGTTGGCCTCGGGCTGGGCAAGACGGGCGTTGATTTGTAGCAGCGCGATTTTCATGTGTGAGTCGGCGAATCAGTCGGAACCTAGCGGGACAGGTATTGTGGCATTGAGACTGGACGAGTGAGCGTCAACAGTTGTAGTCAGTTTCATGATCACATCATTGTGACAGCAGGCAGAATAGCATAGGTAGGAGACACTTGAGGTAGTTTCAAAACCCAGGTGTTCGTCGGCTCCCGGCCATCCGCCGTCTCTGGCTGGACTCAGTATCATGCTTGTTTGCAGTAACTTGCGCCAGAGTCTGCTACGGCCTGGAACGGGTTTAGTGGCGTTGGCCCCTGACGAACACCCCAAGCGGCAGGCGGGGAACGGAACGGAAAGCGCAGCCTATGAACGGGGTCAAGTGGCGTTGGGTCTTTCGAGGCCTTTGCAACACTGCGCCCCTTGGTCGGTTTGGCAGACTTGGCAGACTTGGCCGGCTTTGCCGCCTTCGTTGCCTTCGTTGCCTTGGCCACATTAGCCTCCTGGCTGCAACGCCAGTATAGACGCTGACATCATGTTCCAAGCCTCACTCCACCCCGAGCGCCTTGAACACGGCTTCCTGCGGGGTCTTGTAGAAGATCAGGCTGAACGCCCCCATCAGGTCCGCCGGGACTTTGCCCAGGTCTTCGGCTGACGTTGTGGGCACCAGCACTTTCTTCGCCCCGCTGTTCAGGCAGACCTGCAGCACGCTGGCCAGTTCTTCAACCCGCATGATTGTTCCGCTTATGCTTATCTCGCCTATCACCGCCAGGCTCGACAGAGTGGGCTTTCCAAGGGCGCAGGACACCAGGGCTATGACGGTTGGCAGGGTCAGGCACTTGGTCATGCCGATGCCATTCAGGTCCTGGTAGTTGGCGATGTAGTCCTTCGTCGAGGTGCTGAAAGCGCCGCTTATCTGGCGCCCGTTGGCTTTCAGGTAGTTGAACGCCGTGTTTGCGGCCTCCTTCGCCTCGCGCTCGCTGCCAAGGCCGGTGCGCTCGAACTTGCCGTTGCCGGGCAGCATCTGCGTCTCCAC
>Ga0268262_10005549_pt1 | contig 12461 bp, 15 predicted proteins | sample TergutNc150P3_FD_190354 | JGI IMG/M metagenome (GOLD analysis project Ga0268262, IMG submission 190354) | Nasutitermes corniger P3 segment gut microbial community from laboratory colony in Florida, USA - Nc150 P3 (SPAdes) (version 2) | ecosystem: Host-associated > Arthropoda: Insects >... | reverse complement strand
GAAAGATCCGCGGCAACCCAGTGAAGTTTTCCTTTCGCTGATTCGATCCTGGCCGAAAGATCTTCCGGTGTTTTGTAGTCCAGCCCCCAGACTTCAGCTCCCTCCGCTATAAACAGATCCGCAATTGTCTTGCCGATTCCCCTGAGCGCCCCGGTTACCAGGGCTTTTTTATTTTCAAGCCTCATATTTCCTCCAATCCTGTCTTATATTAGCCGCACTTTTGAACTACATCACGATAAAGTTCATCGATTTCCGCCGCTGTACCGGCGCTATAGCAGGGGATAGTATTTCCCAAATCTTTCCACAGGCCCTGCAATACCTTTCCGGGTCCAGTTTCAAGCAGCTCTTCAGGCTCAAATTTGACCATAAGGGCTTCTTCGTCGGTCCAGCGCACCGGCTCAACAATCTGCTTAACAGCCAGGGCTTTTGCCTCGGTTCCGCTTAGCACCTGCTTGCCTGTAACATTGGAAAAAATGGGTATCTTCGGGTCGTTGAAATGAACTTTTTCCAGATAAGGGGCAAAAGCTTCTGCCGCTTCTTTCATGAAAGGCGAGTGATAAGGGCCCGCCACCGCGAGCCGCATAAAACGCCTTGCCCCCGCTTCCTTAAAACGTTTTTCCGCTTCCGCCAGAGCCGCCGCGCTACCCGATACCGCTACCTGCTTTGATGAGTTAAAGTTAACCGCGTATAGATCGGCGATAAGCCCCGAGTTTATCCATTCGGTGATCAACGCTTCCACATTTTCCGGGGAAAGCCCCACGACAGCGGCCATGCCCGGCGCGTTTGCCTCGTCTCCTCCCTGTATGCGGTCAATCGCCGCCTGCATCGCGTTTCCGCGGTGGGTTACGAGGGAAAGGCAGTCTTCTTCGCTTATCACCCCCGCTGTGGCAAGGGCGGCGTACTCGCCCAGGCTGAAACCCGCGCAGGCTGAAGGCGTTATTCCCTTTTCCGCCAGGTATTCCGCGGCGGCCAGGTTCGCAAGTGTGATTGCCGGCTGCGATACATCGGTTCTTTTAAGGTACTCGGGGCTTGAATTGCCCAGCATATCCGCCATGTCCTTCCCTTGAATTTCCGAAGCTATGGAAAAAAGGCGCTTTACCTTTTCGCCGCCATGCCTGAGAAAATCAACGGCCATTCCCGGATACTGCGCTCCCTGGGCGGGGAATACAAAAAATGTCTTTTTAGCCATAAATTTTTTCCTTGGGAGTTAGAATTTTTATTAAAATGACATAATCTGACATTATGTCACTATCATACTTTTCCCGAAAATTGTCAAGACGTTACCAGACTACAAGGTTTGCGCCGTAAGTTAATCCGCCGCCGAAGCCAACGAATAAAAGCAGTTCCCCGGTTTTAAGTTTTCCTGCCCGGTTAAGTTCATCCAGGGCGATAGGGATGGAAGCAGCCGAAGTATTGGCGTATTCTTCGATATTAAGATAGAATTTTTCTTCCGGAACTTTCAGCCTTTTTGCCGCGGCCTGGACTATCCTGGCATTGGCCTGGTGGGGAATGATTAAATCCACGTCATCAATCCCGATACCCTCCATAGAGAGGATATCCGTAATGGTGTCAGTCACCGCTTTTACTGCAAAGTTGTAGACCGCCTGGCCGTTCATCGCGATATGGAGGGGTCTGTCCAGGCTTTCCCCTGCCTTTAAGGGACTTCGCGAGCCGCTCCGGTTCATAACCAGGTGTTCTGCCCCGGAACCGTCGGCCCTGAGGACGGTTCTGATAAGCCCTCGTCTGTCCGGTCCTTCACGCGGGGCGGCGGTCTTTTCCAGGACCACTGCGCCGGCTCCGTCCCCGAAGAGTACGCAGCTTCCCCGGTCGGTCCAATCCATAAACCTGGAAAGAACTTCGGAACCGATTACAAGGGCGCGTTTTTTGCCGCTATCCATGGCAAGGAGCCCTGCGGCTGTTTCAAGGCCATAAATAAAGCCGGTACATCCGGCGGTAATATCCATTGCCCCGGCCCGCTTTGCCCCCAATTTGTCCTGAACAATGCAACCCGTGGAGGGAGTGCCGAGAAAATCCGGCGTGGCAGAAGCAAGAACGATTACATCCAGGGACAGAGCCGCCTCTTCCGGGGTTTTATCCGGTTCCGCCATGCCAAGGGCCTTTCGCGCCGCTTCCAGAGCCAGATCGCTGGACGCCGTATCATCATTGGCAATATGCCGGGCCCCTATGCCTGTGTGGGAACGAATCCACTCATCGCTGGTATCGATTTTTTTTGCAAGATCATCATTTGTAACCCGCGTAGAAGGTACTGTCTTGCCTGTTCCTATTATCTCAAAAGCCATTGTTTCCTCTTAAACGACAATTTTTCATTTTTTGTCATAATAACGATATAGAAAATTTTGTCAAGTCAATTAATAAGACCAATAGCAAGTAAAAAGGTTGCAGTGATGTGGACATTGGCGGCATAAAAATAATATCATCTACAAAATGATTGGCTTTTTAATAAAGAAAAACTTTTTTGACCTTTGGGACAATTTGTTCAGGCTTGTCCTGGTTAATTTGGGTTTCATCGCTTCTCTGTCAATTCCTGTGCTTCTTCCCTCGCTTTTTCAGGCAGTTCCTGCCCTAGCGATAGGGACAATGGTAATTGGGGGTCTCTGGTGCTGTGTTTACCTTTCAACTGCGGCTTTGACTTTGAAATCCATATCCGATTATGGCAGGTTCGGGTTTTCTGATTTTTTTGGCAACATAAAAGCGGCCTGGCCTGCGGGTTTGATTTTAGGGGGCTTTTTGTTTTTAGGTTATGTCCTCTGTACCATAGTAATTCCCTTTTATTTTAGCATGGGAAGCGCAGTGGGGCTTTTACTGGCGGCTGTTGTTTTTTGGACTCTGGCTGCAGGTGTTCTGGCATTTCAGTTTTTCTTTGCGGTTCGCGCCAGGCTGGCCACAAAACTAACGAGCGTAATAAAAAAATGCTTTATCATTTTCTTTGACAATCCCATGTTTTGTATTTTTTCGTTTCTTCATAACATAGTTATTTTGGTTTTTTCCGCGCTTGTTGCGTTCATGCTTCCTGGGCCGGCGGGGGCTTTGCTTTTTCTTGACGAGGCTCTGCGTCTAAGGCTTTTGAAATACGACTGGCTCGAAGCCAACCCGGATGCAAACAGGCGCAAAATCCCCTGGGACACGCTTCTTATTGAAGATCGGGAAAAGACAGGGAGCAGGAGTTTTAGAAGCTTTATTTTTCCGTGGAAGGATTAGGGAAATATGGGTTTTTCGGTTTATATTTGATATGGAATAGGAGACCTGCATGATCGCTGTTAAAGGCAAATATGACGGAATGACAGTAACTTTGGACAGAACACCAGTGATCCATAAATGTGAAGTTATCGTAACTTTTCTGGATCCTCCATTATCCGATGAAACTTTCGATGACGGTTCTTTGGCCTATCTTTTCAGAGGTTATACAGACGACGGAATTCGTGAACCGATTGTTGATTTTGGGGAAGCTATTGGGAATGAACAGTGGTAAACGGCGTTCCACAGCAAGGAGACATAATAAAACTCAATCTCAATCCACGTATAGGACATGAACAGCAAGGTTTTCGTCCGGTAATTGTTTTGAGTAATAATATCGTCGCTCTTTATACAAATGTTGTCATTGCAGCTCCTATATCAACTACGTAGCGCAGGCTTCCGCTTTATCATGATTTACCTGACAACCTTAACACCAAAGGAACTGTTTTGCTTGATCAATTGATTACTCTGGATTATAAAGCCCGGTCTTTTTCATTTATCGAAAATGTTCCCTCTGATTTCTTACTGCAATTATTAAATGTTACTCAGCGAATTTTTACTTTATAAACATCGCCGGTACATTAGCGAAATAAAGCGGGCTGTTCCAGTGGTATTAGCCTGGAATGGCCCGCTTCCTTTTACCTGATTACTTGCAGGTTATTATTTGATGGTTATAGCTCCGTCAATAATCGTTTCTGCCCTTTCGCGACTTTTTCATCAATTTTCTTGCGATGGCCTTCTTTTTCCTGTTCAGAATTGTGGAGGGCTTTTCGTAGTATTCGCGTTTTTTAAATTCCCGAATAATGCCTTCTTTTTCTACCAGCCGTTTAAAGCGCTTTATTGCTTTTTCCAGCATTTCGTTATCATCTACGATGATATGAGCCAATAGAATTCACCTCCTTTTAGGTTAGTGTGAGAGAGACCCTTCCTTCAGCTTATCCAGAATGGATTGTTTGTCAAGGAGAGGGTGGGATAGAAAAGCGTCAGGATCGGCGTTTTCAGTAGAAACCCGGACTTCCCAATGAAGATGAGGGCCGGTTGCAAGGCCGGTAGAGCCTGACAAGCCCAGGAGCGTTCCCGCGGCTACGATCTCCCCTTCACTGACGGCTATGCTGTCCATGTGGTAGTAAAGGGAAAAAAGGCCAGGCAGGTGTTCGAGGATCACGGTGTTTCCCGTTACTATCCGCTCCCTTGCCAGTACCACCTTGCCTGCCGCGCAAGCCATTACTGGCGTTCCGGTTGGTACCCCGCAGTCAACTCCCGCATGAATCGAAGTATCGGTCGTTCCGTTGGCATATGCGTAAACGCGGCGGTCGCCGTAATCGCTTGTTCGCCTTGTGGATGTTACTGGCGGCGTAAAAAGCCCGTCCGAGTAGATATCTTTTCCCTTTCTGCTGATTATTGCCCAAAGAATTTCAGATTCCAGTGTTTTTTGAGGGTCAGGCACGGTGCGTAGATCGGTATTGGCCTGGTTTAGTGGAATGGTTTCCGAGACAAAGTCGCGGTTTTCTATCGTAAAAGGCAGATTCTGGACGATGCCGCTGTCCGATTCAATGCGGATAAGGGCGTTACCTATGCGGGCGGTGGAAGGAACCGCCAGAATTGCCGCTTTAACGCCCTGCCACCCTTCACCCAAATCGAAAAAAGAGGCTTTGGTCAGCAGTCTCTCCCTGGAGTCCAGAAGTACCGCGTTGAAGGTTTGGCCTTTAGAGTTGCCGCTGTAAGCGATTGTAACCGGCTCTCCTGGTCTGGCGGCAGGCGGAATAATGGCAAAGACGGGCTCGTCTACAACAGGAAGAGGAACGGCAAGCTCTTCGATTGCTTGTTCTTCAATTTGCTCTTCGGCGGCGACAGGTTCAGTTGGTGCTTGCTGCCTGGACTGCTGGCAACCAAGGAGAAGCAAAACCGCCAATGTTGACAAAATATCATTTAACTTCTTGTTACTGTTCCCCATTCCCTATTCCCCACTCCCCATTATCCGCTCCTTTTTAGATCGCTTACCACAAGCTGAGGCGTTTCCTTGCCGTTATACCAATTCCTTGCGACCCTGAAAACCACGTCAACCTTGTCCCCAAGATCAAAATCCCTCTTAACTTTATCCGCCGCCTGCCAGTAAACAGCAGGCCATTTGTAGCTCTGCGTGTCCAGGGTTAGTTTAACGTGCTTTGCCTCCGGTTTTCCCATCAGGTTTATATCGCTTATTTTTATGTTTCTGGCCAAAAAAGTAAGGCTTTCGTTCCCTTCGCCGTATGGCTCAAAACGATCCAGCAGGGTAAGGAGCTCCGGATTCAGATAAGAAAGGGGGAGTTCGGCGTCGATTTTTATTGTTTCGTCGTCTTCTTCTTCCGACAGGCTAATTTCTGCGGCTTTGGATTTGAGGCGTTCCAGAAAAGGCTCCCAATTAGCTTTTGCTATGCTAAAACCTGCCGCAAAATCGTGGCCTCCCCAGTCCAGAAAAAGATCAGAGCAGGGTTCCAGAATAAATCGAAGATCGTATCCGCGGATAGAACGGAGAGAAGCGGTAAAAACCTCCCCCCCGAAAGAAACCACCATAGCGGGAACATTGAAGCGCTTTAAAAGGCGATTTGCCATTATGCCCGTTACACCCCTGGGGATGGAAGGGCCGTATGCGAGTGCAAGTTTGTTGTGATACGCCTCCAGGTTTTTAAGAGCCGCTGGTTCTACCTCCGTCCAAATCTCTTCGCCGATCTTTTTTCTATCCTCGTTCATGCTTATCAGCTCAGAGGCAAGGCGATCCCGATCCCGCTCATTTTTTTCCATAAGAAGATCGAGGGCTTTTTTGGGGTTTCCCATGCGGCCCGCGGCGTTAATAGTGGGGGTCAAAAACCATGAAATGTCGTGGGCCCCGATACGCCTGCCCGCCAAATCCAGTTTAAAAAGCAGGTCCGAAAGCCCCGGCCTTGGCTTTTCCATAAGAGATTGCAGCCCCTGTTTCACAATGATCCTGTTTTCGTTTTTAAGGGGCATGATGTCTGCCAGGGTTCCAAGACAGGCCAGTTGAAGGTCTGTCCTGTCATCCGCGCTGAACAGCTTTTCCCTTTGCCAAATAAACGAAGTAAAAAGGTTTACAAATACGTCTATTTCGGCAATTTCCCTGTCCTGATACTTTGCTATTCGGGAAAGCTCCTTGATTCTCAGCAGGGTTTTACCCGCCGCCTGTGGGATTTCCTTGCCAATTTCGCCGGCGATGTCCTGCATATAAATTTCTACCCCGCCGCCGAAAATCTGCGCCAGGGTGCGTTTTTGAAGCGCCGCGTCCCAGGCTAAAATCTGCTGGCCCTCGAGAAAGGCGGGCAGGCGGGTTTCGCTGATTTTTACCATGCCTGGCACAACCGTTTCTGTCAGGCTGTCAATAAGCGCGAGGTTTCTGAGTTTGGCGATTTCTATTACCCAGGAATTGTTGAGCGGACGCGTGTTCAGAAGGCATACAGACTGCCCGTACAGTTCGCTTTTTAAGGCAAAACGCAGGGCGGAAACGAGTTTGTAAGCCACGGCACAGCCGGCCAAATCCCTGAAATGCGTGGACGAGAGTTTCGGGTTCACGATAGCCAGGGCTGGGGGAAGGTTTTCCTGGGGGTTGTGGTGGTCCGTTATAACTACATTCACCCCCAGTTCTTCCGCTCTTTTTATCTCTTCAAAATTGGAAATTCCGCAGTCCACTGTGATTATCAGCGTTCCGTAGGCGGCGGCGAAGTTTTCTACTGCTTCCAGCGAAAGGCCGTAGGGTTCATCCCCCGAAGGGAGCCGGCAGCTCACGTCCATTCCAAGGGAGCTTAGGAAACCCGCTACCAAAGCGGTACTGGTTATGCCGTCTACATCGCGGTCGCCTGAAATCAGTACTTTTTCGCTCTCTTCTTTTGCGGCAAGGATACGTTCTACCGCATCTTCCATACCTGGCAGTTCAAAGGGGTTTCCAAGACGGCGTATGTCGTCTTCCAAAAAGTATTGAATTTCCTCGCCTGAAGTTATATCGCGGCGCGCTAAAATGGACGCTGTTAATAGATCGCAGCCATATTTTGATGAGAGGCTTTTTACCAATTCAGGAGAAATATCCCGCTTTTCCCACTTCATTTAATGTCCCGTAATGTCCTAAATTCCATTCCAGGTGGAGAGTCTCTTCCCTAAAGCCGCAGCCAGTATCGCCTGGGAAAGGGCTTTTGCCTGTTCAAATGAGGGGCCATCCAGCGTAACCCTTTCCAAGGCTGCCGGAGGAAGGGACTCAATTTCCCTTAGCCAGAGCCTTGCTCCGCCGCAAAGTCTAAGAATGGAACCTGTGTCTTTCTTGTCTATATCTATCGAACATTTTTCACAGAAAAGGGCTTCTTTTCTGGTAAAGTACCATAGTACATCTTCACGCGCTGCTTCACAAGAGCAGGAAGCGCAGGCGGAAAGCTCAGGTTTTACGCCCAGGATTTGCGCCCAATGCCAAAAAAAGTAAACTGCCAGACGGGGACAGAAAGCGGCGGCGGCTTCGTTAAGCGCGTCCAGAACGGCTCCTGCAAGTCTTACGGCTAATGGCCAATTCCCCCCGCCGCCCTGGGAAGCGAGGATGGTTTCCGCCACAGCGTCCGCGGCCATTGCCCTTTCCCATAGTTCCCGGATGCCCGGCCTGTAAGATTGTACGTCAAAATCGCTTACTTTATTGGAATCTTTTACCGGATCGTGGTAAACCCACAGTTTCCCCTCATGGAATGGCGCAACATAAGCCCGCAGGCGGCTTTTTGGCCCCCCGTAAACGGTTGCTTTTAAAAGTCCCTGTTCGGCGGAAAGAAACCAGGCTTCCCTGTTGGATTCTCCGGAGGCTTTTACCCGAAGAGTCAGCGCCTGGCAGGTGTAATTGCGGGACATGGGTGATTATACACTAAAGTAGATGATGCATTTAATCGTCATAATGTCCCTTGCATTGCAGAATAGATAATCTTCCCATGCTTTTTCGGCGAAGATTATCCTACTCATCTGCCATTGCCTCCAATTCTTCCAGAGTCTTAACAATCACCCGACCTTGCTCTATTTGTCCGGCGGCCTCATCAATCGCGGCCAGATTGCGTTCGCTGTAAAAGGGATCCACCGACACATCAAAGGGAATGCGTTGTTCTCGGCTAACCTTTTTGGCAAAAATGGTAAAAGCCGTAGTCATATTTAGACCCAATGTCCGACAGGTCTCTTCCATTGACTTCTTTAAATCTTCATCCATGCGGATGTTTACCAAAACCTGTGCCATTTTTGCCTCCAAGCTAACTATAGGAAAATGTAAATACATTGTAAAGATAGAGTGGGTTGAAATTTCAACTATATGTAATAAATTCCCTGGGGTATAAAATCAGCATAGAAACCTTAATACAGAGCAAGTAATTGACAGTGTGTCAGAAATGTGATACAATCTAATATGAACAATGATTCATGTGTAATATATTCTGGGGAAAAATTTACCCTGGAATGGTATTTTGACAGAAATGGGAATAGCGTTGCTTATGACTATTTCAATGAATCGCCGGAGGATTTGCAAGATAAATTCCTTGTTTTAGCTAAAAAAATGGGTGATTTTGGAAAAATATTTGATATAACCAAATTCCGTAATGAAGGAGACGGGATTTATGCATTTAAACCCAAGCCAGATAGATATTTATCGTTTTTCACCGATAACAAGAAAATCATTGTAACAAATGGTTTTAAAAAGAAGACTGAAAAATTACCAAAAAATGAAAAAGAATTGGCTTTACGATACAGGAAAGATTATTTTGAAAGAAAAACTGGAGGTAAAGAATAATGGAGACGACATTTGATAAATTTATTAACAGCGACCCCAAAAGAAAAGAAAAATTCGAGAAAGAATACAACGAGTTTCTTTTATCGGAATTTATACTGGAAAAAATGGAATCCGAACATATTTCTGTAAGGGCACTGGCACAAAAAGCAGGGGTATCGCCGACAGTAATACAAAAGATTCGGAGTACAAACGCCGAAAAAATAAATTTTAGGACATTTACAAATGTCCTAAACTCCCTGGGGTATAGAATCAGCATAGAAAAGATATAGCTTTATCTGCCGTGCGCTTTATCAGTAGGAAATAGATGATGTTTGCCGCCACTTGATGTACCGCATATTATACTGTACATTTTTGGTATGGATAGAAAAGAGCCATTAAAAGCCATTTTCTATGAAAGCGGAAGTGGTAATCAGCCTGTACGAGATTTTCTTCTTATGAGGAAACTATGGTTTTGCTTCATGGGTTTGTGAAAAAGTCACAAAAAATTCCACCGAAAGAGATGAAAACAGCAAAAGAACGATTGGCAGAGTTCAGGAGGTTAAGAAAATGAACGGATTTGGACAAAACTTTGACGACTTTATGATCGAACAAGATCTATATGACGAGGCAAAAGAGCTTGCAGCAAAAAAAATTCTCGTTCTTGAATTGAAGCAAGAAATGGAAGCACAAAAACTTTCAAAGAGCAAAATTGCCGAAAAGATGCATACTTCCCGTGCCGCTGTTGATAACATTTTAGACCCCAACTATAACACATCCATTGGGACGCTTGAACGGTTTGCATCTGTATTGGGTAAAAAGCTATTTATTTCTATAAGTTAGGTGGATTAGGCGGAAAATTTGAAAAATACTTGACAGAAATATATTTTCCAATAAAATGTAAGGAAAGTAAGGAGTTTTTGTGGAGATTGCTAAAGTTACGTCGAAAGGCCAAGTAACAATTCCTCGGGATATAAGGGTAAAGATGGATTTGAAGAAAGGGGATAAGATATTATTTTTTGAGGAAGATGGAAAATATTTCCTCCAAAATTCGGCCTCCATTGCACTAAAAAATATTCAGGGTATTATGGAAGGCGAGGCGGAAAAAGCAGGGTTTAATGATCCCGATGATGTTGTAGAGTATATAAAGTCTCGCAGAAAAATTAGAAACAAATAAAATGCGAATAATGGTCGACGCTAATATTATTGTTTCGGCAATATTATTCCCAAAATCAGCAATCGCAAATGTACTTAAGCATTTGATAGACAATCATTCTTTGGTAATAAGCAAGTATACTGTTTATGAAGTAGATGATGTTTTTAATGAAAAATTCCCACATAGAATTGTTGAGTTGAAAGAATTTTTGAAAAAAACACCGTATGAATTATTTGCTTTTGACAAAACTAATAGTAAAAAGTATCCAGATGTAAGGGATATTGACGATTTACCAGTATTGGTGAATGCGATTGAATCAAAAGTTGATTTGCTAATTACTGGAGATAAAGATTTTGATGATGTAGCGATTAAAAGACCAAAAATAATAAAACCTCGGAAATATATGGATGAATACATGAATTCAGATTTAGTTTAAACCTTTATGGCTTTTTCAGTTTTCAATTATCATTTTCCACACAATGTGTATACTTTTTTATATACTATTTTGCATGATTGTGGGACATGGCAGTATACCCCTGAATATACATTTACAGGAATTTTACCATAAACCAGAAAAAACATAAATTTTTTACTATAATATAATTAAACATTATTAAACTTTCTGTTGTCCGTGTTCATCCTACGGTGTGCGGCAATTTTCACTGCTAAAAATAACTCGCTAATGCTTTTTGTTTTCCCAGCAAAATGCAAAAAAAAAAGAAAAAATCCTTGACATTATTTGAAAAAATGAGATATAATGTGGGGTAAGATCAAGATAAAGAGGATAAAGGATAACCGTAGGTTAGCCCCTCTTGTCAATTTCAGGAGGATTCTTAAATGAAGAAAGCTCTCGTTGTATTTTTAGCCCTTGCATTGGCGGGGGGTTTGTTTGCCGCGCCGACGTTTACCGGCAGTCTAAGCACAGGTATTGGTATTGGGCTTACGGATGATAGCGATGCCAAGGCGCAGATAGACTACATTCGTAATCGTGGCGACAATGGAATTCAGGCCGATTTAGGCGTGAACGCTGCTGGTAGTAAAGAAGGTTATGGAAGCTATGGAGCGGATATAACAGTCCGGGCATCTCTTGCTAGGTTTCCAGCAAATGCGGATTGGAATAATAATAATGCTTGGGCTATTAGCGGCGGCAAGCTTTGGTGGACGCCAAATGATTTTTTGAGGGTTGATATTGGTGACGGCGGCCCTGGCGGCATGGGTACCATGGGTGGTTTTGATAGATCCCAAGATGTTTTGGGCGGTCAGGGGCTTAAGGTTAAGATTACTCCCATTACAGGGTTGACCCTCGGCGTCAATGCTTTCTATGGCAGAGCTGTAAAGACTCCCGATACAATGAAATATGGATTTGGGGCAAAATATGCGGTTGCCAATGTATTGACTGCAGTAGCTAACGTCACCTATGATCTTGCGCAGACAGTAGATGCCAAGAAATTTAACTTCGCCGCTGGTGTGGATTTAGGCGCGCTTTCTGCACTTAAAGCCATTGGCTTTACAAAGATTGCCGTGGATTTCGTATCAGACAACGGTCTTGGTGCAAACAATTCCGATATCGGGATTGGCGAAGCGATTAACTTTGCGACAGGCGCTTTATCATTGAGTTTTGGCGCAAGGCAACTTATCTTCACAGGGACTGATGCAGCTCCTGGATATATTCCTATGCGTTTCCAGCTTGGAGCAACTTATAAAGTCAGTGATATAGTTTCAGTCGGGGCTGAAGGTAGGTTCCTACTGGGTAATGTTCCTTCATTGAACTTTAGGAATGCCGGTGAAATCAATGACGCTGCTTTTGGCGGCAAAGATTCCAAGGGCGTGGGTGTTTCTCCGTATGTTCAGTTCAATGTAGGCCCCACAATTCAAGTTGGTTACAACTTGCAAATGAACATGAGCGATCCTACACCCGCCACCGGCAAGAAGGCATCTCATCTGATCTATGCGACTGTGAACGTTGGCTTCTAATTCTTGCTAAGTGTGTTTCCAAACCGGCCCTCAGGGGCCGGTTTTTTTGTGTGAGGAAAGGATAGGACAGATTAGCCCTGTGTATGGAGTTTTAGTAAAATGTATACATAGCTGATGAATCAATCCCGTATCCGTCAATTTAAGCGGTGATAAAGATCTCGACAGGGTAAAAAATTACGAAAAATTTACGATTTGAAAATGTTCCATGGGAGGAGCTTTTCCCAGTCTTCAGGAGTTAAAGCAAGCGGAGCTTTCTCAAAAACAGCCATCAGATATTCAAACGGAACAAGGCCGTTTTGTTTCGCCGTCTCT
>Ga0268262_10005548_pt1 | contig 12461 bp, 13 predicted proteins | sample TergutNc150P3_FD_190354 | JGI IMG/M metagenome (GOLD analysis project Ga0268262, IMG submission 190354) | Nasutitermes corniger P3 segment gut microbial community from laboratory colony in Florida, USA - Nc150 P3 (SPAdes) (version 2) | ecosystem: Host-associated > Arthropoda: Insects >... | reverse complement strand
CAATTCCATTGTCAAGCAAAAATAAATTCTGGTCGCTTGCCCCGCCTCTAACATATATCTTTGTGCTGAAATCCGAACTAGCCACAACGCCAGGCAAAGCCTGTATGCTGCGCATAACATCTGCCTCCGCAAGCCCTGGCATTCGCTTTATGTTTTTTGCGCTAACAACAGATTCCCCCAATTTTCGCTTAGGTTTTTTGCGAAGTTGCACCACCACCTTCCTAAGCTCTGTAACCTGCTCCGCAGCCTGCTGACCCACAGAAGCAGAATCCACAACCAAATTTGCCTCACTCTCCACTCTCCACTCTCCACTCTCCACTCCTGAACTTGCATCCCCAAACCACACAACATTCTCTTTCCCAGAAATTTCCGCAGAAAAAATTGAATCGCTCCCAAAGTATTTCAGTTCATAACACTTCTCCAATTCTCCGCTTTTAGCACAAATATTCCATACCGTATCTTGCGGAAGTTCAAGTTTAAATTGTTTATTGAAAAATGCGGCAACGGTAAAACCGGTTTCTACAACTTCAATTTGCAAAGAGTCATCTTTTGCAAAGTCCTGGTCTGTTACAATGCCTAAAAAAGTGAGTAAAAGCGCTGTCACAATTCCTTATCGTAAGCGGAAATTGGACCTACCGTCACTGTATTGTAACCCCCATCTACATACATTATTTCAGAAGTTACGCCAAAAGACAAATCGCTTAAAAGAAAATATGCTGCGCCACCTACGTGTTCCGGGGTTGTGTTTTCTCGCAGTGGCGCAATTTTGCGGTGTATTTTAAGCAAATCGGTGAAATCGCTAATGCCGCGCGCAGCAAGGGTATTCACAGGGCCTGCGCTAATGGCATTAACCCTAATACCTTCGGGTCCCAAATCGTAAGCCAAGTAGCGAACTATGGCTTCCAGCGCTGCTTTTGCCACTCCCATCACATTGTAGTTTTGAACAACTTTTTCGCTGCCTAAATATGTAAGGGCCAAAACGGAACTTCCTTTTGTCATCAAGGGCTTGAATGCGCGGGTTAAGGAAACAAGAGAATATGCGGAAATATCCATCGCTTGCAAAAATACGTTTTTCGGCGTTGGCAAAAAGGCTCCTTCCAAATAGCTTTTATCGGCAAAACCAATGGCATGAACTAAAAAATCGCACTGGCCTACATCGGCTTTATATTGCTCCGCAACTTTCAAAATATTTTCTTCGGCAGAAACATCGCAATCGTAGAGCTTGATGCCCTGGTAATTTTGAAGCAATTTATCTAAGTTGCGCTTTAGGCGTTCTCCGTTGTAGCTAAAAGCTACTTCTGCACCTTCTTCCATTAATTTTTTGGCTATGCCCCAGGCTATGGAACGGTCATTGGCAACACCAAAAATTATGCCTTTTTTTCCTTTCATCGACATTAGAACTCCTGTTTTAATTCATCATCTGTTAATCCATATCCCGGCTCGCGCAAAAACATCTTTGTTAATGGATTCAGGCAAGGCTTTGGTGTGAATCCATTTGAACTCTTCTTTGCCTTGTATTCCGAATTTTCTTATTAAGTCATCTTGTGCTTTTTCGTAAGAAGCGGCCATTTTCAGTTTTTCTTCGTTATCCGCCTGAGACATTTTTTCTGCCCATTCTTGCCCCATAATCACAAGGGCTTCGCTTGCCTTGTTGAAGTTGCGCGCCTTTTTTGGGCTGATTTTCAAATCTGAAGGTTCTTTGAACTGTTCAGATGCTGGTTCAATGTATTCATTGTCCGGAGTATCTGAGTCTGTTGTTATTGCACCTCCGGATTCTTTGCAGGAAACAGTGGTTAAAGCCATAGCCCACAAGAAGCATAACAAAATTTTACTGGAAAAAATAAAATACCGCATATCTTAAAGATAAAAAAATTTTTTGCAAGTAGCACGTTTTTTATGAGAAAATGCTATTATCCCGCAAAAAAGCTGTTTTTTAAGCCGAGCTTGAGCTGGTAGGTTCAATTTTCAAGAGCATAGCCATCCAACCGCTTCTTCCAGCTTGGCAAACTTTATTATTTCAATCCCCTTTACAAAGGGAATTTTTCCACTGGCAGGCACCACAATTTTTTCAAAGCCAAGGCGGTGAGCTTCTTTAATTCGCAAATCCAGCGAGCTTACGGGGCGAATTTCCCCAGAAAGACCGAGTTCGCCAATAACAATGCTATGAGGCGGCAAACTTATATTCCGTGCATTGCCGACAATTGCAAGGGCAAGGGGCAAATCTATGCCCGGGTCATCCAATTTCAAGCCGCCTACAACAGAAACAAAAACATCGGAATTGCTCACTTGAAGTTTTGCAAATCTCTCCAAAAGAGCTAGTATAATTGTGAGTTTTTTTGCCTCAACTCCGGCAGAAACCCTTTGGGGCATGGCATAGCTTGTTTTGCCCACCAAAGCCTGAATTTCAAACAGCATTGCTCGGCTACCTTCTATGGTGCAGCTAACCGCGCTCCCCGGAGAAAGCTCTCCTTCTTGCAAAAACACTTTGGATGGATTTTGCACGGGAATAAGCCCAAGCGAGGTCATTTCAAAAACGCCTATTTCATCCGTTGCGCCAAAGCGGTTTTTAACCGTTCTTAAAATTCTGTATTGCCCCTTTTTATCGCCCTCAAAGTATGCAACGGTATCTACCATGTGCTCCAAAACTCTCGGGCCTGCTATTTGACCATCTTTTGTAACGTGCCCAACCAGCATAGTGACGGTTCCGCTATTCTTTGCATAGACCATCAGCTTTAGCGCGCACTCTCGCAGTTGTGAAACGCTGCCCGGCGTGCCGGGCAAGTCTTCGCTGTACACCGTTTGAATGGAATCTATGACCATCACTTGCGGCTTTATTTGCTCCGCGCATTCTAAAATTTTATTGAGCGATGTTTCGCAAAACAGCATCATATCGCTACCTGCTGCCCCAAGCCTCTCTGCCCTTAGCTTAACCTGCGCAGCACTTTCTTCGCCGCTAACATAAAGCGTTTTGCAGCCGGCAGCCGCTATTGTTGAGAGCGTTTGCAAAACAAGAGTAGATTTTCCAATGCCAGGGTCACCGCCTATCAATACAAGAGAGCCTGCCGCCATTCCGCCGCCAAGAGTTCTGTCGAACTCCTGATTGGCTGTTGTTAATCTCTTTGAATGTTTGGTTGGCACTTGAGATATTGGCATAGGCACTGATGCCGCACCTTGTGGCATAGATGCTGTTCCTATGCCCCTGCTTTCTTTTTCAATTTCCGTTTCTATAACAAACAAGCCCGAAACTCCACATTCCGGGCATTTTGAAACCTTATGCGGAAATATGCTACCGCATTCCTGGCAGATATATTGAATGTTTTTTTTTGATGCCACTGGGTGGGGTAATATAGAATTTTCTAAAACCAAATATGCACGGCAATGCCGCTGAGAATCAAGGCTCCGCCTGTTGCGTAAAAGATGTTGCGAGTTGTTTTTGTGTTTTGCGTTTTTGTGTATTTGTCATTGGATACTCTTTCTCTTTCTGCGTATTGCTTTGGATACTGATGTGGATTTGGCACGTTTTCCAGCAGTTTTTTGTAGTCGTCGTAATAATCACCCGCTTTTGCATTGTTGTAAACACCAAGCCCAACCGCAGTCGCGCCAAGGACATCTAAGCCAATGGCTACCCAAAAGGATGTTTTGCTTTTCTTTGGCTCGGCGGGTATGTTTGTGGATATTGACTGTGGTTCCTTAGCCGTTTCTGGCGTTATTTTTGCGAATAGGTCTGGCGCATTTTCGCGGATTGCGTCTAAAAGCCCTTTATAATTCATGGATTCTTTCACAAAATCCCCAAGCAAATTGCCGCTTTTTGTTTCGTAGATTTCCACCGTGAGCGTGAACAAGTCGCCCAGTTTGTCTATGGAGCCGCGAGTTACATAGTCGCTTTTTATGACCATTCCTATGTCTATTACAGAGTTGAGATTTTCGGCAGTTTCTGGGATTAGGGAGAGAATTTTTTCCCTTGTCAATACGGAGTAATCCTTTGGCAAAAGCCGCATGGCTTGCCTTCTGAGTTCGTCTGAGAGGAATTTGGTTTGGTCTACGGTTAAGTCCACTTCGTCATTGGCGATGGTTATTTCCAGAACCGCGATTGTGGTGGCGTTTGCTGTTGAGAGGAGGAGCAGGGCTGCTAGTAGAAGGGAGGGGTTTGTTTTCATAAGTTAGTCCTTGACACAACGCACTGAAAGTCGGGACGACTTATCGCCGCTGCTGTAGTTGCCGAAAGCGTAGCCGCTTAAACTCACGCCCAGGTAGTATGCTTTGGTATCACTGCTCTCCCTGCTACTCCACCAATAGCCGTATGATCCAACACCGCTGAAATTGGCGTTGTTAGAACCGCCGCCGAGCAAGGCGGAAAAGCCGTGATCGTCCGTGCCATTATAGTCAGTCACTTTTAACGTTTTTCCTGCTAACAAGTTGCCGCCAACTGTTGAAATCAAGGTCTCCCACTCCGTATGGCTGGGCAAATGCCAGCCGGAGGGGCATACGCCTACAACGCCACTGGGGTTTGCATTGGAACTTGTCGCATTGTTCATAGCCGTTTTCCAATTGTATAGCCTGCCGTAGATGTTGCAGTTATCGTTGTTATTACTACTCTCATTTATGCCGCTGCCATCTATTGGATAGCAACGGCTGTTGTTATCAGAGGTTCTGTAATTCAAGTTCTCCGCCATCCAAGTTTGGGTGCCTATATCCATTTTCACATATGTCTTTCCGTCTCGTTCATCGCAAAACTGCTCTTTATCTTTTTCGTAATGTGATTTTTTCAGTGGGTATATGTTGGTTTTGCAGCAGCCTTCCGCGGAAGGATTGTATTTCTTTGTATCGCATAACTTGTAAGGCACATCTTCGTAGCAGAAATGGGTTGAAGGGTCGTAATCTTTGCCGTCGCATAACTTGTAAGGCACATCTTCGTAGCAGAAATGAGTTGAGGGGTCGTAATCTTTGCCGCCGCATTTGTCTTTGACAGTAATTTTGTTGTAGCAGAATTGATTCGTAGGCCTGTAATCTTTACCGCCGCATAGCTCGTAAGGTGTTGCGTTGTAGCAGAAATAAGAATCGTAATTAAGCGTCTCAGTAGTACCGCAACTTCCAATTATTACGTCCTTACCGTCCAGCGTAATACAATTCTGGTTATTTGGGTCATATTGCTTGCCGTTGCATAGGGGATACGCTATGTCATCGCTCGCACAGAACTCCTCCTGTGGGTTGTACAAACCTTCGGCTCCGCATTTCATAAGCAAAACATTCTCCTTGCAGCTATACAAAGATTTTTGATATGTGCCATTGCCGCAGCAAATCTGGGACGTCACATTGTAAATATCGCCATCGCACTTGTCGTATATTGTAGTTTTGTTGATACAGAACTGCGTTTCCTTGTTATAGCATTTCCCGCCGCACTTATCCACATCATCACAAGAAACCTCCTCGTTGGAAGAAGACGAACCATCAACCTCGCCACCAGAAGAAGACGAACCATCAACCCCGCCACCAGAAGAAGAAGACAAACCATCAACCTCGCCGCTAGAAGACGAAGAAACCACCGTTTCTGAGCTTAAAGGAGGGAAAGTATCCTCGCCCGGGAATACCTGACGTGGATAGTCAGAGCAGGACAAAAAGAGGATTACAGCAAATCCTAAGACCGCAAACGCGGTTTTGGCGGGAATTGTACTCATAAAATACATAATGCGAATAAATATAGAAACATTAAAGACCTTGTGGGATAAGGTAGGGTATTGTGAAATTTTTCTATATTGCACCGAAAATGTTTATAGAAGAAGTGTTGAAATATTTAAAATCTGCAAGCAAGCGCTCTAAAATAAAAATTGGCGTGCTTATCGTGATTTTGCAACTTTTCATTTTTTTTCTAATCCTTAGTACAGAAATGCCAGTTTTTTCACACTTAAGCCTTATCACGGTTATCTGCTTTTCTTTTGTTTTTGGCGAGTTGCCGGGAATTTTCTTTGCAACAATTGTAACTATGTGTTTTAGCCCGCTTTGGATGGATTTAAGTAGAGATGCTTCCGCATTTTGGGTACTTAGAACATTTGGTTTTGCCGCTGTAGCCTATGTTATTGGAACTTTGAGCAATTCTGTGATGAATTATGCAATTTACAAGGAAAAAATGTACTTTACGGATCTTTTCACAAACTTGCCCAATAGGCGGGCTCTTTGCGAAAAACTTCTGCAAAATTCAAAATCACAAATCACCGGACACTTCGCAATAGTCATAGTCACCGTGTCTAATAGCAAAACACTTACCGAAATATTTGGGAACAAAGTATTAAAAAGCATATTCTATCAATTCAAAGACAGATACGCAGATATTGCAGAGAGAATATCTTCTAAAATGGAAACTTATTCGCTGAACACAAATCAAATATCTTTCTTTTTTGAAAAAAATGAGGAAGAAACTTTAGAATCAAAGGAAAAATTTGAAAGCAGCATTATAAATGCATCAAAGAAGAATTTTTTGCACGATGGTTTTTTTGTGCATTGCGATTCACATATAGGGCTTTATCGGTTTTCCGATTTTTCAGAAATAAACTCCGGGGAACTGCCAATTGGCTATGCAGAAGAAGCTGTTGATACCGCAGTGAAACAGATGAAAGATTTGGTTGTATATAACCCTTCCAGTCTTGCGCAAAAATCAAAATACTCAAAAGCAACCGATCTTTTAGGCGATATAGACCTTGCAATAAGAAGCCGATGGATGTTTCTTGTTTACCAACCAAAAATAGATATAGCAACAGGCAAAATTCAATCCGTGGAAGCTCTTATAAGATGGAATCATCCTGTGAAAGGTTTTGTGCCACCTGGCTTGTTCATTCCTCAGGCTGAACAAAGCACTCTAATAGAAAACATAACAGATTTTGTTCTTAAACAAGCGATTTTGCAGTTAAAGCTGTGGCAGAGAAGCGGCATAGATGTAAACATTGCCGTTAATGTTTCTACTTATAATCTGTTGCAGCCCAATTTTGTGAACAAGGTTTTGAATTTGCTGCAAGAGAACAAATTAGATACTGAAAGTTTGGAAATTGAAATAACCGAAGGTTCCTTGATTACGGATTTCCAGCATGTTCTAAATGGGCTTAAATACCTTCACGATGCAAATATCAAAATTGCTTTAGACGATTTTGGCACTGGATATTCCTCGCTTCAATACCTGCAAAAGCTGCCTATAGATTTTTTAAAAATAGACCAGTCTTTTGTTCGCAATTTGGAAACAAGCAAGCAATCAAAAGAAATTGTGAAAGCCATAGTGGACTTAGCGCATACAATAAATATAAAAACCATAGCCGAAGGCATAGAAACTATGGCAGATTATGATTATTTGAACAGCGTAGGTTGTGATATAGGGCAAGGATTTTATATGTCTAAACCACTGACATCAAATGTTTTTGTTTCTTGGTATTCAGAAAATAATGGAGTTTTTAAGAAGAGTTGAGAGTGGAGAGTTGAGAGTTGAGAGTTGAGGAAAGTTTATCTGCAAAAATTAAGGAGCGCGCTCTGTTTGCGGTGCTATTGGATCCGGATTCTTCGGAGAGCGATGTTTTTTTGGAAACGGGAAAAATGGCTTTTGAGTGCGGAGCGGATTTAATTCTTGTTGGAGGCTCTTTGATAGGCAATGCGAATTTGCCTAAAAAAGTTGCAGAGTTGAAAAAGATAATCAATATTCCGGTAATTTTGTTCCCCGGCGGCGCCTCGCAGGTTGTTCCAGGTTTTGATGCGATGCTTTTTACTTCGCTTGTAAGTGGCAGAAACCCTCAATATTTAATAGAGGAGCAGTTAAAAGGCGGCTTAATTGTAAAGGCTCTGGGCATAGAAGCATTTCCAACTGCATATATACTCATAAACAGCGGACCGGCAACCGCAGTGGAATATATTTCAAATACCAGAGCAATTCCGGCAAACAAGCCAAAGCTAACAATGGCTCACGCTGTGGCTTCAGAGTTAATGGGTATGCGCTGGGTTTATTTGGAGGCAGGCAGCGGTGCAGACAACCCTGTTCCATTGGAGCATATAATTATGACTCGCAAGGCAACCAGCTTAAACATAATAGCAGGTGGCGGCATTACCACTCCCCAAGATGCAAAAGCGAGGGTTAAAGCGGGAGCAAATGTTATAGTTACCGGCACAATTTGGGAAAAAAATATGGATGCGAATTTAATGAAAGAATTTGCAGAAGCAGTGCATGGCAATTAAAACCCAAAAACTATCCGTTGGTTACAAAAAGCCTTTAGTGGAAAATTTATCGTTTGAGATTTTTAATGGCTTAACTTGTTTGATTGGGCCAAATGGAAGCGGAAAAAGCACTCTATTGAAAACAATTGCGGGATTAATAAAACCTATTGCGGGTTCAATTTTTGTTTTTGGAAAGGATTGTTCAACAATAAACTCTATGGATTTGGCAAAACTGATAGCTTTTGTGCCAGCTAGGTTCCCTGCCGAAACGAATATAAAGGTTTTTGATTTTGTGGCTCTTGGCAGAACTCCGCACACAAATGCTTTTGGCAAGCTGGAAAAAAACGATTTGGAAAAAGTAAATTCTGCAATGAAACAGGCGGAGGTTGCTGATTTTGCAAAACGCAGGGTAAATAGCTTGAGCGATGGCGAAAAGCAACGTGTTGCGCTTGCCAGAGCACTTGCCCAAGACACGAAAATTCTTCTTATGGATGAACCCACTGCATTTTTAGACTATTCGCACCGCATAAAACTTTTTGAATTTTTAACCGAAGCTCGAAATGATAAAATTTATTTGGTATCAACTCATGAGCTGGATTTGGCAAAGAGGTTTACGGAGAGTATTTTGAAGATTGGAGAATTGCCGATATAATCACCGCCCTATCGCAAGCCTCTCTATTAAGAATAGCGGCAAATTTTCCTTGCGCATTAAATTTTGGGTTTTCTCAATATCATATTCAACGCGCACAAATTCTATCCAACTGCAATCGCTGTCTGCAAGGCACCAGCAGGCACGGCTATTTCTATCTCTGGGTTGCCCCACGGAACCAGCATTTATCAAAACTTTTTCGTGTTTTTTTGGACGATAAAGAGGTCCGTCTGAAATTACCGGAACCTCGCTATAAGGGTCATCTCTATTTGCCGCAACTATAACCGGGCTGTGAGTATGTCCAATAAAGCAATAAGGGGTTCTGAAATAAGAAAAAGCCTCCAAAGCACCATCCAAATCTGCCAAATAATGCCAGTCTGCGGGAGACATAGGCGATGAATGGGCAAAGGTAAACCCCTTTTCTACTACCGTATAGGGCCTGGATTTCAAATACTCTTTTGACTCATCGTTCAAATGTTCCCATGTCCATTCCATTGCTGCTTTTGCATAAATGTTAAAGTCAAAATGATGTTCTCTTTTTAACGCTACATTATCGTGATTTCCCAATAGACATACATCGCTATGCTTTTTCACAATGGCAACGCACTCATTAGGGCTTGCGCCATAGCCAACAATATCGCCCAAGCAAATTCGCCTTTCAACTTTGCGCGAATCCATTGAGCGCAGCACAGCCTCAAGGGCAGGCAAATTAGCGTGTATGTCCGAAAATATTCCGTAGAGCATTAAGGTCTCGCGAGTAATTTTTCAATATATTTTGCCATCATATCCACTTCCACATTTACCAAGCTGCCTATCTCCCAACTGCCAATATTGGTCACCCTTATTGTTTCGGGGATAATGGCAACTCTAATTGTATTTTTCTGCGGCAACTCTGCCACAGTAAGGCTAATTCCATTTAATGCTATGGAGCCTCTGTGAATCACATATTTGGAGAGATTTTCTGGAATTTCTAAATCTATTTCCAAGCCGGTTTCTCTTTTAACAATCTGTGTTACCTTAGCAACGCTATCTATATGCCCCATAACAAAATGCCCGCCCATCAAGGAATCGGGGCGGCAGGGGAGTTCCAAATTTACCAAGCCTCCAATGGCAGCTTTGCAAAAAGATGTGTTGTCTATGGTTTGCTTTATCATTGTGAAAACTGCTTCGTTTGCCGTGCAACTCTCCACAGTCAAGCAAACGCCATCGTTTGCCACGCTATCGCCTTTTTTGCTGCTTGCAAAATAGTTTTCGGCAAAAATCTTCATTTGCAGGGCATCGCCTAATTTTTCCAATTCAGCAATTTTTCCGCAAGTTTGAATTATGCCTGTGAACATTTATACCTCTATGCTTTGGTAGGGTTAAGAATATAGTAAAAATCCCCTCGTTTTAGCAAATTCCTGCAACACTCCATTCACAAAAGCAGGTGAATTTTCGTCTGAGAATTTGTCTGCGATTTGAGCGGATTCGGATAAAATAACCTTTATTGGCGTATCTGCGAGCAGCATTTCTGTCATTGCTATTTGCAAAATTATTTTGTCTATGGAGGAAAGCCGCTCTGGGGACCAGTCCGGGATTAGCTCTAAAAATATATTGCGAAATTCTTCTTTTTTTTCCAAAACGCCATCAACTAATTTCATGCCAAACCTTTGCATACTATCGCTAATGGAATTGCCTTCTAAAACACCAGGCAGGCAATAGCCGGGGGCTTCGCCCGTTATTTCCATCGCATATAAAAGTTGAAGAGCAAAAACCCGTGCGGGCCTGCGAGAAACAGAGGGCATTAAGGCAACCTTTTATATAAATTTGCCATTTCCACGGCGGCAGCGGCAGCATCTGTTCCTTTGTTGCCGCATTTCAAGCCTGCTCTGTCCATTGCCTGCTCAACAGTGTCGGTTGTTAGCACGCCAAAAATAACCGGAGTTTTGCCTTTTCTTGCGAGGTGTGCAATGCCAGAACTAACAGCATTTGAAACATATTCAAAATGCGCAGTTGCTCCGCGAATAACTGCCCCCAAAACTATAACCGCATCAAATTTGCCGCTTTCTGCAAAGCGCTCCGCTACACCCGGCAATTCAAACGCACCTGGCGCCCAAGCAACCGTAATATCGCTTTCGCTAACGGAGGTTCTTTTGAGCATAGAAACAGCTCCTTCTAAAAGATTTTTTGTAACAACTTCATTGAAGCGAGAAACTGCAATTGCAATTTTCAAGCCCCGCCCATCTAAACAGCCTTCTAGTATTTCCATAAGGGTTAAGATAGTAAATTTAGGGACTTATATGCAAAGTTACCATTCCCTACCACAGTTCTAATATTCACGAAATTTACCCGAAGTCCAGTTTTATGCTTAATTTGTGAATTTTCCAAACGCTAAAGCCGTTATGCAGCGAAGCGATTTTCTATATTGCCTTTATGCCAGCCAAGCGCAAATACAAAGATTCTGTTTTCACTTCTTTGTTCAAAGACAAGAAGCGTCTGCTGGAATTGTACAATGCGATAGAGGGAACTTCCTACAAAGACCCCAATATAATAAACATCAACACATTGGACGGTGTTCTGTTCGTAAACAGGCAGAACGACATATCTTTTACAATAGGCGGCAAATTGGTTGTGCTAATAGAGCATCAATCAAGCATAAATGAAAATATGCCTTTGCGTTTTCTGATATATGTTTCTAAGGTATATGAAAAGATAATAGACCCCAAAGGCATTTACAAGCATAGGTTAATAAAAATCCCAAGACCCGAATTCATAGTTTTATACAACGGTGTGGAAAAATACCCAAAAGAAAAGACATTGAAGCTTTCAGACGCATTTGAGCAGCTCGGCATAAAGAAAGCACCTGAGTTGGAATTGTCAGTCCGTGTGTTGAACATAAACAAGGGTCATAATCCAAAGTTGGAGCAAAGGAGCAAGAACTTGGCAGGTTATTCCGCCTTTGTTGCAAAGGTTAGGGAATTTCAATCCAGTGGCAATCCATTGAAGGAAGCGATAGAGAAGGCAGTTGTTTATTGCATAGACAAAGGGATACTAAGTGATTATTTGAGACAAAATTCATCGGAGGTAATAAATATGTTGAGTACAGAGTTCAATTTGAAAGACGCCATCGCCGTTGCTAAAGAGGAAGGCAGGGAGGAAGGCGAAGCTAAAGGCATGAAAAAGTTGCTTGCCTTATGGGAAAAGGGTATTCCTTTGGCGGAGGCGAAGCGAAGGCTTGGGATTTCTAGAAATTATGCCGTACGCTAAGTTTGCCATTTGGCAATTGGCTTCTACTATGGAATAGAGCGAATATTGCAGACTAATGCTTTATCTATTATCTCTATTTATATTAAAACTGTGGTAGAGACCGGTAACTTTGTATATAATTTCCCTAACTTTAGGTTTTTTTCCTTTTTCGTACCTTTTCCCTGAAAAATTTGTATATTAATACCCAGATATGGTTTTTGGCAATAAAAAAATATATGGCAGGGTTTGCGGTGCAAGCTCTAAAATCGGGTTTTCCGATTTGCTTTTAAATGCCCCAAATACGCAAAATAAGCCATTCTTTTTTCAGGGGTCAAAAAACAACCCCCAAGCCGAGAAAAGGGATTCTAGGGGCATTAGAGCCGCAATAGAAGCCATTCTGACC
>Ga0268262_10005547_pt1 | contig 12462 bp, 10 predicted proteins | sample TergutNc150P3_FD_190354 | JGI IMG/M metagenome (GOLD analysis project Ga0268262, IMG submission 190354) | Nasutitermes corniger P3 segment gut microbial community from laboratory colony in Florida, USA - Nc150 P3 (SPAdes) (version 2) | ecosystem: Host-associated > Arthropoda: Insects >... | reverse complement strand
CGGACAACTCTATTATTAAAAATAAATATACGCCATAATATCTTATGGAATTTACAGAAAAATTCCGGGAAGCGTTAAGAATTCCCACATGGTGGCCGTCCGACAAACAGGAAGGCGATAAAACAGCAGAAGAACCTCTGATTCGTTTTCAGAGTTTTCTTTCGGAAAATTTTCCCGCGTTTAACAAAACCGCCGAACGCTGGGTATTGAGTCCGTATTCGGTCGTATACCGTCTGCAAGGCTCAGGCGGCAGCGATGAGGCGGTGCTGTTTCTGGCGCATTATGATGTAGTTCCTGCGGAAAAAGACAAATGGACCAGCGATCCTTTCGGCGCGGAAATAAAAGACGGTTTTATTTACGGACGGGGAAGCCTTGACATGAAGAGTGTGCTGATCAGCGTAGCGGAAGCGGCGGAAACTCTTTGCAGGGAAAACCATAAACTAAAACGGGATTTATGGTTTGTATTCAGCGGAGATGAGGAGCGGACAGGCATTCTCGGAGCGGGAGTAACTTCACAGTGGTTTGAAAAACGAGGACAGCGGTTTGACTTTATAATAGACGAAGGCACTCCGGTTGCGGAAAATCAAATTAAAGATATTGCTTCTCCTTTGGCGTTAGTCAGTATCGAAGAAAAGGGATACTTAAGCCTAAAACTTTCGGTGTCTCAGGAACCGGGTCATTCTTCAAGACCGCCTAAAGTTCAGGCGGCGGCGGTACTTGGGCGCGCCTTGTGTAAAATTGCCGAAAAACCGTTCCCTTTCAGGTTAGGCGCAACAACCGAGGCGTTTTTCAGGCAAATTGCGCCGATGGTTCCGGGTATTCAAGGTTTTGTTATGCGTCACGCAAGAGCGTTCGGCTTGCTCTTTTTTAAAGCCGCCGCATCCAGTCCTGAAGCAGCGTCAATGCTTCGTACCACAACGGCAATTACCCAGCTTAAGGGAAGCGCCGCCGACAATGTGATGCCGTCTCAGGTTGATGCTATTATCAATATCAGGCTGTTGTATCCGTGGACGACGGAAACGGCTTGCAATTTTGTTAAAAAGGCAATTAATGACAAGAGGGTAAGTATCAGTATTCATGGAACGGCTTCAAATCCAGTTATGGCATGTAACAATTATGAACAACATGGTTGGGCGCAGGTAAAAGCCGCTCTGGAAAAAACGTATCCGGGGATTCCCGTGATACCGTTCATTATGACAGCGATTACGGATTCACGTCATTATCAAAAATTATGTAACAGTACATTCCGCTTTATTCCGTATAAACTGGACTCAAAAGAATTAAGCGGAATACACGGACACGACGAGCGCATATCAGAAGAAAATCTCCGCAGAGGATTGATGTTTTATATCGCATTGATGAGGTTATTATGAATCAGACTGACAGCAGCGCAAAGATCGGAGGGAGGGCGTTTTTACTTTCTGCGTCAATCATTTTAATGCTTATGATTTTTTCAGGCATTCTTACCAAAGTTCTGCCTTCGGGAACATTTGAACGTATTGCTTCGGAAGGCAGAGTCCTTGTCGTGAACGGGAGCTACCATGAAATCAGCCGACCTGATTATCCTTTTTGGCGCTGGTTCACGGCTCCGCTTGAAGTTCTTTTCGGACCCGATAACCTGACGCCGGTTATACTGATAATATTTATTGTCTGTGTCGGCGGTTCCATTTCAATTTTGGATAGCGCGGGAGTAATGAAAACATTGATAAACTTTCTTGTTTTCCGTTTTGCTAAAAAGAAATATTTATTGATAGCGGTGATGATCTTCTTTTTTATGGCGATTTCCAGTCTTGTGGGAATGTTTGAAGAACTGGTTCCGTTGATCATCTTCATCATTCCTGTGGCAATATCACTGGGCTGGGATTCACTTACAGGACTTGGAATGAGTCTGCTGCCTGTAGCTTTCGGTTTTGCTTCAGCAATTACCAACCCTTTTACTATCGCCGTAGCGCAAAAAATAGCGGGACTGCCGCTTTTTTCAGGCGCTCTTTTAAGGCTTGTTTTCTTTCTTGTAATACTGTCCCTTGTCTGTTTCTTTGTTATACGATACGCAAAAAAAATTGAAAAGAACCCGCAAAGTTCCATTTGTTATAAAGAAGACGAAGCTCTTCGTCAGAAACTGGCAAACGCCGGTGAGCAGGATAATTCGATTAAGAACATCAACAAGGGCCAATGGAAAGCGTTGATATGGTTTGGTTCATGCATTGTCCTTTCCTTGATACTGGTACTCGGTATAACAAGGCTGCCCGCTCTTTCTGATCTTACATTTCCCCTAATGATAGTTTTATTTTTAACCGGAGGAATCGGCGGCGGTATGTTTGCTGGGCTTAGATTAAAAGAGGCGGGCAAAGCTTTCGGAAAAGGCGTTTTAAGTTTTCTTCCCGGTATCGTACTTGTATTAATGGCATACAGCGTTAAGCATATTATTTCCGCCGGAATGATAATGGATACAATTCTTTATCAGGCGGCGGAATTGATAAGCCGCTCGCCGCCGTTAATCGCTTCTTATTTGATGTACGGCGCTACGCTTGTAATGAATTTTTTTATCGGCGCAGCAAGCGCAAAAGCTTTCCTTATGATGCCGCTGTTAACTCCTTTAGCGGATTTATCCGGCATTACAAGACAGACCGCAGTTCTTGCGTTTAACTTTGGGGACGGATTTTCCAATGTGTTATTCCCTACCAATGCATTGCTTCTTATAGCTTTGTCATTCACTGTGGTAAGTTATACAAAATGGGTACGCTGGACATGGAAACTTCAGGCGGTAATTTTGGTTATAACCCTTGCTTTTCTTGCTTTTGCGGTAAAAACAGGTTTTGGTCCGTTTTAATTCAGGGGTCTTACTCTGCGCAATATTTAAATATATGAATGATGAAAATGCAAAGTATTCATTGTTAAGGGACAAAATATGTTTTGAAAGAATAGACACAAAGCAATATGACTGAAATTTCTGTCAAATGGAATGGTTTACCCCTGTAATGGAAAAAAATGATTAAAAATGTTAATTTTTTAACTGCTTAATATGCTATTGATTATATTTATGTGTAATTACAAATATAACGAGCATAGAGAAATTTTATTAAAAATAATACAATTGGTTTTTATTTTGACACAAGAAATAAGGATGTTTTGAAATGATTAAAATACCCATTAGGTTTTTTATAGTAACATTTTTATGGTCTTGGTTATTTTTTGGTATTGCAATATTTATTAGCCATAAAATATTTCAGGATACAATTTCTCTGCCATTTGAAATAATTTATGCGATAGTTATTATTGGATTATTTGGTCCCGGAGTAGGGTCTTATATTTCAATATATACTCTTGAGGGAAGAGAAGCCATAAAAAAGCACTTCAAAAAATTCTTTTCTCTAAAATTTGGCTGGGAAGTCTGGTTGACAATTCTATTGGGTATTGGAATTATGGCATTTATTGCCTGGATTATACCTGAATTTATTGGTGAAAACAGAGTACAAATGCCTTTTTCAAATATTTATACATTACCATTATTTTTCATTGTGTTATTAATTTATTCAACTTTTTTAAATGGCGGCAATGAGGAAATTGGCTGGAGAGGATATATTTTACCGTACCTTGAAAATAAATATGGATTAATAATTGGCTCATTGATTCTTGGTATAATTTGGTCAATTTGGCATATTCCGATGTGGTTTATACACGGTATGAACCATATGTATATGAACTTTTTGGCATTCATGTTTTTTTGCATTGGATATTCATTTATTTTTTCTTGGATAATAAAAATATCTGGAAATAGATTGTTTTCCGGACTTGTTGCTCATGGTCTGGTAAATTTATATTTTTCTCTATTTCCAGTAGTTATTCATGAGGAAAATAATCCGCAAATTAGATTTTGGATTTATTCAATTATTGTATTTATTGTAGGTTTTATAATTGTTATTATAAGGACATTGGAAATCAGGAAGATAGCTCTTAATAAGACTGTATCAAGTTTGTCAGCTATCGGAAATGATATTTGCATTAGGGAGAAATGAAAATGTTTCATGTTGATTTTCACGCAATTTATGTTTTAATGGTAATGATTATTTTTCCAATTGTCTTTATTCTCATAGAGTATTTAAGAAAGAAAGATAATTTTTTTAATTTAACATTTAAATGGGCTATTTTTTGGCCAATTGGGATAAGAGCTTTGACTGGCGGATTTATGCAACTTTTTAATCCCACATATACGATGGGATTATTAAATCTTGGAGTTGAAAGTACCATAATTATACGTGAATTGGGATTTCTGCAATTTGGAGTAGGGTTAGTAGCAATTCTATCTATATTGAAAAGAACTTACATAGAACCAATTTTTATTTGTCATGGAATATTTATGGTCGGCGCATCTTATCTCCATATATCAAGAATTTCTCATATAAATTTTAGTGAATTGGTATCATTAATAGGAGATTTATTAATTATAACCATAATAATGGTTTATTTCATAAAAATGTTAATTTTTACAAAAGGACTATGGAAATAATTGGTTTAATATTTATGAATTGTCTATTAATGTTAATCAAAAATCTTTCTTTTCTATAATAATTGGTTATAAATTATTTTGAAAATGATTATAAATGTTCATTGTAAATTAATAAGATATAGAATAAGGTTTTTTGATGAAAATAAACGAAAAAAATGATTTGACTAATGGAAAGATTTTGTACCGGCTGTTGTATCTTTCTGTACCCATATTAGGTTCGCAAACGCTTCTAATGTTATATAACTTAACCGATATGTTTTGGTTAGGTCGTTTGGGCAGCAAAGAAGTAGCCGCAACCGGCGCAGTCGGGCTTTATTTGTGGATGTCTGTCGCATTTATGCTGTTATGCAGTGTCGGAGCGAGTATTGGGGTGTCTCAGGCATTTGGGGCAAATGATATAAATAAAGCTAAATCATATACGCATACAAGCCTTTTTTTATGCCTGGTTTTTGGTTTATTATACACAACAATAATGCTTTTATTTCGTTATCAATTAATAGGTTTTTTTAATTTTAAAGAAAACGATGTAAAAAAATTCGCGGAGGATTACTTATCCATCGTATCCATAACAATAACTCTTACCTATTTGTCCGCAACGATGGGAGCGATTTTTACGGCATCGGGTAATTCCCGGACGCCGTTTTTATGTAATATGGTTGGTACATCTATAAATATGATACTTGATCCTATTTTTATATTTCTTCTCAGACTTGGCGTATTAGGGGCGGCTTACGCAACAATAATCGGACAAATAGCCGCTTTCATTTTGTTTATTGTTTTTATTAAAATAAGTAAAAAATGTCCTTTTGAAAAAATTAAATTATTTACTGTTCCAAAATGGAATGATATTATATGGATTATTAAAAAAACATTGCCAGTAGGAGCGGAGAGTTTTCTGTTTACATTTTGTGTAATGGCAACAACAAGGCGTGAAGCTTTTTTTGGAGCTGACGCGATTGCGTTAAGCCGTATAGGTTCACAAATAGAATCACTGTCATGGTTGGTCGGTGGCGCTTTTGGTACTGCATTGGTTTCGTTCATAGGACAAAATTATGGCGCAAAAAAATGGAATCGCATCAGCGAAACATTCAGGATAGCTTCGTTAGTTATGTTTTTTTATGGCGCTTTCGTTACGTTTGTATTGGCGGTACTTGGCAAGTATATATTTGGGTTGTTTTTACCCGATCCTGTTATAATAGAACGCAGTGTTTTATACCTTCGTATAATTGCAATATGTCAAATACCAATGTGTCTGGAAGCCGTGTCAAGTAATTTCTTCCGTGGTTTAGGTAATACTCTTCCGCCTTCTATTACAAATACGATCTGTAATATTTTACGGGTGCCATTTGCTTATATACTTTCAATGGAAATATTTAGGTTTGGTTTATCAGGAATTTGGATCAGTATTTCAATAGGTGCATGTTTGAGAAGTATCTGGTCATACATTTGGTATTTAACTACTGAACAAAGAAAAATAAATATACAAAATATAAGGAGATAATGATGAAAGAAATAATATTGATCTTGTGTATTGCTGGTGTTTACGGTTATTGTTTTTCCCAAAACAACAAAACCATTGACACTGGAAATAGGAAAACATTGGAAACTTATAATGAGAGTGATATGAACAATGAAATAATTTCTCTTATGGATCAATACAGAATAAATGCAAGCTCAATACTATTTTCTAAGAATAATATCATTGTGTCCAGAGGATATGGAAAAGATGGAATATTATTAAAAAATAAAATAACAGATAAATCTGTTTTTGAAGCAGGTTCTATTGGAAAATTAATTATCGCATACATCGCATTAGAGCTTGCAGATCAAAGAAAAATTAATTTAGATGATAAAATATATTTATACTTGGATAAAAACTGGATCATACAAGATCAGCGATTTGCAAATATAACAATACGAAATCTAATTTCTCATACAGCAGGTTTTTCTCCGTCTTTTGAATTAGGTATTGATAGACATATTTATTTTGAACCTGGTTCAAGATTTAGTTATTCCGGGGTAGGTTATATGTATTTACAGACTGTTATTGAGAATGTCACTGGTAAGGATTTTGAAAGTATTGCCAAAGGACAAGTTTTTGATCCTTTGAAAATGCAGAATAGTACATTTTCAAAAGGCAAAACTGTAACTCCGTTTATTAATACATCATCTTTTGTATTATACACATTACCTGTATTTATAGCCTCTTATATAATGATTTTAATAATAGGATTTATTACAGGCGCTATTACAAAATATAAATATTTTTCCAAAAGAATAATCTTTCCAATAAACATTGGAATCTCGATAATAGCTAATACTATATTTATATTGATTTTCTTGTCTAAACTTCTCATATTGTTTGCCATATTTATCATAGTTGGATTTTCAATTTTGTTATTAACAAAAAAAAGGAAAATTTACTATTTAACTTTCTCTATTTACACGTTGATTGTTATTTTATTAGGGTGTATTTTACCTATTTCTTTGCCTACTACAAATGATATTATTTTTAAAGGAGTAAATTGTGCTTATACACTAAAAACTACGCCAATGGATATGTCATTATTTATAGACCACATTCTTTCTGAATTCTATTATAATAAAGATATTCTATTATCTGGCAATATGTTTAATGATGCTGTTACTATTGACAAACATAACAGTTGGGGTCTTGGTATTGCTATTGAAAGGACGAATAATAAAACTACTTATTGGCATTCAGGGATAAATCCTGGATTTCAAAGTCTAATAGTTCTTAATCCAGAAGAGAAAAGTTATGTTATTGTTTTTACCAATAGTGATAATGGACTTGAATTTTCAAAAAAAATTACGAGAAAACTGCTTAATATTAATGGTACTTGGGATATTATTAGGCATTTGGAAGGCGATAAGGTGCTTATGTATGAGAAGTAAAATAAAAAAGAAATAATAATGAAGAAAATAGTTGTTTTGATATTTTTGTCTTTACTGCATTCGTATCTAATATATATTCAGAAAATTAAAGGGGGACTTTTTATGGCGGTGTATATCATTTTGACTGGAAACATTGTTTATAAAGGAATATTTGTTTGTTTAAAATAATTATTATTTGCTTGTTTCCAATAATTGTTTTATTTACTCAAATATTATCCCCATTAATTGTGATTGTTATGGGTATTGTATTTCTATTTGGAGCAATTATCTTTCCGAATTTTAGAAAAATATTCCTTCTATTCTGTTTTTGGATTATTGGATATTTATTTTGGGCATATATAGTCGTATATGTTTCTGATATTACTAGTTTCTCATTTGGTCAAAAGAAAATATTATCTCGATTGGGTCTTTTGAGCTATGTATTATTTTTTTCTATATGGTATAAATTACAAAAACCAAGAAATACATTTTTTAAGATTGGTAACGGAAAAGAAATAATCCATTTCCCTTTTATTTGGAAGGGATTTAAAGAAATTGAATGGAGATTTACTCTTATTTTTAGTTTATTATGGTTTTGTGTGGCTATTATTTTTGCTATAAAAAATGGACTTGAGTATAACATATTAATTTATGGTGTTATATTTTCTGTTATAAACGCCATAATAGAAGAAATTATATGGCGTGGTTTTGTTCTTACAAGGCTAATTGACTTAACATCAGAAAAAATTGCGTTAATTGTATCCTCATTATCTTTTGGATTATATCATTATTCTTTGAATTTTCCATTATTAATATGTTTTACATTTGCAATTGGAGGATTTTATATAGGAGGTAGTGCTATTAAATCAAAAGGGCTTTTATCGCCAATAATAATGCACATTACCGTAAATTTAGCATTTGTATCAATGGGTATAATAAATTAATTAATATTGAAATAACAGGAAGATTTAAAATTGTTTAATAAAGAACTAAATTTAACAAATTATGAGTATAAGGATTTCACATATTGTTTTGAAAAGATGATATTATTTTATTAGGTTCTCCTGTTTATGGCACAAGAGTTCCTAAATCAGCAATGGTAAACGCAAGCGTGCCTGTTACCCTGTAAGCGTAAACTAAAAATCAGCGAAATTCCGCCAAAAAACAACAAAAAAGACGGCAAAATCATCATGCGCAGCTTACGAACAAAACCCCACTCCCTACTCCCCATTTTTTTTCAAAAATAATAATATTTTTTATTGACATATTGTACTAGTACATATATAATTGTACTAGATGAATAGAACAATGTTGAAGGTAAAGGAAACCGACTCGGAAGACACGGGGGAAATAATCAATTTTACCCTGGATCAAGCCAATGGTACGCCGATTTACCGTCAAATTATCCAGCATATTGAATACGCTATTTTATCGGGACGGATGAAACCCGGCGACAGACTGCCGACAATCCGCTCGCTTGCGGTAGAGCTGAAAACAAACCCCAACACAATAGCCAAAGCATACGGAGAATTGGAAATACGGGGAATTTTGGCAACGCAGGTCGGAAGCGGAACTTACATTTCCGATAAAAAACCCGTGATAGAGGACGACAGCCTGAACCGGAAGATAAGGGAAGTTCTTGGACGCTTTGTGCATGAACTGAAAGCTCTTGGGGTAGAAAAAAGGGAATTGGTTAAATTGATTGATTCTTATATCAAGGAGGAAAATAAATGAATTTTGTTAATTCGCAGCCGCTTATAAAAAATAAAACGGAGAAGACAAAGCTTGATTATACGCTTTTCCTGCTCAAGTTTATTGTATTGAGTATTACGTTAACTGTAATTTTATGCGTTTATCCCGTTCCGCAAAAACCGGAAGATCTGCTTGAAATGAAAGCGGGTACGGCTGTTTTAGCCTTGGTGTCTATTCTGCTTTTTTCGATTCATAAAGTTGACGAGTGGGAAAGGGCAGTTGTGCTGCGTTTCGGCAAATTCCGCAAAGTAAAAGGACCGGGGCTTTTTTTCCTTATCCCGCTGGCGGATAGAATTGCCGAAACCGTCGATATTCGTATCCGTGTGTCGGATTTTTCCGCTCAAAAAACTTTGTCAGGCGATTCTGTAACGGTTGATGTTGACGCACTCTGTTTCTGGCTGGTGTGGGACCCGCAAAAAGCGGTTCTTGAAGTAGAGAATTATGTTGACGCTGTTGTGCTGTCTTCAAAGACTGCGCTTCGTTATGCGGTGTCCAGCAACGATCTTTCAACATTCCTTGAGCGCGGCGACATTATCGAAAAACAGATTCAGGAACAAGTTGACAAAAAAACTACCGAATGGGGAATAACGGTTCTTCATATCGAGATTACGGATATTCAGATACCTGAACATTTGCAGGATTCACTTTCACGTGTTGCGGAAGCGGAAAGAGAAAAGAAGGGGCGTATTCTTCTCGCTGAAGCGGAAATTGAAATTGCCAAAAAACTGGAAGAAGCGGTTTCTATTTATGCCAAAAATGAAGGAGCCATGAAGCTCAAAATACTTTCGATTTTAAACGAAGGTTTGAAAGCGGGTAATTCCATGATGTTGGTTCCCAATTCAATAGCGGAAGAACTCAAAACAAAAGACATATTCGGTTTACAGGCGTTAAATGAAATTAAGAAGGAGGCGGACAAATGACAGTTGTTAAAGCGGAAAATGTTGTAAAAGATTATGGTTTAAACGGTCAAACGGTACACGCTCTTCGGGGGGTAAACCTTGAATTTAAAACTGGAGAGTTCGCCGCCATTGCGGGACCGTCAGGCAGCGGCAAGTCTACGTTCCTTCATCTGGCAGGTTGTCTTGACACCCTCACAGGCGGAACAATACAGGTCGGCGGTTCTGACACCGCGAAAATGTCCCGTCAGCAGCTTGCGCTCCTTAGGCGGCAAAGCATTGGTTTTATTTTTCAGGCTTATAATTTGATCCCCGTGCTTTCGGTTGAAGAAAATGTTTCCTTTCCGCTTACATTGATGGGTGTTGCCAAAGGGGAAATAAAAGAACGTACCGCAAAGGTATTAAAAGACGTCGGTCTTGAAGGAATGGCAAAACGCCGCCCCAAGGAGATGTCAGGCGGTCAGCAGCAAAGAGTCGCTATCGCCAGAGCGCTGGTGAAAAAGCCCGCCATTATTTTGGCTGACGAACCTACCGCCAATCTTGATTCTACTATCGGGCGGGAAATCCTTGAATTGATGCTGGCGTTAAACAAGTCAGAGGGTACGACGTTCATTTTCTCTACGCATGATCAGATGGTAATGGATTACGCCCGCCGTCTTGTGCGTATCCGTGACGGGCAGATTGAATCCGATGAAGTAAAGGGGGCGGCATGAAACTTCGTTTCATATTCGATTCAAATGCGCAGCCATGCGGCTGCGTTAAAAGAGGTTAGCATGAGTCTAAACGGTATTTGGCAATTAAAGAAAATTGCGATGCGTAACCTTGCGAGGCATAAGGTAAAAACGATTCTTACCTCGGCGGCAATAATGGTAAGCGTAGCTGTTTATATTTTTGTTAACGGTTGGATAAGGGGCATGATAATTGACTCACGAAGAAATATTGTTAATTACGAAATGGGCGCTGCAAAGTTGCAAACAAAACTTTACTTTGAAAAAAAAGACGAGATGCCCAGTTACGAAAATTTTACCGGCTGGGAAAAATATCACGATGCGCTTAACAGTGAAGGTTATGTAAGCGCTCCTCGTTATGTGTTTTCAGGTACGCTGTTTTCAATATCAGGTTCAGCGCCGATTGTTTTTTATGGGGTTGACCCGGCGTTTGAGGCGGAAACAATGCGCTATGTACCCTTTGTGGATTTCGGACGTTATGTGAAAAACGGAGATTTTGGAATCGCTCTTGGAACGTTTGCCGCTGAAAAACTCAAAGTCGGTATTCCTTCACGTCCATACCGGCAGGAACTGGAAGCGCTGATCGCTTCAGCCGTTAGCAGCAGCGCCGAAGGAGATTTTATCCGCTCGCTTTATGATGCTGCTTCTAAGAAAAAGTCTTTCTGGGATGTAAAACCAAAAGAAACAACAGAAGGCAACGAGCGTATGTTCTTAAAAAAAGACGCATCACGTTCCGACCTTGACCGTTACTGGAATATACTTGACGCGTCAGGACGCAACGATGTGCGAATCAATGCGGTAATCGACATTAAAGCCGTACCTGAAACAATCCGTACCAAAAAATGGGAAGGAGAACTTCTTCCCGCCTTGCGAAACGAAGATAAGCCGCTGGTAGAAGCCGCTTATGAGTTTCAGGATTTTATCGGCGGTTATCTCCTTGTTGAGGAAGATGAAAAAGCTCTTAACGATGTTCTTTCCGCCATGATTCGCGCGGGCTATTCGGGAGCGGTGCGCCATGTGAATCAACTTTTGGACGCAAAGGTAATAGGCGTTATCAATTCTCCGGCTCCGCTCCCCAACGGCAATACCGCCTATATTCCGCTGGATATTTTGCAGGACGAGGCAGGTATGATGCTTGAAGGCGCTGTAACGGAGCTTGTTATCAGGGAGAAAAACGCTCCTGATTCACGGCTTCCGGGAAAGAGCGAAAGCGCCGCTGTAATCAGCGCAGCTCTGGAACGAGGTCTTACCAAAGCGGGATATGTTATGCCGAATGAACTGGTTGTGCATACTTGGGAGGAATATATGCAGGATTATCTTGGTTACGAAGCAATGGAAAATACCATGCCGCAGGTAGTAGCTGCTCTGTTATTGCTGCTATCCTTCCTTGGAATTTCAAACACAATCCTTCTTGCCATACTTGAGCGCACAAAAGAAACAGGCATGATGCGAGCTATGGGTATGACCGACCAGCAAATGATCCTGGTCTATATGCTGGAGGCAGGCTTTCTGGGATTCATAGGATCGGTTTTGGGAATAATTCTCGGCTGCATTATTAATTATCCAATGGTAGAGTACGGTCTGGATTTCAGCGCCATGATGGATGTTATGGGCGGCGGCAGTATAGGTTTCCGTACTACATCTGTTTTCCGCAGTATGTGGAATGTACCTGTAATAATCGGTT
>Ga0268262_10005546_pt1 | contig 12473 bp, 11 predicted proteins | sample TergutNc150P3_FD_190354 | JGI IMG/M metagenome (GOLD analysis project Ga0268262, IMG submission 190354) | Nasutitermes corniger P3 segment gut microbial community from laboratory colony in Florida, USA - Nc150 P3 (SPAdes) (version 2) | ecosystem: Host-associated > Arthropoda: Insects >... | reverse complement strand
TTTAGGGTCTTCTTTCTTTTCCGGCTTGTTATCCGGCATTTTGCACCCAAACACGGCAAGGGCAAACAGCACGGCAAGTATTAAACAAATTGGTTTTTTCACGGCAGACCCCCTTGCTATAATAATATAGCAATAATCCCACTAAAAAGCAACAAAATTCCGCTTAAAAATACACAAAAAACGGGTAAAACAAGGGTATAAGTTACTATAACGGAAATACTCAATTTAGGATGAGGTAGAAATTGACTGGAACGCTGATCTGTACGGTTCCTATACCGACATCGAATATGCGTACAATTATGATGAAAAGAGCGGGAGGCGCTTGATAGATACAACTCATAAAAAAGAAATTCTGGACATACACCGGCAGGAGAAAGACTGGAGCGTAAAAACCCTGTTGGCAAATGAAAAAGACGCTATATTGAAGGGCAAAATTTTACTGGAAGATTTTTCATCTTTACAACCGTTGATAAAAAATATTCAACTGTCCGGGAAAAAATGGTTTGATATGCGGATTTATGACATTGCACAGATTGATTTTAATATACCGGGTGAAGAGCGGGAAAAATACCCGCGCCACATTATCAGGCTGATTGAAGAAGTCGGTAACGGTCGTCTGGTAACAACAGGGCGCGAGACAGATGAGTATGTAACCCTCATAAGTGATGAAAAAGAAACTATCGGAAAGAGAAATTTTGTTGGAAATTTTGTCGGTGAGTTACGGTGTCAGATTTTAATGAAAGAAACTGATACCCAAACAGGTGTAACCACCATAGACGTAAGGGTAAAAAATGAGAGTATACACTGGACTAAGTAAAATTATTTATCATAATCCTGGTATTTGGTTCCATCTTCACTGAAACGTATTAAAAAATAACACTGTGGGGTTGCATCAAGATAACCGTCGCCGTGGAAAATACGCCAAGTTATTAAATCTCCGTGAGCCGCGAGGTCGTTTAATGTAAGTCGTTGATTTCCAGTTAAGTAACAAACAGTATTAGGATAGGGAAAAGAGTCGTGAAACCCATATTGTATTATTTTATCATCGGTTTCTTTCCAATATACTATACCATTTTTAGAATAAACCGGCGCGCCTGACAAACCCCCACTATAATTATAATAATATGCTGTTTCTTCTGAGTATATTATTTTTGAATCACTGGTAAATTTATAATAACCTTCAGAAAGGTTCGGAGTTAATGAATCGCCATATGTACTTGAATAATGTTCTGGAAAATACCACCTCCCCCCCACGAGCCGCTGGTCAAGCGTTTTAGGGTCTTCTTTCTTTTCCGGTTCTTTATCCGGCGTCTTGCACCCAAACACGGCAAGGGCAAACAGTACGGCAAGCGTCAAGTAGATTGGTTTTTTCACGGCAGACCCCCTTGCTATAATAATATAGCAATAATCCCACTAAAAAGCAACAAAATTCCGCTTAAAAATACACCAAAAACGGGTAAAACAAGGGTATAAGTTACTATAACGGAAATACTCAATTTAGACGAGGTAGAAATTGACTGGAACGCCGATTTGTATGGTTCCTATACCGACATCGAATATGCGTATAACTATGATGAAAAAAGCGGTAAACGCCGGATAGATACAACTCATAAAAAAGAAATTCTGGATATACACCGGCAGGAGAAAGACTGGAGCGTAAAAACTTTACTGGCAAAAGAAAAAGATGCTAAATTGAAGAGCAATATTTTGCTGGAAGATTTTTCAACATTACAACCGTTGATAAAAAATATTCAACTGTCCGGGAGAAAATGGTTTGATATGCGGGTTTATGACATTGCTCAGATTGATTTTAACATACCGGGTGAGGAACGGGAAAAATATCCGCGCCATCTTATCAGGCTGATTGAAGAAGTCGGTAATGGTCGTCTGGTAACAACAGGGCGTGAGACAGATGAGTATGTAACCCTCATCAGTGATGAAAAGAAAACTACCGGACAAAGAAACTTTGTCGGAAACTTTGTAGGAAATATTGTCGGTAAGTTACGCTGTCAGATTTTAATGAAAGAAACTGATACCCAAAGCGGCATTACCACCATAGACGTAAGGGTGAAGAATGTGAGCGAGCACTGGGACAAAATCTTAAATAAGGTTTAATTATGGCTAATAATCTTGGTATGCGGTTCCGTCTTCATTGAAGCGTACTAAAAAATACCACTGTGGGGTTGCATTAAGATAATCGTCGTAGCAAAAAAAACGAAAAGTTATTAAATCACCGTGGGCCGCAACGTCATTTAATGTTCCTCGTTGATCTCCAGTTAAGTAATAAATAGTATTAGGAAATGGAAACTTGTTTTGAAACTCATACTGAATAAATTTATCATCAGTTTCTTTCAAATATACTATACCATTTTTAGAATAAACCGGTGCGCCTGATAAATCCCCACCACAATTATAATAATATGCTGTTTCTTCTGAATATATAAATTCTGAATCACTAGTGAATTGATAGTAACCCTCAGAAAGTTTCGGTGTTAATGAACCAGGGGTTGTATTTGAATAATTTTTCGGAAAATACCATCTCCCCCCAATCAGCCGCGGGTCAAGCGTTTTAGGGTCTTCTTTCTTTTCCGGCTTGTTATCCGGCATTTTGCACCCAAACACGGCAAGGGCAAACAGCACGGCAAGCGTCAAGTAGATTGGTTTTTTCATGGTAGACCCCCTTGCTATAATAATATAGCAATAATCCCACTAAAAAGCAAGAAAAAACCGCTTGACAATACCCCAAAAACGGGTAAAACAAGGGTATAAATACTGTGCCACGGATTCGATGTGCATCAGCTACACCAACGCTGACCGGTACAGATTATCAACCTGCAAATTATCAACCAGAGAAAGCATTTTCACCGGCAGAATAGAGGGGCTGTTAGTCATCCACGATTTTGAAACTATTTTTATTAACTGTTTTAAACTGGAACTGTAGCGTGAAGACAAAGAAGACAAAAGCCCGCTATACCTCGGCCATTTGTTTATTCATAGACATAAGGGTAAAGGATGAGAGCAAGGTATTGAACGGGCAGTAGGGTTACCCCCTGCCCGCACTTACTGCAAAGCTCCGTTTACTACCCGGATTGTGTTGTCGGTTGTGCTCAGACTGCCGTTTTTTATCCATGTATTACCACTGAATGTCCCATATTCAGATGCCTTGTTATTAGACATTATATATATTGCTGCACCGCTGGAAGAAGCGGTATTTTTAATATTACTAGCTTCGCCAGAACCGTAGATTATGCCGTTGATAATGCGGAAGGTTGAATAAATGATTATATGTATTCCACCACCGTCAGCAGAGGATGTGACAGAGTTGGATCTCTTGAGGATAGCTGTATTACCAGAGACTTTTCCACCTTGCATGATGAAGATTCCACCATTGATATTTGTGTAGTTACCTATACTTACCCCGCCACCAACAGAGGTAGCAGAAGGGGAGTCGGAAACAACTGTATTATCAGATATTTCTCCACCATTCATAATAAATGTTGCATCGTTGAAGACACCTACGGATACTCCGCCACCCATGGAGTATGCTTTGTCGTAGTAGTTTGATGAGGAGGCTGTATTACCAGATATTTCCCCACCATTCATAATGAAAGTTCCAGCTACAAATACACCACCCCCTCTTGAGGTTGAGGACATACTGTGACCATAACGGCGGGCGGTTGTAGTGGCTGAATTACCAAAGATTTTTCCACCGTTCATGGTGAAAGTTCCACCGACTATTACACCACCGCCAGAGGAGATGATGTAATCGGAGTTTACGAGGCTGTCAGAGTTGTCGGCTGTATTACCGGATATTTCCCCACCATTCATAATGAAAGTTCCAGCTACATTTACACCTCCACCACCAGAATAGGGGTCGCGGTTGGGGGGGAAAACGGAATTATTAATAATACGAGCACCTTGATTCATTATCAAGGTTCCGTAGCGGTCTACCGAAATTAATGAAGCATTATTATTGAATGTTAGTCCTCGCAAAGTAATATTGTTATTCAGAGTGAGAGTCACCCCTTCTCCAACTGTAAACAGAGAACCAGCAGACAAAAGCCCAATGATACGTTCTGTTTCTGTACCTGTAAGAATAATACCAACGTTAGTTTTATCGTTTAAAACAAGGGTAGTCGGATAAATATCTTCATTGGCTGTTATCTCAATGTTATAATCGATGTTACTCTGAGCGTTTGTTTGCAGCCAAGCTAATTTTTCGGCAAGATTTGAACCGGGAACAATGGTAATAATATTCCACCTTGCATACAGCGTTACGGTGGCTCCCGTTGTAGTTGAAAGGTCGGTAACTTCTTCGCCATCCGTATATATAATCGTACCTGTTGAAGAATTTGCCCATCCAATAAAAGTATAACCATTGCGGGTATAAGTATTAATGCTGAGGTTATTAGCCGTGCCAATTACATGAGTGGAATTTTCCATAGTTCCGTTGCCGCCGTTTGCATTGTAAACAACGATATAAGACGGCAGAGGCTTTTTCTTATCTGGTTCCTTATCCGGTATCTTATCCGGCATCTTGCACCCAAACACGGCAAGGGTAAACAGCACGGCAAGTATTAAGCAAATTGGTTTTTTCATGGTAGACCCCCTTTGCTATAATAATATAGCAATAATCCCACTAAAAAGCAAAAAAAAACCGCTTGACAATACCCCAAAAACGGGTAAGCTGACAATATAGGTTGCTGACCGAGATACGGAGGCGACACCTAACCTTACGGGAAACCGTGGGGGCAAGGTGTCGCCTTTTTTATTTTCCGGCCGGCAAAACCAGAAAGGAGGCAGACGATGACAACATGGAACACCGAAATCATTAACCGCCTGAAACAAGGCACCATTAAAACGGTCGTTCTGTTCGGTGACAGCGTTGAACGTATCGAGGCTCCTTATGTGGTGGTGAAGACAATCGCCGGGGGAGACCGCAAACTCATCCAAATATATGTACATGGCGTAATCGGGGGAGTACAGGACATTCTTGAGGCATATATTTTCCGTGAACTCCCCGCCCTGTTGAAAGCGCCGTTGGAAGCGAATGGAAAAAAAATCACCGTCTATAGTACCGGCGGCTGGAATGGCCCTTATATTGATGAGGGCGACAATACATTGGCTATGAGCCGGGATTTTTTTATCCCGGTAATTTTATAAGGAGGAAATAATGATTACTACAAAGAAACTGTGGGAACTGTTCGAGGTAAGCTGGCTGATGATGCGCCAGAATCCCGGCGGAAAGTCGCCGTATCTGCAAGGGTATTTATTGGGCTTTGCGGGGGTGATCAATATTAAGGACGCAATCGATTCCGGATTAAACACCGAAATTAAAATCAAGGTGGGGAACGAGTCGGTACAGGCCAAGACCGTTAACTTTACCAGTTGCGATCCGGCGGAACTGACACCGGCAGACGCGGCAGAGGCGCTTAATGCCGCGGGGTTTACGGGCTGTAGATTCAGCGTCGATCTTGAAACAGGACGGCTCAAGCTGGCTCCGAACTGTCCAACTGTCAAATGGATACAGATTTACGGCGACCTTGCCGCCGCGCTCAATTTCGGCAGCTGCCGCAATGGCGAAGGCAAGGGCTGTTATCTGCTGGCCAGCATGGACGGCGACCTGAAAAGCGTTGCCGAGACCGAAGAGTGGGGAGAGGATAATAAAATTCAAAATGAATCGCCTCTGGGAAATATAGTAACGTACACCGTACCCGGCAAACGGGGCGGGACGCAGATTGTGGTGACAGACCGCCTTGCCTCGCGGGAAGCCAAGCAGATGATCAACGGCGGTATATGGTTAAGCGGGGACGTTGACAAGCCTGAAGTTTATGAACCGCCGGTCGCTTCCGATGGCGAACCGCGGCGGGTTGACGTGTTTACCTTCTCGAAAGTATTCGAGAAAAACAGCAATACCGAAGGCGATGAAAAATTTGTCCGGGAGCGGCTGTATATCGGCGGCATTGGGCACATGGCCCGCGCCGGCGGGGCCGGTAACTGGAGCGACAGCGAGTATACCATCACCTTTGGCACCTACATGGGAAATGAAGGCAAAGAACACGCTTCCCCGCGGGAAACGGACTACACCCAGGCGCAATGGGAAGCCATGAATCTTACCGGCATTATCGAATTTGATTGGGCTAACGCGGAATGTTCGAAAGACTGATTGAGGCGGCGGTTGAGAAAGCTCTTGACCGCCGCACAGTCCGCCCTGACCGCGCGATTACCCTGGAAGGCTATCACCCATTGCCGGAAATTATGGGGAAACTCTATGAGTGGGTTTTTATCCCGTTCAGGGGCGCGGAAATATTGGTTGAGATACGTTACCCGCGCTCAACCCAGTTACCGGACGTGGACAAGCTCTACGGGATAATCGACCAGCGGAAAAAAGAGGCAAAACTCACCCGGCAGCAAATGATCGATATCATGAATATCCAGGAGGGATGCTGCAAGGCGGTATTGAACCGGCCGACCTTTGAAGAACTGGAACAGGATATCTACGGTAAAGATCGCGTGCTGGAAACCAACCGCAAACGCCTTGCCGAGATCAGAGAAAAAATAAAAACGGTAAACGGTTCCGAGAAGTTTGAACTACAGCAGGAAATTGACCGCGTCGAACTGTTTACCGGCTATATCCTGCCCGATGACACCATGATTGTTCTGACCAATATCGCCCTGGGAGTTAACATATCGGACATCAAAAAAATGACCAAAGAAAAACTGATAACCGCGTACAGTAAAGCCCGGCTGTACAATGGCAAACCATCAGATTTTATTCCCGGCGTGTTTACGGACGGCGACCGGCAGAACATTGACGATTACGCGACTCTGCTGGGCAGCGAGGAAGAAGCCAAGCGCGTTAAGGGCAGGAGGAAGTAATGGCAGCGGGAAACACCGGAACAATTGCCATGCAGGTACGTCTTGAACTTACCCAAATGGAAAAGGACAGTCTTGAGATACAAAAGAAAATGGATAAACTCGCGGACAAGTTCAAGCAGCAGGGACAAACCGCCGGCAAGGGTTTTGCGTCCGCGCTCCAGTCCGGGATAAAAGCAACTCAAAACATAACTCAGGACATAACCCAGGACATAACGGGAAAGCTCAAAGACAGTCTTATGTCCGGTGAAAAATTCACCAAAGGTATTTCCGATCTCAATGTGTCGCTGGGACAGAAGCTTGCTTCGGCGGTAAAACCAGCAGGCGATTTTTTGGGAAACCTTTTACAAATACCCAATGAAAAATTCGCCCAGGGTATTTCCGGTCTGAAGGGGCTGATGGAACAGGGTTTTACCTCGGCGGTACAACCGGTAGGCGATTTTTTGGGAAACCTTTTTCAAAAAACCGCCAGCATTGAAAATTTAGAAGATATGAAGAACAAGGTATTGGATGACTTTGACCAAATCGCCGAAGGCATGAAGAAATTACCGGAATCAGTAGATATTCCCGAAGGCGGCAATTTTCTTGCCAACACCTTTGGTATAAGTGAAGAAAAACTTGGTAAAATGACGCAGGTCGGCGGAGCGATGATGGGCGTCTTTGACAATATATCAGGCGCCATGCTGGAAATAAGCCGCCAGCACGCTGAAGAACAAATGGCTATCATAAAAGAGGCGTTACAAAGCACCCTCGGAAGCATTGAAGAAGCGCGGCAGGAAGCGCTTATCGCCGCCGGTTTCGCGGTTGCAAATAACGAAGAGAACCTGGAGGCGCAGCTTGAGGCCGCGAAACGTATCGGCGATGATATTTTGATTTATCAGGCGGAACGGCGATTGGAAGAACAGCGCATCAATGACGAGTTTGACGAGCAGGCGACGGCCGCCGAAGAAGAGGCCGCCAGGGAAAAAGCGACGATAGCATTCAAGATGGCCAAAGAAGAATACGCCCTGAAAATGATTCAGGCGGTGAACGCGGGAGTTATGGCAGTAATGCACGCGCTGGCATCGCCTGTTCCGTGGCCGATTGCGGCAGCTTTTGGAGCCGCGGCGGGAAGCGCCTCCGGGGTTCAGATCGGCATGCTTGCCAAAAACCCGCCCAAACCGCCCAAGTTCGCCAACTCGGGCATCGTGCCGGGGAATAAATATGCAGGCGACCGGATTACCGCGCTGGTGGACAGCGGTGAGCTAATATTAAACCGGGCCCATCAGGACAATATCGCGGATCAGCTTGCCAACAATTCCGCCCCCGTAACCGCCACCATCTATGTCATGCTGGACAGCCGCGAGATTGCCCAAAGTACCGTCGATCTGGTCAATAACGGCCAGTACACCATAAAAGCGAGGGCGCTGGCATGAATATCTATTACCGTAATGAAAAAGCCATGTTTGTTGAAAGACCGAATACCGAGAGTGTTACGCCGCTTGAAAACATCTACGACCCCATGCTGGAACTTACGGCGAAGTTTAAGGAAAGCCGCGTAACGATTAAAGGCGTGTACAGCGGTTCAATCGTAGCCGCGGACTCGCTGTGCATCGGTTACACCAACGCGGATCGGTATAAACTCACCATCAGAGACACCAGAGAAAGAGAGTTTTCAGGTGGGATTAAAGGGCTTATAACCATCCGCAATTTTGAAACCGTTTTTATTGACGGGTTTGAACTGGAACTATGGCACGATGACGAAGAAGACAATACTCCGCTGTATCTCGGTCATTTGTTCATCGGGCAGAAAACAACGCTTCCCCGGTTCAGTCCTGAACCTGAAAGCGGCACGGCGTTGAACAGCGCCGCCTCCCGCTCATTCGGCGGCCAGGTGTTCGGCATACGGCGGCGGTCGCTGGACAGCTTTGCCGTTAATTTCCCGCGTATCAGCGCGTATGAACGCGAGGTGATCAAAGAGTATGTCAACGCGGTTTTGACCACGGAACCGCATATCATAGACCCGTATCCGCAGGCGCGTGAGGAGTTTCCCCCGATGTACGTTACGCTGAATACGGAGAACGTTAATTTTACCAAACGCAACGAGAACGGGTTTTATTACACGGGCAGCCTATCATGGCAGGAGGCGAAGTAGATGGCGATAATACAAAAAGAGGAACCGAGACCGACCGTATTGGATTTCGAGGATTGGAATAAACTTAAATTCAGAACCACGTTTCAGGGCGGCGGATACATTTGTATTGATGTCGGCGGAATTAATGACTGGTCAGTAAAACCATTTCTCAAAATGGGAAGCCGCTTTGAAATTAAAAATTCGTTTTATGCGGTTGAGGATGCTGATTATGTTATTGATGATAATCCGAAAACAAACACCGCCGCATATCCAAACAATTACATTTATGCGACAGTTAACAATAATAATGGCGCAGTATCGCTGAAATTCGACAGAGCAGAGCCGACATGGAATGTGGCTTTAGGCGGCTGGTATAACGGCGAAGATCGGGCTTTGGTAAAATTCTTTTACTATTATTTCAATAATACAAATTATTATAATAACAAAGTCATCCTTGACAGTTACAACGCCATGTTTATGGTCAATACAAAACAGACGTATGCGAATTCTGGTGGGTTATCCGAAATTAGCATTGGAAACACTGATGGCGTAACGAATGGCGTTTCTTGGCCGGCAGAAACGTCATTGAACCTTAAACCGGGGGTATATCGGTATGAAGCAAAGGGTGGAGACAGCGGAGCCGGGGGAGATGGTGGAGTCGGGGGAGATGGTGGAACTAATGGATCCGTAACAGGAGGAAATGCGTCGCGGGGTCAGACTGGTGCTGCTGGTGCAGCTAAAAATTCAGCAGGTACGGTATCGGGAATATTTTTTTGGCATGGTGGACCAATAGGATTAAAAGTAGGGAAAAATGGAGGAAAAGGCGGAAAAGGCGGAAAAGGCAAAGATTATAACGGGTCTGGAAATGCTGGTTATGGGAATGCGGGGGCGCCAGGCGGATGCGGAGGAGGAGGAGGAGGAGGAGGAGGTTTAGATACCATTATTGGTTGGATAATAGCTCCTGGCGCTCCGCCTACGCTGGGCGGCAAAAACAATGCTCAAAACCAGGAGGGGAAACAGGAAGCAGATGCCGGTAGCGTTGGTATTGGCGCAAACGGCAGTCCTGGTGAAGGCCTACAGACCGACTGGGGTAATTATTGTAGCGCTGATTATTTAGGGTTTGGACGCCCCGGAACCGCCGGATCAGTTGCTCCTAATACAACAAACGGCTATATAAAACTCTGGCGCATAGGTTAACCCATGGAAGAATTAACCGTACTGGCGGAAATTGAACATTCCGCAAAATTGCCCACCCCCACCGCGTATCAGCCGGGAATATGGCAGTACTGCCTGTACGTTACCGGAGAAATACTGCCGTTCCCTGATGAGCACGGTATACCCAAAATGAAAGACACCTACAACCGCGCACCCATTAAGGTAAACAACGTCATTGTGGATCAAGTAGAATACACTGAGTTTCATGAAATTGATGACATGAGGAAGACACTTGCGAATAACGACGGCGGCTGGGTGAACAAAGGCAGCGTAATATATGTCCGCTTCCCGTTTTCCAATCCGCCGTTTATGCACTTTTCGTTTCGTTACGGCACCTTGATTGGCTTTACCAATAACAAGCCGGTAATACTTGGCGACATCGCGTACCGACCCGGCCTGTTATCGTCGCCGAAGGTTGCGCAGAGCGCGGATGCTTTTACCTATAACCGGATGAAGTTTAATACCGCATCCGTTACCATCGACAACAGCAACGGGCAGTTTGACGGCTACGAAGGGTCGGGGTGTTTGTTCGGTAATGAATTTAACGTGCTGGTGGGCATTATCCCGGAAGATGAGAAGGATAATCCGCAGCGCCGGGTAAAATTACTGGAGGAAGCTGAAAACAAACAGTTGATACCTGTTAAGAAAACAGATGAGTACATTACCTTGATTGGCAAAGGCAAGGAAAAGCGGGAACCTGAAACATGGAGGTTGGCGCAGTATTACATCGCCAACATAACCGCGGGGCTTAAGGATGCGACCTTCCACCTGAAGGACAAGCGGGAGCGGCTGGCGGCGAAGATACCGAACCGGCAGTATACGACTGATCGGAATAACCTGAACGGCCTTTATTGCCCGGATATTGATGACAAATACATCGACAAAGACGTGCAGGAAGCCTATGGCCGGTGTTTCGGGGTTCCGGGGGTGTGTCTGGAAGGGAAAAGAATTTATATTGATAAAAATGATCTTGAAAGCGGAGAATTAATGCAATATAGGTTCCGGTTTTCAAGTCAGATAACCCGTATAGACCGCATTGAGGTGAAAATGACACCTGGAGAATATCCTGATTCAACCGATGATATGAAATCAATGAAAGAAACTGATGGTTGGATCACGGTATACCAACGAGTAAAACCTAACGACAGATCGTCCGATGATTGGTCAGGAACATACCCGCGTTGGAAACCCAAGATCAGCATAGGGAGTGGTCCTGAATATTATTTCAATGGAGTCGGCTCTCAAAAGCCAGCAGATACCACTCTGTTGTCCAACGGGCAGATAACACTCAGTTTTGATGTGGCAAAACAGGGAGGCAAACGTGATAACCGGATCAACGAAGTCCGCATGGATGGTGTTTTTAACAATCCGGGCAAAAGAAATTTAAAAACAGAATTTGTTACTTCGCTGGATATCATCATAGACATTATGTACAAATACGCGAGCGTCCCGCATGACAGACAGCGGTACTATTTTATAGATGAAAAACTATCTGAGATAGAAGACGAACTTTCGCGGCTTAATAATTATGAAATCGGTGTATTGTTTGACAAGGCGGTATCAGTATACGAGGCGATAGAAAAACTACAGGGTGGCAGTGTACTCGGTTTCCAGTTTACCGTCTATCAAAATAAATTTACCGTGCGGCTAGACAATCCCAACCGCGAGAAACGCTGGGATATACAAAATACGGAAATACTCCATTTAGATGAGGTAGAAATTGACTGGAACGCCGATTTGTACGGCTCCTATACCGACATTGAGTATGCGTACAACTATGATGAAAAAAGTGGAAAACACTGGATAGATAAGGGCAAAAGAAAAGAAATTCTGGATATACACCGGCAGGAAAAAGACTGGAGTGTAAAAACACTGCTGGCAAATGAAACAGCAGCCAAAAAGAAAAGCGATATTCTGCTGGAAGATTTTTCGACATTACAACCGCTGATAAAAAATATTCAACTATCAGGGGAAAAGTGGTTTAATATGCGGGTTTATGACATAGTGCAGATTGATTTTAATATACCGGGTGAAGAGCGGGAAAAATATCCGCGCCACCTTATCAGACTAATTGAAGAAGTTGGTAACGGTCGCTTAGTAACAACAGGGCGCGAGACGGATGAGTATGTAACCCTCATAAGTGATGAAAAGGAAACTATCGGACAAAGAAACTTTGTCGGAAACATTGTCGGTGAATTACGGTGTCAGATTTTGATGAAAGAAACTGATACCCAAAGCGGCATTACCACCATAGACGTAAGGGTGAAGA
>Ga0268262_10005545_pt1 | contig 12475 bp, 12 predicted proteins | sample TergutNc150P3_FD_190354 | JGI IMG/M metagenome (GOLD analysis project Ga0268262, IMG submission 190354) | Nasutitermes corniger P3 segment gut microbial community from laboratory colony in Florida, USA - Nc150 P3 (SPAdes) (version 2) | ecosystem: Host-associated > Arthropoda: Insects >... | reverse complement strand
CTGGCAAATTCACGGTGAGTAGCCTCAACCGCCTTTTCCATTTTGGCTTCTAATTCTGTTGCCATAAAAAAACCTCCAATGCTATCTTATGTAAATATAACAATTTTATGCAAAAAATGCAAGTCCCTATTTTTTTACCATTCAAATGCCTATTTACTTGCTGGGATATAGGGTATGGGGTATAGGGTATAGGCGTTTCGCAAAAATTTTCTATATTTATAGACCAATGGGAAGGTGACCGAGCTGGCCGAAGGTGCGTCCCTGCTAAGGACGTGTGGGCTTTAAAACCCACCGCGAGTTCGAATCTCGCCCTTCCCGTTTTTTACGCGGTATAATATGAAAAATTCTTGCAATGTCATTTTATTGATTTTTCTTTTGGTATTGTTTGCAAATGCTGAGGAAGTTCCAAGCGACAGTTCTTTAGTTATTGCCCAGGATAGTTCTTCGTTGGTTGTGCAGGATAGTTCTTTGTCGGTTGCTCAGGATAGTTCCTCATCAATTGTGCAAGAAAATTCTTTGTCAATAGCAAATGCAAAGGAGTGCGAGCAAGAAAAAACAGACTATCAAAAAAACCTTAGGATGGTGGCTTATTTGCACCCTATGTCTCTTTTTTTTGGTGCGGCATTCAATATGTTTATGATCACTTCAACAATTGAAAAACCTTTGAGTTTAAGCAATTCAGTGATAATTCAGCCATCTGTTTGGTATGGCAGTTCAGACGGTTATATTGCAGATGTTGTGGAGTACGAAGATTTCACTAGGCTTGGTGTTGGTATAGGAATGCGCCGATATGCAGTCAATAAAGGTTCTGGTTTTTATTTGCAGGCAATAGCTAGTGCATATTATACTTTTGCTGAACGCATTCAATACAGAGAAAAAAACGATAACTACTATGGCGGTTACGGAATGAAAAGTTGGATAATAGAAAAAGGCATTATTTTAGGCGAATTAATGCTTTACATAGGTTCAGCGCATAAATGGCAAAATATAAACATTTTCTACGAAGGTGGTCTAGGTTTGGGCTACGATGGTACAAACGTTTTTAAAATTGGTTATATTAATAAATTAGCAACCAACTTTAATTTTGGCATAGGCATACCATTCTAAAATACAACTAGGTCGTTCTTGTGAATGGCCTCTTTTTGGTTTTTTGTTCTGAGTATTTTTCGCAGGTTGTCGCTGTCATATCCGCTTACTCCACGTGCTACTTTGTTGCCTTTTGAATCTTTGACATCTATCAGGTCTTTTGCGCTAAAACGACCGCTAACGCTTTCTATGCCTACCGGCAAAACGCTTGCGTTCTTTTTTCTTATTGCGTTCACGCCGCCATCGTCTATTGTGATTGAGCCTTTTGGGGTGCTTACAAAAGAGAGCCATTTTTTGCGGCTGCCGAGTTTCTTAGCATTATTTTGAAATAAAGTTCCTACAGCATCTTCAAACAGAACTTCGTGCGGAAGAATTTTAGTTCCATTTGCTAAAAAAGCATTGCATCCAGAGCGAGTGGCAGCTTTCACCGCTTCAATCTTGCTGTGCATACCACCTGTGCTAACCGCAGAGCCGGCATTGCCTGGTTTTCCTGCCAAACTTAAAATTTCTGCATTTATTTCTGGCACAAAATTCAATAGTCTGGCTTTGGGGTTTGTTTTTGGATTTGAATCAAAAAGGCCGTTTTCATCTGTGAAAAGGAGTAGCAAATCTGCATTCCAAAACAAGGCAACATCGCTGGAAAGTTTATCGTTGTCGCCAACTTTTATTTCTGCCGTTGCCACTGAGTCGTTTTCGTTTATAATGGGAATAACTTTGTGCTTGAGCATTGAGTTGAAGGTGTTTTGCAGATTTTTGTAGCGGTTTCTGTCTCTAAAATCTTCTGCGGAAAGGAGAATTTGACCAACCCTTATGCCTTCTTTTTCAAAGGCGTTTCTGTATGCGTGCATCAAGTCTATTTGCCCAACCGCTGCGCAAACCTGCTTGTCTGCGATATTTTTTGGTTTCTTTGTGTAACCAAGCCTCGCCATTCCAGTTCCTACCGCGCCGCTGCTCACAATAGCTATTTCCTTACCTGCTTTTTGCAAAATAGCAACGGATTTCGCGAATTTTCTTATGAATCCCAAATCAACGCCATTGCTGGAATCCACCAATATTTTAGAACCGAGCTTAATAACAATTCGCCCAGATTCAGCGAGTAAATTTTTCCGTAAGTCGCTCATCGCCAGCACCCTGCCCACCCTCTATCCACAGGGGCGGAATTTTTGCTTTTTGCAGTTAAGTTTTGATAGTCCCAAAACAGGAGTTCACCTTTTTTCCCGTCCCACAGGCTCCATTCGCTTTCCCAGTCAAAGGTTTTTCTGTCTTTTATATTCACTTCAATATAAGAGGCAAAAGCCAAATAACGAACTTTGTAACGCGAACTGAGTTTTTTCAAAAATGCTTTTAATTCCTTGTTCTCGCTTAATGGAATTTCCTTCAAGTTTGCAAAAGCCTTCCAAAATTCCGTGGAATCTTTTTCTGGAACTCTGGAACTTGGAAAGAGCAAAACCCGTTCATTGTTTGGAAACCAAGTTCTCAGAATGGAATCCTCTTTTGCCGCAAAATCAAATTCAACCGCGCTTTCGCTAAAGCTATGGCAATAATCGCATTTTTCTGGAGAGCGGGCAATAACATTGAGTGCTGGCAAAACACCGAGCAATTCACCAGAATCAAGCACTAAAACTTCATATTTCTTTTCTCTATAAGATTTATTCATTTTCACTTCAAAATTTGGTTCTTGACCACTGCGGCAATTATCGCAAGGAGGAGCTTCCCTGCCTGCAGGGGAATTCTGAACCGCACAGGAAAATAGCAGGAAGCACATTCCCGCTATTACCTTGATTATATTATGCTGCTCTCGTTTTGCCATTGCTTAAAATCTAGTCCTTAACGCAACGTACTGATAAAGAGTAACTCTTATCTTTACTAGAGCTGCTTACACTTGCATTATTTCCGTTGATGTAATAGGTTGTGTAGTAGATGGAAACGCCGTGAGAGGCAGTCCACCAGTAGCCGTAGTAACCGACCTCGCTGAAAGCATCATCAGAACCACTGAAACTGTAACCGCCCGGCAGAGCCGAAAAACCGTAATAGTCTGTGCCAGTGTTATTGGTCCACAAAACGGAGTTGGCTTTCAATTGAGTTCCTGCTGTTGCACCGCTAGTAGAACTTATCAGCGTATCCCATTCACCATAGCTTGGCAAATGCCAGCCATCTGGGCAAACGCCTTGAACACCGCTGGGAATTGCATCAGAGGTAGTAGAACCTTGCATTACCGTTTCCCAATCATACATTCTACCGTAGGTATTGCAGTTGGCTTCGTTGATGGTATAGCATTTGCTGCCTGTTGTAGCGTAATTCAAGTTCTCTGCCATCCAAGTTTGAGTGCCTATTTTTATTGTCTTGTAAGTTTTGCCATCACGGCTATCAACGAATGTACCACCGTTTGCATGGCTGGGAATGCTGGGCGCTATGTATCCATCCTTAACACAACGTACGGAATAAAAGTAGTCCTTACTACGTTGGTTTCGGCTAACACTAACACCACCGGAGATTTCTATGCGCAATGCCTCGGAACCGGTGTATTGAGAGGTAGTCCACCAGTGGCCTTCGGAGTTGACATAGTAGAAGCTATTACCAATAACATAACCGCCCGGCAGAGCCGAAAAGCCGTAATAGTCCGTGCCTTTATTAGTTTTCCACAAAGTAGAGTTGGCTTTCAATTGGGTTGCCGCTTGACCAGCGTAATTTATCAATATTGTCCATTCGGGATCGCTAGGCAAATGCCAGCCATCTGGGCAAATGCCCTGAACTTCGCTGGGAAGAGCAGCAGAGCCATGCGAACCGTCCATTGCCGTTGCCCAATTATATAGCCTACCGTAGGTAGCGCAGTTGGCTTCGTCGTTGGAATAGCATTTGCTGCCTGGAACCTCGTAATTCAAATTCTGTGCCATCCAAGTTTGGGTGCCTATTGTCACCCATTTGTAAGTTGTGTTATCGCGTTTGTCAACAAAGGTGCCTTCGGCACTAAAACCTGAGCCGCTGGAACTGCTGGGTTTTGTAGCAATGCTTGATGAACTTGGCGGTATGTTTGAAGAAGAACTTTTAATGGAACTGGAGCTTACCGCACCCGCAACAGATGAACTAGAACCGCCGCCACCAGGGGAAGACACGGGATAGCTGCCAGAACTGGAAACATCTCCGTTTGAACTTGAACTAGGGCAGCGGTAAACTAACTCACCATTGTCAACCCAAAGTTCTTTGCATTGCTCGCTTGAAGACGATGCTATTGATGAAGACGATTTGACAGATGAGGACGATATTTTGCCTAGCTTAGAACTTGAACTGCCGGAGAACTCGTCAGGGTCATCGCCATTTGAGCAGGAAAATGTGAATGCCAAGGCAAGTCCAAAGGCTGCCGCTAGTGCGAACTTTGAGAGTTGGGTTCTCATATATGTTACCTCCATTTGGGTGTGAAAATCAATTCACTTTTATATTACCAATCGCATCTAAAATATCTTTTTTGCGGTTTTCAAATTTTGCGCTTTCGCCAGAGGCTTCAACAACGAACATCTTTTCTTTTGACTGCATTGCCGCAACTAAATATAAATCGTGACCTGTGCTGTTTGCATAAGAAAATATATATCCTATTGCCGCCTTGCCGCCGATGTTTATATTCAGGGAATCTTCTTGCTTGTAGTTTGAGTTTTTCATTTTTAGCAAAAATGCCTCTTTCCAAAAATCCATTGAGGCTTCTGATTTTTGCTCGTAAGCAGAGACCCTGTACAGAACACCGTCTGAACTTATGGCTTTGAATTTATCGCTTTCACTTTCATAAGCAGCGAAATTCTTTGGTTCTTGAGCTTTGAAAGAGGCACAAGAGAATAAAAAAAGTGCGGAGAGAATTAAAAGGAATTTCATATTAAAAATCCTCCCGCAGAGAATTTAAGTTTGTTGAGTTTATCCATACAAAAGGCGAATTTATTTGTTTTATTGGGCGGTGAATTGGTGCAAGGGGTGCATGAATTGCAACCCCAGCAAGGGCTGCTCTTTTTTCTATTGCCTGCAACCTTCCTTGCAAACGCTCTATTTGCGCATTCAAGCTCACCATCTCGCGCTCAACAGATTGCAACTCTGCAAAAGGAGCGTTTTTTACCAAATCCATATAGGTTGCCAAAAGTTTTTTTCGGGATTGTATTTGTGAATCCAGTTTTTCTTTCTCAGTGCTTTTATCTGTGCTTTCAAAGCCTTTTTGTTCAATGGTAGCAAGGCTTCCTAAAACCGATTGAAATTCCTGTAAAGCCTCAGTAGGAAGCCTTAGAAAAATGGAATACTCCGTGAAATTTGTAAAATAACCGCCTTTGGACTCAGCCATATCTATTATCTTTTGAAAAACACTATCTGTATTTGCAGTTTTAATTCGAAAGTCAAAACTCTGCTCCACTTGCGCAAAAGCCTGAGCTGCGATTAACAAACCAACTGCTATCCACTTTTTCATTTTACCCTCCTCAAAACTTCTAACACAGCTTCGGAGTTCTTTTTTTCTGCTTCTGCATTTGGAAAATAAGCCACAGCTATTTTCAAAGTTTTTTCATCGGATTTTTTTAACAAGGCTATATAGTGAACTTCGGGTTCTGTACCAAAACTTTGCAGGCGAACTAGGGAAAAGTTTTCTTCGGTTTTAAGTTCTGCTGCGTACCTTGATTTAAAGAATTCAAGCATTGCCTCTGCCCAAAAACTGGTGGTGCCTTTGGGTTCATTTTTTCTTTCAAAAGCCTTGAATTTTGCGTTAAGCGCAGAAGCTGTACTCCATACATGTTTGGAATCTTCTGTTTCTATAAAATCTTTTGGAACGGAAAGTTTGAGTGCTTTTTCCTTATTTGAATAGCTATTTATAATTGGCAAACCTGAAAACCATTCAAAGGCTCTTATGTTTGCTCTATAAGGAATAACCGCAGGTATATTGCTCACCCAAAGGTTTATGGTGGAGAATGCGGCTTGGCGCAGCAGTTCTTTTTCTTCTAGTTTTCTTTGCTCAATTTGCTCACTCACTCTTTGAATTTCTTTTAAGAGGGCAATTTTTTCTTGCTCGGTTTTTGCGGCGGCTAAAAGATGTTGCAACCTTGCCAAAGTACTTTCTGCTATTTTAAGGCGAGCGGCGTTGTCTGAGTAGGCTTCTGTGATGTCGCTTGCGGATATGTTTTTGCTTAATACACGCCCAAGTTTTAAAATTTGATTGAAAAAGTTTTTGAATTCTGCAACGGGAATTTGCAGGGAGATAAAGCCATTTCTGCGATTGCTAATTGAACCGCCCTTAGCCTTTGCCCAAGTTGCAATCGTATCTATAAGCACCTCTGGTTCTGCGCTTTGCATGGTGATGCTGCCGGTGTAATTTATCATTCTCGCTTGGTAGCTTGTAGATGACGCGCCTTCTACTGCCATGTCGCCGTCATCAGTAGCATTATAATCTGCAATCCGCCCACCTAAAAAATCACCGCTGGAGAAGTTATTCATAGCCAAGGCAGCTCTAGGTCTGCCACCTGCTCCAAATGATTTTCTAGCTGGTGCAGGGTAATAGCCTGCATCTGCCAGTTCTTGAGCTACTGCTTCTTCTTCGTAAGCTACTGAGTTGTCATATTGAGAAACCCCTCTGTGGGGAGCTGCACACGACAGGAGTAGAAAAAAGCTTGATAGTAATAGAAAGTAGGGCACAAGAATAATATAGTAAACTTTACTATATTCCCCCTTATGCAAAATGAGTTTGTTAAAGTTAGGCTGGGAAAGTTGGAGAAAATGCGGGAGCAGGGGCTCAATCCTTATCCGTATAAGTTTTTGGTTACGTGCAATTCTAGCGAATTAAAGGAAAAAGCGGAAGAGTTTATTGCAAATAATAAGGAAGTTTCTTGGGCGGGGCGCATTGTGCGCTATAACCGCAAAGGGAAAATGTGCTTTATGCACCTAAAAGATGCTCATGGGCGCTTTCAGGTTTTGGCGGTTGCAAGCGAGCTGAGCGAAATTGAATATGAAGTTGTTAAAAGCATGGATATAGGCGACTGGGTTGGTACAAGCGGCATAATTATGAAAACCAATAGCGGTGAATTTACCTTGCAAGCAAAAAAAATTGAGATTATTTCAAAAGCAATTTATCCACTGCCAATTCCAAAAGAAAAGCGTGACGAAAACGGCGATGTTGTGATTTTTGACGAGTTCAAAGATATAGAAACCCGCTACCGAGAACGCTACATAGACCTTGCCTTAAACGATAATGTTAGAGAAGTGTTCCGCAAAAGGATGCGTATAATTCAAGCCATAAGGGAATATATGTTGGAAAAGGGATTTTTGGAAGTAGAAACGCCCACACTCCAGCCCATTTACGGCGGCGCAAACGCACGCCCCTTTGAAACACATCACAACGCCGCAGACATGACCCTGTACCTGCGCATAGCTCCTGAACTTTACCTCAAACGCTGCATAGTTGGCGGCTTTGAAAAAGTTTTTGAATTCACAAAAAATTTCCGCAATGAGGGCATGGACAAAAACCACAGCCCCGAATTTTCCTCTCTTGAATTTTATGAAGCGTTCAGCGACTACAACGATATGATGGTTCATTTTGAAAGTATTTGCGAAAAAGCCTGCATAGCCGCAAACGGAACAACCAAAATAGAATATCAAGGGAAAGAAATAGATTTCAAAACTCCTTGGCAACGTCTAAGCCTTTACGAGGCAATTCAAAAATACACGGGGATTTCCGTTGAAAACATCTCCGATGAGCAACTTAAAACTGAGCTTGAAAAAAGGCATATAGAACTTAAAGGCTCTTGGTCAAAGGGCAGGGCGATTTTGGCTCTCTTTGAAGAGACTTGCGAACACGAACTTATTCAACCAACAATAATAAAAGACATGCCAAAAGAAAGCGCACCGCTTTGCAAAGCGCACCGCAGCAACCCCGATTTAATTGAGCAATTTGAGCCATATATAAACGGATGGGAAATTGGCAACGCATACAGCGAACTTAACGACCCTGTGTTACAGAGGCAACTTTTAGAAGAGCAGGTTGAGCGTGGGCGCGGCGGCGAAGATGAAACGCACCCTATGGACGAAAACTTTTTGCACGCCATTGAATGTGGAATGCCCCCAACTGGAGGCGTTGGTATTGGAATAGACCGCCTAGTTATGCTTTTGACAAATCAGGCGACAATAAGGGATGTGCAGTTATTCCCCTTGATGAAATAGCGGCATTTCAATTCTTTTATTTGCTGTGGGTTCCCATATATCTGCTTGCCTTTCTGGTGGCAAAGGCTCTAGACTAGTTTGCATAGTTGAAAGTTTTGCGACAGCACCAAAACCTCTGGCAGCTTTTATTGCCTCATCGCGCAAAGTAGCTATATAAGCATCATAAGCAACCATATAAGCATTATAAGCGTCCTCATCTTTAGGGTCTGGCATTCCTTTTTGTATTTCTATTGGTATTTCTATTGGTATATCGGGGATAATGCCAATATTGTGAAATGTTGTTCCATTTGGATAAAATGTTTGAAGGCATGTGATATACGCAAGCCCGCCCTTATAAGTTTTTGTATAAATTTGCCCTATTCCTTTTCCATAACTCGTTTGCCCTATAACAACTGTTTCGGGACGGTTATATTTCACAGCGGCGGTAAAACGTTCCGAGCAACTAGCAGAACCTCTGTTCATCAAAATAACCCATTTTATATTTACACCTATACCTTCTTGCCTCAAATAATCTTTGGCATATTCATGCGAAATTTCTATCACATTGCCTTTTTTTCTATCACGATAGTGCTCCTCGTCATAAAGCAATTCGGTGTTTAGCGGAACCATTTCTGCCGCCATTGCCGTGCATTGCCCTATATTTCCGCCAGGATTACCGCGAAGATCCATAATCGCCGCTTTTGCCCCCTTAATCTCTTGCAAAATATTTCTGAATTCGGCATAAGTTCCATCTGGATTATTTGTATTTACCTTATATTCAGAAATTTGTATGTATGGAATACCTTCAATAGAATCTAAATATACCGTTGGCTTTTGAATTTCTCCTTTTTGCATGGTTTTCAAAGTTATTGTTTCGCCATTCCGCAAAACCTCAAAAACCGTTGGGTTTTCAAATGGTTCATCGTTTTTCAAATAAATAGAATCTTCGGCAGCTAATGCTAAACCAATTAAAGAAATTCCGTTTGCAGATAAAAGCTTGTCTTTTTTTCTCAAACCAGCAGAGGCGGCTGGCGAAATAGGATAAACCCAAGAAACAACCATAGTATCTCCAGATTTATCATAAGTTTTTCTCTCAAAACCAAAAGAATAATATTTTTTGGTATTCTCAATTTGGTGTATCCTATTGTCAGATTCTTCTGGCGGTAAATAGAATGTATATCTAGCACCACAATTACCTACGAAATTGGCTCCGCAAAAATAATCTCCCAGAGTCTCATACATAGAGTCAACTTCCATTCCTCTATATTCTCCAAATTTCTTTAGCCTTTCTGGATGGTAAAAATATGCCTTGAGCAATAGATGATTTTGATAAAGCTCCTGTTCATCACCTGAAATTTCCATTGTAGCATTGCTACAGGCTAAAACCAACAAAACGCAAAATAAAAGAACAATACGCATATTGTATAATGTAGTAATTTTCTACTTTCACTTATGATGCAAATATCTGCCGCTAATTTTGTGCTTGGTGCAACCTCAATAAAACAGGTTCCGAGTGACGGAATTCCCCAACTTGCATTTCTTGGCCGCTCAAATGCTGGCAAATCAAGCTTGATGAACGCTCTTTTGGGAAAGACTATTGTAAAAACAAGTGGAACTCCGGGAAAAACCCGTGAAATAAATTTTTTTTTGGCAGAGAGTTCTTTGGGAAATACTTTTTATTTTGTGGACTTACCAGGTGTGGGTTATGCAAAAGTGAGCATAAGTATGCGAGATGATATGGCAGAGCGCATAAAAAACTATGTGGAAAAAGCTAGGGACTTAAAAGGCATAGTTTATTTAATAGACATTCGGCACGGCGGGCACAAAATAGATTTTGAAACAATAAACGGAATAAAAAATTCTAAAATTCCCATTCTTTTAATAGCAAGTAAAGCAGACAAATTGAATCAAGGAGAATTCATAGCTGCAAAAAAAAAACTCAAGGAAAATTTTGGTTTGCCAGAACTGCCGCTTGCAACCAGCGCAAAAACAAAAAAAGGTATTCCAGAACTTTGGGAAGAAATAAATGAGTTACTCTGCCTCTAATTCTGCTTCTAATTTTTCAATACCTGGGCGTGCCATAAGCCGAGTGGGGCATTTATTTTTGCGCTCGCATGTGGGGCAGTTGCTATCGCTATTTTTCCTTGCAATACACTCATTTTTTAACGATAAAGGCAACCGAAAAATAGATATTGAACAGATAATTGCGCAGGTGTTTCACATTGGAGTAAAATCTTTGCCTCTAATTTTCATAGTAGGAACAATTTTAGGAAGCGTACTGATAATAAACACAGCGGGCTTGGTGCCAAAAATAGGTTTTGGAAACTTTTTTGGAAACCTTATGGTTATAGCTATAATCCGTGAGCTGGGGCCAATTTTAACAGGCTTTTTAATAGCTGGTCGTAGCGGGAGCTCTATAACAACTCGCATAGCAAGCATGAAGGTAAATTCTGAAATAGATGCTTTGGAAACGCTTGGCATTAACCCCATGCGTTTTTTGCTTTTGCCCGCACTTGTTGGTGGAATTTTGGCGATGCTTATTGCAAACTGTTTTTTTTGCGTTTCTGCTATTGGTTCGGGTTTTTTAGTGGTAAAAATGGCAACTATTCTTTTAGAAGGTTTTTTCAAAGCACAACTGGAATGGAACTCCTATTTTATTTCAATTTTAATAGCATTAAAACCAATTGATTTTGTAATGGGTTTTGTGAAACCCTGTGTGTTTGCATCTATAATAGCAACCAATGCCTGCTTTTATGGAACCCGAATTGGAAATGACCAGCGTGATGTGCCAATAGCCACTTCTCGTTCAGTTGTTAGCTCATTCATCTTTATAGTGGCAAGTGATTTGCTGCTCTCTTTCGTTTATATTCTGGATTACATGAACAGCGTAAGTTCGGTGATTTAAATATAGTTGGTCTTTTACTATATTAAATTATATTAATTCAATAGGAGGCATTTTATGCTTAATAAAACCATATTTCTGGTTGCTGTTGTAGCGGTAAGTTCAATTTTCGCGCAAGGGATGAATTTTGGCGTTAGAGCCGGATTGAATTTGGCATCTGTGAAAGAAGATGATAAAGAAGTTCCCGAATACGGCAACATCATAGGCTTTCATGTTGGTGCAATTGCCTATTTAGGCTTAAATGAATTATTTTATTTTCAGCCTGGTTTTTTTCTCAGTAAAAAAGGAGCAGAAAATAGCAAAGAAGAAAGCGGCCTCAATGTTGAGACCACTATGAGCCTGTGGTATTTGGAAATACCATTGCTGGCTTCTGCCAAAATAGATGTTAATGATTTAGCTCTTAGGATAAATGCTGGTCCTTATCTAGGCTTTGGCATAACTGGAGATATTGAAAGTAAAGTTCAAGGTCAATCCAAATCAGAAGAAGCTTTCAAAAAGGGTAATTTTAAAAGATTAGATTTTGGTTTAGCTTTTGGTGGTGGCGTTGAGTTTCAAAATTTTTATGCTGGCATAAATTATAACCTTGGTTTATCTAATATAGCGGATAGGGAAGATAATGATGACTCAGATATTTACAGCCGTTCTTTAGGTTTTACATTAGGGTATAATTTCTAATATACCGGCATACTTTTATCAACGTCTCTGGCCCAAGCATTGAGGCCATCTTGCAGGTTCATCATTTTGCCTTTGTAACCGGCTTCTTGCAAAGCTCTTATTCCTAAAATACTGCGCTGACCTATTTTGCAGAGAAATACTGCATCTACAGAGGGGTCAAGTTCGTCCATGCGCCTTTCCAACTGGCCGAGAGGCATTATTATGGCATCTGGGAATTTTACAATGGCTCTTTCGTGAGGCTCGCGAATATCTATGAATTGAATTTTATCTCCATTGTCAAGGCGTTTTTTTAAGTCAATGGCGGTTATGGTATCTATTGGTTTGCTCTCTTGATTCTTTTTTAAGCCGCAAAACTGTTCATAATCAATAAGTTCGTGAATGGTTGGATTTTTTCCGCATACGGGGCAGTCTGGATTTTTTTCAAGTTTCAATTCGCGGAATGTCATGCGCCATGCGTCAAATAGAAGCAAGCGACCAATTAAAGGTTTTGCTCCGCCAACTATGAGTTTTATGGCTTCTGCTGCTTGTATGGTTCCTATAATGCCCGGCAGCACGCCCATAACTCCGCCCTCTGCGCAAGAGGGTACAAGCCCAGGTGGTGGTGGAGTTGGATAAAGGCAACGGTAGCAAGGACCATCTTTGGCACCAAAAACACTCGCT
>Ga0268262_10005544_pt1 | contig 12478 bp, 10 predicted proteins | sample TergutNc150P3_FD_190354 | JGI IMG/M metagenome (GOLD analysis project Ga0268262, IMG submission 190354) | Nasutitermes corniger P3 segment gut microbial community from laboratory colony in Florida, USA - Nc150 P3 (SPAdes) (version 2) | ecosystem: Host-associated > Arthropoda: Insects >... | reverse complement strand
ACCTTCGTACCAGATCGTCCTTGCGCCGGGCGACTTGCCCGTCTTCGGCGTTACGGTTACGGCGGTAATGCTGCCCGCTTCCTGCTTCAGGTTGCCTATGACGTAATCGTCGGCGCTGGGGGTTTGGACTGGCTCTTCCGGGTTGCAAGCCGCTATTGCGCACGCGATTGCCGCGATGATTGAAATAATCCCGAACAGTTTTCTTGGGTTTTTCATATAAAAGCTCCTACCTTAAAATTGTTTCCATGGCGCGTAAAAAAAAAGCCGGTACGCGCCCATACGGACGCGCCCGGCCTTGTATTTGGAAATTATGGAATAGGGTGAATTTACTTCGCTGTCAGTTAGTTGACACTGATATTTAAAAGATGAGTATAATTGCCTGTCGCCTGTCGCCTGTGTTGTCGCTCATCGTTGGTATATATTATCGGAAGATTTGGGGTTTTTCAACAAGAAATTTCACTTTTGAAACAATAAAGGGTATTAATACCGCAGGGCAGAGCCCTGCACCCGGCGCCTACGGCGCCTTTCCACGGCAGAGCCGCAGGGTATTAAACCCTTTTTTGTTCCTCCTCGCTCGTCGTCCAATAACCTCTACGCCTCTATCTTCAGCCCTTCGCGCGCCATAATAACTTCAAAGCCCTTGCCCTTGACATCATTTTTGCATTGTTCTTCCAGAGATTCGAGTTTCTTGTCAATATAATTGGGATCGTGATGGAAAAATACGAGTTTTTTTACTTCCGCTTTACCGGCAGCCTGCATAGCGTAATCATAGGAAGAGTGGCCCCAGCCCAGATGTTTTTCAAGTTCAGCGGCGGAATACTGGGCGTCATGTATCAGGATGTCCGCGCCTTTGCAGAAATTCAGTATTTTTTCGTTTTCTTCCTTTACCGCTTCCTCTCCGTCAAGGGCGGCTTCTTCATTGTAATTTGGATCCTCGGGGTTTGTAGGAAAGAGATTGCGGTAAGGCTCATGGTCAAAGACGGTAACTATTGATTTACCATGATACTCAAAACGGTAGCCCAGGCAAAGTAAGGGATGGTTCAAATATTTAGTCATTACTTTAAGTCCGTTGCCCAAATCTATCGTCGTTTCCTTCAGTTCCTCATACTCAATCTTTGCGGATAATTCGCTTTGTCTCACCGGCCAGTATCTGTATGAAAGCTGATCCCCGATTATTGACGCCAAAGTCTCGTCGTTGTAGGAGACCGGCCCGCGGATTCTCAATTTCGTTCCGGAAATAAAAACAGGCGCAAACATGGGAAAACCCATAATATGATCCCAATGGGTATGGGATATAAAAATATCCATGTCTAAAGGGCCTTTTTTAAGATCGTTTGCAATGATGTAATCGGCCAGGGGTTTGGCCCCGGTTCCCAAATCCAAGATTATAAGCCTGTTATCAACGCGTATTTCAAGACATGCGGTATTGCCGCCGTAAACAACGGTATCTGGTCCGGGGCATGGAATAGAACCTCTGACGCCCCAAAAACGCACAAAAAACATATCCACTCTCCCGCTTTATATGTGGCTTATTTTAAGGAAAACTTCGGCCTTTCCAATTTCAACATTCACTTTTTCCTCGATCTCGTCAAACACGTCCCTGGAAACATTCAACGCTTCCCAAATACAATTCGGAAGAGGGCTGGGATGGCGTTCGCCTGAAAATCCGATTACCGAAAGCGTGGCAAACCGGTTGGCGGCGGCAACGCTGTAAAGAATGTCCTTATTGTTTCCCGAATATTCCTCATAACCATAACTATGATGGTACTTTATCGCATCCCCTATCGCGCCATCCAGTTTCCATGCGCTGGCTATCATTCCTCCCGCTTCACAATGGTTCATCCCAAAAGCGTTTTCCTCTGCCAGCGTAAGGGGTTTCCTTTCCCTGTCAGCATTGCTAACCGTGAGTATGTACTGTTTTGAAAGCACCGCGTTCAAGGGTATCTTGCCAATATCGTGCAAAAGACCGGCAGTAAAATATTCTTCAACCACTTTTGAATCAATTTTGCGCTTTTTGGCCAAAAACTTGGCCGCAACCCCCACGCAAAGGGAATGTCGCCAAAAACCTTCCATGTCAAGGCCCATATTATTTTTTTGGGGAGTAAGCTGGCCCATCACCGCCGTTGACAGGGCAAGGTTTTTTACAGTATTTATCCCCAGCATGATAATGGCCCTGGCAAGGCTGGTCACAGGCTGCCCAATCCCGTAATAGGCGGAATTAATCAGTTTAAGCACCCTGCCCACCAAAACAGGATCGAGGGAAATAACATGGTTCAAATCCGTTGGACTGGTCTGGGGATTATTGCATATCTCCAGTACCTTTGTAACGGACGTGGGAAGGCTGGGCATATTTTTGATGTATTCTTTTATGCTATCTTCAATATTAGCATTAGCTTCATTAGCTTCCATTGGGGACTCCACGCTTTTCCTGGCTGCCTGACTCTTTGCTAATTGTCTTAGCAGCGTCTACCGTCGATTCTTTGATTATAGTCAGGTTCTTTAAACTATCAATAACCGATTCCAGGGCCGGTTGAAGCTTGCCCTGGCTATAGGAATCCCGGTGTTTTTCAGGAAGCGCCCCTGTTAGTCCGTGAAGGGCTCCAAGAAGGTCAAGCACCCTGGACAAATCAACCTTTTTGCTGTCTTTGATAGGAACAGGCTTTTCATTGCTTTGATCGCTAAAAGCAGGCTCTTGAGGAGCAAACCCTTCAGGAGCAAATTGGAGAACAGGCTCTTCAGGGACAAGCTCTTGAGGAGCAAGTTCCTCGGGAGTAAGGTCTTCCACCATTCCCGTATCAAGAGGTTCTTCAAATAAAGGCTCTTCTTCCAACAAGGGCTCTTCAAATGAAGGCTCTTCAGATGAAGGTTCTTCAAATGAAGGCTCTTCATAGAGCGCCTCTTCAGGGGCTTCATCCTCCGATAGCGAATCTTCCGGCAGGAACGGCTCTATTTCTTCCATTTCCTCATTTTCTTCCGGAACGCTAGCAGGTTCTTCAATTACAGGTTCAGATACAGGTTCAGAAAGGTTTTCATCCGGCATGTCATCCAGCAGATTTTCAAATGTTTCCTCCTCTTCCTCGAAAAAGATCGGCTCCTCTGGAACGTTAGCAGGTTCCGGTTGTCTGGGTTTGGGAGGCGGATAGTCCGGGTAATTAGGAAACTGCGGGTAATTTGGCATTTTCGGCATTTGAGGGAACTGATTCCTGGGCATGGGCGGCGGCTGGCGCACCGGAGGGCGCTCAGGAGGAGGGGGAGGCGGCATTTCAGGCCATGCAGGGGGATATGGATTCTCGTTCCTATTAGGAGGCGGATAATTTTGGGGAGGCGGCGGCTGTTGCTGTCGTTCCGGAGGGCGCTCAGGAGGCGGAGGCGGCATTTTATCGCTATAATCTTCCTGAGGCGTGGGAGGCTGTTTTGGAAGCTCTTTCGGATGCGGCGGTTCATTGCCATGCTCTTCGAACGGTTCCCCGAAAGGATCTTCCATGGAAGGCTCTGCCAACGCGTCTAGGGGATCTTTGTATTTGGAGCCCCCACCACCACCTTCTTCATTAAAATCGTAGGATTCCGGTATTTCTCCGAAGGGGTCATCGCCCAAAAACAAATCTTCTTCATCTTCGCTTGATAAAAAATCGTCTCCCTCAGTAAACAGAGTTTCGGATTCCTCATCTATTCCCTGAATGATAGGGGTTCCCATAAGCAGGGATAAATCATCTTCCTCATCTTTTTCTACCGAAGCTTTTTCATCTTCCCCGCTTATTAGCTTCAAGTTACGATCCCACAATTCCCTCACGGAAGATGAGTAAGCGTTAACCGCGCCTTCGTAAAGTTTAAGCGAGGCGTTAAGATCCGAAATGTCTTCCGCTGTTGCCCGCTTCCCCTGAAGGTTTACCAATGTGTCTGCGGTACGAAGTGCTTTCTCGACGGAGCCCGCTTCCTTGTGAAGCTCAGCAATGGCAGTCAGGGCTACAGTATCATTTGGGTCTGATTTTGAAAGCTCCTCGAAAATTTTAATCGCATGGGCGCGGTTTCCCATTTCGGCAAACATTCTGCCTAAAAGCATCTTAGCTTCCCTGTCATTAGGCTTTTTGGCCAAGTAAGAATGTATGCGCTCTTCGGCTTCCTTGTATTCCTTGCGATGGAAGTGGATGTCGGCCAAATCAAGAAGAAACGAATAGTCGCCCGGATCCATTGACAGTATTTTTTCAAAACAGGCCTGGGCTTCCGAATCGTTTCCCATAACCCGCAATATCGCGCCCTTTGTCCTTAAAGCCTGAATATTCCTGTTCTCCAGCTTCAGCGCCTCTTCAGCCTGCGCAAGAGCTTCAGGATAGCGCTCCAGCTTTAAGTAAAGAGACGAAAGCCGGTTTCGTATATTGGCATTGGCGGGGGAAATCTTAATTAATTTTTCCATCTCAAAGACAGCATCCGCGTAATCTCCTGATGCTTCCAAAACATGACCAAGATTCACCACTGCCTTTGTGTAATTGGGATCCGTTTCAATGGCTATGCGGAAATTCTTAATGGCCTCCTGGGTTCTTCCCTGATCTGAAAGGACAACGCCCATGTTGTTTCTGGCTTCTACGTTTGAAGGCTCCGCATGTAAAACCCGGTTAAAGGTGGACAGGGCTTTGTCGTGGTGTCCCTGGGCAAAGAGAACCATTCCCAACCTGTTCATAGGCTCAATCCAGCCGGGCTTGGTGCGAATGGCCGCGTTGTATTCATTTGCGGCGTCATCAAGGCGGCCGTTTGCTTCCAGGGCAATACCGTAATTAAAATGCAGGACAGGATCATTTTGATCCAGCGCAAGCCCCTTCCTGAACACCAAAAAAGCCTTGTCGTAATTCTTCAACCGATCGTAAATGGTACCCAGGTTGTTGTAGGCCAAAACATAGTTGGGATCCAGCTCAATAACCTTTGAATAGGCCTGGGAAGCGGCCGTTAAATTGCCCATTTCCTTGTGAATATTTCCGATGTTGTAGTGGAATTCTACCTTTCCGGGATCAAGATCAACGGCCTCTTTAAGATAATTCAGAGCCTGCTGAAAATTGCCCTGCCTGCGGCAGATAACCGCAACGTTGTTAAGGGCTTCCATATCATTGGGATCCCTGGCCAGCAGCGTTATGAATTGATCTTCCGCTTCCGTCAGTTTTCCTTCCCTGGCAAAGGTATTGCCAAGAAGAAGGCAGGCCTCGCGGCTGTCGGGAACTTTGGCTATGTAATGTTTAAGCAGGCGTTCCGCGTCTTCGTAATCCCCCACGCGAAATGAGTTCTTTGCCCGTTCCAGAATATCATTAACGTCTACAGGGCTCATTCAGCCATCCTTGCCACTGTCTGGACCAGTGGCCTTGCAGCCACCTCCCTGGAAAACTCGCCCGGATCAGGGACAAAAGGGCGCTCCCCGTTTTCCGGCTTGCTGTAGGCGGCTACGGTAAAATAATATAGAGTGCCGTTCTTTAAGCCATTAATAACGATTGAACTCCTGTCTCCGGCATCAATCGGGGATTTTGCTTCCAAATAATCACCGCTTGCCGTACCGTAGTAGACATAATAACCGCCAACGTCCCTTGAAGGGCTGGCCCTCCAGGTCAATTCCACAGCCCCGTCCCTTGCCACGGCGGCTACGTAGGCCGGAGGGGGGGGCGGTTCGGCGGCGCTGTAAACAAGCCTAAGCTCCGACAGGTAAGGGGATGTTTCTCCGTCAGAGCCGGGGTAAAAATCCACCGCAAGCTGGACATACCTGCCCCGGAACTGCTGCAAATCAGTTCCCGGATCGATTGGAATCCAGGGGACTTCGTTCCAGCGATAGGGACTGTTGCTAAGGCGTATGAAAAATTTTATTTCCGAGTGATCCGAAAAGCTTAAGGAACCGTTTCCCGCATATTCGTTACGAACCTTTCCTGAGGAGTTGGAAGTCCGGCCCCCAAAAGCCTCGATTTTAAGGACACGACTGTCGGCGTAGCCCAAATCCAGCGTCCGCGTTTCCGCACGTCCGCTATGGCCATAGCGGGTCAGCGCCGCTTTTTCAATGTAATTCTTGTGTATGCGGAATTCATCCATCAGGCCGGAAAAGCGGCCGCCCAGCACCATGCGGCAGTCCTCGCCAATGATGGGCGTATAAACGTCGCCGCCTTCCCTGCCTGAGGAAGTGGTGTATTCCACGACTTCAAGCTTGCCGTCCACAAGGTACTCCAAAAGCCCAAGGTCGGCGTCAAAGCGGATAAGGTGGTGGCTCCAGGCGCGGTTAAGCAGCAGCGGCCCCAAAAGGGAAACGTATTTGCGCTCTTGCGCGCCACCGGCAGAAAACCCGGGGGAGAAAAAAAAGTCGGAAAAAGTCCACTGAAGCCTGTTTCTTGTTACAACGCACTGGACGCGCTGATTTATATAGCCGCCTTTCCCGTCGGGTTTGGAAGAATGCCAGAACAAAACCTGTTCCCCGGTTTCAAGGCCTTGCGGATACAGCCAAAACTCAATCGAGAAATCGCGTATATGGCTTCCGGGGGCAAAAAGCGCGTTCGCTCTGGGTTTTAATACCAAGGGCCCCTCGGCTCCGCCCGTAGCGGGCTTTCCGTTAAACAGCGCTGCGCCTTTTCCTACCCTGCTCCAGGGATCGACAGCCGAGCCCAATTCCGCCGATACGAATACATCGTAATGACGTTCGGAATCCACAAAACTTGCCGTCTGCCCCTCGTCAAAAGAAAGACTAAGATCAGTAAAACGACTATCCGACACAAAAAGATTTTGAGGATGGTCGTTGCGGGCATCGGACGCCCCGCCCGCAAGGACAAGCACGGGATTGGGCCTGACATAAGAAACTTCGGTTATTCCCTGTTTCTTTTCGACAAGTTCCCAGGAAGAAGCCGAGCCAAGGGTTATGGTCTTCTCGCCAATTCCGTAAACACTACCAGTTAAGACAAAAGAAAGGTATAATGATGCCAGGATAAAGGGCTTGCGTATCATCTTTTATAGGTTCCCTCTATCTTATCGGTATATTTACCCATGGTACATGACAGATTTTCCGAAAATTATTCCCAACTCAAGGCTTTTGCCAGAGAAGCGCCTGTGGAACCGGGCGTTTATCTGTGGCGGGACGGCGAAAATCGCATTATTTACGTGGGAAAAGCCCTGAATCTTAAAAACAGGCTGAACTCTTACTTCTCCGGCTCCAAGGACGTAAAAACCGCGCTCCTGATCAGCCACAGCAAATCCATCGAGACCATCATTGTTTCCAACGAATACGAGGCGCTGCTCCTTGAAAACACCCTGATAAAGCAGCACAGCCCAAGGTACAACATCAACCTTAAAGACGGCAAAACCTATCCCGTTGTCCGGATCACCTCGGGCGACTTTCCCAGGGTTTTCCGTACCAGGCACATTGTGGAAGACGGAAGCCAATACTTCGGCCCCTTTCCGAATGTCCAGGTTCTGGATGAGACTCTTGCGGTGATTGAAAAGCTCTTTCCCCTGCGAAAATGCAGAACCATGAAAAAGCGCGAAAATCCCTGCATGTACTACCACATAAGCCGCTGCCTTGCGCCATGCTGCGGCAGGGTGGAAGAACCGTCTTATCAAGCCCAGGTCGAAAGGGTGCGGAAACTCCTGGCCGGGGAGACTTCCGCCCTGACACGGGATTTAAGCGCCCAAATGCAGGCGGCGGCGGCGGCCCTGAAATTCGAGGAGGCCGCCGGTTTCAGGAACGCGATTCGGGCGATTGAAAGCCTTTCGGAAAACAACTCCGTGGCCGACATGGATCCGGAAAACCGCGATTACATTGCCTGGGCCGAGGAGGGTATCTTCACTACCTTCTCGGTTCTTTCCATGCGGAGCGGACGCATGACAGGCCGTGAGCTTTTTAACTCCCGTTCCGCCGCGAAAGAAGACGAGTCCCTGATTACTTTCCTCGCCGCTTACTATTCCCCCGATCGCCCACCACCGCCCCGGATTTACCTGTCGGGTTTGCCTGTCCAGGCTGACGTTTTGGACAGGTACTTCAGGGAACAGTTTGGCTACACCCCCGGCCTTATCTGGCAGGAAGGGCTTGAGAAAAGGCACATTGCCGCCCTAAGCATGGCCCGGCAAAACGCGCAGGAAGAGCTTAAACGGCGGCTAAGGGAACGTGGAGCGGGGCCCGCCTTGGACGAGCTTAAGCGGGTCTTGAAACTTAAAGCCAGGCCGGAACGCATCGAAGGCTTTGACATTGCCCAGCTGGGAGGCAAACACCCTGTGGCTTCCCTGATCTCTTTTAAAAATGGCGTTCCCGACAGAAAAAACTACCGCTATTTTAAGCTCAGAACCGTAGTGGGTATCGTCGATGACTTTGCCTCCATTCGCGAAGCGGTTCAGCGCCGCTATGCCCGGCTTGTCCGTGAAAGCAAAGAGCTGCCCGACCTGGTGCTGATTGACGGCGGCATAGGGCAGGTAAACGCCGCCTATGGCGTCATGGACGAGCTGGGCATCGACTGCGATGTCATAGGCCTTGCAAAGCGGGAAGAAGAAATCTGGCTTCCTCACGCCGCAGAACCTGTAAGGCTTTCTCAAAGATCCGAAGCCCTGAAAGTCTTGCAGCACGTCCGGGACGAAACCCACCGTTTTGCCACCCGACTGAACCAGCGCCTGCGCTCAGGCGATCTTTATTTCCCGGTACTGGAATCAATCGAAGGCATAGGCCCAAAACGCGCCGCCGCTATCATGAAGGCCTATGGAAGCCTTGAAAAAATCGCCGCTGCCGACCCGCAGGAAATCGCCGAAAAATGCGGCGTGTCGGCAACCGCAGCGAGGGCCGCCAGGTCTTCTGCCAGCCTTGCCGTTGAAGAGCAGGAAGCAAAGAAAAAGAAGCTTGCAATGGGCAGGTTCAGGTCTCCCGATACCGCAGCAGACTTGGCGGCGGAAGCGTTCGCGGCAGAGGAAGCGCCGGAGTATAAGCCCTAATTTATCGTTCCATTGCCGCAAACGGCACTAATTGTACCACCCAGGAGTGGGGCGGGTTTCCCTTAGCTGTTGGCGTGATTTCTTTTTACGCATGACAGCCTAATCCCGCTCTGATGGTCATGACCATTATTCTTACACGCCAAAATGCTACCTGCGGTTATCCTCGCCCCACTCCTGGGTGATATACTTGGCAGCCGCCGTTTGCGATAAAGGAAGCAAAAATTGCCAAGAAATTCTGCATCGCACCTCCGCTAAAGCGGGCAAGATCATTTTGCTTGGTGATATGTCTACAGAAACGAATGACTGGGCGGCTTCGAGCTTAGTCGGACCTATTTGGATAAACTAAGGCTTTTCACCCAGTCGCTAATTTTCTGCTTTAACTCACCCCTGTCCATCTTTGCGGCGTTTCTAAAGTCGATCTCCCCAATAACAGTGCTTCCGCCAAGCAGGGCTTTAAGTTTGTTCAGGGCTTCGCCCATGCCGCCGGCGTGGCAGCAGAAAAGGGCGATTTTCTTTCCGGCTATGCTGTTTTTGCTTAGGAAAGAGACAACCGCCGGAGCTGGAGAACTTGCCCACACCGGGGTTCCAAGGATAACAAGATCGTAGGCGCTAATATCCACGGAAAGTGGTTTAAGCGGCGGCTTCTTGCCCATTACAACCTGGCCGCCGCCCCAAAACATCAGGGAAATGCCTTTCCTCTTTTTATCGTCCAGGGTTTCAATCCTGAAAATGTCCGCGTTTAACTCTGCTTTGAGAATTTCCGCTACCTGTGCGCTGGTTCCGTTATAGGAATAATAAATTACCGCTGTTTTCATAACTTGTTCCTTTCCAATTTGAATTAAAGGTTAAAACCCTGGCGGGCTAAAAAGTTAACCCCAAAGTGACACCTAGACTATACCCATTCTGCCTAAAATAATACGTAACAGGAATATCAATTAATATGGGCCCGAAATTGAGCCCCACAGCACCCATAACCTTTGGATTTAAAAAGGTTGAGAGCGACGTTCCTGGCAGGTCAAGTGTCAAACTGGGCGCTTCCTCCATTCTTATGTCAATGTCACTTAGTTGATCATTTACTTTATCTCTATCAACAGTGAGGGAACAGCCTGCTTTTATGTCGGAGTGTCCAATCGCTATATCACAACCCGCGCCCAGGGCCACGTTCAGAAATCCGAGCAACCGAAGTGAAGTCATTGCTTTAACAGGTATGATATAAACGTTTGTGTCAAAATCCATGTGAAGGGACCCATCAACCGGCATATCTATATTTCTAGAATATCCGATTGATGATGGAAGTGAGATTGAAATAATACTCAAATCTTCACCTATTATATCATCTAAAAAAGAAAGGTCTGATTTCAATTTCAAACTGGTTTTCTGCAAGGTAAACCCGGCTCCCAGGTTAAGCCCGCGCCAAACTAACAAACCCGCCAACAAACGTTTTTGGCTTATCAACTGGTAACTGGCGTTGATTCCAACGGACATGGTCTTAGCAGAAAGGAAGCATTGATACCAAGTTGGGCGTTAAGTACCTGGAAATCAAGTCCAAAAGGAATTCCCATTAAATCTTTTAAGAGATCAGGTCCTATTTTCTCATCACCGTTATCGAATACGTCCGTAATTTTATCAAAAAGAGTTAATTGCGGTAATTGAATGGCGCCCATAAAACCGACGGTAAAAGAAAACGCTTTATAGCCTTCATAACCACGCTGGCTTGCCCCGTCACTTGAGAATACAGAGGCATTAGCAAAACCCCCGGCAAGATTATTGAAATCATCAGCCGGTAAAAAAGAATTCAGTTTGGTCGTTATGTCATTACTATACGTATTTAATCTTGCCACCATAACTTGATTAATTTCACCAACGATATTGCTGTCGCCGCTAAAAACAGGCAGCTCTAGATCCGGTGGAGGAACTGCAAATACCATTCCTGCCAGGAACAGTAGAAACAGAGAAAACAATAGCCTTTTGCTTTTAATGCCTACAATGAAAATTCTCATAGGGTTATTATTAGCGACCTAAAAGTTAACTTGAGTCAGTATACTTTGGCTTTTCCAAAATGTCTAGTCAAAAGGCCTTTGATAAAACTGCCCTTTAAGCTGGTCGGTTTTCAGTACATTGATAAACGCTTTATCATCAATCTGCCTTATTATGGGAATAAGGATCTTGACCTGGCTGGCGGTTACCACAGAATAAAGCAGGGTCCGGCTTTTCTTTTCATAACTGCCAAACCCCTCAAAACAGGTAGAGCTGTGATTGGTTTTCTCCCTGATCGCCGGGTAAATCAAATCCGGCTTGTTGGTAATAATTAGGAGGGTCATTTGCTGGTAATTCCGGTAAAGGGCCCCCAGGGCCGCAGTGGTTGTGAACTGGAAAATTATGGAGTACAAGGCCTTGTCCAGGTCGAAAAGGGCCCCTGCCACCGCCAGAATAACGCAATTCCCCGCAAAAATGTAATTCCAGGCATCCTTGTGGTACCTTTCGGAAATAAAAATCGCGATAAAATCCGTGCCGCCGGATGTAGCGTCGGCGTAAAGGCAGAGAGCAATAGCCAGCCCGTTCAGGGCCCCGCCAAAAATCGCCGAAAGCAGGGTATCGTGCAACTGGATTAAATCGATGAACATGGAAGGCATCCAGTCGGCGAGGAAGCCTGTAATAAAAATGGCAAGCACAGAATAAAGAGTGAATTTCTTACCTATGAATTTAAAACATACCGCTGCTGGTACCGCGTTAAAAATGTAATATGTCAAACTGAAAGGCAGGTGGAAATTTCCGTAGCGCAGGCATATTTCCTGAAGCAGAAGGGTAAGCCCGGTAAAGCCGCCGGGAAGAAGCCCGCCCGCATGAACGAAAGTTTTTAAATTAAACGCCATCAGCACCCCGGCGGTAATTACCAGAAACAACCGCCAAATCGTATGTGAAAACTTTTTATCCATGGAAATATTTTAGTTGATTATTGAAACTTTGGCTATTATTGGACTAAAATGAATTAAAGAAGAACAAAAAAAACGTGAAAATAGAGCTTTTTACCTTTTGCGATTTTGCCCAGGAAAATGCCGGAAAGCTTACAATTGTCGGTACTTTTGATACGATAATCGCAAGGAATTACCCCTGCATACATCCCCATCTTTCGGTAGTTATACGCCTGCGTTTCGATCTTTGGGAATTTACAAATCACCAGTTCAGAATAGAGACAAAAACCCTGGACGGCGAAATGGTCATGGAAACAATCCAGGGCAATGTGGAAGTAAAAGGCGTTGGAAACGCTACCGCAGTTTCGCACCTGGTTTTCACCATTTCCAACCTTCACTTTAAAAATCCGGGGGTCATTAACTTTATTCTTTATATTGATGACAAGGAATTGGCTTCCATTCCGTTATATTTAAGTACAAGCTAAAACCTAATTTGTCGCTGAGTTCACTGTAACAAATAAACAAAAACTGGATACTGGTGGGCGCGGGCAGGGCTGGGCATTCTCTTTGCTCCAATTTATTACTGAACGCCTTCGTGCGCAAGCCTTTGGCTTGCTGGACACGAAGGCGGGGGTTTGTCC
>Ga0268262_10005543_pt1 | contig 12484 bp, 15 predicted proteins | sample TergutNc150P3_FD_190354 | JGI IMG/M metagenome (GOLD analysis project Ga0268262, IMG submission 190354) | Nasutitermes corniger P3 segment gut microbial community from laboratory colony in Florida, USA - Nc150 P3 (SPAdes) (version 2) | ecosystem: Host-associated > Arthropoda: Insects >... | reverse complement strand
CATCCCCGACCAGATCGAGGCGGGCACCTACATGGCCGCCGCCGCCGCCACCCAGGGGCAGGTGCTCGTGCGCGGCGTGATCCCCAAGCACCTGGAATCCATCAGCCAGAAGCTCATCGAGTGCGGCGCGCGGGTGGAGGAGTTTGACGACGCGGTGCTGCTGGAGGGCCCGCAACGCCCGCGCCCGTGCAAAATCAAGACCATGCCGCACCCGGGCTTCCCCACCGACATGCAGCCCCAGTTCGGCGCGCTGCTGGCCATGGCCCAGGGCACCAGCATCCTCTCGGAGGGCATTTTCGAGAACCGCTTCCGCTACATGGAGCAGCTGCTGCACATGGGCGCGCAGGTGAAGGTGGACGGCAAGGTGGCCGTCATCGAGGGCGTGGACCACCTCAAGGGGGCCCAGGTGAAGGCCTACGATTTGCGGGCGGGCGCGGCCATGGTGATCGCGGGCCTGGCCGCCCAGGGCGTCACCGAGATCGAGAACGTGGAGTTCATCGACCGGGGCTACGAGGACATGGTGGGCAAGCTGCGGTTGCTGGGCGCGACCATCAAACGCAAGGAGGTGAAGGGCTACGGCGCGAAGATGAAGGTGGCGGGGTAATCGGCCCCGGAAGATTTATAGGGCAGGTAAGGGGGGCTTTTATGAAAAACATACAGGATATTGTCAACGCGGGCCTCTGTATCGGCTGCAGCGCGTGTTTCGGTTATGCGGTCTGCGTGAATGGGTATATCGGATATAAAGAAGACGGAGGGTGGGGCTTCCCTGTCCCGCAGGTTGCAAATTGCGACGGCTGCGGCAAATGTTTAAGAATCTGTCCATCGTCGTATTTATATGAGGAGGAGGAATAGGTTGAAATCATGTTCTTTCGGCGTACCTGTAATAGCAACAAGCAAAAGCGCTACACAGTTGTTTGCAAATCCAACTGTTTTGGTGCAGGAGTTGTCTTTTGCCCCTATGTCATGTGATGGGACGAATACAGTCCATGAACTGTTATACCCGGAGAACGTATGGGCGGGGAAGCAAATCTGCAAAGCAGAAAAATCATTTATGGACGGAGGGAAAATATATTATAAAGTAGATCAAGATATAGAATGTTATGTTAAAGAACCGTTGAGCATTGACGAAAGAGTTTCTATATATCATTCATATGACCAAAATTATAATAGCGTGTGTTTGTCTATACATGAAGAATTTGCGGATGGCAGCGCTTGCGTGTTATATTATAACGACGGCCCCATGCACCATGTATTAAGCGATGGCGATCATTGGCAAAGCGCATCTTTGGTTTATGAAGAGGATAGATGGGTTTTAGATATATCCTGTCAAAATACCGTATCATCGAACTGGATTGTAAAAATAAACGAACAAGAAACTCCATGTATTGAATTAACGGTTTTTGCTGTGCCGTATCGCGGCAACCCTCCAAAGGAGGGGTTACCTGAATTTGTGAATAAATACTATTTTAATGCGGATGGTTTGTGCGTTTTATTAAGAAGATATATGGGGCCGGTTTGGGAGGAATGGAGAAATGCGTTTTGGCAGAAAATCAAAGGAAATCCATCTATAAAAGAAAATGGGGAACAGTTTTATTTGTACTGTGATTATATTTCTGAAAACTTTCTTTAAAATTGCTATCAAAGACGGAGTTGCGTATGCTGAACTATGAATTGATTTCCGAATGGGGCCCCATATACAGGGACGGCGATAAAGCGCTCAAAGTCTATGCGCCCGGGAAGCCGCGCGGCTATGTTGCGGAAAAAGCCCGCGTACATGCGTTGGTCCATGCTGCGGGGCTGCCGGTTCCCGCGGTCTATGGCGTGCGGAAAATAGGCGCGCGTAGAAACGCGCTGGAGATGGCCTACATCAAAAGCGAGCCGTTTATCTACGAAGGCATGCCTGGGGAGGAACGGGAAAAGGCGCTGGCTGTGATGGCGGATTTGCAGCGAAGAATCCATGCCGTTGACGCGGGCGGTTTTGGGTTGCCCGGGTTTTCAAAACGGATCGCGGACGCAATCAAGCGAACCCCTTTTCTGACGAAGCAAATCAAAGGCAAAGCGCTGGATCTATTGCTTAGTTTGGATACGGGCAAGACAAATCTGTGCCACGGCGACCTGCATCCGAGCAATATTTTGTTCGACGGCGAAACCCACTGGGTGATTGACTGGGATGGCGCTGCAATGGGCGAGCCCGCGGCGGACGCGTGTATGACCTATTTTTACGAAAGGCGCTTTGCGCCGCGCTGCGCGGACCTCTATCTGCAGGCGTACTGTGCAAATGCGGGCGTCAGGCGGGAAGAGATCCTCGCGTGGGCGCCTGTAATCGCGGCGTATCAAGTGAACATAAAAACCAAAGACGAGCGTGACTTTATCCTGAAGATACTCAACGAATGGTACGAAAAAGTATGTCCCAATTAACCCCCCTCTTTTCCGGCAGCGGCGGCAACAGCACCTATATCGGCGGGGCCGGCGGCGGCATATTGGTCGACGCGGGGGTCAGCGCCAGGCGGCTGGGCGCGGCGCTGTGCGGCATGGGCGTTGACCCGCGGCGGGTTGGCGCTGTTTTTGTGACGCATGAGCATATCGACCACGTCAGGGGGCTGCGGGTGCTGTGCGAGCGGCACCAGATCCCCGTTTTTGCCACCGAGGGCACCCTGCGGGCCCTGGAACGGCAGGAGCTTCTGACCGGGAAGATGCAGGTTGCGGCCATGCCCGCCGGGGGCTTGGAGGTGGGCGGCCTGCTGGTGCGGTGCTTCCGCACCTCCCACGACGCGGACGAGCCCTGCGGGTTTGCCTGCGAAGCCGAAGGCGGGGAGAAATTCGCCGTGGCCACCGACACCGGCGTTTTGACCGGCGAAACCCGGCAGGCCCTGCTGGGCTGCGACACCGTGGTGCTGGAATCCAACCACGAGGTCACTATGCTGCAGAACGGACCCTACCCCTACTTCCTCAAGCGGCGCATTTTGAGCGACCGGGGGCACCTGAGCAACGCCGCCTGCGCAGATTTTTTGTCCCAGCTGCTGCGGCGGGGCACCGGGCGGTTTTACCTCGCGCACCTGAGCCGCGAAAACAACACCCCGGAGGTGGCCTATGCCTGCGCAAAGGCGGCGTTTGACGCGGCGGGAGCAAGGGCCGGGATTGACTATGAGCTTACAATATGTTCGCCGTGATGAATATAAGGAGGTTTCACTATGAAGGCATTGGTTAAGCGCAGCAAAATGAGGGTATGGCTTAAACGCAACAAAATCATCTTTGAAACCATCGTGGCGGCTTCGCTCACGGTGATGGGTATTTTGGTCAGCATCGCGGCGGTGTTCGTTGCCGTGAACGCGAACAAATTAGTTGACCGGCAGAATGAACTGATCATACAGCAGTATGAATTGGAACGCTATGGGGCGGAGCCAGTGTTCACTGTGGAATGGGAAATGGGCGAGGATAAATTTCCTCGCTATGTCATTAAAAACGTCGGTGCGGAAATACATGATGTACATTACTCCGTGGAAAGAAGCTGGATAAAAGGATATTTTCCGCCATTAGGAAGTCAATTGGCATTCCAGTTTACGTTTACAATCGAAAAAAATGGCATCAGTTACAACTTGATTAAAATGAATACCCCTTTCAGCGAACGCACACAGTCTTTTAGCATTTCTGCCTTTCGGCTACTCCAAGAAGAGGAAGAGCCTTATTTCTTTGTAGAGGAGCACATGGTAGAGGAACTTAAAGATATAGTTGATACCTTGTCAATGGATAATAATGTATACATCAGAGTCAAATACAAGAATTTAAGGAATGAAGAGTGTGAAAAAAGTATATTGATAGAATCATATTTCAGTAATTATTTTCAATTCGGTGAGCTTTGTAGTTTTGCAATTGGAGCAGTTCCAAAGGTTGAGCGGGTGGACTGCAAAATTGAATTGCAATACAATGAAAATCATCCACTCGAAAAAATTCATAAAGAATTATCTGATTATCTTGTTGTATATCAAACGACACCATAAGGAGGCCCCATCATGACCACCACCCGCCTCACCGTGGCCCAGGCCTTAGTAAAATTCCTGGACCGGCAATACATCCGCTTTGACGGCGCGGAATCCAAATTCGTGGAGGGCGTGGCCGCCATCTTCGGCCACGGCATCGTGCTGGGCCTGGGCCAGGCCCTGGACGCCGGCCCGGGCGGGCTGAAATTCTACCAGGGCAAGAACGAGCAGGGCATGGCGCACATGGCGGCAGGCTTTGCCAAGCAGCGCAACCGCAGGAAGATCATCGCGGTGGCCAGCTCCATCGGGCCGGGGGCGGCCAACATGGTCACGGCGGCGGCCTGCGCCAGCGTGAACAATATCCCCCTGCTGCTGCTGCCCGGCGACACCTTCTCCACCCGCCAGCCCGACCCCGTGCTGCAGCAGCTGGAGCAGGAATACGACGACAGCATCACCACCAACGACGCCTTCCGGCCCGTGTGCAAATACTGGGCGCGGGTGAACCGGCCCGAGCAGCTCATGAGCGCCATGATCCACGCCATGCGCGTGCTCACCGACCCGGCAATGACCGGGGCCGTGTGCGTGGCCCTGCCCCAGGACGTCCAGGGGGAGGCTTATGACTGGCCGGAAAGCTTTTTGGCGAAGCGGGTGCATGCCATCAGCCGCCCCGTTCCCACGAACGAGGAGATCGAGGAGGCCGCCGCGCTCATCCGCGGCGCCAAGCGGCCGTTGATCATCTGCGGCGGCGGCATGCGGTATTCCGAGGCGGGGGACATGCTCACGGCCTTTTGCGGGGCATACCATATCCCCTTTGCGGAAACCCAGGCGGGCAAAAGCGCCGCGCCCGCCAGCAACGCCTATAACCTGGGCGGCATCGGGGTGACGGGCAACAGCGCGGCCAACACCCTGGCCAAGCAGGCCGATTTGGTGATTCCCATCGGCAGCCGCCTTTCGGATTTTACTACGTCGTCCAAGTGGCTCTTTGACGGGGGCTGCAAATTTCTGAACCTCAACATCAACCGGTTTCACGCGCAAAAGCTGGATGCGCAAGCCCTCCTGGGGGACGCAAGGGCCTCCCTGGAGGCCCTGGGCGCGCTGCTGGAGGGCTACCGGGCCGATTGGGGCGAAGCCGTCCCCCGGGCCAGGGCGGATTGGGCCACCGAAACGCAGCGCCTGGCCGCGTACCGCTACGGCGCGCATTTCCGTACCCTCGTCGCGGCGCAAAACCCCGGCAGCGTGGCGGAGTTCATTCGCGACCTGGGCGGCACGCTGACCCAGACGGAGGCCATCGGCTGCGTGCGCAGGCATATCGCGCCGGACGCGGTGGTGGTGGGGGCCTCGGGCTCCCTACCGGGCGACCTGCAGCGTATGTGGGAAACCGACGCCCGGGACAGCTACCACATGGAGTACGGCTACAGCTGCATGGGCTACGAGATCGCCGCGGCCCTGGGCTGCAAGCTGGCCGACCCCGCGAAAGAGTGCTACGCCATGGTGGGCGACGGCAGCTTCCTCATGCTGCACAGCGAGCTGGTCACGGCCATCCAGGAAGGGCTGAAAATCAACCTGCTCGTGTTCGACAACGCCGGGTTCGGCTGCATCAACAACCTGCAGATGGGCAGCGGCGTGGGCAATTTCGGCACGGAGTTCCGCTGCCGCTGCGGGGACGGCCTGGACGGGGCCATGCTGAACATCGACTACGCCGGCATCGGCGAGGCCCTGGGCGCCGTGGGCTACCGCGTGAAGACCAAGGCGGAGCTGGTCGCCGCCCTGGAAAACAGCAAGAGGCAAACCCGCAGCACCGTCATCGACATGAAGGTGCTGCCCAAGACCATGACCGACGGCTACGGCAGCTGGTGGCACTGCGGACTGGCGGCGGTGAATGCCAGCGAGGCTGGCGCTGCGGCCTACGCGGAAAAGCAGGAGAATCTGAGGAAGGCGAGGCGGTATTAGTGGATCTGTTTTGTGCTGTGCTGTGCCTGTGCATGAGTTTGTTTCTATTCTTGTGGGGGGCGGTGAAGACTCTGCGCATTGTTGGCCTGAAGCGCAACGGCCGCAGGGCGGTTGCGAACCTCACGAAGATTCGGCGTGAACGCTGGGCTCGCGGCGAAACCTTTTACGCTGTGGCTACCTGGAAAGACGAGTATGGCCGCAAGCGTATCGGAAATATCACCAGCTACGGCGATTACCTGCTGCGGCACATCAACAAGCCGCTGGTTACGGACGAGATTTATTACAATGAGCGTCATGTCATGCTGGTAAAAGACAAGGGAACCCGTTTCGGCGCTGTTGTGTCGCTTGTGTTCGGATCGGTGTGTATCGCATTGGGAGTGTGGATTTTTTTCCTTACGCATAGCGGCGCAGCTTAAGATATTGCTTTGCAGGGAACCGCAAAAAGGAGGAAGAACCTACGCAAGGCCCGGCGGTATTGACTTCCAATCCCCCGACGCCCCAATGGCCTCGGGCTTCACCGGGAAATGCGCCCCATTCCCGGCAGCGAGCCACACCACCGGCGCGGCCAGCCGCACACGCGCCGCAAGGTCAATGCTCTCGTCCATGAGCTCCTTTGCCGCGAGGGTGTTGCGGATTTTGCACAGGAACACCGTGTTGCCCAGCAGCGGGATGGTCTTCTTGACCTCCAGCTCGTACACCCAGGGGCTGTCCTTCAGCACGGGCACGTCCAGCACCGCGCCGCGCTCTGTCGCGATGGGTGCCTCCATCTTCTTCGACGAGCGCCCGGAATTGTGGCCCAGGTAGTCCGCTAGGGGCACCAGGGGTTCGGTGACCAGATTGGCGGAGAAAATCTTCTCCTTCTTGATGCGGTCGATGGTCATCTTGCCGCCGCCGATGCTGGCCATCACGCCCATGTCCCCGTCCCAGCAGTAGCTGAACCAGGTGAACGTGCCGAAATTGGGGCTGCCGTCCACTTTGTTGGTGCCGTACATGAACATTGCCTGGGGACAAAATTTGTTTGCCGCGCCGATCGATACTCTTTCCATGGTTATGCTCCTTTATTCTTAAGATTTTGGACGCTTCTTCTCAGTTGAGCCTATCCAGTACCCTTTCGATGTCAAAATCCAAAAAGGGCCTGCCGTTTAAAATCCTATCCAGGCAAGTGTCCAGGAAGCTTTTGTCCCAACCGCCGGGTTTTTCACCTTTTTCGAGGATAGTAGACAAGAAGACAAAGTCACGCACCTTGAAAAAAGATTGCAGGCGGAACAGCGTTTCCGTGTGGATCGCAGTTTCTGACGTATACCCAAGCAACAGGTTGTACAGCATGGTTTCTGCGTCTTTGGACCGCGAAGAGAGCGCTGCCGGGTCCGCGCCAACGAGATAGCAGTGCATGCAAATGGCAATGTCCGCGGCGTACCATGAATACTCGCATTCATCAAAGTCAATCACCGTGGCGCGGTTGTTTTCGCCGATCATGTAATTTGAAAGCAGGTAATCCCCATGGGTCAAACCAAAAACGCCGCTGTCCGCGGGAAGCGTATGCATGTTTTCCATGCATTGGCGGAAAGCATCGTACAAGCCCGCGTGATACGCGCGAAACAAAGCAGGCGCTTTTAGAAGATGCTGGCTCTCGCTCCACAGCCGCCGTTTTTGCACCTGCACCGGGGTGTACGCCATGGAAAGCTTGTGTATTTTCCCGAGTTCCTTTCCTATGCTCACAAGCTTTTCCGGCTCATAATCGCAGCGTTCGTCCCAATTCAACCCTTCCGCCCATGAAAACGCCGTGATAAAGAGTGCCTGCCCCTCCATGTCTGTACACAGAATATATCCGCCATCGGTTGTAGGCAGGGGCGTGACCACCGAAGCCCCGCCCTGGTACAAATAGAGCTGAAAATCCAATTCGCCCGCGATTTCGTCAACGGTCCTCTGCCGCCCGGAAGTAATGCGTAAAATGAAGCTTTCCTTTTTGCGGCCAGCATCAACGCGATAGATGGTATTGTGCGATTTCCTTAAGAATTTCACGCGCTTCGCATCTATACGGAATTTCTTGGCGATGTGCAGCAAGTCCACGCTCATGCTCCTTCGTTCTCTAAATTTTGGATAATTTTGCGCAGCTGGTTCTCGAAATCCGTGATTTCCTCCTCCGTAAAGCCCCGGTAGAAAATTTCGCTCATCCTGTCCGATATCCAGTCGTACTTTGCGCGGTATTCATTGGCTTTTTCCGTGGCGGCGACGAAGATTTGCCTGCGGTTTTCCCTGTCCGGGATGCGCTCCACCAGGCCGCCCGCCTCCATGCGGTCGAGCATGCTGGTCAGGGTCGTCTTCGCCAGGGAGGTCAGCCGCCCGAGCCGCGTGATGGTCATGGTCCCGTGCTCCCACAGGACATAGAGGATGCGCCCCTGCGCGCCGTTGAAGACGTCCACGCCGCTTTCGCGCAGCAGCGCCTCGCCCACCCGCCCGCTCAGGTGCCGCACCTGGGACAACAGGAACCCGCCATAGGTTTTCATCATGCGCACAGACCTCCTATATAGTATAGTACCATATAGAACGATATTTATCAAGGAGAAAATGATGATCGAACCACAGTTTGTATCAGTCAGCCTGAAAACCAGGCGGCGGCGCGCCGCCCTGCGGCCTCTGTGGCGTGCATATTTGTGCCATATTTTTGACATAGCCAAGCCGCTCAAATGGCGTCAGCGCCGTACCATGAACGAGGAACTGGATAAGCGCCTGAAAGATGTGAACCCTGATGACTATTTTTTTGAAATACTCTATTTAGGCAGGAAAGCGGTCGGTTTTTATAACTGTTCAGTAGATGGATTTTATCTCTCAGAGATTTTGAAAGTCAGCGGCTGCGGCTATGTCCAGGAATTTTATATCGACCCTGCATACCGCAGGCAAGGGCTGGGGCGGCTCATGTTTGCGCGCGTACAAAACATTTTGCGGCCCAAGCTCACGTTGCCGCAAATATACGGCACTCCTGCGGATGATAACGCGCGGTCCTTCTGGAAGGCCTTGGGCTGGGCCGACACTGGCAAGAAAAACCAAAGCGGCTCGTCTATCTGGGTTTATGAAACGCACAACCTGTAGGGACTCGCCGCAGGCGACACGGCCGAAGGGCGGCAGCCTGTCGTCCGTGCCATAAAATATATCATAAATAAGGAGAACACCTATGCCTTTCCAAAACGTTTCCCTCGGCATCGCGCCCATCGCCTGGACCAACGACGACATGCCCGACCTGGGCGGCGAGAACACCTTTGAGCAGTGCGTCAGCGAGATGGCCCTGGCGGGCTTCACCGGCTGCGAGGTGGGCAACAAATACCCCGCCGACCGCGCCGCGCTCAAGCGCGCCCTGGACCTGCGGGGCCTGACCATCTGCAACCGCTGGTTCTCCAGCTTCCTGCTCACCCAGCCCTTCGGGGAGGTCGCCGCCGCGTTCGAGGCCCAGCTGGATTTCCTGTCCTACCTGGGGGCAAAGGTCATCGGCGCCTCGGAGCAGAGCTTCAGCGTGCAGGGCACGCCCAAGGCCGTCTTTGACGAGAAGTCCGTGATGGACGGCGCCCAGTGGGATACGCTGTGCGGCGGCCTGAATAGGCTGGGGGAGATTGCGGCGCGGCGCGGCATGAAATTGACGTTCCATCACCACATGGGCACCGTGGTGCAGACCGAGGCCGAAATCGACCGCCTCATGGAGGGCACGGACCCCGCGCTGGTGCACCTGCTGTTCGATTCCGGGCACCTGAGCTTCGCGGGCATTGACCCCGCGGCCGTGCTGCAAAAGCATGTGGGCCGGGTGGCGCACGTGCATCTGAAGGACATACGCCCGCAAATCGTAGCACGGGTAAAAGCGGAGCATTTGAGCTTTTTGCAGGCGGTGCGCCTGGGGGCCTTCACCGTGCCGGGGGACGGCTGCGTGGACTTCGCGCCCCTGTTCGTCCTTTTGGAGCGGGCGGGCTATGAAGGCTGGTTCGTGGTGGAGGCCGAGCAGGACCCCGCCAAGGCCAACCCCTTCGAGTACGCCCTGAAGGCCCGCAAGTATATCCGGGAGGTGGTGGGGATATGAGCTGGACCTGGTATTTCCGCCATATGTATGAGAACCGGGCAATCCTGCGTTCGCCGCAGGCGTATGCGGAGTATGTGCGCAAATGCGGCGCGGAGCTGCACGTCCCCTATTTCCTGCAAAACAGCGCCCGCGCCGGGGCCTACCCGGAGGGCCCGGACGGCGGCTGGCGCTACCGGTTCCAGCGGCTGCCCGTGCACGGCAAGCTGCTGAAAGCCTATGGCCTGGGCGAGATTGCCGGGCAGGGCGATGCCTTTGCCCGTGCCTTGCGGGTGATGGACTGGCTGACCGCCCACACCTGGTACAATGGCATGAGCTTTTGGAGCGGCTGGCTGTTCCAGCCCATCAACCGGGGGAAACTGGTGGACAGCCTGCAAGTGCTGCGCTTTGCCTGCGGCAAGCCTTTTGCGCATTCCATCAACTGTGGGCACAAGGCCATCGTGCTCGCCGATTGCCTGCTGGCGGTGGGGATCCGCGCCATGCCGGTTTCCATGCAAAACTACACCTACCGCGCGGACGAAGAAAAAGTGACCCCCTGCCCCTATCACGCCGTCGTGCACGCCTGGCTGCCGGAGGAAAGCCGCTGGGTTATGCTGGACCCCTCGTTCAACTCGTACATTGCGGACGAAACGGGCCGGGCGCTCAACTTGATTGAAATCCAGCAGCGGCACCGGCATGGCGCAAGCTTAGCCGTGGCGCAATATTCCTTCAATGGAACACAGGATTGCCGGGCGGAATACCTGGAGGGCTTCGTGCTGGGCGGCCTGCTGGAAATCGCGGCTTGGGACGGCACGGACCGCAAGGGCGGGCTGCGCGCCCGCCTTTTGCCGGAGGATGTGCCCCCGCAGGACGAAAAAATGCGCGCCATCACCGTTGCGGAGCTGCTGGCGGAGCCCTATGGACAGGAGGCCGCGGCCCATTGAGCATGCATCTGTGGCAGGTGGTTCGCTGGGCCCGGGAGGACCGGGACGTGCTCACCCGCGCCGAAACCTATGCCGCCGCCGTGCGGGAGGAATGCGCCTATTTTATGGAGGCGGGGTTCGCGCAAAACGCCGCGCGGGCGGGGGAGTACCCCGCGCAAGGCGATTCTGGGTGGCGGTATCAATATGCGCGCCTTCCGGTGCATGAAAAACTGCTGCGGCGCTATCGCCTGGCGGAGATTGCCGGGGAAGGCAGCGATTTTGAACGCGCCCTGCGCCTGATGGACTGGCTGTGCGCCCACACCTGGTACAACGGCATGAGCATCTGGAGCGCGTACCTCTTCCAGCGGCGCGAAAGCAGCGCCCGCATGCTGCGCTACGCCTACGACCGGCCCTTTGCGCACGCGCTCAATTGCAAGCACCGGGCGCTTTTGCTGGCCGACTGCCTGCTGGCGCTGGGCGTGCCCGCGCTGCCGCTCTGGCTGCGCAACGAAAGCTGGCGGGAGGGCGGCCCGGAGGGCGCGTTCCGCCACTGCGCGGTGCACGCCTGGCTCAGGGACGAGCGCCGCTGGGTGATGCTGGACCCCTCGTTCAACAGCTATATCGCGGACGGCGCGGGGCGTGCGCTCAACTTGATTGAAATCCAGGCACGGCACCGCCGCGGCGAAGAAATCCGCGCGGCTAGGTATGCTTTCAACGGCACGCAGGAGTGCAAGGACCTGTATCTCGATGGGTTTCTACTGGCATCCCTGCTGTATATTTACGCGCGCAGCGGCACGAAGGACCGGCGCGAGCCCTGCAATTGCCTTGCGCCCGAGGATATGCCGCTGAAGGGCAAAGATATCAGGGGCATCACCGTGGCGGAGCTGCTGGCGGAGCCCGCGCAGGAAGGAGGCGGTTCGTGAGAAGAATTTTTGCGGCTATAGCGTGCATGGCCCTGCTGTGGGGCCTCGCGGCCTGTGGCGCGGCGGAACAGACGGTGCGGCAGACGCAGACGGCCATCCCCCGCGCTGCCGCCGCTTGGTATACCGAGGAGGGCGGGGAGGACGGCATCGGCACCCGGATAGACCCCGGCAGCCTGCACGTGGGCCTGACCTACGACGGGAAACGGATTTTCACCTTCCTGCTGCTGCCCCTGGAAGCGGTTGCCCCCGGAAGCCTGCGAAGCGCGCGCCTGCGCCTGAAAATCAAGGAGGGCAACGGCGTGCCTGCCCTGCGTGCGGGGCTCATCACGGGCCCCTGGGACGAGAATACCAACTTGGCCCAGGCGCGGGCCCTGGTGGGGACGCTGCGCCCGGTCCCGGGGTTCCGGGACGAGGGGGGAGGCTGGTGCAGCGTGGACGTGACGGCCGTGCTGGCGGAAGCCCCGGGCTGCGCGCCCCTCTACGGCATCGCGCTGTTCGAGGCACGCCCCAGCACCGAAACGGTGTTCTCTGCCAGCGGGGCGCAGGCCCCCAACCTGGAAATCACGACAATCAACGGATAAAAAGGAGAGCAAGACAATGGTTAACATCGGCATCCTCGGGGCGGGGCGCATCGGCAAGGTGCACGCCCAAAGTATCGCGCATTTCGTCCGC
>Ga0268262_10005542_pt1 | contig 12485 bp, 9 predicted proteins | sample TergutNc150P3_FD_190354 | JGI IMG/M metagenome (GOLD analysis project Ga0268262, IMG submission 190354) | Nasutitermes corniger P3 segment gut microbial community from laboratory colony in Florida, USA - Nc150 P3 (SPAdes) (version 2) | ecosystem: Host-associated > Arthropoda: Insects > Digestive... | reverse complement strand
AATCTGTCATCAAACCTCCAGAGAATTTTTTTATATGCAGTAATATAACTGTTTTTATCAGGATATGTCGCAGAATTAATATAAGATACTGTATCATTATGGACTTTAATAAAATTGTCAATTTTATGTATGCTAATAATGCTTAATCTCGAAATCTTTTCTATATCAAGAAAACGCCTGTAGTAATAAAATGTCCCATAAACCGGAACGCTTTTTTGTGATAAATTAGTCGCTTTGGCAGTAAATAATACATCTACGTGCATTTCGTGTGATATATCAAAGAGTATTTTGTTTTCCCTAAGCCATTCTGTTTTATATATAGCATCCCAGATAACCACAGAATGATCGTTTATATCTAAATCTTTTTTTTCTTCTATTCGTTTCTTTATTATTTCACTATATCTATAATCTTCTAGCTGAATCTTTTCACTATACAAATATTTAAATGAAGTCCGCGCTAAATCAGCGTTTTGTTTTCGCGCCGCCGTATAAAGCGTTTCGTAGAAATCTAAGTCAATCCAATCGTCGGAATCTACAAATCCGATATATTCACCCTTTGCCTCATGGATTCCAACATTTCTCGCGTTACTCGAACCCTGATTTTCCTGCGTAATAATAATAATCCTCTTGTCTTCCTTTGAATATTGTTCCAGTATGTCAAGTGAATTATCGGTAGAACCATCGTTTACGCATATTATTTCAATTTCTTTTAGGGTCTGATTAACAACGCTGTCTAAACATTGCCTTAGATACCTTTCTGTGTTATACACCGGGATTACTATTGTTATAATTCTTCTATCACTGTATTGCCGCAAGAAACTATACCTACTTGCTAACATCTATTTGTGCTAACAAATCATTATGAAAACGCGAACGATATTTTTTAAGTAATTCTTTTATCTTTTTCATATATACCTCACTTCAGATAATTCCTTGTTTTTTACAGTTTCAACTTAATTACTACTGTACTATTATTTGCCAGCATATTCCGAATTTGTCTTTCACGCATCCGTGCATTTGGCTAAATGGCTTTGGGGATAACTCAACTAAAACGCTTCCGCCTTCAAGCAGTTTATTGAATACCTCCGTTGCTTTTCCTGCCGCTGGATATGTTACTGTAATTGTTACCATTGTTCCTTTTGAAACTTTCTCTGTAGAATCAGCAAACCATACCAAAAAACCTTCCAGCTCCATTTTAGCGTTGAATATCCAATCCTTTTTTTCTTCAGAAACACCAGGCATACTGCCGTACGTCAAAACCGCTTTGCCTCTTATAGTGAAAATTTTCTCATAAAATTCGATTGCCTCACTGCATTTGCCGTTAAAATTAAAAGTCGGTACAATCATGGTTATTCTCCTTAATAGTGATAATTATTGCATGTTCTCAACTGAGTGACCATTCCGCAATATCTTTTTTGCTCTGCTGCCACGGATGTCCCCATGTACGAGCTAATACATTACAATAGCGGCAGAACGGTATCGGCTTTGAAAGGTATTCAAGGATTTCCTTCATACCGTCAACGCTATAAATATCTACTGAATCAGCCTCACATTCTGCCAGTTCCTTATTAAACGCTTTATTAAAATGCTTTACATGAGGAATTACAGTGCAGGTATATAGCCGGCCATGATACAACTCCCGGCAATAATTTGCATGATTGCACTGCATAAAATTAATTGTCGTGTCTCTTGTACCGGATAAATCAAAAGGTACATGATTACTTGTTTTTAGTACCGTCTCAGAAGTTCCATAATATTCAAAAGCAACTTGTTTTGATCTAGCTTTATCTGTAATTTTATCCCAGTTGATTTCTATAGGATATTTTGTTGCGACAATCGTAATATTATTTTCATGGCAGTTTTCCCAAAAAGAATTCTTCTGTTTTAGCAATAATATACCGTTTGTCGTAATTTCTATTCTGCTCTCCGGAAAATATTTGCGCGCAATCGTTGCAAATTCCAGAATATCCGGATGTAAAAGTGGCTCACCGCCCATAAGCTTTATCGTTCCGACATTTTCACTTCCGGACAATTGAGCTAGTCGCGCTATGTCTTTCTTAAAATCATTAACATCAAGAAAAAATTTTTCCGCAAGCGGGGCGCAATGGTCGCATCCCCAGCAATTTAAGTTGCAATGCTCAACAAGAGATATCACCACTGTCGTTAATGATGCTTTTGGGGTGGTTCTTACTAATGCATTGAACAGTTTGTTGCCATGATCATTAACAGCATTCTGAATTGCTTTTTTTGATGATTGTTCATTGCTTTTTACTGACTGCACCTGCTCGTTCACGGACTGCACGGAGCCCTTCACCGACCGCACTTGTTCACTTACCCACAGCACTGAGCCTTTTACAGATTGCATCTGTTCGTTCATCCAGTACACTGAGCCTTTTACAGATTGCATCTGTTCGTTCATCCAGTACACTGAGCCTTTTACAGATTGCATCTGTTCGTTCATCCAGTACACTGAGCCTTTTACGGACCGCACAGAATCGTCCGTAGCCCTTATCGCCGCCCTTGCGGACTGCACCTGCTCGTTCACGGACTGCACAGAGCCTTTCACTGACCGCACTTGTTCACTTACCCACAGCACGGAACCCTTTACAGATTGCATCTGTTCGTTCATCCAGTACACTGAGCCTTTTACGGACCGCACAGAATCGTCTGTAGCCTTTACTGTGTCCCTTACAGACTGCACCTGTTCATTTACCGTCTGTACCGTATTTTCTATTGCCTTTATTGAATGATTTTCTAAATAATTAAGTGCTTGACTAATTTTATTTAAATTTTCAATTAAAGCCGGCATTGTATTTTGTAAATTTATAACTATTTCATTTGTTTGCTTCAAATTTACAAGGTTAGCAAAAAATTCTCTGCCAAGAAGAATCCGTACCGTTTTTCGCCTTGTTTTTCCAATAATTGTTCTTACCTTCTTTAGGATACCCTTTATTTTTTGTTTAATTTTTCCTTTAATAGCCGTTTTTTTCATGGAAATGCGATTTACCATATCTTCTCTTTTTATTCTTTTTAGTACAACAGGATAATAATTTATAACCGCAGATAGTTGTACATCATTTTCATTTTTATCTACATTTGTTCTCCACAAAGCATTGTCATTTTGTGTTCCTTTAATAGAACTAAGCTTAAAACTGGCTTCACGCACTAAATTTATTTTTGTTCTTTTTTTTATAGCCATCGCCCAGAACCAAATATCATCTGCGAGAGGCGACAATTTAGTAAATATATCCTTTTTTGTAACATCTTTATGCAGAGATTTTGGCGGATACAAAACACCGCCAACCCCAGTGAAAAAATTCAAATAAGATGGTATAATACTATTATTTTCATATTTTATCCATTCACAATATGGCGTTATTGAACCATTCTTAAGAAAAATTCTATGCGCTCTGGTACAATGAATTCTTTTCGTATCTTGTTTGTATGAAGCATACAATTTTTCAACTAAATCACGTTGATATAAATTATCATCGTCAACAGTTATTATGATGCTGCTTGGATACTTCACAAGCGTATAGATCAATTTTTTATATGATTTAATATCCTCATCAATCCATTCTATGGTCAAACCCCTATCGGTTAAATACAGCAATTCCTGCGGCAGGTCCGCTTCTTTATTCGGAAATTCCGATGTCGAAAGCCATAAAATAACCTTGTCTGCTATTTTTGTTTGCTCTAGCAATGTTTCGACAGCTTGATTAACGACGCCGATTCTGGCAGGATAACTAGTCAAAGAAATAATCAATTCGGGATTTCGTTTTTTATGCAAGTATTTTTTGAATTTTTTAAGAAGCAAATACTGATAATATGATTCATCTTGCAATTCACTTTTGTATTTACACGAATTGAATACATAAACAAAAGCGTCGAATAATTTCCTTGCTTCATTGTTTGATATTATTTCTGCGACCGATTTGAATCTGTCATCAAACCTCCAGAGAATTTTTTTATATGCAGTAATATAACTGTTTTTATCAGGATATGTCGCAGAATTAATATAAGATACTGTATCATTATGGACTTTAATAAAATTGTCAATTTTATACAGGCCAGTAACACTTGAATGTGCAATCTTATCTTTGCCTAAAAAACGTCTGTAATAATAAAAAGAACCAAAAACCGGTATGCTTTTATGTGACAGGTTAGTAGTTTTGGCAGTAAATAATACATCTTCAGTTGTACTGTGAGATATATCAAAGAGTATTTTGTTTTCCCTAAGCCATTCTGTTTTATATATAGCATTCCAGACAACCACAGAATGATCGTTTATATCTAAATCTTTTTTTTCTTCTATTCGTTTCTTTATTATTTTACCAAGTGTATAATCTTCTACTTGGATATTTTCACTATACCAATGTTTATATGAAGTCCGCGCTAAATCAGCGTTTTGTTTTCGCGCCGCCGTATAAAGCGTTTTGTAGAAATTTAAGTCTATCCAATCGTCAGAGTCAATAAAGCTGATATATTCACCCTTTGCCTCATGGATTCCAATATTTCTCGCACATGCCTGACCCTGATTTTCCTGGGTGACGATAATAATTCTTTCATCATTCTTTGCATATTCTTCTAATATTTTAAGTGAATTATCGGTAGAACCATCGTTTACGCATATTATTTCAATTTCTTTTAGGGTCTGATTAACAACGCTGTCTAAACATTGCCTTAAATATTTTTCAGTATTGTAGACAGGAATGATTACTGTAACTTTAAAAATCAGCTTAAGGAACATTAATATATATTCGTCAGGCAACGTAATTTTAGCCTCATCAATGAATTTCTTCTTTTCAGTCGTGTGACAATATTCATAACAAATAGTATCGAGTATTTTCTCATGAAATGATTTTTTCAATTCCGTGCTTTTATCAAATTTACTATTCAAATCATTCATTAATTTTTTGTATACTGCAAATATATTTTCCCAATATATGCCCCTTTTAGCTGTTGTACTCTCTGCATGGTTCATTCTCCATGTAATGAGATGCTTGTTCATAATGGCCACCCTGCCTGCCAATGCGAGAGCAGAATACACAAAATAAACATCGTTACATGTTTTCAAATTCTGAAATCTAATTTTTTTTTCTTTGATAAACGAATGTTTATATAACTTATTCCAAGGAACAGGTGTAGTTGTCTTGTATATGTCCGGCACATTTTCTGCCGAATAGACATCCGGAACCTGACTTTTATCATACATAGTATAGGCATATTTTTTATTCATAACAGCGTCATAACGAAATCTGTCAAAATTCAATATGTCAAGATTGCCTGATTTTGCATGATTATATAGAATCTCCATCGCTTCGAGTTCGAGCCAATCGTCACTATCAAGAAAATACAAGTATTCACCTCTTGCAACATCCAGACCACTATTACGCGCCCCCCCCGCGCCATGATTTTGCTGGTTAATAATAATAATCCTATCATCTGTTTTTGCATATTTTTTCAGTATCTCAAGCGAGCTGTCTGTAGAACCATCATTTATACAGATAACTTCTATCTCACTAAGTGTTTGATTCACAACACTGTCCAAACATTGCCGAAGATATTCTTCAGCATTATAAACAGGAATAATTACTGAAACTTTTTTTTCTATACCTAACAAAAGATATTTATACTCCTTTTCCGTCAAATTATTGTGGTCAGACGCTCTAAATACCCTAATTGCGCCTTTTTAACCATTTCATAATGCAAAAAACAGGAAGCACTATTACCACAGCATCTATTGTATTATCATTAAACACATCGTCAGCACTAGTCGTTGTTTTTATAGCAGGATAAATAATTTTACCTTGGATAGTTTCTGGAAACTCAAATCAGCCAAAAATTTCGTATGAGATTAGGTCCCCCAGTATCCGTATCCCAATACTCCCACATTTATAGTACTTTGCAAATTATAAGTTTTCATAAATCACTCATTCAATCTTATGTTTTTTCATCTCTTAGGTACGCAGTAGTTCGCATAATAACCCAATCAAAAAAATCCACATCGCTATTATCGTTTTTCATAATTTTTTTTCCAGCGTTTATATTCCCAATTGAGTATATTTTCTATCCATTCCCTGTTAGCCAGATACCAGTCTACTGTGCGTTCCAGGCTTTTTTTAAAATTTACACTCTGCTTCGTTTACATAATCTTATACCCCAAGCCTTTCGCATCTTCATAAAACATCCTTACTGTATCTAATGAAAGCACAGACAAATCTTTGCCTATAAGGGGCATTTTTTTAAGAATATCATTAGTTACCGTAATAATATCGACCCCGCAATCCTGAGCCTGAAATATGTTTAATAACTCTCTGGTGCTTGCCCAAAGGCTTTCAACCCCTTCGACATTGCGACATATATCAACCGTCTGTTTCATAATTGGGATCGGGTTAACTCCTGTGTCAGCAATCCGACCTGCAAAAACTGAAATATATGCGCTTGAACCAGGGGTTAGGGCTTTAACGACTTGTTCAACCTGATTAACTGTCAGTATAGCTGTGATATTTAGTTTAAACCCTTCGGCTGACAATTTTTTTATCAATTTTTCAGATGATTCGCCTTTTGTGTTTGTTACAGGTATTTTTACATATATATTATCCGCCCAGCTTCCTATCTTTCTTGCCTCTCTCTCCATATTTTCTAATTCATCGGAAAACACTTCAAAAGACAACGGTAAATTAGTTATTTCTTTGACAACACTGAGGGCAAATGCCTCATAATCCAATACTCCTGCCTTCTTCATAAGAGTTGGATTTGTCGTAAAGCCGCTTACATAACCTGCCTTATACATTTCTTTCATGCCATTTATATCTGCGCCGTCTGCAAATATTTTAATTTTAAAATCATCTCTTGTCATTTTATGCTCCTCACAATTTTTATTTTGAAGCTATTGCATTTACAATCAAATGCCAAATTACCCCCTGCCATCCTTCGGCATGTGGTGTAATACGATCTTGAGCGACAACAGGAATCAACACACACACATCTGCATTCTGTTTTGTATATCCGCCGTCACGGGAAACAATACCTATAATTTTAGCGTTACGTTCTTTAGCAAGATCAATTGCCCGTTTGATATTCAATGATGTATGCTCTGACCCGCCACCGACGGAGAAGATCATAATCGCGTCCTTGTTGCTAATTTTTGAAGTCTTAAGCCACTCTGTAAATGTAGTATCCCAGCCCTCATCGTTTGTACGGGCAGTTAATTCAGCCACATTGTCGGTTGGCGCGTAAGTTTCAATTCCGCCGATCTTACGAAAGTCATTAACCGCATGGGAAGCGTTAGCTGCGCTGCCGCCTACGCCAAGTATAAAAAGCCGTCCGCCCTCGGTTTTAAGCGCCAGTAAAATTTCTATTGCTTTTACGATTGCAGATGGGTCAACACCGTCCGCCATTTGTTTGGTTTCTGCTAGATACTCTGTTGTATATTGAAAATATGTCATTATTTTAATCTCCTTTCAATCGGTTTTGAATCATTTTATTTCTGCATTTTTTTGGGTGATCTATATTTAGGTTGCAATTGATGATTAAAAATATAATTTGTTCGTGCTCCGGAATCTATAAAATCGCAATACTTGCAAAAAGAATAGTTACTCCTATCCTGTGTCACAGCTTTTTTCAACTCAACCACTTTTTCATCACGCAACAAATCCAAAATAGATTGATTATTAAGGTTTCCATAATTTGTTTTCTCGCGTGCGTCATTACAACAAATACCAACAACCCCATTCGAGAAGATTGTAAAATCTGTAAGAGGCAGAATACATGGATCATGTATCACCTTTTTAGTTTCTGCATGATTAGGTGATGCCCCTGCTCTATTGGATAATATCGCATTTACATATCTACGATCTATTGTGACATTGGTATTTTTAAAAACTTCAGGATTATTTTTTATATACTCATATATCATTTTTGATGATTCTGTAAGTTCATAGCTGTTGCTATAGTTATTTATAAGCAAAAAATCAACAGAATTCGCTATTGCATTCAATTTTTCAGCGGTCAGCATAGTACCATTTGTTTGAATGAGAATTTCCGCATCTGGAAGACGCTTGCGCGCTTCTTTGAGCATATCAGGCATCCTTTTATCAAGAAACGGTTCATTATTAACAAATAAAGATAAAACACCGGAATAATTTATCGCTTCAAGTTCACTTAATATTTTTTCAAACAATTTGTCATCCATTAACTTAAAAGGTCTCGTTTCATCCTTGATGTTTGCTGGACAAAAAGAACATTTTCCATTACAGCGGTTTATTGTTTCTATATTCATTATGATTGGGGGGGGAAAAGACATACAGCGATTAATATATTGTGATATTTTCCTTTTCCTCAAAAGAGTTTGCAATTTATAATAAGTTTTCCCAGCAAAAACAGGAAATAAACCTTGTAAATAAAATCCCAACCGCCCACCAAATGATACAACACTAAGTGACATAACAGTATACTCCTCTACTATCTATGAATTAAACTTTATCAGTCGCCAGTACAATTTACAACGCCTCAATGATGCTAATAGAAGCCCTTGAAACTGTTAGGACAAAAATTTTACTATTTCTATAATACCCATCTTTACACGGCTGCGATTTGCAGATACATCATCGTTACATGACATAGATTCTATATTTTTAACATAATAGTCATAAGCCTTGGTGAGCATTTCAACATTCGACAAAGTCGGCTGCCAATTCAACGTTGCCTTAATATAAGAAATATCAAAGCTAAAATTTGTGGTCAACATACGAAACTGGTATGGCCCTATTGGAGACAGATTAAGCCTATTCAGTAATTTCAGTAAAGAAACAATAAAAAATTTAGGAAGAGCTATCACTCGAGATTTACTATGAGCATTTTCTATTATACCGTCATACATTTCTCTGATAGTGGAAATTCGGTCAGTACCAATATTAAACACATAATGTCCTTTTAACTCCAATGCCATAAACATCGCATTCAATAAATCTTGAGCATAGATACACTGATGATTTATTTGCCCATCACCAATCATCCAACATTTACATCCTTCACGAACAAAATCAAATAAAATTGACATCATTCCTACCCGGCCAGCATCCATGATATTAGGGCATCGGAAAATTACATAATCAAATTCTCCATCATACTTTTCCAGTAGCTTTTCGCAGGCAATTTTTGAACGTCCATATTCGTCTGCAGGAATAGGTTTATCCTTCTCAGAAAATGGATGATCGCTAGAATTACCCAAATACACTGAGTTGGATGATGTGAATATCATTTTTTTTACCTTGTAATCACGGCAAAGTTCGGCTACTACTTCAGTGGTACGCACATTGTTAGTAAACAAGTCACGTTGATTTCTGATCTTGAAATCGATCTGGGTGGCAAAATTAAACACTGTATCTACGTTGTATCGCCGAAAGATACCATTCATAAATTCTTTGTCGCAGATATCGCCATTTTCATAAATCCCTTCATCATAGGTGATGGAAGGAGCTAAACAATCTACCGAAATAAAACGCTTGCCTTCTTTATGCAGGCGCTCAGCCATCAAACAACCCAGATAACCCGAACCACCAGTAATAAGAAACATTATCTTTTCTCCAAAATCATTTTCACTACATCATACAGTGTATAAATTGTGCTTACTTTCACAGTCTTACATCCAAACCTATATCCACATATAATATCGGTGTCACGGTCACCGATAAACCAACATAGAGTGGGATCAAGATTGAATTGTTCTTTTGCTTGCTCAAGAAACAATGTTCCAGGCTTACGGCATTCGCATACTTTGGTGTATTCTGGAACTACACCTTCAGGGTGATGAAAGCAATAGCAAAATTTATCTATAAGTCCACCGTGTTCATCAGACCAGTCTTTGAGCAATTCAGCGATTTGTTTAAGCGAATCCATACTTGCCTTGCCTTTAGCATAACTCGGCTGATTTGACACAAGCACGATAATATATCCTGCGCTTTTCAGCGCCTGCAACGATTTTTCTACAAACGTATATAGAGCGAAATCCTCAGGGTGATGCGGCGACTCGTATTTGCCGGTTTCAAAGTTGTGTACATTCGGATTAAGCACTCCATCACGATCAAGAAAAATAGCTTTATTCATCAGCATTAACCTTCGTCTTTTTCTGAATACCCGCGCTTAAATAACATCCGCATAAGAAGCGTAAACGTGAATGTCTGGAATCCAAGTACCATAAACATAACTCCGAAAAGCGGTGTAAAATGAACTTTCGTAAGAGTAAATCCGTTCATTACATAAAACACAAAAAAAGAAATTGATATCACCGCACCAATAAACATTAACATAAATCCGCTCAACACTCCGCGGTTGTATGTTAATTTTTTTTTGAAACGTTCACGAAAATATTTGTCAAAGCCGTAATATACATCTGCCAGTACCGATAACTGCCACGCTGAATAACCTACCGTAAGCAGCATTAAACTTGCCATTAACCAAGCAATATTGAATCTGTCTAAGGCAGGTATGATCATTCCACCAATTACAAGGAATATTATCATCAATCCCGTAATCACAGATAATATGCCTGGCCACTTTAAGAAAAAACTGGGAGCATACTCAAACATAACCTTAAGATTAATCCAGCCCGCCAGCCAGGGAGAAAACCATCCCGCTCTTTTATGTTGACTGACTCGTCCTTCACGGTCTTTATAAAAACTTATTGGCACTTCTGCGGTCTTGAGTTTTAATTTTGCGGCCTTTAGCACCATTTCTGACGCATATTCCCATGATTGAGATTCGAGATCAATTTTTTTTAGGGCATCAAGCGTCATTGCCCTCATTCCGCAGTGAATGTCAGAGTAATGTGATCCATAAATGCGATTAAGAATCCATGTTGTTAGCGGAGTACCAAAATATCTGTGAAGTTTTGGCATCGCGCCGTCTTCGATATAGCCCTTCATTCGAGTACCCATAACATATTCGTAGCCTTCATCAAGTTTTTTACAAAATTTATCAATCTCGCGAAAATCATAAGTCAAGTCACAATCACCCATTATAACATACTTTCCGTGAATTTCCGGTAACGCATCAATGTACGCTCTGCCCAATCCGCGTTTTGGTACGCGAAGAACCCGCGCTCCGTGTGCTTCCGCAATTTCTGGTGTCTTGTCAGTTGAACTGTCAACTATAATAATCTCCCCGCCGCCCTCAACTTTAGATAGACCTTCTTTACACCATTCAACAAACTCGCCTATGGTTAATTCTTCATTCAGAGCTGGAACAACAATTGATACTCTCATTTGCGCTTTTCTTTATACATTGCGGACATAGATGCATATAATGCCTCTTTCGTTGTATACTTGCTGCTCCAGCCAAGTTTCCGTATTTTTTCACTGTTCATATAAATAATGGGTACATCGCCCTTCCAACCCCTATTGCCGCCTGTATATTCATAAGCGACATTTTTTGAATTTGTTATTTCACATGCCATATCTGCAATTTCTGTAACAGTTATAGAATCAAGCGTAGCCACATTGTAAACATCATAACTGTTTAGATACTTTGTTTCTACAAGCCTAATCGCTGCTACAATATCGTCAATGTAAATATAAGATTTATCCTGTGTCCCGTCGCCCAAAATCTTGAGTGTTTCAGGCTTTGAACGAAGACGATTTACGAAGTCAAACCCTATACCATGTGTCTGACGCGGTCCGACGACATTTGCGAATCTGAACGCTGCCGCGTTAAGCCCGAACATAAAGCAATAGGAACAAATTAACGCTTCGCAAGCAAGCTTACTTGCGCCATAAGTTGAAATTGGCCGCATATTCGGAAAATTTTCTACAACAGGCAGAGCGCCACATTCGCCGTATACACCGCTTCCTGATGCATATATAAGTCTTGTTACGCCGTTTGTTCTCATTGCTTCAAGTACATTATTTGTAAGGCAAGTACCCTCCCAAAAGTCAACGTCGGGATGGGTTGCCGCTTTCGAGATATCGGGGTTGGATGCGAAGTGGTATACAGTTTCGATTCCTTTTAGCGCGTCTTGAAGAACGGGTAAGTCTTTAATATCGCCCCTTATTATTATCAAATTAGGATTGTCAAGCACATCGGACAGATGCCACTCACTGCCGGATGAAAAGTTATCGAACACGGTAACATGTTCGCCTGCGTTTAGTATTGTTCTTGTAACGTGGCTTCCGATAAAGCCTGCTCCGCCAATTACAGCGTAATTCATTTATCAATCTCCTTCTTCTGTGCCAGTATTATTAACCGACCTCCGAAAGGAAAAACATTTAAGCAGAAAAGCAAGTAAACAAAATTTGAAACAAGCTTTTCAAAAATACCATATCGGCCAAATAAATATTTTTTGGATAATGCAACACCGCAGGGCGAGCGCATATAAATTATGAATGAACAGGTTCTGAAGCAAAGGAAGAATGGAACAGAAGGTGTTCCAAATATTCATCAGACCATGCCATCTGTTTTACTCTTTTTTTCACACTGCTGGCAGA
>Ga0268262_10005541_pt1 | contig 12487 bp, 14 predicted proteins | sample TergutNc150P3_FD_190354 | JGI IMG/M metagenome (GOLD analysis project Ga0268262, IMG submission 190354) | Nasutitermes corniger P3 segment gut microbial community from laboratory colony in Florida, USA - Nc150 P3 (SPAdes) (version 2) | ecosystem: Host-associated > Arthropoda: Insects >... | reverse complement strand
AATAATATCCACATCGCCCCGATAGTCGGAATCAATAGTACCGGGCGAGTTAAGTACCGTTACGCCAAATTTAACCGCCAAACCTGAACGGGGCCGCACCTGGCCCTCAAAACCTTCAGGCAGTTCAATTTTTAACCCTGTCGGAACCCTGGCCCGCCCCAGCGGGGGAATGGATACATCCGCCGCAAGAAAAGCCCGCAGGTCCATGCCGACTGCGCCTTCACTGGCATATTCCGGCAGCCGCACCCGCGGATCAATTCTTGATATTTTCAGCGTCACTTGTTCCGCCGCTCCGAAAGATTTTAGCGCCGGGGCCGGTTTCCCGAACGCTCATCGCGATTTCCCCTGTTGAAACCGCCTTTTCCGCCTTCGCTATGGCCGCCGCCTGAATCTCCGCCGCCAGGGGCGCTGGGGCTGCCATTGGGATCAATGGCGTCTATGTACGACAGGTTAAGCCTGCCCATTTTATCAATCTCGGTAAGTTTAACGGGAATTTCCTGGCCTTCCTTTACCACATCGGTAACCTGGGCAATGCGCTGGCGGGACAGTTTGCTGATATGCACCAGCCCTTCTTTACCCGGCAGAATCTCCACAAAAGCGCCAAAATCCATGATCCGTTTTACCGTGCCGTTATACACCCTGCCCACTTCAGGGTCAGAGGCAATGCCCATAACGGCGATTTTCGCGTCCTCCGCGTCTTTGGTATTTTTGCCAAAAATGGTAACAGTCCCGTCATCCTCCGTGTTGATTTTGACGCTGTACTGTTCGCAGAGAGCTTTGATATTTTTTCCGCCGGGGCCGATGAGCGCCCCGATCTTGTCAATGTCAATCCGCAGGGTAACAATTTTCGGCGCGTATTCGCTGATATGATCCGCCGGGCGGCTGATGGTCTGATTCATGATTGAAAGGATGTGCAGCCTGCCGCGCTTTGCCTGATCCAGCGCCTTGCGCATAATTTCCGGGCTGACCCCGGCAATCTTTATATCCATCTGGAAGCCGGTTATGCCGTCTTCGGTTCCGGCAACCTTAAAGTCCATGTCGCCCAGGTGGTCTTCCTCGCCGAGTATGTCAGATAACACCGCGTAACGGTCGCCGGGACCGCCCTTGCCCTCGGTGATAAGGCCCATAGCGATGCCCGCCACGGGTTTTTTCATCGGCACTCCGGCGTGCAGCATGGAAAGCGTTCCACCGCATACCGAGGCCATTGACGATGAGCCGTTGGATTCCATTATTTCAGAGACCACCCGCACCGTGTAGGGAAAATCATCTTTTGAGGGAACCATTGCTTCCAGAGAACGGCGGGCCAAATTGCCGTGGCCGATCTCGCGGCGGCCCGTGCCCATTCTGCCGACCTCGCCCACCGAATAGGGGGGGAAATTGTAATGCAGCATAAAATGTTCCCGCTTGTCGCCTTCAATGTCATCGTACACCTGTTCGTCAAATACCGTACCCAGCGTTGTTACCACCAGAGCCTGGGTCTCGCCGCGGGTAAACAGCGCCGAACCGTGAGTCCGCGCCAGTATGCCCACTTCGCAGGTAATGTTGCGGATATCCTCGGTTCCCCGCCCGTCAACGCGGCGGCCATTGTTCAGGATTGATGAACGAAGAATCTCATACTGCATATCCTCGAACAGCGCGTGAAAGTATTTCTTCTGTTTTTCATCTTCAAGCTGGACGCAGTGCTGCGCGGCAAGTTCCGCCTGTACCGCCTTGATGGCGTCGTGCCGTTCCTGTTTGGTCGCCAGAAAACAGGCCGCTTCAAGTTTCGGGTAGGCAACTTTTCTGATGGTCTCGCTGTTCTCCAGAATATACGAAGCAAACACAAGGGGAAGCTTGGGCTTGCCGGCAAGCTCGCGCAGTTTGTCCTGCAGCGCGCAGAATTCCACGATCATATTGTGGGCTTTTTCCAGCGCTTCGATCATCAGGTCTTCGCTGACCTCTTTTGCCCCGCCCTCGACCATCGTTATACCGTCTTTGGTTCCGGCAACGACAATTTCCAGAGTGGAATTTTCAATCTGCTCATAGGTGGGGTTGACCACCAATTCGCCGTTCACCTGGCAAACCCGCACCCCGGCAATGGGGCCGTTAAAGGGAATGTCGGAAATATGCACCGCGGCTGACGCGGCGATGATCGCCAGCATATCCGGCGGGTTCACCTGATCCGTTGAAAGCGTGGTAGGGATAAGCTGTATCTCCCTGCCGAAACTTTTTTCAAACAGGGGCCGCATGGGGCGGTCGATCAAACGGCTGACGAGAATTTCCTTGTCTTTGGGACGGCTCTCCCGCTTGATAAAGCCGCCGGGGATTTTTCCCGCGGCGTAATACTTTTCATTGTAATCAACCGTGAGGGGGACGTAATCAAGGCCCTCCACCGGTTCCGACGACGAGCAGACCGTGGCAATAACCGCCGTTCCGCCGTACTGGGCGAATACTGATCCGTTCGCCTGTTTCGCTATTCTACCGGTCTCAAGAACAAGGTCTTTGCCGGCAATTTGGAGTGTTACTTTTTGCATCATTATTTACGCAGGCCCAGTTCCTTGATCAATTTGCGGTATCCTTCGAGGTTGGTGTGCTGAATATATTTCAGCAATCGCCGCCGTTTGCCAACGAGAATCAATAAACCTCGTTGACCGGACTTGTCTTTCTTGAATTGTTTGCAGTGGCCTGTCAACTGATTTATCCGCTCAGTAAGCAGGGCAACTTGAACTTCCGATGCGCCGGTATCTTTTTCGTTCTTACCAAATTTAGTAATGATAGATACCACACTTTCTTTTGCTAAAGCCATATTTTATCTCCTATTGGGAACAATGTTATCAGGGCTTATCGATTCCAAAGGTCTCGACCTAAAGGTCGGCCCAAAAGCCTTTCCGCCTCCACCCGCCGTCCGGCGGCCAAAGCCTGCCTGATACGGCTGGAACTGACCGGCTGCCCCTCATCCATAACGGGCGGCGCAATCCAGACTACCAATCCCCGCGCCCCGGCAAGGCTCTGTATCTCCTCCACTCCGGTATCCAACTGATACCCACAACGGAAATTCCGCCCCAGAGCAATCAATTTTACCGTCTGGCCATTCAACAGCAGATCGATAAAACCCCTGCCGCTTATTTTACTGAATTTTGGAGAAAAGTCAATCAGCACGGTCAGTTGTACGCCTAAAGCCTCCAAAAACGAGAGTTTTTGTTCCAGATTTATAATATCTCCGGCAAAAATATCCGGTTTGAGGGTACATAAAGGATTCTGTTTAAATGTTACCACGGTGGGAGTATAGGGACTGGCGCATATTCGTTGAATCAGGGACTGGTGTCCCTTATGCACGCCGTCAAAAACCCCAATGGTGACAGCGAGAGGACCAAGAATCAGGGACTGGGGAGTGTTGAAAGCGAGAGTGCCATTATATTCTTCCCAGTTAATCACGCGCATAGACATAGCCATACTTCCATTTATCGTTTACCCGCTCAATTACCGCGACAAAGGTATCGCCCAAAAAAAGAGCCGCGGCGGCTTTTTCCCCGCCAAATACCGGCGAGGTATCTTTGAGTATATGTGACAACGGCTTACCCTGTACAACTTTTTGGGCGTTTTCGGAACTTATTTCAAGATAGGGAAAACCGAGCGCGTTAAAAACGGTTTTATTTATGGGGAGTAGGGACTGGGGAATACCACCATACTCCGAACAACAATCCCCAGTCCCCAACTTAACCGCGTTTTCCAGCTTAAAACCCGCGACCTGGGTGCGAAGCAAGGCGGTCAAATGGGCGCGGCTTCCGGCTGCTAAAGCTATATCCCGTGCCAGCGAACGGATATAGGTGCCGCCGGAACAATGAACGAAAATTTTCGCGTGGGGTGGCTCCCAGGACAGAAGTTCCAGACGGTAAATTTCCACCGGCCGCTTGCGCATTTCGGGGACCTCGCCACGGCGGGCAAGTTCCGAAGCCCGTTCCCCGTCAACATGAATCGCCGAATAAGCCGGAGGGGCCTGTTCAATTTTTCCGCAAAATTGAGAAAGGGCCTGTTCAACCGCGCTGCGGGAAGGCAGGGGGGCATTGGCAATGACCGCGCCTTCCGGATCAAGGGTGTCGGTTTCGGCGCCAAAACAGACAGTGCCTTCATATTGTTTATCGCAATGGGTAAACCATTGGCTGAGTTTCAGCGCCCTGCCGGTCAGCACCAACAAAAGCCCCTCGGCAAATTTATCCAGCGTGCCGGTATGGCCCGCCTTGCCGGTTCCCAGAGCGCGCTTAATATCGCGTAACGAATCAAACGAGGTTATACCGGGTTGTTTGTGCAATAAAATTAAACCGGAAGGAATCATGTGATATAGTAACTCTGCTGCGGAATGTGCCGGAATGTCAATATCTGTTCAGGTTTAACACCTTTTCAGTTCCGGCAGAGTTCCGTCGCAAAACGGACAATCTGTTCATAGTATTCGGGTGTTAGGTGTAAATGAGTGTCCGCCGGGCTGTTCAGACGGCGCCATGTTTCGGGGAGAACTTTGTGGACAGTGGAATCTCCCATTGAACCGGAAATAAGCAAGTCGACAAAGTCAGGTTTATCACCAAGCAGCAGTTCAAAAGACTTTGCCTCAGGAGCGGGAAGCATGGTAATGGTCTGAACGGGAATACCCCCCTGCAAAAAACCGGCGTCATCAGAAAAGGGGGTGGGGGCCAGTAATATTTTATTGAAACGGAGAAAATGAGCAGTGTTAAGCGCTTTTTCCCTTAAATTGTTGATTGTCTGGCTTGCGCGCAAAAATCCCGAACGTTTGTTTTTCTTCAGTAAATAGTCAACGGTACTGGAAAACACAAAGGTATCGCCGGCCCCGCAGGCGTCAAAATTAAAAATCCGGGCGTTGCTCAACCCCAGAACGCGGAGTTTTTTTGCCAAACTGAACGACCCTTGTTTTTGAATCCCCTCGCCGTTTTGCAATTCTTCCTTATCGGTAAAAATAATGATCCAATTATCAATATTTTGTTCGCCAAGACGTAGCGCGGTTTTAAGCAGTTGAAAAACCGCGGCGCTGTTGTCATTTGCGCCGGGACTGTCCGGTACGCGGTCATAATGGGCGGTGAGTATAACCGGACTTTGTTTGCGAAAAGGAAATGAACCGCCGGTAGAGGGCTTTATATTTTTTCCTTTGGGAAAAATAAAAAAATGGCGGTTTCCTTCAATGGGAATAACTACGGAATTGAGACCCACTTTTTCAATATGCAGGGAAAGTATGGTGAAGCGGTCGGCATCCGGGGCGATAAAATCAAAAAACCGCTCATAAGGGCTTTCCCTGGCCCAGTTATGGTTTACCTTCAGCTCCATGGATTTTTACAATTTGCGCGCTTCAAAAAAACGCGACGGATAATCAAGCTCTTGTTGCGCCTGAATTATGCGCAATTCCATCAGTTCCGGTTTGACCGCGCCGCTGTTATGGGCCTGCCAGCTTGCCTCTATAACGCCGAAAACTGACGCGGTGCAGAGTTCCAGTGTTTTTTTTATGTCGCCGGTTTCCAGATAGCGTGACAAAAACACCGAAGCGGTTATGTCGCCGGAACCCGCCAGGCCGGCGGTTATAGGCAAATTCGGCGTGCTTATCAAATACATTCCGCTCTTGTCCGACGCCAGCATCTCTATTTGCCCATCGGAAGCGCCGGCGGCACAAGCGCCGCCGCGGAAACTGGTAACCAGCACGATACCCGGCCCTTTTGCGTGGATCATATCCACGGCGCGGCGGGCGTTGTCGATGGTGTCAGTCCGGAGTCCGGTCAGAGCTTCAAGCTCAAATTGATTGGGGGTAATAATATCCGCAAGGGGAACCAATTCATCTTTGAACATAGCGGGAATGTCCGGCTTGACATAAAAACCCCTGTCCACATCGCCCATTACCGGATCGCAGCAATACAGGGCCTGGGGCGCGGCGGCGCGCACTTTGCGTACCGCGCCGGTAATTGCCCGCCCCACAGCGGCGTCTCCCAGATAACCGGAAAGCACCGCTTCACAGCGCGAAAGTACGCCCCTGTCTTCAAGACCGGTCACCAGTTCTTCGGCAAGTTCCCCGCCCAGTACCCTTCCCTTCCATGCGCCGTATCCCGTATGATTGGAAAATTCAACGGTATTAATCGCCCACACTTCGCGGCCCAGCCGCTGCATGGGAAAAACCGCCGCAGTGTTCCCCGCATAACCATACACTACATGAGACTGTATTGAGAGAATCGCCATTTATGCCTCTTCCAAAACTATAATGATAATTGAAATGTCCGACTAGGGTACTTCACAGAAAGGATACGAAATAAGTTCACACAAAGAGCACAAAGAAATTTTCATCCGCAGTTTCATTTGCGAGGGGACAATGACCGGAGTTTGATATTGACCGATGCACTAGAAATACATTTTATCAATATGGTAGAATACCGGAAGCAGGCGAGAAAGGGCGCGGTGAATGACCCGTTAAGAAGGAAGGTGATTAAAATGAAAAGGAAGTTGATTTTTGTTCTTGGGATTTTTTTGTTTTTTTGTTTTGGTTCAGCTAATTGCTTTGCCCAATCTTCAACCGGTGATCAACGGATAGTTGGTACCTGGGTCGGAAATTATACTATTGGTGATACCAGTATCACTGAAACATTACTGTTTAATGCTAATGGATCAGGAACAGTTACAGCAAATGACGGGAAAGAAATCAGAACGGGAACTTTTACTTATGGAATTTCTCCGGTCGGGGAAATAAATTATATTTATTCAGGAAATTCTACCTATAAGAGCGTGAGGGATGGAACAATTTATTTCTCACCTGACGGTAAAACACTGATTTTAAATAATAATATTTATCGGAAAAAATAATATAAAAATTATGATGTATGCCGAATAATACGGTCCAGCAGCAGGGCGAGAAACCGAAAAAAACTTCCCTTGCTTTGACCGTACTTTCGTGAAAAATCACCCGCGGCCTCGGCAAGAGAATAACCGCGGTATTTCTTTTTCAAAAAATCCCAGTGCTTGGCAATCCAGACGTACAAATCGCCTTCGGTTCTGCCGGGAAAATTCGCCAGGAGCCACCGTTTCCGGATAATGGCGAGTACCGGACTGTATACTTTATTGTACCATGAAACAAGGGCTTCGGAAAAAGGTATCTCTTCTTCCTCTGATTCATTCAGGAAATATTTGTGTACCAGGATATGGTCGTAAACCACGTCGTAGCGGCCCGGCGTACTGAAATCAAGCGACATATCGCCGGTCAACTCGCCAAATTTGGTTTTATCGTAAAAAACATTTTTCTCCGAGGCTATAATGGCTTCTTTTAACTGATCGGTGGTCATATCGGGGTTAATGATAATTTCCGAGGAAAGACTGGTTACCTCAGCGTCGATGAATTCAACATTTTGCGTCTTTGCCACTGAAACGCGGTGGTTGCCGTCGCGGACAAAGTACACCCCTCCGATTTCATACAGTTGTATCGCCGGAAGAATAATATCCCTTATATGGGCTTCGTCTACCCGTTCCCAGCGGTGGCGTAGATGCTCGGCTCTGGGGAGAAAAAACCGGTTAAAATCATGGTAACGGCCTTCACTGCCCACGATAAGTTTAATCGGCACCGTTTGACTGCCCTTGTACACCTGATTTTTCGGTTTGAGTATATCTTTCACATCATAAAACGAAAGCATCTTGTCCCTGTCGGTGTTCAAAAAAGACAGAAATTTTAACAGCACTGCCCGTCCTCTGGCGCGGTTAAAATCAGCGGCGGCCAGATTTTTAATTCCTGTGTATTCCATTGTTATTCCTCAATAATGTAGTGACCAAAGGCATTAATAACCTCGGTTTCCATACAGCGGGTGCGGCGGACATCCTGCAAATCATACAAGTGAATATGTCCATGAACCAGATATTTGGGCTTAAACGTTTTCATAAACCAGAGAAAAGCCTTGAACCCCATGTGGCATTTATCCGGCTTGTCGTGTATGCCTTTCGGTGGCGCGTGGGTCAGGAGAATATCAAGATAACGCCCGTGGAAAAGCCGGTTAAAAAGCAGAGCGGGGATAAGTTTTGCGATTTCACCATACATCTCAAATTCGGTAAACTGGTTCGGTCCCCGGTTGTAGCGCATGGAACCGCCAAGCCCGGCAACGATTAATCCTTCCTCCCTGCGTATTTTTGATCCCAGGTGGGTAGAACTAAAACTCCAGTTTCCCAACTTATCATTATTGGCCAATTCTTCAACATGATGATTGCCAAAGACAAACAGCAGCGGCTTGTTCAGGTTGGTGACAATAAAATCCAGATAATCCAGCGGAAGGTCTCCCGCGCCCAGAATCATATCCACATCGGCGAAACGTTTTTTTATCGAATTGGAGTATACTAAGGGGTCAATCTGATCGGAAACGCAGAGAATTTTCATACCTTGTCTTACTTCTCATATTATTCTATGATATTACAGGGAAATATAAAAGCGGGATTATGAGCGATACGCAGCCTAAATTAACGCCCTCACACCGGCCTATCCAAAATTATGTTTTTGGAGCCATTCTTGTTTTTCTTTTTCTGGTAGTGTGCAGGCTTTTTGCCCCCTTTTTTTCGGTTCTGCTGTGGTCAGTCCTGCTGTATATTATAATAGGCCCCCTGCACAAACGTCTGATACGGGGCATTGATTTCAGCACCATAAAAGGGAAGATCCTGCGAAATTTTTGGGCGGTGGTTTTTACCCTGGGAACGATGGCGATTGTGCTTATTCCCATTTCCCTGCTGGTTTCAATATTTTTTCGGCAAATTATAGAACTGGCGCGCAACGCCCGCGACCTGTTAAACGAAAGACCGGAATATCTGCGTGAGATTTTTGATAAAATATCGGAACTGGTCAGCGATATTTCCGCCGGCCAAGTCGCCATAAGCGCCGATAATATTGAACATCAGATAAGGACTCTTATTACCAATGGGCTGCAAAATATGGTTTTTCGGAGCAGTAATGTTGTCCGTAATATCGGCGGCTTTTCCATGAATATATTGGTAATGACATTTTCATTGTTTTTCTTTTACATTGACGGCCCCTATCTCTCGCGGCTGGCGCTGCGTTCCATTCCGATAAAAAGCGAATATATCAGCACCCTTACGGCAAAATTTATGGACATAACGCGGAATCTTTTCTTTGGCTACATTATAGTCGCTTTACTGCAATCGGTTGTGGCATATATCATTTTTACCATTTTCGGCATTAAAGGATCGCTGGTTCTGTCGGTGGTGACTTTCCTCCTGGTTTTTTTCCCCCTGGTTGGGGCCACGCTGGTTTATATACCGCTGGGCATTCTTAAAATTGCAGGCGGAAATGTCGCGGGCGGCATAATTTTTCTGATTGTCTCGGCGGTTTTTATTTCCGGTATTGATAACATTCTGAGACCTTTTTTTCTGAAAGACCGGATACAACTTCATCCATTGATAATATTTTTTGCTATTTTGGGCGGATTGATTGTTTTTGGATTCAATGGGCTTATTCTTGGTCCTGTACTGGTAATTTTGTTCCTGACTGTACTGGACCTGTTTTTAACAGAACATAAAATTGATCATCAGAAGGAGTACCGATGAACGCGATTATTACGGTCGTAGGTTCCGACAAGGTCGGCATTATCGCCAAAGTGTCGGCTTTTCTGGCCGAGAGAAATATTAATATCCTTGATATCAGTCAAACGGTATTAAGCGGCAATTTTGTAATGATGATGGTAGTGGATTTTTCATCCAGCGCAAAAGCTCTTGAAGACGTAAAAAAAGAACTTTTCGCGATGGGGGAGTCTTTTAATGTTTCAATCAGTTTAATGCACGAAAAAGTCTTTAGCGAGATGCATCGGATTTAATTATGTTGTTTACCGCGCGTGAAATACAGGAAACCGTGGATATGTTTCTGCGGTACAAGCTGGATATTCGGGCCATTACCCTGGGAGTGTCCCTGCTGGACTGCGCCTCGTCTTCCGGGGAACAAACCCGCGGTAATATCCGCGCAAAACTTGAACGCATCGCCGGCCCGCTGGTTAAAACCGGACGGGACATAGAAACCGAATACGGCATACCCATTATCAACAAACGCATCGCGGTAACGCCCATTGCCCTGGTTGCCGCTTCCTGCGGGGACAGTGATTTTACCCCCTTTGCCCAAACGCTGGATAAAGCCGCCGTTGACCTGGGCGTTGATTTTGTGGGAGGCTTTTCCGCTTTGGTGCAGAAGGGTTTTTCCGGCGGCGATGAACGGCTGATTGCCTCGCTGCCGTCAGCTCTTTCCCAAACAGAAAGGGTATGCGCTTCGATAAATGTGGCGGCTACCAAAAGCGGCATCAACATGGACGCGGTAAAGCTGATGGGCGCTGTGATCAAACAGATCGCGGAAAAAACCGCGGACAGGGACGGTATCGGCTGCGCGAAACTGGTGGTGTTCTGCAACGCGCCGGAGGATAATCCCTTTATGGCGGGGGCCTTTCACGGCGTCGGCGAAGCGGAAAGCTGCCTGAATGTGGGAGTCTCCGGCCCCGGCGTAATAAAGGCCGCGCTGGAAAATCTTGGCGGCGCCAGTTTTGACGAGCTTGCCGACGCCATTAAAAAAACAGCCTTCAAAATTACCCGCATGGGCCAGCTTGTGGGAATGGAGGCGGCGCGGCGCCTCGGCGTGCCTTTCGGCATTTTGGATTTGTCTCTCGCGCCAACTCCGGCGGTAGGCGATTCGGTTGCCCGCATCCTTGAGGAAATGGGCCTTGAAACCGCCGGAACTCACGGCACTACCGCCGCGCTCGCCATGTTAACCGACATGGTAAAAAAAGGCGGCATCATGGCGTCAACCCATGTCGGCGGTTTTTCCGGAGCCTTCATCCCCGTTTCCGAAGACGAGGGCATGGTTGCCGCGGTAAGAAAAGGCGCTATCAGCCTGGACAAACTGGAAGCGATGACATCGGTTTGTTCTGTCGGTTTGGACATGATCGCCCTGCCCGGCGACACCAGCGCCTCCTCCATTTCCGCGATCATTGCCGATGAAATGGCAATCGGCATGGTCAACAACAAAACCACCGCCGTGCGCGTTATCCCCGTACCGGGCAAAAAAGCCGGCGACTGGGCGGAATTCGGCGGCCTTTTGGGAGGCGCTCCCGTCATGGCGGTAAACCCCGCCCGCAGTGATATTTTTATCAATCGCGGGGGAAGGATACCGGCGCCGCTTCACTCGTTCAGGAATTAAGGGTAACTTGCCGCTCTTATGTTACCCCTGCTAAAAAGCCTATTTTATGTATTTCTTAAAACCGGTTTCCATTGCTTGAATTACTCTTTGGGTTATATCTTGATAGATATGGTTAATATATTTTTTATTGATATTTTGAACCATGGGTATATGGTTTGATTTGAAAAGTTCGTAAATCTCTACATCAAGGCCTTCCGCTATTTGCGATAAAATGGCTGGTTTTGGATATTTCTTCCCCCTTTCAATATTACTTAAATAAATGATGGAAATATCCGCCTTTTCGGCTAATTCCGCCTGGGAATATTGCCTATGAGACCTTAAATTCTTGATATTTTGGCCTAAAGCGGCCTTTAATTCCTCTCCGTCCATACCTGCTATGCTCTTTTGAAAGATTTAGCTTATTAAACACTACGATTAACCTCTTGACAAAATCCGTTTCGGAATATATATAATATAGTCCGATATGAATAACCTGTATTTTCTTGAAGAATTAGGGATTTTCTTCCAAATATCGGCAAAATTGTCGGATTTCTGCGTATGCGGAAACACCGGCTTTTTTTATATCAAGAGAAGGAGTGTATTATGAAAAATTTCACAAAAATCCTCGGCATTATCGTCCTTGCGGCGATAATCGGATTAATGACCGCCTGTAACAGTGGCGGCGGAGACACCATCTTTATCCCCCCCCCCCCCCGACCCCACCGTCGGCTCTGGATGGACTTTGGGGCAAAAGTCCAATGGTTTGTGTCATTTTGGGAAGTGCTTATACACTTTCAAATTCTTCTGGCAGTGTTGAAAAAGGTACAATTTCCTATGATAATTCTACCATTACGGCAGTAGCAACACATTCTTGGAATGGTTCCTCCTGGATTCCTTATAAAAAAGCAACTACATTTAGTATGAAATATACTTTGAGTAGAAACACATTAAATATTTCAAAGGTATCGGACAACAACTATTCAGCTTTTTTAGGGTCTTGGATGAGACAGTAAATAGGCAACGCAGGAGTGACTGTTACCAGCGGCAACGTGGTAATAGTCACCGTATGCGTTTACTTAAGAATTTTTTACCACGGAGTACACGGAGTTTCACGGAGGAAAAGGTGGTTTTCGTATTAAAACTCCGTGGTACTCCGTGACCTCCGTGGTTATATTCTTCTAAAGTTAATGCTCATGGTGACAGATACTATGATTCAAAATGTAAGGAAAGATTGGTATCCTGATCTGACGGGATCAGAGAGCCGGCAGCAGGTTGAACGGTGCCGTGAGGACGCGCAATACAAGCCGTGATCCTCAAGTGACA
>Ga0268262_10005540_pt1 | contig 12488 bp, 13 predicted proteins | sample TergutNc150P3_FD_190354 | JGI IMG/M metagenome (GOLD analysis project Ga0268262, IMG submission 190354) | Nasutitermes corniger P3 segment gut microbial community from laboratory colony in Florida, USA - Nc150 P3 (SPAdes) (version 2) | ecosystem: Host-associated > Arthropoda: Insects >... | reverse complement strand
AGAAAATTTATTGACTTAATTCCTTATGTAGTATAGACTTATGAGTAATAAAGCATACATATGAGTAAGTATAAGAAAGCTGTAACGCTGTACCCAACAGCGTTACCAGCATTGGGGATTGGGCTTTTGATTGCTGCTACGACCTTACCAACGTGACCATACCCAGCGGCGTTATCAGCATTGGGGATGGGGCTTTTAGATACTGCAGGTCCCTTACCAGCGTAACCATAGCAAACAGCGTAAAATACATTGGGGAGGCGGCTTTTGATGCTTGCCACTACCTTACTGCGATAAATGTTGATGCAAGTAACAGTGCGTATTCCTCAGGAAACGGCGTTTTGTACAATAAAAATAAAACCGAATTAATCCGGTATCCGGAGGGGAAAACAGGCGCTTTTACCATACCCAGCAGCGTTATCAGCATTGGGGATTGGGCTTTTGATTGCTGCTACGACCTTACCAGCGTAACCATACCCAGCAGCGTGAACAGAATTGGGGAGGGAGCTTTTAATGGTTGCTACAGCCTTACCAGCGTAACCATACCCAGCGGCGTTATCAGTATTGGGGATTGGGCTTTTAGCGAATGCAGCAGCCTTGCCAGCGTAACCATAGCAAACAGCGTAAAATACATTGGGGAGTTCGCTTTTTTCAGAACCATCTTTACCAGCGTAACCATACCCGACAGCGTTATCAGCATTGGGAAGAATGCTTTTTCCCAAGGCGGACTTACCAGCGTAACGTTTCAAGGCACGATTGCTCCGGCGAACTTTGGTAGTGATACTTACGGAGTTCTCGGCGATTTACGCGACAAGTACCTTGCCGGAGGCATAGGAACGTATACAAGGCCAAGCTTCTCAAGTACAACATGGACGAAGCAGTAATGGTGTCTGTCACCTCGTGGGAGCGCAATGCCGCCGATGGGCAGCATTGTGTTTCCAGGGGTTTGGCGGGGTGAAATAATCGCTATAAAAGGCCAGCTATATTTCATAGCAATTTTAAAAACTCTTCCAGTTCTATATCAGCTTGAATTAATATGCTTTTGAGCGTTCCTCGGGCAACAGAATCATGCATCGGAATAATTGCAGTATGGTTTTCATTTGAATATTTTGCATGACTTCCCTTTTGGCTTTTATAAACGAATCCCTTTTTTGACAATGCTGTAACAATTTCGTGCGGCTTGAGTATTGGATATTTGTTTCCCATGCTAAATTGCCAGTTCTAATGTGGTTATGTAAATTTGATCGTTGATTGGCATCGTTGTTTTTTCTGTCTCATCTTCATAATACAAAGCTATCGCCTCTTTTAAATTTTCAGTCGCTTCATCTATTGTTTTCCCCTGGGACGCAATATTATTTTCAAGGCAAGTAGCGACAAACCATTCTTCTTCTTTTTTTATTATTACTGTTCCCCTAAAACTCATTTACCCCCCAAGGTGACTGGCACCTGGCAGCACGAACTTCTGCAGCGATATCATCCATTGTCATGGAAGAAACACCGCAAATCTCTGCCTGGGATATTGCCGTTTCCATATTCTCTTTCATTAGCTCTTTGCTGACCATATCAACAAAATCTGAGAAGGACAGCACATTGCCCGTTATTCCAAACTTTGAGTATTCCACATCAGATATGGCGACATTAAGCATTTTCATATATAAAAAGATAGCATATCTGGTCTTAAACTACAAGGAACCGCCTACAAATTTGGCGCGGACACCTTCGAGCGCGCCAATAACCTTATCGCACCATGTGTCAAACTCAGGATCCTCCCGCTGTAATTCCGGATGCCCAAGAATGTGCGCCACGCACAGCCTGATACCCTCATCAAGACGCAGCCTGGCATGAAAGCCAGGGACCAGACGCTTTAGCTTGGTGTTGTCAAAAACCACGGAATTTGCCTTGTCACCCATAAGGCCGCCCCGGAAATCGTAACGGCCGCCCGAACACTCGTCAAGGAAATCGCTGGAAACATGCACCGCCTTAAGTTCCACATTGAGCGCGTTGGCGATGGCCTGGTAAATCTGATTCCAGGTGAGGCTTTCGTCCGAAGTGATCTGCACCGCTTCTCCAATGGCGTGAATGTTGCCCATGAGCCCCGTAAAGGCACGCGCGAAATCGCTGTTATGCGTCATAGTCCAGAGGCTGGTTCCGTCGCCGTGGATGATCACAGGTTTGCCTTCAAGCATACGTTTGATTACCTGCCAGCTTCCGTTTGCGCCGTGGACGCCCAGGGGAACGCTCCGTTCATCGTAGGTGTGGCTGGGGCGTACTATGGTGACGGGAAAGCCGCAGTCCCTGTACTTTTGCATAAGGAAATCCTCGCAGGCAATTTTGTCCCTGGAATATTGCCAGAAGGGATTTGCCAACGGAGTGCTTTCGGTAATAAGGTACGAAGAGAGGGGCTTTTGGTAGGCGGACGCGGAGGAGATAAAGAAATACTGTTTACAGAGCCCGTTGAAAATTTTGAAATCTTTCTCTACATGTGCCGGAGTGAAAGCGATGAAGTCGGCGACCACGTCAAAGCCCGCAGCCCCGCTGTCAGCCAGCGCCTTTTTGAGCTTTCCGGATATTGCCGCTTCGTCCTCTGTTCTGATGTCGCAGGCAATCTCGACGAGTTTTCCGGTCTTGCCCGCCGCTTCCAGCTCCCTGTTCCGGTTTCCCCGGTTAAGCAGATAGAGCTCCCATCCTTTTTCCAGAACCCGTTTTGAAATCGCGGTACTGATAGTGCCGGTTCCGCCTATAAACAAAGCTTTCATCAATTATGATCTCCTTTACAAGACTATCATACAAAACATCATAAAGTACAACGTGGATTTTTTTTAAACATTTGGCCTATAATTTGCCTATGTGGCATCCAAAGATGGAAGAATTCGACGAGAGGATGAAGAAGCTCTTCGATGAGGTTGATGACTTTATCGAAGATAAATACGGCGGCAGTTACAGCCTTAATCCCTTGCGTCCGGCGCGAGGTGAAACAACCAACCCCGAAGCGGATGGTCTTTTCAACATAGGGGCAATCTTTACACCTGGTTACGGCTCTGAACTGGGCCGCGGCTACCTAATTGATGTATCAATGTCCACCCTGGAAAAAGTTGATGATGCAATGCGCCGTGAAATCTATGAAGCCGCGGCGAACAAGGTAAGGGAACTCCTGCCCATTCACTTCCCGGAACGGGAACTTACCGTAAAGCGTGATAAGAACCGCTTTAAGATACAAGGCGATTTTAGTTTGGGGATAATTTGATGCGGTTTCCACTTTGTATTTTATGCTTTTTGCTTTTTGTATCGGGCCCTTCGCTAATGGGTGAAGTTCCAATTGACGTGATTGTTTATATAACCAACACAGGCAGGATGTACCATAGAGAGAGTTGTTCATATTTAAGCAATTCAAAAATTGCTATTTCTTTAACGGAAGCAGTAAAATCTTACAGTCCATGCTCAGTCTGCAAACCCCCGGTTGTAGAAACCAAAGACATCCGGATAAACAACGGTGAATTATACCGGGTTAATATTTTTGGGCTTAAAAATTCTAATGAGGCGAATACTGACCTCATGCTCAGAGCCAGGGTTACAGGGCATGTAGACGGCGATACAGTCAAAGTAAGAATTTCGAGCCCGCCAAAAGACCTTTCCGAAGTAGAAACTATTCGTCTTTTAGGTGTAGACACACCCGAAACAGTACATCCTAACCAGACGATTCAGCAATTTGGAAAAGAAGCAAGCGATTATACTATGAAAGAGCTTTTGGATCGGGATGTATATTTGGCTTTTGATTGGGATCTTCGGGATATATATGGCCGACTTCTGGCCTATATTTATACTGATTCTGGGCTCTGTTTCAACGCAGTTCTGATCCGTGAAGGTTATGGTAACGCTTACTTGCAATACCCCTTTCAATTCATGGAAGAGTTTAAAGCTTTGGAACAGGAAGCAAGACAACAAGGGCGTGGGTTATGGGCTGTTTCTGCGGAAATGCCTATCGTAAATTTAGTCTTTCTGAATTGACACTTTTAATTTTTTCTATTACAAATTAATCATTCTAACTTAAAAGGATTTTTCAATGCCCAAATCACAGACCCCCGCCACAGTTCTTCAATCTCTAATGGATGAGTACCAGCTCAACCCTTTTTCACTGTCAAAAGCCATCCACCTAAGCCATTCCGCAGTACGTCTGCTTGTCATCGGTGAATCGAAAGTTACGGTTCCCACAGCCCTGCGCCTTGCTAAAATTTTTGACCAAACACCCGCATTCTGGCTTGGTTTACAGCGTGATGCTGACCTAAACGAAGCATTAAAAGACAAGGAATTGCAGGATGTTCTGGAATCCATACCCAAGGCAAAGAAACCTGCCGCTCCGAAATCGGGAACCGCTGAAAAGCCCGTCAAAAAGCAAACTCCCGTCTTGAGCAAAAAAACCACCATAACCACCAGCGCAAGATCCGCCAAAAACAAAGGCCCTAAAAAGGTTGTCAAAAAAAAGTAAAACGGAAAGCAAGACAGCAAGAGCGTGGGCTATGGGCTGTGTCTGTTTTGTATTGATATTTATTACTTCTAGTGCTATTTTTTGTTTATGACTATAGAACAGACAGTTGAAGTAATTTAACAATATTGAGTTATTTCTTTATTGCCTGTTACTTGTTGCAATTACTCAAAAATATTGATACATTTAAAATAGAGGTAACAACATGGCGGTCAAAATTAAGCCAATAGAGCCAACTGTCATAAAGGATAAGAAAATTGTACGTGAAGCTATCGCCCAGGTACGCCGTAAACCAACGCCCGAAGATGTCAAATGGGCCAAATCACGCCGAAAACTGTTTAACGAATTGACGGCAAAATGACCCCAAACGGCAAAAAATCCATTATCACTGACAAGCGGCTTTTTTATCTGGAACAGCTTACACAAAAGACCCGCCTTAATAGTTTTTCCTGCTTGGTTGAAGAATACAATGAATACCTGTTTCAAGAAGCGCTACGATCGCAAAATGATCAAATGGCGCTTACATGGCTCCTGCTTGAGCGTTCCACCGGGGCTATCGCCGCCTATATGTCCCTTATAGCCGACGCCATAAAGTTATCAGCCACCGAAAAAGAGCTACATAATCTGGACTACCCATTCAAAACCATTCCAGCAATGAAAATCGCAAAACTGGCCGTTTCCTCTCCATTCCAGTCAAAATACCGTGGCATCGGTTCCTTAATGGTAGAAATGGCTATCGAAATCGCAAAAGCCTGTAATGAACAGCACTTTGCTTGTCGCTTCATCACCGTTGACGCTGACATTGAACATAACGAAACCGTCTTTAATTTTTACCTAAAAAACGGCTTCATCCCCAACGAAGAATTCAGCAACAAACGCCAAAAAACAATCAGTATGCGCAGGGATATTCTGTTTAAGGTGCGGTTGTAAATTCAGTTTGTTTTGTTTGTCACTCTATGATACTCTATCCTTTGCATTCTGTTGTCAAGTTAGTAATTTTTTTTAATTCAAACCCCTTTTAAAATTAAAGTACTCCATTGGTTTTTCAATTTTTTAATTTTGAATATATTATTGCTTGCATAACCAGAATCTATCGAACAAGAACTCTGCGCCTTGGCGAGATAAAATTTTGTAATAATGCTTCATACAATCTTAACTGTTACAGACTGCCATATACTAAAACCCGTCAAAAATCCCGTCTCTCAAAGCCCTCTTAAACTCCGCCTTCTGTGCTGCTGAAGGATTTACCGGAAGGCTTAAACCTTTCTCCCACACCACGATGCCCCTCCCGTTATCGTAAAGCTTGCTCAATACGAAACCTTCTTCCCCAGACGCATCAAAGGTAAGCGTAAAGCGCGGCGATTCTGTACGGGCTATTTCGAGTCCCGCGGACTTGACCGCCTCTTTAAGAATTCCTTCGATACGGTTTCCCGGTGAATTGACGCGCAATTGAACCGGAAGGGCGATACCATTCTGAAGAAGCGCCCCGCGGTTTAAGGCGAAGAGCCTTTCTGCCGCGTCCTGCCTTTCGGCCTTTTTTCCCTTCCCCATTAAAGCCAATTCCGCGTAAACATTGGCTATCATGTCACGTTCCCAAAGGGGATCGAATTCGCCAAGACTTTTTTCAAGGGTTTTCCTGTTTTTAAAAAGCCTGCCCTCTTCAAAATCGTATGAAGGAACCGAAAGAGGAATGATTGGTTCCTCTATACTCCTGGCCTGTCTTAGATAGGCTAGGGCTCGACGCGGATAATTTTCAAAAGCGTTGTAGTACTGAGTCAGCTGTTCCAGGCGGGAATCATCGTCCTGGTTAGATGCTGCTTCGGGCCAGTCGAAGGCGTCCGCAGAAAGAAGACAATATTTATGGAACAAATGCGTGTGGATGGCGAAATGAAATCGATACGAGATTTTGCGGAATAAGCTCTGCACTTTTTCCTTTAAGCTGCCTGGACATGAAAAGGTCTCGGCTTTTAAAAGGCCTTTATAGGTATCTTTCAGAATTTCATGAATGTCCCGCTTGTAACGGACAGGATCGATGCCGAAATTCATCATCCATGAATCGTCGCCAGCCTTTAGACAGTCGCTTGCGTAAGCGGCGGCCTCTGGCAAACGCCCTCCGATCTGGAACGCCTGGGCAAGGTTCAGTTTTGAAAGAGGGGAGCTGTCCGTTTGGTAAGCTTCCTGGTAGTCGGCAAGGCCGCGGGATAATTCCAGCCGCGCAAGGTACAGCTCGCCCCTGGCAAGTCTGCCTGAAGGGCGATCCATTGCTTTAAGGGAGGCGTTGGTGCAATCAAAGGCCAGCGCAAATTGGTAGAATCTGGTTTCAAGAATGGAAAGGTTGTAATAGGATAGAGCCGCAAAAAGCCGGTCGCCAAAGGCTTCCGCCCACTGTATGGCTTTTTGGTATGCGTCTTTGGATTCCGCATAACGGAACATTCCCGAGTAAATGGTTCCCATGGTCATGGCGAAATCCATATCTTCGCCCAGGTGATCTATCGCATTTAATAATAGCCGCTCTCCCTCCTGAAGGCGGTGGAGCTTAAAGTACATCCACGCAAGACTGTCAATGGCTTCCCTGTTGTCAGGCTCAAAAGCCAGAAGGCGTTCATAGTAAGAAGCGGAAACTTCGTTTCTGTTAAGATAGCCTGCGGTGTTTGCAAGCTTTAAAAGCAAATCTGTTCCCCAGGGAATAATTTTTTCGGCCCTGCGGTATTCATCCCAGGCCAGGTTATAAAACTTGCGGTAATAGTAGAGGTTTCCCAGTGACCATGGAAAACGATAATCGTCAGGATAATATTTGGCTCCTTCGTTAAAAAGCTCTATGGCCCGTTCCCAGTTTTCCGCCCTTTGAGCGGCCATTGCGCTATCAAAGATAAAGTCAGAGCCTCTGTCCAATAACGAGGAATCCAGATCAATCTGAGCCATAGTATCCATGCGGAACAGGAAAATAAAGACGAAGATGAGAACTGCGCTTAAAATTTTTGCGGCAGATGGGGGCCGCCGTTTCTTTTGCCCCAAGACCAGCACCAGGGGCGGCAGGAGGCAAGCCAAAAGCCGCCGCCAAAGCGCAACTGCCTTTTTGTATTCGTCATCGAAAAGGCGGTAGTACTCCTCCATTTTTTTTGCGTTGTCAAAGGTAAAAGCTGGGGCAAAGCGGGCAGCGGCAGCGTCCAAATAAAGCGGGTAAAGTCCGCCGCAAGCGCTGTCGGCGTCTTTTGCCCACTCTGCAACTCCGGAGGCATCGGGCTTTCTAAAGCCGGCGAGGGCCATGCGGCGTCTTGCATGGGCCCAGAGGTATAGCGCTTTTTTTCGCGGCTTTCTTCTAATCGAGTAAAGCCAGAAGAAACCAAAACGGATGGACAGGAACAAAAGCAAGAGCAGCACAATCAGGAGGATGGGCCCTTTTCGGCTTATAAAATTTATAGCGTCTCTGCCAAGAGAAGCCAAATTTCCTTTTTCGCTTTCAGGTTCTTTCCCCTCTTTTGCCTTCAAACGCGAGCGGTTGTCCAGTATCTCTTTCATCAGCCGTTCAAAAAGTTCTGGCGGCGTCCCGCTTGAAAAACGGAAGTCCTCTCCTTCCGCTATGTTATCCGTAGTTGGATCATATTCAATCCAGCCGTATCCGGGAAACCACACTTCCACCCATGCGTGGGCCATGTCCGCCCTGACAGGGTAATAGCCAAAGGCTTCGGTAGAGGGATCGACAAAAAAACCGGCGGCAAGGCGGCAGGGAATTCCCAAGGAACGGAGCATCAGCGTAAAGGCAAAAGCGTAATAGGAGCAGTAGCCCTTTTTTGAATTAAAAAGAAAATGCTTAAGCTGATCCCCGTCGGCGGCAATTCCGGGCTTGAGGCTGTAACGGTATTCGCCGAACTTGAGCCTGTCGTAAATCATTTGAACCTGCTCCCAATAAGAAGGTGAACTATCTCCTCCCCTTCCCGAAAACCTCGGCATTGAACCGTTATTTGGGCTGCCAATAATTTCCCTGGCAAAAGCTGCTATCGCTTCATCACCGCCATACTCGGTGTACAGGGCGTACTCTTCCGGTTTTAGGCCAAGGCTTTCTGACCAATCGCTGCCGCGCACTGAACGTATAAGCTCGAAAGGAAAAGCTTCGCTGGTATAACTGACGACAGCATAGGCAGAGTTGAAAGAAGAAGCGTCCCAGGTTTCAAAGGGAATTATTTCCACAGGCATATTCATCCCGATAAAAGCTGAAGAATCAAAGTTGACTATGTAATACTCCTGTTCGCTCACGTTGAAATTGTTTATTTCTTCGGTTTGTAATAAAGTACGACGGCTTGGCAGATTCTGGGGATGGGCGGCCTCGTCCACATCGCCAAGCCGGAAGAAGCCCTGCTTTGGATTGTAAGCGGACAAGGTATAACGGCGCAGCAGGATATGGGAATCGTAAGGGTCTTTCTTGACAATCAGCACCAGATCGTCGTTTACGCTGATTTCGTTTTCCAGCCTGATGACCTGGGAAAAATCAAAACGGAAAAGCTTTGGTTCCAGAAGGCCGCCGCCCCTGTCCACCGCCTTTTCCTGAAAAGGCCGGACAAAAAGCGCTCCGCCAATAAACACCAACAGAAAAAGCATCAGAGCCGCAACGGTTCCTTCCTTTTTGCGCAGCTTGAATTCCGGCGGCGCGGAAAAAACAAAAGCAAGTATTTGAAGAAAGAACGCAAGGGCAAAAAGCCCAATCATCAAAACAGGCCAGCGGTAAGCTTCAATTGAGAAGGGAGACACGATGCTAAAGAGAACCAGAAAAAAGGTGTCGGCGGCAATAATATCCGCCCTGAGAAAATGTCTGCTTCTGCCTGAAAAATAAGTGGTATAGGCGGTCCAATAAAAAGGAAGAAGCGTTGAAAAATAATTGCGATCAAGATTTAGAAGAAGTGAGTCGAGGGTTATTGCTATGCTTGAAACGCCAGGGACAAACCAGCGAGGCAGGGCAATGAAAAGCCTGATTACCCAGGGAACAAGTGCAATTACAATGACGGCCTGGAAAGGACGAACAGAATAGCCGAAAAATTTTTCCCGGATTTTTTTTTGATTGAAGAAAAAGGCGACCGCAAGGGCTCCGGCCAGAGACACAATAAAAAACGGAGTGTCTGCCATGTCTGTTGCAAGAAGCCTTATCTGGTAAAGAAAAATCAGGAGCGCCAGGGTTCGCAGAACTAAAGCCGCGGAATGGGCTTTGCTATTTTGAGAAACGCTGTTCATTTCATTACTCCGGTAGCCCCGATTAAATTTTTGCCGGATTTGCCGGAATAAAAACTGATACAACGCGCGGCCTCTTGTTCTATTTCCGCCGCTTTTCTGCCATCTGTGTTGTAAATAAAAACAAGGTCCGTTTCCTGCTGGCGCTTGTTAAGAAACTTGTTCAAAGCCGATTCGGAAACAAATTTATCACCCGCAACTTTTCGGGGAAGGGCAAGGACAAGGACGCCTGTTTCGCCGGGCGCTTGCGGGAGTTCGCCGGAAGAAGCAGGCCAGTGTATAGCGGCGGGCCAGGCCAACGCGGCGGCAAGCTGGCTTGAATCCATGGGAGCGCTTTCCTCGCCGTCGCCTATAATACCACCGCCAGTGTAGCCAATAAGCACATCCATGCCCCTGGAAGAAAACCCCAGCGCCGACGCCAAAGCGCTTTCGCATAACAGGTCAACCGCCCGTCGTCCTTCGTCATGGGAATAAAGCGAGCTGTCGGCTTCGGTGTCAATCAGGATGAGTAGACGGGAACAGGGCGGCGGCTCGCTTTCGCCCTCCCGCACAAAAAGCTCCCCTGACGCGACATGGCTGTAAAGCTTCCAGTTAATGCGCCGTGGGTCATCGCCAGGAACATAAGGCCGGTGGTTTATCAATTCGTTGTTCTTGCGGTAATGTGGTTCGTTGCGCTCTTCTGTCCCGCCGGATCTTAAAAAAAGCGGAAGGGCTTCTTCAGCCGGATGCGGAAGCGCCAGAAGACGCGGGTTTTCGTTCTGGTAAATCGAAAAACTAAGGGAGAAGAAACCAGGGGCGTCAAAAATCACAAGCCTGTCGCATTTGCTTGAATAAGCGCCCCTCTCGCTCACTGGAAATTTGCTGAAGTTTTCGACAGCCGGATTCACGAAGTGGCGTATAACGCGGCCGTCCCTGGTTTCAAGGCAAAGCTCAAATCGGACGAGTACGGCAGGGATGTTCCAAAAGCGTTTCCCGTTCGAAAGCGCACCGGACGCGATGGCAAGTTCCCCTTCACCGCCAACCGGCACGGCTTTGGAAGCGATTACCATCGAAAGGGACAGAGCCTTGCGGCGGTTAAGGATGCCTGAAAAAAGAACAGCGATGAAACTATAGGCCAATACAACAAGAAAAATTGTTCCCAGTAAAATTAGCGCAGGCTCGCTTCTGATTCGGCCTGCCGTGAATGCCAGAAATGTCAATAAAATGACAAAGGAGCCCAGGCTCCGAGGCCGTGGCAGGAAAGCGGCCAAGGAAGGGCCCGCTTTTTTAGGATTTAATTCCATTGATCACAGCAAGGCAAATTTCCCTGATAAGCCCTTCCCCCTGAGCCCTTGCGTCCCGAAGCCTTACGCGGTGGCTCAAAACAGGGGCGGCCAAAACCAGAAGATCCTCATCAATAACGTACTCCCTGCCCCGCACTAAAGCCAGGGCTTTGACAGCCCCAAGAAATTGCAAAGCCGCCCTGGGAGAAGCGCCAAGCGCAAAGCTGCGGTGGCTGCGGGTTTCCCTTACAATGTCCGCTACTGCCTCTTTCAGGCTTTGATGGCAGTACACTTCCGAGGCGGCGGAGCGAGCAGCAAGAAACTCCGCCTCGGTCAAAACCGGCTTTAACTCCGCGAGGGCCTTCACCGACGGGTTCTCGTCTAAAATGGAAAGCTCCGACTCCCTGTCTGGATAGCCCAGAGAAAGGCGCATCATGAACCTGTCGAGCTGCGCCGCAGGCAGCGGAAAGGTTCCTTCGCTTTCGATGGGATTCTCGGTGGCAATAACAAAAAAAGTTTCAGGCGGCTTGTGAACCGCAGAGCCAACGGTAACCTGCCGCTCGGCCATTACTTCCAAAAGCGCGGATTGTACCTTGGGAGTGGTGCGGTTTATTTCATCCGCCAAAACGATGTTCGCAAGCACAGGGCCTGGCACAAAACGAAAAGAACGGGTTTCAGGATCGAACACATCTACCCCGGTAATGTCGTAGGGGAGCAAATCAGGGGTGAACTGAATTCGCTTGAAGCACAGAGGGTTGCCGTCCGGGCCCGCGATAAGCGCGGCGAAAGTTTTCGCCACTGTGGTTTTACCAAGCCCGGGATTGTCCTCCAAAAGCACATGCCCGCTCGCCAGAATTCCGGCTGTAAGCAGCTCAAGAAATTCTCTTTTTCCTTTTATTACCTGTTCCGCCCCGCGGATTAAAGCCGCCGCAGCTTCGCTTTGCACACTCATTTAAATCAGGATAATGGAAGGCGGAACTTATAACAAGGCGGGTGTTTATTTGTTTCCGGAAAATGACTATACTTTAATAAATCAGGAGGTGCGCCATGTCCATTCATATTGCGGCGAAAGCCGGAGAAATAGCCGAAGTCATTCTGCTTCCGGGGGATCCCCTGCGGGCAAAATTTATCTCTGAGAATTTCCTGGAGAATGCCAAACAGTACACGGACGTCCGTGGCATACTGGGATTTACCGGAACTTACAAGGGCAAGAGAGTTTCCGTGCAGGGTACCGGGATGGGCATTCCTTCCATCTCGATTTACGTGAACGAGCTTTTCAAGGACTACGGCGTCAAGCGGGCCATAAGGATAGGCACCGCAGGCTCTATTCAGGAGAACCTGAAAATACGCGACCTGGTAATCGCCATGACCGCCTGTACCGATTCGGGAGCGAACCGCATCCGTTTTGGCGGACGGGACTTCGCACCGCCTGCGACCTTTTCGCTGGTAAAGAAGGCCTACGACACAGCCCTCGAGAAAGGCTGGCAGGCGGCGGTTGGCTCGGTGGTTTCTACGGATATGTTCTACAG
>Ga0268262_10005539_pt1 | contig 12489 bp, 11 predicted proteins | sample TergutNc150P3_FD_190354 | JGI IMG/M metagenome (GOLD analysis project Ga0268262, IMG submission 190354) | Nasutitermes corniger P3 segment gut microbial community from laboratory colony in Florida, USA - Nc150 P3 (SPAdes) (version 2) | ecosystem: Host-associated > Arthropoda: Insects >... | reverse complement strand
GCCTTCTTCGAGAAGGTAGCTGAGCTTGTCGTACATGCTCAGAATTTCGTCCTCGCCCATTTCTATGTCCCTCGTCTCGGGGGCGCTTTTGTAGCCGTACCACCTGCGCGCCTGTATCTTTTTTATTGTGGGCATCGCCTGCTTGACCGCTTCTTCTCGAGAGGTAAATGCAGGCGGGTTGGCGCCAGTTTTTGGGTCGTAGCAGCGCGCCGCGAAAACGGGATCCTCGTAGTACACGTTTTTCTTTCCGATGTAAGGGGGCAGGCCCTGGCAAAGAAGGATAAAGTTGTCGAGCGGGAGCTTCATTATTTCGTCGGCGTTGATAAGGTTGCGCTCCTGATCCTGGCTGCTTAGGCTGGCGCTGTTGAAGCCCATCGCGCCCCGGCTTCCGGAATAGCTGATGCTCGCCTTGGAGAACGATTCCCTTCCGCAAATCTTGCTTATAAGCTCCGCGCTAGCGTACTCTCCCGTGCCGGGCGTAAAAAAGACGCTGTTCCGGCAGTGCGCAAGGAAGGCATGGTCTTTGGTGTATATTTTGTCGAGCTGGTTCAGGGACTGGTAAATCAGCATGTAATGGATGCCGAAGCCGTTGTGGATGCCCATGTTCCTTTCAAGCTCGTCCATGCGCCCGAGCTTGTCGAACTCGTCCAGTATAAAGAGCAGCGGCGTCTCAAACTTCCGCGCGTTTGCGTCCGTTTCGCCGGAAGTGAAGCGGCGCGAAAACAGGGTTACGAACAGCCTAATCAGCGGGGATATGGTTTCGATCTTTCCATAGTCGATGGTAAGGTACAGCGTGATCGGTTTTTTTGTTTCCGCAAATTCGTCTATGTAAAATTCGCTGTTCTGGGTGTTGCGCTTTATTTTTGGGTCTGCGAACACGGCCAGTGCGTTGTTGACAGTGGAAAGCATGGATCCCCTTTCGTCCGGTGGCCGGTTGCGCTGCGCCGTAGCCCCTTCGACGATCGACTGGTGGATGATCGGGTCTCCGTGCTCCCCGCCGATCATGAGGTCGTAGATATATTCGGCGTTGTCCGGATCGTCCGGGTCTCCCTGCGCAAGGAATTCCCTGCACCCGGGAAGGCTCTTGCTCTTCCAGTCCGGGGACGTAAGGCAGTGAAGGATTAAGGCCGTGAGGAAATCTTTCGCCCCTGTTTGGAAGTGGTCGCTTGTCGCGTTCCCGCTTCCGGAAGCGGGCGTGGTAAGGATGTCGGCGATAAGGTTTGCGTCGCCGAAGGCGTTCTCGCCGCTTCTTATCTCTTCCATAAAATTAAAGTGGTGGCCGCCTGTCCCGGTCGGCTCCCAGCGGTATACCTTGCCCATTCTCTTTCGAAAGCCGGAAGTGTACTTAAAATTTTCGCCTTTAAAGTCAAGGCTGATAAGGCTTCCGGAATACGACACGTGGGAAGGAATGACAATGGAAACGCCTTTGCCGCTTCTGGTAGGGGCGGCGACGTTGGTGTTGTAGATGCCCGACTGGATTATTTTTTGTGCCGGCTTTTTTAGGTGCAGGATGACGCTTTTCTTTTCAAGGTCGTAGGCGGCGGAAACTTTTGCCTCCTGAAGCTGCCCTATGATCATGCCGCCGCCGCTTTGGAGGAGGCCTGACTTTTTCAAGTCCTCTTTCTTTGCCCACCTGGCTGTTCCAAAAATATTTTGCCTCCTGTTCCTGACCACGACAAATTCCATGAAAAAATAAAAGAAGACGGCAAAGCCGGAAAACCAAATCGATGTTTTGCCCGCGTTCCAAAAGTACGGGTGTATCTGAGTCTGCCTCAAATTGGAAAGGACCCAAAGGGGAAATTTTACAAACAAATAAAAAGGGTAATGCCTGCCTGAGAAGGCGAAGACATGGGTAGGCTGCCCTACCCAGCCTGGATCGTAGGCTACGCTGTAGGCAAACATCTGCGTTGAGATCTGAAACCCTGCAAAAAGGATAATGAAAGTAATCGCCTTAAAGACCATGCTAAGGCGCTGTTCGCCCTGCATGTCGATCGGCTTGCCGCGCAGGAATTCGTTTTTGTCTTTCATGGGTTATTCCAAAACTGAACTAAACAAGAATATAAATAATGGCAAAATGCATATATAAATTAAAGATGATAAAAGAAATAATTTAGGTGAAATTCAAGTTTTGCTTGTATATAATCATCATCAATCATCTTATTTATTCCCTTACCGATGTCGGCTGTGGGTGTACTGATATAGTTTTTTTAATTGAGGGTCGCGAGAAAAAATTTCCCCTTTAAAGTCAAGAACAATTATTGTGTCTGGGTGACTAAGAGCAGTGGGAATAGCGCATGATACGCCCTTGCCGCTTCTGAAAGGCGCAGTAATGATTGTTTCTGGATGAAAGATTTTTTTGTTTTCATTGTTCATAACAATCTGTTTTTTATAGCCTTCTACTATGGGTTTGTGTACGTTCAACCCTATGCTCCAGGCTCGCCCTGCGATCCTGCGCCTTCAGCTCCGCCATATAGTCCTTGCAGTAGAGAGAAGCCTCGTTGGAAATCTTTGAAAGCTGGAACGGGTTGATGTGCCCCTTTTCTATAGTTTGCATTAGGGACGCTTCCATTTTCTGGGCGAACTGCGCCGCCTGCTCGGGGCTTGCCTTAAAGGGCCTTCCCATGGCAACCGCGGCGAAGTACTGCCCCAGGTACTTGGCGGGATCGCTTGAGGAGCAGACAATATCCGGCCCCTGCTTCTGCCTTGCCTCGGGGGCCTTCTGCAAGAATTCTATCTTCTCCTGCCTCTGCTCGTTGGCCCATGCCTTGACCTCCCAGGGGCTGCTTGTTTGGGCGACGTTGAAAAGCCTTACGTACCTGCTTTCCCAGTCGCCCCCCGAGCCTTCGTCCTTCGCGTCGAAAAAGATGCTGATTCCTTCCTCGCCCTGCTTTATCGAAATTGAGGGCCGGGAAAGCCTTGCCCTTTCGATCTGCCCGTCGGAAATGTATTCTGCGGTCGGGAAACGGTTGTCTTCCTGGTGCTTTTTGAGCAGGAGCAGGGCTGCCCCGCCGTACTGCTTTCCATCGACGATGTTGACGGCAGGGGAAGTGTCGGCATAGCCGCTTGCGTCGGGAAGGCACGGCATAGTACCGCTTTTAAAGCCAGCGGCTACGGCCTTCTGCTGCCGGGCCGCGTTTAGAAAAGCGAGATCGTTGATTGTAGGCGTTCCGATTGCTTGGTTTGGCATGGCGCTGCTCCTTAATCGTTGTTATCAATAAAAATGTCAACAATAAAATAAAGAAAGGTGATTAAATCAAACACGAAAATATAAATAGGTAATACTAAACAAATAATAAAAGATCCAATCATCGTTTACGGCCTCTTATTTGATGGTGTTCAATTTTTTGTTCCTGCTCCTGCGCGAAGACGCCGCTTTCAAGGGCCTTGAGCGTTTCCGGAGTGGCGTATTCCTTTGCCATTTCTTTTGTGACGCCCATTTCCTTCAAAAGCTTGCCGCCCAGGGCATGGTCTTTGCCTACGGCGGCGACGCATTCGCAGACGCCCTGCACGTAGCCTGCCTTTTTGGCGAGCTCGAAATTTTTGGCGTTTTGTTGGTGCGCGTGGTAGCTCCTGACAATCTCGCCCAGGCATTTTTTGATGTCGTCAAAGCTGTGGTTCTTGCCGCCGTTTTTCTGTCCGTCAAGGATGGCGACGGTGTTTTCGACCAATTCTTTGACTTCCTTGAAAGCGCCGAGGCGGGAATCCTTGTTGGTGCCAATGCTGCGGGGGTCTTCGTTGTCGCCAAAAGAATGGCCGCGCTCCGGCTCTAAGTCGCATTTTTCATGCTCCGTCAATTTCGACGGATCGCTGCGGAGGCAGTGTAGCTTTACGAAGGGAATGCCAAACTCGACAAGGAAAAAGGCTTTTTCGCCGTTGGCAGAAGTATACGGAAGGAATTCGGACATGCTCCTTCCCTCGTTGTCCTTTTCGTCTACAACCCACCCGCTTTCTTTAGCATTGCTGGCCATAGGTTTCTCCTGTTTTATATATCCTGGTTTTATGTAGGAGCGGCTGTCTTCGGAAACGATATGGGCCGCTTCCCTTTGGACAAGGCTTGTGTACAGCTCCCACGTTTCTTTGGGGGAGTATTTGCCCTGCTCTTCCGGAGTCTGCTTTAAAGCGTCCTGGAAGAATTTGTCCACTTCGGATTCGTAAACAAGCAGGTTGCCTTCCTGGGCGAATGTTTTCCCGAACGATCCGCCGTAATTTTTTTGGTAGCTTTTCAGCTCGCTCATCATGTCTTCATAGCTTTCAAACCTATTTAGGATGTGCTCCTGGATTTTTTTTGAAGCTTCTTTGGTGTTGGTATTGGCCATAAGTTACCCCGATAGAGATTGGCTGGTCTGCCGTTTCAGTTCCAAAAGCCGCTGCCGGTCGATACGCGTCGCGGAAAGTATATGCCTCGCCAGGTCTTTCCTGCCCGAATCTGCCATAATCTCCGCGCAGCGCAGTATCGCCCCGGCGCGGCTTTTTAGGAACGCGTCCCTAGCCTGTTTGCCGTCTTCCTGCCGGTCGCCCATGGATTAAAAGTGGTGCCCTTTCTTGGATTGCTGCTGCTCCTGCTTTTGCTCCTGGCTTTGCTGGCGGCTGAGCTCTTTCATGAACTCCACGCAGTATTTGCTTGCTTCCATGCAAATCCTGGAAAGCTTGAAAGGGTCTGTCACAGGCTCGCCTGTCTTTGGGCTTACCATAGGCTCGCCGGTCTTTGGGCTTATGCCCTGCTCATAGAGGGAGTCGCCCAAGTTCTTCGCGAATTCCTTTGCGGTCTCCCGGTCAGCTTTGAACGGGACCCCCTTCGACACTGCGGCAAAGTACCGGCCCAAATATACGACGGGGTCGGCGGCAGGGCAGGCGATTTCGGGGCCTTCGGCTTTCCGGCCGGGCTCGGGCTGGATTTTAGTGCCGTGCTGGGACTGGAAGTATTCGAGCCTTTTGTCTTCTACCCAATTCTTAAAGTTTTTGGGGCTGTTGAGCTGGGCGACGTTGAAAAGCCTGATGTGCTTTTCGTCCCATTTGCCCGTCTCGTCGTTTTTTTCGCTGACATGGATTGAGACGCCTTTTTGCCCCTTGAGGATTGAGAGGCCGGGCACGTCTTCCCTTGCCTTTTCGATCTGCGCCTGCGTCAAGTATTCGCCTGTCGGGAAGCCGTTTTTCTTCTGGTGGTCCTTAAGGTAAAGCAGGGTGTCGCCGTGATAGACATGGTGGTTCGCAAGGTTCATTGCGGGCGCTGTGTCTGCATAGCCGTCTTTGTCTGGTAGGCAGCATAAGGTTCCGTTTTTGAGGGCGGCCCCGACCATGTTGCGCTGGTAGACCGTGTTTTGGAACGCCAGCTCCCTGGGGCTGAGGCTTTTCTCCTCGGCTGTTTCTTCGCTTAAATCTGACATAGGTTTCTCCTTGCTATTATTGTTCCTTCCCTCAAGGGAAGGGCTTTTCGCTTTCGCTTGCATGCTTTCCAAAAATCGCTTGACAATGTCGTCTTTTGTCGGTATATTTTTGCCATAGGGTTCCGAATTATGGCGAGGAAGCGATTGGAGCTGGCCCCATAGTTCGGAGCCTTTGTTTTTTATATAAAGCGTCTTTTGCTCTTCGCAAATTCTGGCGAAATACTTGTCAAAATTGTGTTTTTCATAAACCGATGGGATAAACATAAAGCCGCGCCCGTCATTGGAAGGCGATAATATTGCTATAATTTGTTCTTTGTTTGCCGCTTTTGCGTCAAGGACAGCTATATATGCGTTGGGGTTATTGGATTTGGATGGCGACTTAAATACTGCCTTTGGATCACAAGCAAGGCTGAGCAAGTTTTCAATAGTTTCCAATGGGACATGATGCCTGTTTCTGCCTTCAAAGCCAAGAGCTTTTAAAATTGTTTTGCCGTTGGTTTTTAATTGTTTGTCAGCTATGCCTAAAAAAGAATACATTAAAGGCAAGCGCCCCATATCGATAGTCTGTGATTTTGAAATTCTAGATTCAAACAAAGCCGCAAGCTTTGCTCTGTATTGTCTATCGGCAGTAGGGTCGGGCTTGAATAAATTGTCTGCGCTTTCCTGCGTCTGCATTATTCCCTTTTCTCTGTCCGTAAAAGAAAGATTGTCGCGGCTATAAGTCCCGATGTTGGCCGTCGCTGATTTTATTTGGCGGGGATCGAACGTTGCGTACTCGGTTCCGAATGCCTGTCCCAATGGGTCGTATTGCCTGACGATCCCGTCGTAGCCCAGGCACCGGATGAACGGGTTAAGGATGTCTATGTCGTGGTAGTCAATCTGCCGCCATTCAAAGGCATTGGCATCGCGGACGCTTTTCAGCAGTATTTCTTTGAAATCGTCCAGATCGGTGTCTTCGGAAACTTCCGGCAGAAAGTCGTTGTAAAAATCGCGGACGGTGCTGCCCTGCTCGTTCCTAAAAGCAAGGTAGTTCTTCCGAAGCGCCTAGTACTGCGAATCGTGCCTAAGCTCGGACCAGTCTTTTTCGTAAATATCGGCAAGCATGTCGTTAACCTGTTCCCGGACTTTGATAAAATTCCCTTCGTTGAGAACCAGGGGATTTTTCATGTCCAGGAAAAGTTGGTAAAGTCCGCCGGAAGAATAGCCTTCGGCAAGCGCTTTCTCGCTCGTGAAAAACACGCCCTGCGGGCTGGCGAACAGTACCTTGTCGGGCCTGTCTCCCCTGTACACCGGCTTGGGCTCGCCGTGATCGTCAATAATTTTTGAGGAATCCGCTTGCAATAGGCGCAATAATGTGGTATTCTTTATACCAGCAAGGGGAGTAGCTTGCGAGTGGCCCGGGGTTGATTGCCGGATACCGTTCAAAAGGCTTCCCTTTTTCATGTGCAAGAGCATATGGCTATAGTACCATTGCCCGCCGCTTTCGCCTAAAATAATATGAACAGTGTATGGGTCCGCTATCAAGCCGTATTCCGCCAGCAAGGTGGCTGTATTTGTTGTAATGGGCATGTGGCCTGTTTGGTTTTTCTTCTGCAAGGAAAACGGCTTTTTCGGTAATTTCAGGAATATGCGCAAATAGTTTTTTATATGCTTCGTTGTTCATTCCCCAGCCGACAATCTTGTCAATACCAGTTCCGCCGAGCCGTATTTCTTCATTAATAGCGGGATTATGCATTGTGGTTTTGCTCAAAGTGTTTTTAAGATACGCAAGGATTGAATTTTTATTTAACTCATATTTGCTTCGGTAATCGTTGCCGTTTAAAGGCACGTCTTGAGAGTTTTCGAACGCTTTTATTTGCATTGCCAATTCCCAGTCGCCAAACCAGTCTTTGAAAGCAGGGGTGCGCACTGTGTACCATGCCTGCTGCCCCAGCCTTTCTCCCAGGGATGCAATTAGGCCGGACGGCTGCCCGCCGGGGGCTTCGAATTCGGCGGCAGTCCCGGCGTACCTATCGCGCAGTTTAAGGATGTCCCCGATAACCTGCCGCCGTTGCGCCTGGTCGGCTATTGCAGATGCGCGTTTAATCAGCTCGTCGGTCGGCTTGTGTTCTTTCAAGGCAAAGGGGTTTAATGCTTGGCGCTTTCCTGCATTAAAAGGCTTAAAAAAGCCCCTCCTATGGCATAATTAACTCAGCGAAACTAACTTTTCCCAAAGGAGGGACAAAATGGACTATTTCTTGGAAGTCCGCGATTTAGATTTAAGGGGGATTAATTTAATTTTAACGGTATCCGAAAAAACTACGTCTCCTTCCATTTCTTTGATTTTTATTACTTCATACCCGAGCTTTTCCAGCGCTTGGGCAATGTCCGCAATTTCCTTTGCTGTCATTTTGTCCTTCTTATAAAAATCAATCTGCTTGTTTTGGCTTGAAAGAATCGAATAGATTTGTTTTCGCTTCTTTTACTTCAGATGCAAGCTTTCCGGAATAGTTGCTTTGCTTGATCTCTTTTTTAAGAGACCAAAGCTCCCTTTTAAACAGAACCGGAGTAAGCCGCCCTTTCTGGGATTTATAGGTTTTTAGAGTGATTAGCTCGCCTTCTTTTAAAGGATTTTTGACGGTTTCCAGCTTAGCTTCCCCCGACCCAGGATCGGCGCCAACGTTCTTTCTGTCAAAAACTTCTGGCTTTTTGAGGAGGGGCACGAAATAGGCCTTGCCGTCGATGCCTTCAAGGACAACGACGTGGTTGTCGCTTTCGTCGTCGTCGTCGGTTTTATATATTTTCGTTACCTTCCCCGTGATAATGCCGTCGCTTCCCGAATAGACCTTCATAAGCGAAGGATCGGTGTACTTGAGCCCTTCGCGGGCTTTAAGAAAAACATTGTATCTGGCATTCGCTTCAAGGTCGTTTTTCCAGCCTTGCTTTAAAACGTAGCCGCCGTTTTCATAGGCGCACAGGTTCAGCTTTCGCAACATCTCAAGCCTTATGAGAATGCGCTCTTTATCGTGGACGGCCCCTCCAAGTGAAACCCGCTGCCCGACGCAAAGCTCTTCTATTCTGCTGTCAAGCTTGGTTTTGCGCGGGACGTATAATTCCTGCTCTTTTTCCATGTCGAGGTCTGCCTGCGTGCGGTATCCGATTTGTTCGGTGCACAAGCTCATGGCGCTTTCCCTCATGAAGGTTTTGACGATGTCCCTGGGAATCCAAACTTCCCTGCCCTTTTTGTCGACGCCGTTGATCAAGAGGTGCGCGTGCGCATGGGCGGTGTTGTAATGGCACGCCGCCTGGTAGCGGATCCGGTATCCCGTCTGCCTCTCAAGCTTTTGAACAAATTTTTCTGCCAAAAGCTTTAGATCGACGTCGCCCGACTTGGGCGACAGGAACACCCTGAAATTTAGCGGGACCATGTTTCTTCGGTATTCCTCGCTGTCCGTCCCGAAAAGCTCCGGGATGCCCCCGTTCAGCCCCCTGCCTTCCCTGACAAGGTAATTGTCAATTTGGAAAAGGTGGGCCCCGATTTCTTTTGAATACTGCATCTTAACCGTGCACTTCTGCCTTAAATCCCTCGGCCTCGGCCCCGGCATGGAGCCCCTTCCGCCCATCCGCAAGAGCCGGATAAGCTCGGCGGCGGGGTCTTTGATTTTCTTATGGCGGAATTTAAAATTAGGCCGGTAGAGGTATTCCTTGTCTTCAAACAAAAAATGGCGCACATTATCTTCCTATTTCTTTGCTTGTCGCTTAAAAATTCAGGAATGTTTTCTTTTCTTAAAATAGAAGCGCAAAAATGCCTTCAGAAAGGAAGCCGAAATTAGCTATCACGGGATAGCTAATATTTAGCCGGCAGCCTCTCCGGATTTGGGAAAGTTCCATACGGCTTTGCGGAGCTCGTCGCATGGGCGGAAAATAATCCTGCCGTGTTCCGGGACAACCATTTGCTCGTTTAAGCCTGTCTTATGCTCGGGCTCTATTTTTACGAAAAAAGTGCCGAAGCCCCTGAGCTGCAAGCCTTGCCCTTTTGAAAGCGCGTAAATAATTTCTTTAATTACCAAATCGGTAAAGGCAGAAGAGTCCTTGTGCGACAATACCGACACCCTCGGCTCCCTGAGCTTTTTCGCAATATCTGTTTTTGTTACCATTGTCGCTTGCCAGGTATAGAAAACCGTTTAGCTAAATTAATTTAGCGAATGTTTTTATCAAAAATTGCCGCAATTATTAGCTATCCCGCCTGCATTGCTGGGATAGCTAATGGCCAAGATTTGCTATCCCGCCGGGATAGCAAATGAAAAATCGGCTATCCCGGCCTGTTTCGGGATAGCTAATGGCCAAGATTTGCTATCCCCCGGGATAGCTTATGGCAAGATTAGCTATCCCGCCTAGGAAAAAATATTGCAGCGTATCGTAACTGCCCTTCATGAAGGGCAGTTATAACACATATATACGTAAGTGTACTTCATGAAGGGCACTTACAAAATATAGCCTATGTATAAAATCATACACATATGTGCCTAAGTACCCTTCATGAAGGGTACTTACGGCATAAACCTATGTCTTCTTTATCTTGCCTCTGTGGGCCATATTAGCTAGCCTGGGATAGCTAATAAATTCTCTGCTGCTTTGAGGCAATTAATGGCGTCGCTGAGCATGTCAATGCACTTGCTGTCCGCGACATAGTTTAAAGCTTCGGCAACCTTATTATGCGCTGTTTTGATGCTGCTGTTAAGTTCCATAAGTTTGTCTTTTTTAGCAGTGGCCGCGGGCTTTTTTGTTTCCCTTATTGCCTTTACGGCAGCTTTGACCGACATGTCACCGTTTTTTACTGCCTGTATGACCTCGGGAGACGCCTCCCTGTTGACTTTTTGCCCTTCGTAAATCGTTTGGGCGCTTACGCCCGTCAGCTCCGCAAGGCGTTCGGCTGCCCGGCCCTCCCCTTTTTTGCCCCTTGTTTTGGGTAGCATCTCCGCGATTTTAAGTATTTCAGGCCCGGATAAATTCCTTCGTATCGCCTGCCTCTCAAAGGCGTAAAGCATTACGTCCTCGCGGCTTTCAAAAATCCTTTCGGAGACCCAAACCTCTTCAAGCCCGGCTTCTATGGAAGCTTCGTACCGGGTATGGCCGTCGGCAAGAATATTTTCGCCTTTCCATAGGACGATAGGCTCGTCCGTGTAAAGGCCGTTGGCTTTTATGCTTTTTACGATTTCATTTTTTAACTTGTCGTTCCTGCTGAACAGTTTGGAAAATTCCGGATCTATTTTGATGTCGGAAAGGCGCATAAGCCTAATCGAATGGCTCTTGCCGGAATTGAATCCGGGGGTTGACTGTATGGCCAGTCTAGCCATCAGAATGCCTCCGGGACTTTCAGCTCTTCGTCGAAGAAGCAGCCGGCAAGCTCTGCGACGGCCTTATGCAAATCTGGGTTGTATACGGCGCTGGGGTTGCCTTTGGCATTGGTAAGGCTCTTGTGGTAGTCGATGATAAGGTGTATCTGGGCTGTCCAGGGAAGCCATGTTTCGACCGGCGTTAGGGGGAATTCCCCCTTCTGGTAGAGCTCCAAAAAATCGTACTGCCTGCCTGACTTGGACTCTTCGAACCTTTTGTCGTAGCCGTTGATCATTACGAACCAGTTTTTAAATTCTTCGGCGTCCATGGGAAGCTTTGCCGAAAGGAAAGATGCCGCATTATAGCTGAAGAGGTCTTTAAGCACTGGCGTTATGGTATAGTCGGCTGCGTTGACTGCGTTTAAAACGATGTTGTCATAGGTAGGCGGGCAGTCAACGATAAGGATGTCATATTTGCCGTTTAAGGTCGGTACCATGCGCTTAAGCCGCCTTTCGCTCAGCGTCCTTAAATCCGCAAGGTAAGGGGTAGACGCAATCAGATCGACGCCCGGCGTAATGGTCGGAACGGCAAAATCGCATAGGCTGTTTTTTTCGTCTCCCAGCGCTTTCGCGATATTTAGCTGCTTTGTTTTTTCCATTATTTCTTTTTCAAGAAAATGGTAGCTTAGCGAGTTGTTTAGATCGCTGTCTATGGCCAATACCCGCTTTCCGGCAGCGGCAAGGAATTTGGCCAGCAGGATGACAATGTTGGTCCTGCCGACGCCGCCTTTGATTGAAGCAAACGCCACAACCGTAGTTTTCCCATTTTTTACCATTTGGCTTTTCTCCAAAAATATATTTATTTCTCTTTGCTAAAGAAAAATAAATTTCGCGGTTTATATTGCTAATGCCGATAAGGGCGTACTCCAAATTTCTGACTTGTCCAGGTACGCTAGTGTCATGCTTTTAGTTCTTTTATCTGCCTCAAGCGCAGAGGCTGCCATGCTTCGATCAATCAAAAAATGCGATAATAAATGCTGCGCTATGTCGGGTCGGCCCTTTCTGATAAAGAAGGACGCGGCTTCGCATAATCCAGTTACGCGCCCACTCTCGTGGCTGTGATCAGCTAGGTCTGCGTTTTTTCGCCCTTGCTTTCGCTCTGCAGCCAAGCGCTCCGCTTTCAGCTCAGGTTCCCATGATTTTTTTAGCTCTGCTTTTATTGTTTCTCGTAAAGTAACAATATCTGAGCTGTTAGCTGTGTTCATTGCGGTTTTCCTCCAAAAAATATAAATGGACGCTAAAGGAATTGAACCTTTCTCCGTTCTGGGAGCCTTTGAAGGAAACCATGAAAAAATCCTCAAGACAAAGTGCCAAGCAGATTGGTAAGGTCTGAGCGCACCTTTCCCAAATAACGGCTGACCGTCTCAAGCGTCCTGGTTTCCATGCCTCGCCGAAACAGAGTTGCGCATGGATGGGCTGGTTAGAATGCCAGTTCCATTTGTCGAGACAGGTATGTGTGTTGGATTGTAGCTTAGTGACCTAAATCAATTGACCAAGAAATTTTAATTTCTTGTATTATAAGGAATTAAAAGCATCTGATCCGGCTGTAACTGACGTTTTTTTGCGCCCGATAAGGAAAAATGCGAAGCATTTTTACGGGCGCAAAAAAATGTGACGGAACAAAAACACACAAAGGGCGAAGCCCGACTGTGTTTTTGTGTAGCCCGAGCCGCCGTAAGGCGGCGAAGCAGTTACAGACCTGTTATGCGATGCGCCCATTGCTTTTTATC
>Ga0268262_10005537_pt1 | contig 12496 bp, 14 predicted proteins | sample TergutNc150P3_FD_190354 | JGI IMG/M metagenome (GOLD analysis project Ga0268262, IMG submission 190354) | Nasutitermes corniger P3 segment gut microbial community from laboratory colony in Florida, USA - Nc150 P3 (SPAdes) (version 2) | ecosystem: Host-associated > Arthropoda: Insects >... | reverse complement strand
ACTACCCTTGAAAATATTTAAAATGTATGATATGTTTATTATAAGGAGTTTCTTCGTGCCGCAGGCCCAAACCGTTTCATTACATGAACATCTTTCCGCTGGGATGAAAGTCATTGAACTGGAAAAACAGGGCAGATTAGAAGAAGCTCGCGAACTACTACATTCACTACCATTACCCGCTTATATTGCCAAATGGGCAAAAAAGCGATTTGGCGCAGAAGCGCTGATAAAAACCGGCTGGAATTTATCAGAGGCTGAAGCGGAATATGGACCTGATTGGCTTAATAAATGACATTCTTGAAAGTGTTTATACTATAGATAAAGGTCGTCAAGGTTTAAAAACCGATGGCGAAGAACATGAAGGGCGTCTATATTATGAAAAAGGTATTTCAATCGCATCAAGCGCTTTTGTAAAAGCTTTGTCCTCAATTGACCCACAAATAATTTTATCTAAAGAGCTTCCAATATGACTTCGGCACAAGCGGCTTATTTGGGGAAGCAAAGAGAGGCTTTGAGGTAATTGAGGCGCAAAGGTGACACAACTTTTTCAACAGTTAACGCTCATGTAGGTAACTCTTTTACTTTCAATCTGCTATCCGAATCAAGATGCAGATTATTTTTACGGTTCCCCTTCGTGATCTTCTAACCTTTGCGTTCTTTGTGAGAAATTTTGCAAATAAATTGCCAACTACATATCCCACTCCCTCCCCTATAAATAATCCCCCATCCATGCTACACTTACACCATGTCAACAGATGATAAAAAAATAATTTACTCCATGTACAAGGTTTCAAAAAAACATGGAACAAAACAGGTTCTTAAAGATATCAGTATCTCCTACTTTTACGGCGCGAAAATCGGCGTTATCGGCCTTAACGGATCGGGAAAATCCAGTCTTTTAAAAATACTGGCGGGCGTGGACACTGAGTTTGCGGGAGACACTTCAATCAGCCCCGGATTTTCAATCGGGTTCCTTGAACAGGAGCCGTATCTTGAGCCGGGTAAAACCGTTAAGGAAATAGTGTCCGAGGGGGCTAAAGAGCTTGTCGCCCTCCTTGCGGAGTTTGACAAGGTAAGCGAAGCGTTTGGGGAGCCGGACGCGGACTACGATAAACTTGGCGCAAAACAGGCGGAATTACAGGAAAAAATCGAAGCCGCGGACGGCTGGAATTTGGACAGCCGTCTTGAGCTTGCAATGGAAGCCCTTCGCTGCCCTCCCGGCGATGAAGTTGTCGATCACCTCTCAGGCGGGGAGAGGCGGCGCGTCGCACTTTGCCGTCTGCTCCTGCAAAAACCAGACATCCTGTTACTCGACGAGCCTACCAATCATCTGGACGCGGAAACTGTGGCATGGCTGGAACGTCATCTGCGGGATTACGCCGGTACCGTTATCGCCGTTACGCACGACCGCTATTTTCTGGACAATGTGGCGGGCTGGATACTGGAACTTGACCGAGGAGAGGGAATTCCCTGGAAGGGAAATTATTCGGGCTGGCTTGAGCAAAAAGAAAAACGCATGGAGCAGGAAGAAAAGGGCGAAAGCGACAGGCGCAAAACTTTACAGCGCGAACTTGAATGGATACGCATGAGCCCAAAAGGACGGCACGCGAAAAGCAAGGCGCGTATCACCCAGTACGAAAAACTTTTTCAGGACGATGAGAGGGAACGCTCACGGGGAGCCGTATCAAACAATAAAATTACAATTCCCGCCGGTCCTCACCTTGGCAAACTTGTAATCGAGGCGGAAGGATTATCCAAATCATTCGGGGAAAAACTGTTATTTGACAACATGAGTTTTACGGTGCCGCCGGGAGCGTGCGTGGGTATAATCGGGCCGAACGGCGCGGGAAAGACCACGCTTTTTAAATTGATAACAGGCGTCGAGAAGCCGGATGCGGGCAGTATAAAACTTGGAGAAAGCGTAAAAATCGGATACGCAGACCAAATGCGCGCCGTTCTTGACGGCGAAAAAAGCGTTTGGGAACAGCTTTCTGACGGATTGGATTTAATTAAAATCGGCACGGGTGCGAGCGCGCGGGAAGTCAACTCACGCGCCTACTGCGCCTGGTACAATTTTTCAGGCGCGGATCAGTCAAAGAAAGTGGGAGTCCTTTCCGGCGGAGAGCGCAACCGGTTGAACCTTGCAATGATGTTAAAAGAAGGGGCAAACGTTCTTTTGCTTGACGAACCGACAAACGACCTAGACGTGAACACATTACGCGCGCTGGAAGAAGCGCTGGACACTTTCGCCGGAGTCAGCCTGGTAATCAGCCACGACCGCTGGTTCTTAGACAGAATCGTCACTCACATACTGGCCTTTGAAGACGGCGAAGTAATCTGGTACGACGGCAACTGGTCAGAATACGCTGACTGGCGCAGAGAGAAACTTGGTTCCGCCGCGGATAGCCCTCACCGCTATGTATATCGTAAATTGGAAAGATAGTTTCCTAATATTTATATTTTTACAAAAAGACCTCTCGCAGAGGCGCATCGAACCTTTGGTTCGCAGGCGCAGAGGACGCTAAGCTCCTGTTCGATAGATTTTCGTTATACAAGATATATTATTTTTAAAACAAGGATCATGAAGGTACCGTTAAGATATCGAACAACAACTCTGCGTCCTTTGCGCCTCCGCGCCTCTGCGAGAAATTCTTCTTAATTAAACCTGCCCTGAAAGGAAAGCCGCTTCTTCATCGTCAATTTTACTGCCGTATAGGTGTTCAAAGAGGAAGCGCACGTCTTCGGGGGCCATGTTTATAAAGCGGCAACCCAGGTAACCCGCGTTTTTATCCTTAAAACGGCGGACTATTTTTGCAAGGACATTTACCGTGCGGTTCGAAGTTTCTATGGTTACCGTTAATTCCGAGTCAACTAAAAGGGTCGCAAGCAGGCTGGAGCCGAGCGGATAGGCAAATAATAAACCGGAGGCGCTTATATCAAGGACTCTGCCTTCAAACGGCTGGTTCTTTACCTTCCCATGTTCAAAATATCCGTTCTCTTTTAACGCAAAGGCAAGCACTTTTGTGTATTGGTAGACATTGTCAAGCACGCTGAAATCAAACGGAAGTTTCCCCTGTTTAGCTATCCAAATATGGATATATCCGATAACATACTCATGAAACAAAATTGGTATCCACGCGTCGGAAAAAATGCTGTCGTCAAATTTATTTTTAAGAAAACGCGCCGTGTTTTCTTCAAGGAATTTTTTGCCGATGCCGGTAGTTTCAAGATACCTGTGGAATAATTCCTCTGTTATTATGCGTTTCTTGGGATACGGATCCGTCTTTGGCAAATATCCCAATGTCGAAGGAATAAAAAGCGTTTTCCCCGTCTCTGATACAATTCTCTCTTCAATAGATTCAGGTTTTCTATCCTTAAAATTGACTATCTTGTATCCGTCCGCAAAACCGCTTAACATTCCCGTTATTTGTTTTATCAGCCCCGAAAGATTGCGGGGATCAAAATTCTTTGACAAATCATTGGCCGCAATATTTTCATATTCCATAACTTTTGGAAACGCCAGATTATAACGATCCCCTCGGAAAGTAAAAAGAATCTTAATATCAGTCGGAGTGTCCACCCTTAAATAATTGCGATCCAGATTTTTATATAATGTCGCGGGGGTCTTACAATAAATAAGGTCGTCTTTTTGCGCTATTACTTCAACGGAAAAATCAATCACCTGCCCCTTGTAATTAAATCCAAACGGCAGTTTTTCATGAGGTTTTAATTTGCCTAAAGGCTTTTCAGGACGCAGGACCAACTCTTCGCCCGCAGGCCGCTCAAGTTTAAATTTATATTCTACTCTGTCCCTTATATACATCAAGGGAAGTTTTTCTTCAAATAAAATATTAAAAAGAAATTCTTTTTCTATTCTTCCTACAGGTGTCGCCATAAATCAGAAAAACCTCTCATACGGATAAAAATCATGACGGTATACCGACTCTTTTTTCTCAACCTCACGATCTTTCGCTTCTTCAAGAAGCAGTTCTTCAAATACCCATTTTCCTGTCGTAGTGGTTTCTCCGTCAGAACCTTGTATTTGCCTCGTTACATATCTGATATACAATTCACCTGTAATCCCCTGGTCTTTTCCGATAAACCGCACTAAAAATGAAAACGCGCCGTCCGCCTCTTCCCTCCCGCCGCCAATCCTGAAACTCACAGGAATAATTACTTCCAGCGCGGATAAAAGGTTTTCTCTTACAGCAGAATCAATGGAAGCAAGAGCGGGACTCGCTTTATCTCCCGATAAAAAAGCGGAACCGATATTATTAGCGAAAGAAAACGCCGCCTCTGAAGCTTTTCCCCTCCCAAGTTCTCCAATTACGGTATCAATTGGATAGCGCGGCGTTTCTCCCTTTTTCGGGCGCAGTAATTCTTCAGGTATAGAGCCCCTTGATACAAAGTCTGTCTGCTCCTGGGCAGCCGCCGACTGCCGGGACAGCACGGCAAAAATTGAGATAAATAATAATAAACCTAACGCCAACGGGCGCATAATACCTAAAATACGCACTACCTTATATTCTAGTAAAAAAATTAGCTTTTATCTATAATTATATTCACAATGAAGAAAAAAACGAAAATTTCATTGATGGATGATTTTACCCACCCAATAAGGGACGTCTTATGGGGACACGTCTACATGACGGAAAAACAGGCTAAATTGACCGAATCCGCCCCCTTTATGCGCCTTAATAGGATTATGCAGCTTGGCCCCGTATATCTTGTCTATCCCGGCGCCACGCACACAAGGGCAAGCCATTCAATCGGCGTATACCACCTGGGCAAACGGCTTTTAAGGAATCTGACCGAGAGGGGCGCCGCAGACTGGCTTACGGCGGAGGGGATAAAATCCTTCCTTGCCGCCTGTCTGCTCCATGATTTGGGGCACTTTCCGTACACTCACTCTTTAAAAGAACTGTCCCTGTCCTCCCACGAGGCGCTTACAGGCGAAATTATCCTAAAAGAACCAATGAAAAGCCTTGTGGGGGCTACAGGAGCGGATCCTGCCCTAACCGCCGCCATAATTGACAAAGAAAAGGCGGTTTCCGGCGGAGAGCTTCGTTTTTACCGTAAACTCCTGTCAGGCGCTCTTGATCCAGATAAACTTGACTACCTGAACCGCGATGCCCGTTATTGCGGCGTCCCCTACGGTGCCCAGGATGTCGATTTTATCCTTTCAAAACTTCATCCCAGCAAAAAACGCGGCGCGGACATAGATTCCCGCTTGATTCCCAACGTAGAATCCGTACTTTTTTCAAAATATTTGATGTACAGGACGGTTTATTGGCACCGTCAGGTACGCGCGGTAACCGCTATGCTTAAAAAATTACTGATAAACGGCCTTGAATCCAATCAAATAAAGGGGGAAGACCTGTATAACCTTGACGATTCGAGCCTTTTTACCCTTCTGGAACAGAAAATTAGCAAAAATGACCGCGATTCTTCGATAAATGGGGTAAATCTTTTAAAATCTGTGCGTGAAGGTAGGTTTTACGCCACAGCATTGGAAATTTCACATGAAAATGTCGATTTTCAGGCAATCAGGAGCATTAAAGACAGGGCAAAATACGAAGAAACGCTGGCGGAAGGACTGCGCCGCAACGGGTTTGAAATTAAGGGGGAAGATATAATAATCGATATTCCCGAACCCGTATCTTTTGAAACAGGGCTTTTTATTATTGATGAAAAACGCAGTTTTAGCGACAGTTCCAGCGCGTTTAAGCCGCAGACGGTAAACGCCTTTATACAGACGCTTTATACAATAAGAATATTTATTAATCAAAAATATAAGGAAAAAATAAAGACATTTTCTAAATTATGTAGTATACTATATGAATTAGCGTCCGCGATTAAAACGGCGGACACTAAGCAATAAGAATGGGGAGAATAATATGGACATTCACAATACAAACGAAGATTTCGTATTTGAATCGGTACAGAAAATTTTTGACGAAATACAACGGAGCGGTAATCCTGAACAATTCTGCATGTGTTATCAATGCAGAATAGACACAATCTGCTACACTCTTAACCGCATTTCTCCGAATTACATAGTGTCAAATCGCGGATTTACAAGAACTTATCAGGAAGGGATAAATCAGCAGCAAAGCGAGGCTGATATAAACGCGCTTATTTACAAGGGCTTACGGCTTGTAAATCATAACCTGCGTCCGACCGCGCCCCATGACGGAACCGGTGTCATCACGCATAAAATCACCCCCCCCTTGTTTGACATCCCGACTATCGCAGGCCGCATCTTCCACGGCATAAGTTTTGAGCCGCTTGTGAACATTGACGTTGAGTTGTATTACAATGGCGAACTTGTCCAAATGAGGAACAGCAACTGGCAAAACCCGTACAGAATAGTTCCCAACACCCCCAGTATATTCAGTTTCTGGCCTACCCCCCTTGTCGCGGACGTTCCCGATATTACAAAAGAATTTAAATTTACAATAAAGGTGAATTCTCCCGACTATGAACCTTTAAGCCACTTTTTTACGATTTCGGCAATTAGTAAATTTCATAATCCGCAGTCCTATGCTTTAAACCGCACTTTTAAACTGCCGGATTTATACCTTTTCCCGCCAGGTGAAGCGGAGATGAATGACAAGCAATAGCGCCCAAAATGTATTGACATCATAAGGGCTGTTATAGTATTCTTGCCTCATACTAATTATTAGGAGAAAAATATGGCACAGGCCAGTAAAAACAGCCGTACTTCCAGCGCAACGCAGAAATTTATGTGTTCTACCTGCGGCGGAGAAGTAAAGATGAAAACTCTATTTGAAGACGGTAAAGTAAAAAACATGGCGGAATGTGAAAAGTGCAAACGAAAGGAAAGACGTCCTTCCGATTTCCGCTAAGCTTTCGTACGAAAATTAAGTAATTTTTTGGAGGAATTTTTTGGCAAAGAAAAGCAATTCAGCGGAAAAGCGGCACCGCAAAAGTGAAGAACGCCGCTTGAGAAATAAATCGGCAAAAAGCGCGGTAAAGACAAGCGTAAAAAAATTTACGGTACTTGCGCAGAAAAAAGACCTGGGGGCGGAAGCCGCTTTAAAGGAAATGATCAAGAAGCTTGACACTGCCGCGGGAAAGGGAATTATAAAAAAGAACGCGGCAGCCCGCAAGAAATCAAGGATGCAGCGTTATTATAATACGATGAAATCAAGGTGATATCATTTGGCAACGAAAAAATTTACAAAAGTTGACATTGTAGACGCCCTTTATGAAAAAACGGGAATGAGCCGCACGGAGATTCGAGGCGTTGTCGATCTCTTCATTGACGAGATGAAGGAAGCTCTGATTCGCCGTCAGGTCATTGAACTGCGCGGTTTTGGAACTTTTGAAGTAAAAGTGCGAAAAGCGCGCCCGAGAGCCAGAAACCCAAGAACAGGCGAAACAATCGTTATACATTCACATGGCGCGGTCGCTTTCCGTTCAGGCCGTGAATTAAAACAGGCCGTATGGGCTGTAAACGATGAAAAAAAAGCGGCAAAAAAGTAACAAATGGAAATAAAAAACAACCGGATTAAGAATTTTTTAATCCAGTTGGGGCTTATTTTTTCAGCGTCAATTCTTTTTGCCGCATCTTTTCCAAATATAGTATTTATAAACGGCTTGCCATTCCTTGCGTGGTTTGCGTACATCCCCATCCTTATTATAATTAGCAAAAATAATCTTTTGGCGTGCGCGGGCTTTGGCGCAATTTACGGCATAATCGCCTATGGCCTATTTAATTACTGGCTTGGGAAATTTCATCCCCTGGCGGGAACAATCGTTTACAGTATCTATCTTGTTTATTTAAGTTTTGTTTTTGTATTCCTCAAATTGGCCTGCATTCTTTTTCCAAGACGCGGGTATTTGGTTCAATGGGTAATATGGCTTGCCTTTGAATATTTACGCACAAAAGGATTTTTAGGGTACTCCTACGGAGTATCAGGGTATTCGCAATGGCGCATGATACCGTTAATACAGATAGCGGGCGTCACAGGCGTTTGGGGTGTTTGCGCCCTTGTAACATTTCCCTCTTTCTGGCTGGGGAAGGCTATTATTAATTTAAAAGGGCTTGATTTAAAAACTTCGTTTATGTCGTTTTTTTTTAAAGAAAAAATTCCCGCTATTCTTTGGTCTGCCGCTCTTATAGCCGCCCTAATTTTTGGCTTTATAAACATCAAAGACTTCTCCTCATACCCCAATGCGCCAATCGCACTAATCCAGCATAACACCGACCCTTGGGAAGCCGCAAAAGCCCCGTCCTCATGGCAAGTTACCCAGGCTTACCGCAAAGACTTTGAAAAATTAACGCGCCTTTCCGATGAAGCCCTGTCTTCCAATCCAAAACCTATTCTCGTAGTTTGGCCGGAGACGGCGTTTATCCCAAGAATTTACTGGCATACGACATACCGCGACGATCAAAATTCATGGCTGATTGTAAAAGAACTGTTGGAATATCTTTCCTCAAAAAACGTTCCCTTTTTAATTGGAAATGATGACGGACGCATGGACAGTTCGAGAAATCCTGACCCAAAAGAAAAATTCCGGGTGGACTACAATGCCGCCCTTCTTTTTGAAAAAGGACAGAATTCTACCGTCTACAGAAAATTACACCTGGTTCCGTTTACAGAGCATTTTCCCTATAAAAAACAATTTCCGTATATTTATAACTGGTTAAAAAACTCGGACACTCATTTTTGGGAAAAGGGCGACGAGAAGACAGTTTTTCAGGGACAGGGATTTACCTTTTCCGCTCCAATTTGTTTTGAAGACACATTCGGCTACCTGTCAAGAAATTTTATTCTCGGCGGGGCGGACATACTTGCAAACCTTTCAAACGACGCGTGGTCAAAAAGCCTTCCCGCGCAGTATCAGCATCTTACAATGGCGGTCTTCAGAGCCGTGGAAAATTACCGCCCCATGGTAAGGTCAACATCCACAGGCCAGACCTGCGCCATAGACCCGAACGGTAGAATAACGGCAATGGCCGCGCCATTTACGGAAACTTATCTTAATGTTACGGTGCCGCTTGTAAATAAAACCGCGATTTACACGCTTTACGGCGATTATCTGGCAATTTTCTTTGTTTTTCTGGCCAGCACCTTGTTGATCTTCAAAGCGCTATGGTGTACAATAAAGCCATGAACACGCAGAAGAAAATACTTATTGCGGATGATGAGACAATTAATCTTGATTTCTTTGAAGTAATGCTGTCCAAACTGGGTTTTGTTGTGGAAAAATGCGACAATGGCCCCGAAGTTCTGGAAAAAGTAAAAAAATTCATGCCGGATTTATTAATTATTGACAATATAATGCCGGGAATGACCGGACGCGAAGTAACAAAAATCTTAAAAACCGATCCAAATTTTGAAAATATTTCCATAATCATGCTTTCAGCCCTTGACGATGTAAAAGATAAAGTCGCGGGTTTTGAAGCCGGCGCCGATGACTATATAACAAAACCGTTTAATTTTTCAGAAGTCCTGGCGCGAATTAACGCGGTTTTCCGCAACCGCTCGTTATTCGAGCAGATAAAAGCGCGGGAAACCCGCCTTGCCCTTGCCGAAGAATTAAACAGGCACTTAAAAGAAAATCTTTCAATCTTTATCGGAAGCATTGACGAGTTGGACAGGGCTATCGCGCTGATCTGCAAAAATACGGCAAACGGCGAAAATTTCAGTCAGGAAACCCTTATCCAGCATTTAAATCCAGTAAGTGAAAAAATTATTTCCGTACGAAAGCATATTGCGGCCCTTGACGCAAGGATAGAAAAAACAATAAATGAATGGGATAATCTAAAGAAAGATGAAATCGGGCTTTCCGTACTTGAAAACCAAATACGTAAATTCCTGCATCAGGAGCAGCAGTAAAAATGTCCAGGCGTGAAGGAAGAAAAAAAGATAAAAATGAAGTGGTAATCCTGGGCAAAACTACAAATTTTACAGGAATACTAAAATTTGCGACAAAATTGCGTATTCAGGGGATTTTTAAGGGAACAATAGACGCCACAGGCGATTTAATTGTCGATAAAGAAGCGGTTGTTGACGCTGATCACATAACGGTAAACTCGCTTACGGTATTCGGCAATGTTTCAGGAACGGTGCACGCGATGGACAAGGTTGACATGATGAGCGGCGCGAAAGTTCAGGGCGACGTAAGCGCCGCAAGACTGCGCATAGCGGACGGGGTTCTTTTTGAAGGCAAATGCAAAATGACAAACGTGGAAAAAGACGTGGAAATTTTCCACCGTCCTACGGAAGAAATAAAAGCTGATTTACAGCGCAGCAATGTCAGAACATAACTCGGAGTATCCGGCGGATACTCCGTTGGATAAGTTAATTAAACAGGCCGAAAAAAAAGCGGCCTATTTGATAAAAAAACTAAAAGCTGTTTCACAAAAACTGGCGTTGGCTGAATCGTGTACCGGAGGCTTAATTTCATCATTGTTGGCGCAAACGCCCGGCGCTTCGCTTGTATTGTGGGGTTCTTTTGTGTGTTACACAAAAGAGGCGAAAGTCTCCATGCTTGGGCTAAAGAAAATAGAACTTTCCGCTAACGGCCTTGTAAGTGAAAAAACGGCGCAATCAATGGTTGAGGGGGTATTAAAAAAAAGCGGCGCGGATATTGCGGCCGCGGTTACGGGGCTTGCGGGCCCTGACGGAGATGGCAGCGGAGTCCCTGTAGGGACGGTATGGGCTGCAACCGCCCTGCGGGACGGAGAAATTAAAACAAGGGTATTTCATTTTAAAGGTTCAAGAAATGAAGTCCGCCTTCGCGCCGCTTGCGCGGTACTGGAAGAAATTCAAAAAATATTAAATTAAGGGTTGACATTAATAAAAAAAATTATTAGAGTGGAGGTATCCATTCAATAAAAATGAATCAAATTATTAATTAGAATTAATGTGAATCCAATCAAAAAAATACTATCCATGGGTGGTAAAAATGGCAATTGTAAGAAGAGGCAGAAAGCCGGAAGAAGCGACAGCAGAGGGGAATGGCGAGGAAACGGTGAATTCTGAAGAAACGGAACAAAACAATGAAAACGGTAATGGCGCCGCAGGTAAAGCGGGACGTGTGATCGTCCGCAGAAAACCATACGGGGAACAGAACGGGTCTGATTACAGAAACGGCGAATCGCAGGAACAGGCAAACGGGCAGACGGACGTACCGGCGGATTTGCCGGCGCTGCCAAAATTGCCCTCAATGCCGGATCTGTACGGCAAGCCAATCCCTCGGCAGGACCAGGACAACGGCAAACCGCGCCTTACAATAAACGAGCTTATCAGGCTTAATATGAAAGATCTGCGGGAACTTGCCGCCTGCTACAACATCACCCATGACGACATGGTGGTCCTGAAAAAACAGGAAATTGTCTTCGCCCTCCTTAAAGCGCACACTGAAAGGGGCGGTATCATATACGCTTATGGCTCCCTTGAAATTTTACCCGACAGTTACGGCTTCCTTCGCAGTCCGCAAAATTCATACCTTCCCGGCCCCGATGATATTTACATCAGCCCAAGCCAGATTAGGCTCTTTGCGCTTAAAACAGGCGATACCGTTTACGGCCAGATTCGCAGTCCAAAAGAAGGCGAAAGATTTTTTGCCATGCTGAGGGTGGAAACCGTCAACTACGACGACCCCACCGTCGCCCAGAACCGTATTCCTTTTGACAACCTTACCCCGTTGTACCCCAACCGCAAATTAGACCTTGAAACGTCAACGGAAGGCGTAAGCGAAAGAATCATCAATTTGTTCTGCCCCATCGGTAAAGGCCAGCGCTCGTTAATCGTCGCCCCTCCCAGAACCGGTAAAACGATAATGATGCAAAAAATTGCAAACGCCATCACCAAAAACCACCCGGAAGTATACCTTATCGTCCTGTTAATAGACGAACGCCCCGAAGAAGTAACCGACATGGAGCGCACAGTACGCGCGGAGGTTATTTCCTCAACATTTGACGAGCAGGCAAGCCGCCACGTTCAAGTTACGGAGATGGTACTTGAAAAGGCCAAGCGTCTTGTGGAGCACAAAAGGGACGTGGTAATCCTTTTGGACTCTATTACCCGCCTTGCCCGCGCCTATAACCAGACAGTCCCCACATCGGGAAAAATCCTTTCAGGCGGCGTTGACTCTAACGCACTTCACAAACCAAAACGCTTTTTCGGCGCGGCGCGAAATATCGAGGAAGGCGGCAGCCTTACAATCATTTCCACAGCCCTCGTGGAGACCGGTAGCCGTATGGACGAAGTAATTTTTGAGGAATTTAAAGGAACCGGCAATATGGAAATCAACCTGGACAGGCGCATTTCTGACCGCCGCCTGTTCCCGGCAATTAATATTAAGAAATCAGGCACAAGAAAGGAAGAACTCCTGCTTACGGAGGAAGAAATCCAAAAAATCTGGATTTTACGCAAAGTTATCAATCCTATGGACGACATCGAAATTATCGAATTACTAGTTGACAGAATGAAGAAAAGCAAGAATAATGAAGCATTCC
>Ga0268262_10005536_pt1 | contig 12496 bp, 9 predicted proteins | sample TergutNc150P3_FD_190354 | JGI IMG/M metagenome (GOLD analysis project Ga0268262, IMG submission 190354) | Nasutitermes corniger P3 segment gut microbial community from laboratory colony in Florida, USA - Nc150 P3 (SPAdes) (version 2) | ecosystem: Host-associated > Arthropoda: Insects > Digestive... | reverse complement strand
GCAGCCATAAAAAAACATATACTTATTACTATCAAGGAAATACCAACAATGAGTTTTATTAACATACTTACCTCCGTATTAACTTTTTATCCATGATAAAATTACATCAATAATAGCCAATATACCAAGTACACCGACAATAGTTGCACCAATATTAAATACCTGTACCACTTTACTTTGCGGCTCTGACAGAGCCTCTAATACTTTATCAAGAGTATTGCTCATATGCTTCAAAATAACTAATTCTTCTTTATCCATTCCATTATATAATACAACTAAAATCGTTCTGCGTCAAGTATCTGTGTTAACCCTGATTTCTTTGACACTTCGACAAGTTTTGACTTTAGTGACCACTACTCCGTGTCCTCCGTGGTGAAAATTCTTCTCTGGTCACTTCTTCATCTTCATACTGACCTGTATCTCCCCACTCGTATCCCATTCGGTTAAAATGCGGATCGCTTCGCAGGCGGCAAGGCAGGCTTTGTCTTCGCCGCCGTTGTCGCCCCAGCGGTCAAGAACGCGGTTGGAAATAACCGACAGAATCGCGCCCATCCTCATGCCGTGCAGTTTGCCGATGACGAACTGGGCGGAGGTTTCCATTTCGATGTTGGTTACTTTGGCGGCGGCGAGGTCGGGCAGGATATTGTTGGCAAAAGACGGCCAATAGCCCGACTTGTCTTCGTTGAGCGGGCGGCCCTGTCCTATGTAAAACGAACCGACAGTATAATCCAGCCCCAACCCGTAGCGGAAGCCAAGCCGCTCGCAGGCGGCGACAAGGGCAAGGACAACGTAAAAGTCGGCGTAGGCGGGGTACTCAGGCTCAATGTAGCTGGCTGAGGTACCGTCTTTGCGGACACAGGCCAGGGGGATAATAAGATCGCCCAAATCAAATTCGGGAACGATACAGCCGGTACTGCCGACCCTGATGCCGGTATGCACTCCCAAAACATTCAACTCGTGCAGGCAGATTTCCGAACTGGCCCCTCCTATGCCGGTTGAAGTAACGGCAATGGGCGCGCCTTTATAAGTTCCGCTTATGGTTTTATATTCGCGGTACGACGCCACTTCGCGGGAGTTCTCCCAGTGTTTAGCGATCACCGGACAGCGTTCCGGCGCGCCGGGCAGCAGGACATAACCCGGCACGTCGCCCTGCCGCAACTGCAAATGGTACACGCCCGCGTTCCCCGCTTTGGGCGCTGACGCTTTATTTTCTTCAGCCATTTTTTTCTCCTTAAGCCTTTAAGAATATTAACCACGGAGGACACGGAGTTACACGGAGGGAATAGGGACTGGGGAATAGGGATCATTGTTTGTGATCTCAGCATGAAAAAACACGCAATATTTTCTAACAAAAACCCCAGTCCCTAATCCCTGATCCCCAGTCCCCAGTCCCCAGTCCCTAATCCCTAATCCCTATATCTTTCTCCTCCGTGAAACTCCGTGTCCTCCGTGGTTGATTCTTCTTTTCTTCTTTCTCTTACATTTTACACGCAATCTTTTCCGCTGTCTGCCGTACCCGCCGCATAAGAGCGGGAACATCGACGCCGCTCAGTACGCCGTCTTTAACCAGCCTCTTGCCGTCAACAAACACATCGGTGACATCGCCGCCCGTCGCGTTGAAAATAATAGCGGAACAGACATTTTCATGCTTGCCTAAAATCAGGGGCTGTAAATGAGGTTTGTCCGCGTCAATGAGGATCATGTCGGCTTTCATGCCCGCCTGTATCATGCCGAATTCGGTTTCTTTGCCGAAAACCGCCGCGCCGCCTGTTGTCGCCATATCAAGAATGTCCTTTTTGGAAAGACAGCGAATCCCGCTGTTTACCGTGTGCAGAAGGGCCATTCCCTTCATCTCCCTGAAAATATCGCTGCTGTTATTCCATAAAGCGCCGTCCGTGCCAAGGCCCACGGTTACGCCCTGGCGAACCATGGCGGGAATCGGGGCGATGCCGTCGGCGATTTTCATCTCGCACAGGGGAGTGTTGGCAGCTTTAACCTTTGATTCTTTAAGCAGGTTGATTTCGTTTTCGGCGGCGTACACTACATGGGAGCCTATCAGCTTGTCATGAAGAAAGCCGTTGCGGGCAAGGTACTCAATCGGGGTCATGCCGTATTTTTTTTGAATCAGGTCCCTGCGCCACTGGTTTTCCGCAAGATGCAGGGTTTGCAGGGCGTCGATGCCGTTCGCTTTATCAAAAACTTTGCGCAGGCGGTTCGTTTCGTAATCCTCTTCCGCCGGAAGCCCAATTACGGGAACCAGGCCGTTTTCGCGGCAGGCCGCGGAAAATTCCCGCAGGGCATCATCAGAAACCAAGGAATCAGAATCGGCAAAATTGAGGCGTATATCTTCAACTAACGCGCCCTTTATGCCGGTTTCCTTCATCGCCTGAATTGAGCGGTTTCCCAGGCTCCAGTAGGTATTCTCGCAGATAAACGTGACGCCCGCCAAAAGCGCCTCGCAGTACGCCAACTGCCGCGCGTAATAGCGGTCGTCATCGGTAATGTATTCGTAAAACCAGTTGTGGGAACTGAAAGCCTGAATCTGTTCCCACAAGGTCATGTCATCGCCCAGGCCGCGCGCCAGGGTCATGTCGCCGTGGCAGTGGCAGTTCACCAGGCCGGGCATGAGAATCTTTCTGCCGCCGTCTATCCATTCGGTACATTCGTCTTTTGATACCGGGCTTCTGCGTACCTCGGCAATGAGCGTGTCACGCACGCGTACCGAGCCTTTGAAAGGTTCATAGCCAAAATTCCCGGAGACGATTATAACGTTGTCGATGCCCAGCATACTACTTTTGCTGCTGGGCTAATTCCAGAAACTGTTTCGCGTTGGCGTGAGTCGGATCCAGACGCAGTGTGGTTTCATAGTCCGCGATGGCGTTCTTAAAGTCTTTTTTCAGGTAATACGCGTTGCCGCGGTTGTAATACGCCTGCGCGTATTCCGGACTCAGCAAAATCGCCTGACTGTAATCACCGATAGCCCGGTTATAATCATTTTTGCTCCGGTAAACCAGGCCGCGGTTATTGTAGGCTTCGGGATCGGTGTTGTCCAGCCTGATCGACTGGCTAAGGTCCGCAAGGGCTTTGTCAAGGAAAAGGCTGTTTTCCCCGTTGTCGCTCTTGTTGTAGTACGCAAGACCGCGGTTGTAAAACGCCAGGGTGTAAGCGGGGTTAAGCGTTATCGCCTGATCATAATTTGCTATAGCCGCGTCGTAGTCATTTTTCTTCCCGTAGGAAAGCCCCCGGTTAACGTACGCCAGGGCAAAATTGGGATCCAGTTTGATTGCCTGATCATAATCCTGAATTGCCTTGTCATAGTCCTTTCTCATGAAATACGCGTAACCGCGATCGTTAAACGCTTCCGCGTATTCGGGCTTCATCTTGATGGCCTGGTTATAGTCGGCGACAGCCTTGTCATAATCAGTTTTATTCCGGTACGCGTTGGCGCGGTTGTTATAGGCCTCCGGCGAGGCTTTTATGGTGATCGCCTGGGTAAAGTCCGCTATGGCTTTGTCATAGTCGTTTTTGCTGTAATAGGCAAACCCGCGGCCGATAAACGCTTCCGTATCTTTGGGATCCAGGCCGATTGTCTCACTGTAATCCGCGATAGCTTTGTCATAATCTTTTTTGACGGTATAGACGCTGCCGCGGTTGTTGTACGCCGTTGTATACTTGGGGTCTGATCTGATCGCCTGATCGTAGTCGGCGATAGCCTTGTTGTAATCCTTGTTCTTGTACTTTTCGTTCCGGTACGCGTCGCCGCGGTTGTTATACGCCAAAGCGTAATTGGCGTCCGTTCTGACAGCCTGACTGTAGTCCTGAATGGCTTTGTCATAGTCTTCGTTGATAAAATAGGCGTAACCGCGGTTGTTATACGCTTCCTTATAGTAAGGGTCCAGGCCGATAGCGCGGGTATAGTCCGCTATAGCCTTTTTGTAGTCCTCAACCTTGTCTTTGCTGTCCTTCTTTTCGTAGGCAAGACCGCGGTTGTTATACGCGAAAGCGTAATTGGGATCCAGCTTTACCGCCTGATCATAATCGGCGATAGCCTTGTCATAGTTCTTTTTCTCGACATAGGCGTTGCCGCGGTTGTAATACGCGGCTACAAAATTGGCGTTCAGGCTGATAGCCTGATCAAAATTGCTTATGGCTTTGTCAAAATCGCTTTTTTTCAGATAGACAAGGCCGCGGTTGTAATGCGCTTCCACATAAGCGGAATTGAAGGTGAGCATCTGGTTAAAGTCCGCTATCGCCTTGTCATAATCATTATTGGCGTAATAGGCAAGGCCGCGCTGGTAATACACCGTCTTGTCGGCAATTTTAAGATCCAGCGCCTTGTTATAGTCGGCAATGGCCTTTTCATAGTCTTTCGCGTTGAAGTAGGCAAGGCCGCGCTGGTAATACACCGTCGCGTCAGTGAGGCCCAGTTCAATTGCCCGGCCGTAATCCTCAATAACTTTTTCATATTCTTTCTTGTTGTAGTACGCGATGCCGCGGTTGTAATACGCCAGGGTATAATCGGGGTTCAGCCAGATTGCGTGATCGCAGTCATCAATAACCTTGTCATAATCATACTTGTCAATGTATACATTGCTGCGGTTGTAATACACCTCCGCGAAACGGATGTCCAGCTCTATCGCCTTGTTATAGTTTTCGATGGCCGCGTCGCGGTTACCTTTGCGGTAATGGGCAAGGCCGCGGTTGTTAAACGCCTGCGCGTAGTAGGGGTTGAGATCAACCGCCACGGAAAAGTCGGCGATGGCCTGGTCATAATCGTTCTTGCCGAAATAAATAAGGCCGCGGTTATTATACGCCCCGGCATAGTGGGGATAGAATCCGATTGCCAGATTATAATTCTCAACGGCTTTATCAGTGTCGCCTCTGCCTTTGTACGCGTTGCCGCGGCTGTTGTAAATTATCGCGTTATTGGGATCCAACGTGAGCGCATAGTCATAATCCGCGATAGCTTTAACAAAATCGTTTTGACGGTAATATAACAGGCCCCGGTTCATATAGGTTGCCACCGATCCGGGATCCATTTCTATTGCCAGGGTAAAATCCGCTTTGGCCATATCAAAATCGTTCCGCCGGGCAAACAGGACGCCTCTGTCAAGGTATCCTCCCGCGTTTTTCGGCGTAACCTGCTCGTTTACCCCATATCGGGGCGTTACCGGCACATCGCGGCCCAGCGCATCAAGGCTGCGCCGCAGCGTCTTGTTGATGCGTATGGAATACTTGCTCAGATCGGAACGGGGGGCTCCCTGTTTCATATCAAGCAGGCTGGTCTGGTAATAAAACATGGAACCCTCTTCGTAAAAAGTTCCGATAATAACGGCCTGTGCGCCCAGGAATTGACCAATGGCCAGGGCAGTCTCGTCACTGATGTCTTTGGTCATCTGAAGATCCAGTTCCCGGTACACATATTCCATATTTTGCCAGTCCGCAACCTCAATGCCCCGTTTGTTGAGCATTCCGGTCATTTCGTCCGCTATAAAGTCCGAAATACTGGCCCGCGGGGTTTCAAAAGAAGCGATTGCCACGCGGCTTCCCAACGGAATCTTGACCGCCGCTTTTTCCACGGATTCGTATATGGCATCCAGCAGAAAAATCCTGTCTCCGCTTCCGGTACTTGCGCAGCTGCCCAGCACGACAAAGGCCAGTACAATTACTGCATATTTTTTCATTCTGTCCTCCTTAAAATGACCTGTTCCTATCGTAATTTTCTTCGTAATTTACGGCGTTGATTGCGCTCGCTGGCTCTATCCGCCGCCGATTTGTTATTTTCCTGCCCGCCTTCGTCATTATCGTACACCCGTACCGCTTCCCGGTCCGGCATCCGCGCAGTGGTGATAATCCATACAATACCAAAAATAATCATACACCAACAGAGGATCTGCCCCGTAGAAAAACTCAAGGGGGGATGGGTAAAGGCCGGGGATGCATTGGATTTAATCAATTCAATACGGTAACCCAGGTCCTCATCCGGCTCGCGGAAATATTCAATAAAGAAGCGAAAAACGCCGTAACCCACAAAGTACAAACCCATGAGAAAGCCCTTGAAAGGCTTGCGATTGCGGAGAAGCCAGATGATCGCCCAAAGGATGACCCCTTCAAACAGCATTTCGTAAAGCTGGGAAGGGTGGCGGGGCAGATTCACCAATCCGCCGGAAACGGCGGCGCCGGTTTTTTCAGCGGCTTCCCGCACCCAGGCTTCGCGTACCGAAAGAGGCCGGGCATGGGGAAAAACCATTCCCAGGGGACCGGTGGTCGCCCTGCCGTACAGTTCCGCGTTGATAAAATTGCCCAGCCGCCCGAAGCTATACCCCAGGGGCACGCTTGCCGCGTACATATCGCCGATTTCCCGAAAACTAAAGCGTTTAACCTTGCAAAAAAGAATTACCGCCAAAACTCCGCCAATAGCGCCGCCGTGGTAGCTCATTCCCATAAGGCCGGTAAATTGCCCGTTCCGGAATGGCCAAAAGATCAGCCAGGGCTGGCGGCGGTAGATATCGCTCGTTTCGTATACTATGGTAGAAAAGACCCTGGCCCCCAGCAGCAGACCCAGTATACCCCAGCAAAACAACGCGGACAGTTGATCTTCCGTCATGGGGAAACGCCGTTCCTGTATCTGGCGGCGGTACAGCAGAAAGGCCGTGGCAAAGGCAAAAATGTACATCAGGCCGTACCAGCGGAACGGCAAACCAGGAATAATTTCCGGTTTGAGCCAGGAAGGAAAATCAACCGACAGTAACATAGTACTTATTATAGAGGAAAAGTACATATTTTTCTAGGGGATTCTTGAAGAATATAACCACGGAGTTTTGATACCAAAATCCTTATTCCTCCGTGAAACTCCGTGTCCTCCGTGGTGAAAATTCTTCTATACCTTCTTATTTCGCATAGCTCACCAGTCATTTTTACAGGCTTTCACGGAGTGTGACCGGCTTTTTTAAGCTCTTTTTTTACCTCATCCAGCCGTTTTGAAAGGTTGTCGATAGTCCGCTCCAGACGGCTTTTTTCCCGTTCCAGCCGGAGCAGGGGGTCTTCCTCCGTGTTTTTTTGCCGAATAGCCGTTTTGACCGTATCGGGGCTTTTACCCTTGATCAGGGCGGTTTCGGCGGCTTTACGCTCGCCTTCGTCACGGATACCGGCGAGGAAGCGCATATTGTCGGCGCCTACCGCGGGGTTAAGGTCATATTCGTACATTTTGATTGCCATATTCGCCGCGGTGCGGGGTATACGCAGTACGCGGTCAACATAATCTTCAAAACGCACGCCGATGGCGGTGCACAATTCATGGGCCTTCAGGAGATGCTTGCCCATTTCCTTGACCAGACTGCCGTTCTCGCGGAGAAACTTTTTTTGAATGGCTTCGGTAAGGGCGGCAAGCTCAGGCGATCCGGCAAAGACATCGCGGTAGACCTTTTTGGTTTCGGCCTTTTCCAGCAGCGCGTGAAAAATCGCCCAAAATTCCGACGTGTGGGCCCGCGTGGGGAGCGTTCCGCCCTGCGCGCAGGCGTGGAGATGGTGGGCATATTCATGAATCGCCGTATACAGGAGCAGGTTGTCGCCGTCCGCCCCCTGCTCAAAATTGCGGTTATGGAGGATAATTTCGCGGCTGTCCGGCTTGTACAGGCCGTTTACCTTGCGGCTTTTTTTCCCTGAAAAGACCAGAGAAAATTCCATCGGAGCGTCTTCAATGGACAGCAGTTTTTGTTTTACTTGATCCTGATTCATAAGATTACTTCCTGGATTTTGGGGATTATCCAAGAAGAATTTTTAACCACGGAGGACACGGAGGAAGAAAAGGTTTTCATATCAAAACTCCGTGGTACTCCGTGTACTCCGTGGTTAATTCTTACTTCTTGGATACATCCAATAATTTACCCGAGTTCGCCGATTTTTTCCAGAGCCAGTACCGCGGCCGCAACGCAGGCGGTTTCGGTCCGCAGGGCGCGGCTGCCCAGGGACAGGCGGGAAAACCCCGCCGCTTCAAACAGATCCCGCTCATGGTCGGACCAGCCGCGCTCGCTGCCAACAGCCAGCACCACCGGACGTTTGGAGGGGGCGACGCGGGACAGGGCGCCTTCGGGCCGGATATTATCCGCGGCAATCAGCAGAGGCGGGGTAGGGCGGTAATGTTTCTCCCAAGGGCATTGGCGCAGCCAATCTTCCACGCTGTCAAAGACGGAAAGCGCCGGAATGCTCGTGTCGCGTGACTGGGAAGCGCCTTCGATAAGGGCGGCGCGCGCCCCGCCGTCGTTGAGCAGTTTGGTATCGCGGTAACTTTTTTCGCCCAACTCTGTGCCGAACAGGTCGATTGCCTCTACGCCCAGACTGGAAAGATCGCGGAGCAGGCGGCGAATCTGTATGGGCCGGGAAAAGCCGGCGGCAACGCGCAATGGCAGCCGTGGGGGAGGGGAGCCCTGCGCGTCAAGGGAAAAAGTAACGGAACCATCAAGGTTGATCTTTTCGATTTTTCCGCTGCCCCGCCCACCGTCAAGCAGACCCGCTTCAAAACTGTCACCTGTTTTTTTATGCAGTACCTTAAGTAAATGAACGGTTCTTTCATCACGCCGGGGCAGGGACTTACCAACTTCGTGCGCTTCAAAGAGGATCAGATTCACGGGGACAGTATAGTATAAAAAGTTCGGTTACGGGAACCAAAATCCGCGTTCCGTTAAGGAGCGTTGATGAACACAAGACGAGCGGGCGGCGGGAGCGGCGCAGTGCCGCTAAAGGCTTGACACTTTTTTCAGCATTATAGTAGTATCTTCCTATGGAAGAAACCGGAGACTTGGACGGCGCAGCCGCTTGAGCCTCCTTTTTTTTAGGAGATTGGCATGATTATAGCGTTGAAACAGGGAGTCAGCCGCGCCGATGCGCAGGCATTGATAGCAAGCCTTGAAAAACAGGGGGTAGCGGTTGATTTTTCCGAGGGCGCGGCCCAAATTGTGCTGGGGCTGGTGGGGGATACCACGGCCATCAATGATGAAGCCCTGCGGGCGAATCATCTGGTGGAAAATGTTATCCGCGTACAGGAGCCGTACAAGCGGGCGAACCGGAAGTTTCATCCGGCGGATACAATTCTGGAACTGCCGGGGGCTGACGGGAAAAAAGCGATCATAGGCGGCAGTTCTTTCGCCGTTATCGCCGGGCCCTGCTCGGTGGAGAGCCGCGAGCAGATTACTTCGATTGCCCTGTCGGTCAAAAAAGCCGGGGCCTCTTTTTTGCGGGGCGGCGCGTTCAAGCCCCGTACCAGTCCCTACAGTTTTCAGGGCATGGGCTGTCAGGGCCTTGATCTGATGCTTGAGGCAAAAAAAGAAACCGGCCTGCCCATTGTCACCGAGTTAATGGAAATAAGCCAGCTTGAATTGTTTGAGGAAGTAGATGTCATTCAGGTGGGGGCGCGGAATATGCAGAACTTCGCCCTGTTGAAAGAACTGGGCCGCAGCCGCAAGCCGATACTGCTCAAACGGGGGCTTGCCTCAACCTTGACCGAACTGCTTATGGCGGCTGAGTATATCATGGCGGGCGGCAATGAAAAGATCGTTCTCTGTGAGCGGGGCATACGGGGGTTTGACAACTTTGCCCGGAATACTCTTGATTTGGCTCTTATTCCCGCTCTGAAACGGAAAAGCCATTTACCGGTGATTGTAGACCCCAGCCACGCAACGGGTCTTGCCTGGATGGTGCCCGCCATGTCAAAAGCGGCAATCGCCGCCGGGGCCGACGGCTTGATTATCGAAGTGCATAACGATCCGGAACACGCCCTCTGCGACGGCGAACAGTCCATTACGCCGGAAATATTTGCCTCACTGACGGAATCACTGCGTAAATACGCCGCGCTGGAAGGCAAGTCAATTTGAAGCAAGAAGAATATAACCACGGAGTACACGGAGTACCACGGAGTTTTGATACGATAACACTTTATTCCTCCGTGAAACTCCGTGTACTCCGTGGTAAAAAATTCTTCCTGGCAGCCCTGAGTGTACCGCAGACTACACGGAGTAACAATGAAGTTAATTGAAGAATCTACCATCGGCATTGTGGGTATGGGATTGATGGGCGGCGCTGTCGCTATGGCGCTGCGGAACCGTTGCGATGTTGCGCAGGACAATCTGCTTGCTTACGACATTGACGGCAATGCCCTGACTCTGGCGAAAGAGGCGGGGCTTATTGCGCATAACTGGAGCGGCGGTACAGGGGAAATGCTTGCCCGCTGTGATGTGGTTTTTCTCTGCCCGGGTCCGGCGGCTTTGTTGAAGTTTCTTGATGAATGGGAACATTCTTTTAAGCCGGGCGCATTGGTAACCGATATTGCCGGCGTTAAGGGAAGCATTGCCGCCAGAGCGGAAAGACTTCGTTCAGACATTGAATTTATTCCCGGCCACCCCATGGCCGGCGCCGAGGGAGGGGGCTTTGCCGCCGCCGCCCGCTGTAACTTTCAGGGGAAGAATTATATTTTGACGCCGCTGACCCGCAACAAGCCGGAAAATGTACAGTTTCTCAAAGACCTTATTCACCGCATGGGTTTTGGCCGCATTACCGAAACAAGTCCCACCGGTCATGACCGGAACATCGCCTTTACCAGCCAACTCTGTCATGTGATTGCCGCCTCCCTTATTGACTGCGAGACCGATACTGCTATTACCCGTTTTGGCGGCGGCAGTTTTGAAGAACTTACCCGTATTGCCGTGTTTAACGCGCCCCTGTGGACCGAGTTGTTCAATACCAATCGGGAAGCCCTGCTTGAACGGATTGACCAGTTTGAAAGCAGCCTTGACGCGCTTAAAGCCCTTATCCGGGACGGCAAAACAACAGAACTGGAACAACGGCTTACCCGTGTGCGGGAACGTCGTAAAGCGCTGGATAAGCTTCCCTGATCTGACTGTTGTTGTCCGGTAGCAATGCCTTGCTGCCGGGTATGCCTGTTGCTACAATAAACCGTGACCCGTAACTTAATCCATTCGGCCCTTATTCTCAGAAGCCGTTCATCGGGAGAATCCAACCGCGATGTATGGCTGCTTGCAGCCGAGGCGGGACTGCTCCGTGTTACGGTTTTTGGCGGTCCCAAAAGCAAATTACGCGCCTATGCGTCGCCGTTCCATTCGGGGCAGGCATGGATTTACCATGACCCGTCAAAAGACAGCCGCAAACTCAGCGATTTTGACGTGCGCTCATGGCGGCCCGGCCTGCGGGAACTGTACGAGCGGGCAATGGCCGCCGACGCGGTGGCAGAAACAATACTGGCATCGCACGGCGGCGGCGGGAACTGGGGCGGCGCTTTATCATTGGCGGAAGCGGCCCTGGACGCGCTGGCCTTTGCCGATAGTGAAACCTGCGCCCGTATACTGTTGTGCTTTTTATGGCAATGGGCCGGTTTCCTCGGTATAAGGCCGGAATTTGAACACTGTTCCTTCTGCGGCGAACCCCTGCCTGCCGATGCCATGACTTATTTTGCGCCGCGTGAAGGGGGCATAATCTGCGCCGCCTGTTCCGGCGGAGGGCAGGGCCTTGTGGAAGCAGGCCCCGGCTGCCGCCATTGGCTTGAAACGGTGCGCCCGCTTTCCCCCGCGCAGATCAGCCGCTATACCCTGGACGGAAAGTCTTTCCGTGAAGCCAAAGCCCTGACAACGGCAATACTCGCCGAAACGCTGGGCAGGCGGTTGGCAAGCTGGGATTGGTAAAAGAAGAATCTCACCACGGAGTACGGAGATATGATAAAAACAAGCGGCTACTGGTATTCTTAATAGGTGTTCGGAAGAACAGCTACCGGTTGTAGTCTCCGTTGGGGCAGCATATGACCCCGTGAGTACGCTTAACAACCGGTAGCCGCATTTGCTCTCTGGGGGATAGCCCTCAACCCGTTATCACCCCGTATAGACGCATGGTATGAGTATACCCCAGTTCCGCCGAACAAACAATCTTTTTTCAGGAGGTTCAACGTGAACTTTATCGGTATTGACCTGCATACCAACCGGTTTACCTGTTGTTATCGGGACGAACGGCCAGCGGCGGATAAACCTGCCCAAAGCCGGGTTATCAAAACATTTGAATTGGATGCGGAAGGACTGGCGGCGTTTTACCAGACACTGACCGGCGACACGTATGTATTGGTGGAAGCGACGATAACGACTTTTTCGTTCGTCCGGTTGTTCAAGGAAAAAGTAAAGGAAGTTATTATTGCCAATACGTATGAATTGAAACAAGTGAGCCTTGCTCGATGTAACACCGACAAGATAGATGCGGATAAATTATGCCGCATACTGAAGGCGCAGATACTGTCGGGAGAGAGTTTGGTGTCGCCGGTAACGGTGCCGCCGGAAAAGATACAGGTTCTGCGGGGGTTATTTACCACCTACCGGTTATTCCAGAAACAAAACGTCCAGCTTAAAAACCGGATACATTCCCTGTTGAAAGAGGAATTGTACGGTTTTACCCAGGAAGAAATCTTTGACCAACGAAACCGGAAAAAGATACGGGCTATTGCCCC
>Ga0268262_10005535_pt1 | contig 12496 bp, 12 predicted proteins | sample TergutNc150P3_FD_190354 | JGI IMG/M metagenome (GOLD analysis project Ga0268262, IMG submission 190354) | Nasutitermes corniger P3 segment gut microbial community from laboratory colony in Florida, USA - Nc150 P3 (SPAdes) (version 2) | ecosystem: Host-associated > Arthropoda: Insects >... | reverse complement strand
TTATGAGCGGAGTTTTTGAAGGCAAAACAACGGGAACGCCAATATCCATGCTCGTGGAAAATACAGACCAACACAGCGCGGATTACGAGCAAATAAAAGACTGGTGGCGCCCAGGGCACGCAGACGAAGCCTATGATTCCAAATATGGGTTCAGGGATTACAGAGGCGGTGGGCGTAGTTCGGCTAGGGAAACCATAGCACGGGTTGCGGCTGGCTCAATAGCTCGCAAATTTTTGAAGGAAAAATGTGGAACAGAATTTATAGCTACTATAAACATAGACAATAACTCAATAGAAAATGCCAAAAAAAATGGAGATAGCATTGGTGGCATTGTTAGCTTAACCATCAAAAACCCGCCAAAAAATTTGGGCGAACCGGTTTTTGACCGCACAGAAGCATTGCTTGCAATGGCAATGCTCAGCATTCCCGCAACGCGAGGCTTTGAAATTGGCAAAGGTTTTGAAGCGGCAAATATGCTCGGCAGCGAGCACAATAAATTCGCAGATGGTACTTATGGCGGCATAACCAGTGGTGAAGATATTTTGTGCAGAATAGCATTCAAGCCAACCCCTTCTATTTCTAAAATGCAAATGGCAAAAAACAAGAACGGGTCATTTGGCGAAATCAGCGTAAAAGGCAGGCACGACCCCTGCGTTGCGGTACGTGCTCCTGTGATTGTAGAAAGTATGGCGGCACTTGTTTTAATGGATTTGTGGTTGCAATTATGAGCGAAGATATACAAGAAGAAATGGAATTGCGGGGCGTTAGCGACTTGCCGCCCATTGAAAGCGTAGAAGAACTTTCTAGCATAATACAAGCATTGGTTTTTGCATCAACCGAAGTTGTCACTCTGAAAAAATTGAAAGATATTTTGGGTGATTTCTTAGACCAGTCGCAGGTTTCCGGTGCGCTCCGACACGCAAACGAACAGCTTGCGAAAATAAAATCTCCATTTGAAATTGTGGCGGTAGCGGGCGGTTATCGTTTTAGAACAAAAAACGCATATTATCCATATATTCGCAAACTTTTCCCAGAAAACAACGCTCGCAAATTATCTGCTGCCGCTTTGGAAACACTTGCCATTGTTGCCTACAAACAGCCCATAACAAAATCTGGCATAGAAGCGGTTCGCGGCGTTTCTTGCGATGGGCCTTTGCACAGCCTTTTGGATAAAAAATTCATAGCTTTGGGAGAACGTGCAGAAACAGTTGGCAATCCATATACTTATATAACCACAACTGAATTTTTAAAATATTTTGGCATAAATCAAATTCCAGACGACCTTCCGCGCCTCACGGAATTCAGCGATATTTTAAACAGCGATTTTTTAATTCCACAATATCCCTTGCAAAAGCACACCGAGCCAGAACCAGTGCATCCGCAAGAATCAACTGAACAATTGGAAATACCTTTGGAGAGCGATTAGCGAGAAATATTATGAAAAAACCTATACTCATAACCATCGGAGACCCAAACGGCATAGGTCCTGAGATTTGTTTGAAACTTATGGCAAATTTGCCAAAAATCAAACATCCCGTTTCCTTGGTTGGCGATATTACAATTCTTGAAAAATGCAGAAAAAAACTCGGCATTTCAAGCACAATAATAAAAGGCGGAGTTCCGTTTTGTGCGGCAAGCGAAGAATTTGAAGGAAAGATAGAACCTGGCAAGGTTTCAAAAGAAGCTGGAGCCGCAAGCATTGCTTGGGTTAGGCAGGCGGTTGAATGGGTTCAAGCCGGCCATGCGGCTGCTATAGTAACAGCTCCTTTATGCAAAGAGGCTGTGGAAAAAACCATTCCAAAATTTCAGGGACACACGGAATTTATAGGCGAAATGTGCGGCGACAAAGAGCCTGTGCTTGCCCTTGTTCACGGAGACTGGGTGGTTGCTCATGTTAGCACTCATGTTTCTTTGGCAGATTCAATAAAAAAAGCAACACCGGAGAGAATTGTAAAAGTGGGTCGTTTATTAAACGAATTCTTAAAAAAAACAAAAGAAATAAAAGAACCAAAAATAGGCGTTGCAGGAATAAACCCTCATGCTGGTGAAAATGGTTTGTTTGGCAAAGAAGAAATGTTGAATATTATGCCCGCTGTAAAAAAATTGCGCTCAATGAAAATAAATGCTATTGGGCCTCTCCCAGCCGATGTTGTTTTTCCGCAGTTGCACAGCGGCATATATGATGGAGTTATTGCCATGTATCACGACCAAGGGCATATTGTGACCAAAACTCTTGCATTTAATTTGGGCAAAGGTTTGGTTAGTGGTGTAAATACCACGCTTGGGCTAAATGTTTTGCGCACAAGCGTTGACCACGGAACTGGCTTTGATATAGCTTGGCAAAACAAGGCAGATCCAACCTCGCTAAAAGATGCCCTATTGCTCGCCGACAAACTTCTATGATTGAATGCCTAGCTAGTGCCACCATTGCACTGCCAGAAATATTGCCGCATAGTGCTAATTTGGAACATTGGCTAAACAAGGGCTTTAACGCAGATATGACTTGGATGGCAAACACCGCAGAAGTGAGAAAGCACCCTACCAATTTCAACGGAAAAACCTATAATGCCGTTTGGATTGCTCTTTGGAAATATCCACGCCCATTGCAAAAAAAACAGGAACCCATAGCAGCTTATGCACATGGCAAGGATTATCACCTCAGTATATTAAAAGAATTATTAGCAAAGCAAATTGAAGGTCAACCCTTTGTGGATTCCTTGCCAATCGCAGAAAGAGAGCTTGCGGCAATGGCAGGGCTTGGTTTTATAGGCAAAAACACAATGCTAATAAACCAAAAATTCGGCAGTGCATTTTTTATAGGAGGAATATTGTTGAATAAAGAGGGTTTGGAACCTGCACCCAATATCACCTCTAAACCTTGTGCAAAATGTAGGCGTTGCATAGATGCCTGCCCCAACAAAGCTCTAACCGAAGATGGATTTTTGGATGCTCGCAAATGTGCAAGTTATTTAACCATTGAACATAAAGGCGAGTTTAACGAGGAGCAAAAAGAATGGGCAAAACACAGTATTTTTGGCTGCGATATTTGCCAGAGAGTTTGCCCTTATAACGCAAAGCTTATGGCAGAAACAGAACCTTATTTCGCTTTTGAAGAGAGTGAATGGAAAAAGAGAACAATAAAAGAAACCCCGCTACGAAGAGCAGGGACAAAAAAATTAAAAAGAAATACTGAAAATTTTAAGCTACACTAAAAAGCTTTGCGCCATTCATCTGTATGCTTGCCACCAGCTTTTTGGAGAACCTTAGCAACATCGGGGAATGTTGAACCCGAACCCATTGCCTCTGCCCAATCCATTGGAGTATAACCGTCTTTATCTTTGGGGTTAACTTCTACTTTTTTTGAGAGCAAATATTCAACCACAGTCTTTCTGCCTTCTTTTGCCGCCTCGTGAAGAGGAGTTAAGCCTTCCAAGCTTTTTGCACTTGGGTTTGCACCGTTTTCAATGAGAATTTGCACATTTTTAAGAGCACCATAGCGAGAAGCCATGTGCAAAGCGGCACCTATATTGTGCAGTTCAGGGTCTTTTACCTTTTGAGCTTCTATGAGCATGGAAAAAATTCCGTTTACTGTGGAATCTTCGCGGGTTGCGGCATCTTCAAGTGGGGTTAAGCCCAGTTGGTCGCTTTTTATGCTGATATCTGCACCTTTATCTAGAAGATATTTTACCACAGCAGTCTTCTTTTTGTTTACTGCCACAGCAAGTGCTGTGTTTCCACTGCCGTTTGGAGTGTTCAGGTAGTCTTTGCTGCAAACCAAAAACAAGTCCATATTGGTTATGTCTTCTTTTAGCGCATAAGAGACAAATTTGTCGTAGCTCATTTGAACAGGAGGATCCATTTTAGCATAATGCTTTCTTATGGATTCTGGATTTGTAGGGTCTAATTTACTTTCACCACAAGCTATTAATGCCAGAGCGCAAAAACTAAGAGCAATTATTTTTTTTATCATAAATACCTCAAAAAAACTCTATATAAATATACATTTTTTTTTAGAAAAAGAAACATTTTTCCACTGAAAAAAACAAATTTTTGCGATAAAATCATGAATTTATGTCAAATATTTGTCATTTTTGAGCTTACATAACAGGCACTCGCAATATCTTCATATCACCACCAAACTGTACCTTAACTAGGTATATTCCTTTTGGCAAATTAACAAGTGAAAGTTTATATATGCCAGCCTTATAATTTTGCTTCTTTATTAAATTTCCTTTGATACCATAAATTTCAACCGCTGCACCATTTACAACCTGTAAATTTACACCATTTTTTATTTGTACTGCCAGACTATTCGTAACAATTTGAGGCAAAATAGGCGAAACTTCAGCCGAGGAACTGGATGCCCTTGATGAAGAGCTGGATGCCCTTGAAGATGAAGAAGGAGCAGCCACTGGTGGGATATAAGTAGAAGCACCTTGGTTGTAGGTGGTAGAATTAGCAGCAGGCTCTTTCCACTGCGGAACATCGCTCGCTTTTATCTTTGAGAACATTCTGAAATCGCCAAGTTCATAAGATTGGAACGATATGTGGTAGAGGTTTTGTCCATCGGCTGAAACTGCATATAGATAATCATACACTGCTCTATTGGGGTCTTTAACACGTAAAAATGTGTTATCTACCGTGAACCACGGGCCTGTAGCTAACAATGTTGAGGAACCGTTACCTGTAGGATTATCCCAAACTAGGAACCTCATGGAAGATTCCGAGTCAAAATCTTTGCGGTATCTATGAGTACCACCGAAGTTCAAGGCTACATTGTCTTGTACCCATGCGAAGTTAGGTCCCTCTATAAGCCGTGAGTCACGCCCATCGGCAGGAGGATTAACCATATCAACATTGCCGTTTGCCCCAACTAATTCCTCAATCGGCGTTGGATTTGCGATATTTGGAGCAGTGGGAGGGTTCGAAACCTCGGAAATTTTCTTTCGCATAAATCTCCCAAAGGGGCCTTCTCCAATGCCTTTATCTCCTATCAATGTAATTAAATTGGGTGTAATCATGTAATATGGGTACGATGTGATGGTTTTTGGAGAACTCGTAGATACGACTTTCAGAGCGAAACTGTTGAGCGTGTACCACTCACCAGATATTGAGCCACCTGGTCCGCTTATTGCTACCGCACCGTTGTCTTTTATCACCAACATATAGCCTACTGAATCATCCGCCCACACTTCGTCTGCGGCTGTAATCAACCTACTGTCGCGAAAACCCATTTCGCCAGCCCACGGAAGAGGCTCGTGGATATCACACGGATTTACTTGAGCGGCAGGGTCGGCATCCGAAACGGAGAGGGCTAGGCGAAACCCTATAGAAGCATCTTTCCCCTTGATTGAACGTCTCTCACGTGCAGAAACTCGGCTCTTTGACACCGGCTGGCTATAGCTACCACCGCGGCGTACCTTTGTGGAATAAAGGTCAGGGCGGTCTATGGGATTTGTAAGTGCCGCACCATCACTGCGATAAAGTCCCCAACTGTCATAGGTCAATTCATAAGCATTGCCGCTCATATCATATATACCGAGTTCGTTGGCGGCTTTTCCCCCAACATCTTTGATTCCATTTCCAGCATTAGCCGAAGTCCAAGCTACATCGTTCACGGTGTTGCTGCCGGAATAGAGATACCCATTGCTCTTAGTTCCTCCTCTAGCCGCATATTCAAATTCGGCATCGGTTGCCAAACGATATTTTTTACCAGTCTTTTCCCTTAACTTACATGTAAATACAACAGCATCATACCATATTATACCTGTTTTTGGTTTGTTGTCGGCGGCGGTATTGTCGCCCGTCACAGCCTTCCATTGGGCATTCGTAACTTCGTATTTGCCAATGTAAAAATCACTGAGTGTTACATCGTGGGCTGGCTTTTCTGTATCTTCGCAGGTGTTGTCTGTGGCGGAACATCCTCTTTTGTACTTTCCACCTTTAACATACACCATATCCAAAGCCTTGTTGCTGCCACTCACACTTACACCGGTTTCCGTGTAGTCTGCTTGTGCCACTGCACTTGAAAACAAAGCGGCGATTGCTATCAATGCTGTTTTTTTAATACTCATAACACAGGTACTCTCAATATTTTAACATCACTGCCGCCAAACCGTACCTTAACTAAATACATTCCCTTTGGTAAATTAGCCAGTGAAATGGTATGCCTGCCACTGGTGTAGTTTTGCCTGCTTATTAAATTTCCTTTGATACCATATATTTCAACTATTGCATTTTTCTCAACTTTAAAATTTACGCCATTTTGAGACAAAATTGGAGTGATTTTGTCGCCTTCTCGGTCGCTGGATGGAGGAGTATAGTTCTCCTCGTCTGGTGGGAAGTAAGTTGAAACTCCTTGGTTGTAAGTATTGGCGAGCTTTGAGGGCTCTGTCCACCCATATTTCGCTTCCGATTCGGAATCACCGGCACTTTCCTTTTTAAACATTCTGAAATCACCAGGTTCATAAGCTTGGAAAGATATGTGATAGAGCGTTTTGCCATCGGACGAAACGGTGTATAGATAATCGTAGGTTCCGTTGTTGGTATTATCATTAACTCGCAAGAATATATCGTCAACCGTGAACCAAGGTCCCTGTGCCAAACCTGTATATTGACCTTTATCCCAAACTACAAACCTCATTGCCGCTTCAGAGTCAAAATCTTTGCGGTATCTATGTGTACCGCCAGCACCTGTGGCTACATTGTCTTGTATCCACGCATAATTCGGTCCTTCTATCAAACGCGGGTCTCGCCCTATTGTAGGAGGATTTTTCATATCAATATTTTTGACAGTAGAGGGAACCAACTGCTCTAAAGGCCTGGGACTCGCAATGGTAGGGACTTTGAGTTTTGCCGCATTAGAGGTGTCTGACACCTTTTTGCGCTCAAATCTCCCCGGCATACCGAATTCTGGCATCATGGACATATTGTCTAAGTCTATCAAATAGTAGATGAACTTTTTGCTTGTGCCATTTGGACGCACAATATTCAGTGCCATGCAGTTTGCGGTGTACCATTCGCCGCTCACCGAATCACTAGTCATACAATAATTGCCGCTACAATATATGGAACCAGCTATTGCGGCACCGTTCTCTTTGATTTTGAGTATTGCGCCATAGCCGCCGCTCGGTGCCCACACTTCGTCATCTGCCGTAATAAGCCTTTCATCGCGGAATCCGGGTTTGCCGCCGCTTGGAGGAGGCTGGTGAATTTCACACGGGTCTATTTGTGCGGCAGGGTCAGAATTATTAACTGAGAGTGCTATGCGAAACCCTATGGAACCATCCTTACCCTCTATTGAGCGTATTTTGCGAGCGGAAACTCGGCTATCTGATGGCAATTGGTCGTAGCTGCCGCCACGGCGCGTTTTTTGGGTGTGAGCTGTGGGCCTGTCTATGGGATTCGTTAAATCGCCTGCGTTTGAATTAAAATTTCCCCAGCTATCATGTGTCCATTCGTAAACATTGCCGCTCATATCATAAGTACCGAGTTCATTTGCTGCGAGGCTGCCCACATCTTGGGGACCACTCATAGTCATACATTGCTGATACTGGCCAGAACCGAAACATGTTGGTGGGTATGTGCTACTTAAATGCCAAGCCACATCATCGGCGTTGTTGCTACCAGAATAAAGATACCCTTTTGTCTTTTTACCTCCGCGAGCTGCGTACTCAAATTCGGCATCGGTCAGCAAGCGATATTTTTTTCCAGTCATCTCTCTTAATTTACATGTAAACGCAATGGCATCGTACCAAGTAATACTCACTTTAGGTTTGTTGTCGGAGTTAGAACCTGGAAACGATGGTTGAGAAGAGGTCTCTTCGCCCATCACAGCCTTCCACTGAGCATTGGTAATCTCGTATTTGCCAACATAATAGCTGCTGAGAGTCACATTGTGTGCTGGTTTTTCTGTGGGTTCGCACTTGGTATCTCCTTCCGTGCACCCTCTTTTAAACGTACCTCCCTCAACAAAGAGCATATCCAAAGTTTTACTGTTGCTGCTCAAATCGGTTAAAGGTACTGTGTAATTGGTGTTTCCTGTTTGCGCCATTGAACTTGAAAAAAAAGCAGCGATTGCCACCATTGCCGTTCCAAATATTGACTTAGTACTCATAAATATAATATACATTTTATTTACAATAATAGTACATCTTGGAATAGGAAAAAGCAACTTTTTTGCCCAGTATGGCAGGCCGCCCCATTTCCTTGAGGCAAAACCTTGAACAAAAGGCAGTCAAAATCGCAATCTGGCGACCAGCTTGTCACTTTTAAAAAGTTCCCGCTTGTAGCACCCTTGTGCCAAATCTCTCCCCTGCTACGGCTCCAAAACACCATTTCGCCCTTCTCCAGAGTTAGCTTCAAGGCTTGTTCGTTCATCCAAGCCATCATAAGCACAGTACCGTCTTGTGCATGTTGCACAATGGCTGGAACCAAACCTTGTTCATTATATTTCATGTTTTCCATTTTTCACAATTTAGGAAATTAAAAAGACACATAAAATCCTTGCCAGGGGTGCAAAGGGAAAAATTTAGCACTGGGATGCAGGCGAATGGCAGGAGCAGGGAATTTTATATGATTCAAAATTGTTATTAAATTCTTGCTCCAAGTTTTTTGAGGATGAAAAATTGCATTAAAATCATAATCAAGAGAAATATAGTATTCATAACGAATTTTATCCCATTCCCATTCTGGATTACCGAGATCGTACGCATCATATAAGCCAAGGCCAATGGCAAAAGCAAAAGGCGATATTTTGGGAATTTTAAAGGAAAGCCAATGGGTTTGGTTTCCGCCATAATAATCATCAAACCAAATCCCTGTTCCTGTGTTAGGCTCTCTATGATAGTCCCAATATCCGCTTGAATTTGGCCAATACGCAAATTTATAATCAACATATTCCATAGCAGGGATATATCTTTTTCCCATAGCATAAAAACCGCCTAAAGTACCAGCCATAGCATCCCAAACGCTATAACCATAAGGAGAAAAACCATCTTTGAATTCTATTAAAATCTGCGTAAAACCAACCGTTATGCCCGCCCAAAGAGTAGAAGCAAAAGGACTAAGCCCTGCCCAATCATAACTCATTGCAAGCAATTCGCCAATAAAAATACCTGTATAAAAATGCCCAAATTTATCTAAATTTGAGGCATATTTCATATCAGAATAGAGTGGTTCAAAACGAAAAGGTTCCATTTTATCCCACCATCCATCTTTGAGAAGGGCAAAATAAATTACCGTGTACGAAGCGGCCACCCCAGAACCTATAATCACAAGACGCATCGGTTTTATTGCACTGTCACTAGAGGCAGAATCCAATTCCTGTGCATTTACAATAGAAACGACAACAAAAATTATCGCAACAAATACCTTCACCAATCACTCCACAACTTCATTCTCTAGCAAATGCTCAAAAGTTTGCCGCTTTCTTATTTGCGTAAATTTGCCTTTTTCCCATAAAATTTCTGGGGCAAGCAAACGAGAATTGTAATTGCTGCTCATTGCGGAGCCATAAGCACCAGCATCATGAATAATCAGCAAATCACCAACAGAAGCAAGCGGCACTTTACGGCTAACAACAATGCCGCCCTCTTCTTGGGTAAAAACATCACCGCTTTCACACAAAGGTCCAGCGATTATAGCATCCACTTCTTCGTTGCTTTTTTTCCCATTCATTGGAATAATTGAAATATGGTGATAAGCCCCATAAAAAGACGGGCGCACTAAATCTGAGAAACCTGCATCTATTAGATAAAATAGATTCTTTCCCATTTTTTTCACAGCTCGAATTTCCGTTGCCAAAACACAACTTTCGGCCACCAAATAACGACCTGGCTCCACTTCTAATTGAAGATAATGCCCAATACTTTCGCTAATTCTCTTGCGAGCATTGTCCCAAATATTGTAATATTTATCCAAATCTATGTGCCAATTTTCATCTCTTTTATAAGATATAGGAAGCCCACCACCTGCGCTTATTATTTTTAGAGAGCCGCAAGATGTGCCAATAGCACCAACTGCATGTTCCATCGCAGAAACAACCTGAGACAAGTGGATATAATCAGAACCAGAACCGATGTGAATATGCAAACATTCAACAGCAAAGCCAAGTTCTTCGGCCTTTTTAATAATGCTTGGAAGTTCACTGTACCATATACCGTGTTTTGAAAGTTCGCCACCGGTATTGACTTTGTTGGAATGCCCATGCCCAAAGCCTGGGTTTATGCGTATTGCAAGTGGCACTTTTATATCGGCTTCATGCAACTGAAAAAGCATATCTGGGCTGCCTATATTGACCGAAATGGAATGCTCTTTTATTAAATCAAGCGCATCTTTGTCTAAAATATCTGCGGTATATCTTATGTGCATTGGCTCAAAGCCTGCACGCAAAGCACGGACAATCTCACCTGCGCTAACAGCATCTACGTCCACCCCCACAGATTTCATTTTTGACAATAAGTTTATATTTGGAGCTGCTTTTTGCGCATAACGAATAACACCAAAATGGCGCAAATCCCATATACGTTTTTCTATAACCCCAAAATCATATATCCAAAGCGGAGAGCCAAACTGCCCTACCGCTAAAGCTATTTCCTTATCGCCAAAAGAAACATTGTATTCTTTGTTTTCGCTCGGCATATTTAGGGATTTAAACTCTTATAACGCTGTTTTCCCCGCCATGACCATCGGAAATACGTTCTGGATTGGCATTATCGGTTTGCCAGTATTGCCCATCAAAAACTAGTTTATACTGATGAGTGCCAGAAGCTAATTTGACCTTACCGCTCCAATTTCCATTTTTGCCTTTTTTTAGAGCAACGGGTTTCCAGCCAGTGGAATCAATGGCAACGGAAACAGAGCCAGAAAGTGGAGAATATGCTTTGAACTCAACTTCTCGAGTAGCTGCTTTGCTTTTTGATGTTGTTTTGGGAGCGGCAGACTTCACTGCCGGAGCTTTTTTAACTGCAGTTTTCGCGGGAGCTTTAACTGCTTTTGTTTCTTTTTTCTGTGCCATTATAATAGCCTCCTTTTAAAAGACACACTAAATATAGAAATTTTCACACAAAATTTCAAGGGTATAGACCATTTTTTACTATATTCCTCCTTATGTCTTTAAAGTTTGAAACTCCTATCACCTCAGTTCCCCTATTTCACCAAGGCAAAGTTCGCGATATGTACGACCTTGGAGAGCATTTTTTGATGGTGGCAAGCGACCGTATTTCTGCCTTTGACGTGGTTCTTCCAACGCCAATTCAGGGCAAGGGCAAAATATTGAATCAACTTTCGCTTTTTTGGTTTAAACAACTAGGAATGCCAAATCATTTGGTAACCGCAGATGTTGAAGAATACCCTGCCATTCTTAAACCGAGTGCCGACTATTTACGTGGACGTTCAATGCTAGTGAAAAAAGCAAAGCGGCACGATGTTGAGTGCATAGCAAGAGGCTACATAGTAGGCTCTGGCTGGAAAGATTACCAAAAAACCGGAAAAATTTGCGGGCACGTTTTGCCAATAGGCTTAAAGCTCTGCGCAAAAATAGACCCAGCAATCTACACCCCAAGCACCAAAGCTGAATCCGGCCACGATGAGAATATATCTTATGAACAGACAATCCCAATAGTCGGAGAAAAAATAGCGGCTGCGCTCAGAGATTTAACTCTTGAAGTTTACAGCAAAGCGAGAGAATATGCCGCAAGCAAAGGCATAATCTTGGCAGACACAAAATTTGAATTCGGCGAAATAGACGGCAAAACCGTTTTGATAGACGAAATTTTAACACCGGATTCTTCAAGATATTGGCCCGCTGAAAAATATCAGGAAGGGCAAAACCAAGAGAGCTTTGACAAGCAGTATATCCGCGATTGGTTGGAGACTTTGGATTGGAACAAGGAATATCCAGGGCCGGAAGTGCCGCCGGATGTGGTTAAGAATACGGTGGACAAATATGTGGAGATTTTTGTTAGGTTGACGGGTAAGCAGCCGGAGATTTAAAATGTACATTAAATTTATGGGAAAAGTACTGAAAATTTAAAGTACAGATTAAATTTATTGGAAAATCACAATTTGGCGTTTTCTGCTACCTCATCGCACCTTGACTAAGATGGCAAAATAATTTTTTATATTATAATATAGGAAAAAAGGAGCATTTTTATGGTAATTACAATGCAACAGTTGAAAACTCAGCCCAGCAGGATTTTTGGTAAAATAAATAAAGGGCAAGAAATGGCTATAAGCTATAAAGGCAAGATATGTGCGAAAATAGTTCCTCTTAATGTTAAATTGGCAAATAATGAAATAGACTCAGATAATGAATTATTCGGGATGTGGAAAGATAGAGATGATATTGGCGATGCTAGCCAATACGTAAGGAAAATAAGAAAAACGAGAAAATTGTGCTAATCGATTCCGATGTTCTAATATGGTATATGCGTGGCAATGAAAATGCAAAAAGAATAGTTGCAAAGGCTGTTCCTTTTAATATTTCCGTGGTTTG
>Ga0268262_10005534_pt1 | contig 12496 bp, 6 predicted proteins | sample TergutNc150P3_FD_190354 | JGI IMG/M metagenome (GOLD analysis project Ga0268262, IMG submission 190354) | Nasutitermes corniger P3 segment gut microbial community from laboratory colony in Florida, USA - Nc150 P3 (SPAdes) (version 2) | ecosystem: Host-associated > Arthropoda: Insects > Digestive... | reverse complement strand
AATATCCGAACGATTGCCGGGAAAAACGGCAGGAAGCCAAAGCATGTATAGTTCCTATGGCGTCAATTATGGTAACCCTCCTTTTTACATGTTCCGTTACCATGCTGACTATTCACCGCTTTGGCGGAAGTCTGGATGTGCTTAAAGGAAGCGCCGTAATATTTTTATTGATTCCGCTGATTATTTTCTTTTTCAGTGTTTTAGCTTTGGCTCTTACCTTAAAGAAAAACACGGGAGCAACCTACACTTCGGTAATCGCTCAGCTTGAAAATCTTTCTTCCGAGCAGAAAGACCTTACAAGGCGGATTTCGATTTGTTCTGTAGATGAACTTGGAACAATCGCCGGCATGGTAAATGATTTTTGCGATCATCTGAGCGGCGGGATTGGGACAATTAAATACAAAATTAACGGTCTTAATCATACCAGTTTTGAACTTTCCATAAACATGGGTAAAACTTCCAGCGCCGTAGAGCAGATTACATTGAACCTTGACAATATGAAGAATCTCATGGTTAAACAGGAAAGCGGCGCGGAAGAAGCAGGCAAAGCGGTAGGGGTAATTAAAGAAAACATTGACAGCCTTAAAAAAATAATACAAGAGCAAACTGAAAGCGTAAATATGTCGTCCTCCGCAATTGAGGAAATGACAGCTAACATTCATTCGGTAACGCAGACGCTGATAGAAAACAGCAAAAACGTCGCTGTTTTAACTGAAGCCTCCGAGAACGGGAAGACAGGTCTTCAGACAGTAGCGCAGGAAATATTGGAAATAGCCAATGATTCCGAAGGGTTGTTGGAAATAAACGCATTGATGAACAGTATAGCGAGCCAGACCAACCTGCTTTCGATGAATGCGGCGATTGAAGCGGCGCACGCCGGAGAAGCGGGCAAAGGTTTTGCCGTAGTAGCCGATGAAATCCGCAAACTTGCCGAGACATCGGGTAATCAATCTAAAACCACAGCGGCAATGCTGAAGAAAATAAAAGCGTCCATAGATAACATTACCAAATCTTCCGCCGATGTACAGGCGCGTTTTGGAGCGATAGACTCAAGCGTTAAAACAGTTTCCGAGCACGAGCAGAATATCCGCAACGCTATGGAAGAGCAGGAAATCGGCGGAAGGCAAATATTGGAGTCCATAGGCAAGTTACGGGACATAACTCATTCGGTTAAAAAAGGCTCCGACGACATGGAACAATCCGGCGAGACTTTGGTAAAAGAAACGGATGAATTTATAAAAATAAGCAAAGAAACGGTAGACGGCATGAACGAAATATTATCGGGTATTAACCAGATAAATGTTTCGATAAACCATGTCAACGAAATGAGTATTGAGAACAATAATAATTTTGAATCGGTAAAACAGGAAACGCAAAAATTTAATGTTACGTCCGGAGATGAAAAGAAAAAAATCCTCATGGTGGACGATGATGAAATCCATCTTGAAATGGTGGAATCGGTATTACAGAACGATTATGATATAAAGAGCGCAAAATCAGGCAAAGAAGCGATGGGATTATTCTATCAGGGTCTTGTTCCGCAATTAATTTTATTGGATTTAATAATGCCGGACATGGACGGGTGGAATACATACACCAGAATAAAAGCGATAAGCAACTTGCACGACATCCCAATAGCGTTTTTCACGGTTTCCGACGACCCGAAAGATATACAACACGCGCGCGAAATAGGAGCCGTTGATTACATCAAAAAGCCGTACGATAAAGACGACCTGATAAACAGGATAGGGAAGATACTCAACAAATAGCGGTAGAATATTCTTCTTAGTATATAGAAAAAAATCTCCCAATATGGCAAAATATACCCATGTATAAACAAGTCGACGCAAAAGTAAATTTCCCCAAATTGGAAGAAGAAATCCTTAAATTTTGGGAACAAAACCATATTTTTGAAAAATCCGTATCCAACAGGGAAGGGAAGAGCGAATTCGTCTTTTACGACGGACCCCCCTTTGCCACAGGACTCCCGCACTTCGGGCACTTTGTCCCAAGCACAATCAAGGATATTATTCCGCGCTATCAGACCATGAAAGGCAAAAAAATCGAACGCCGTTTCGGCTGGGACTGCCACGGACTGCCAATTGAAAACCTGATCGAAAAAGAACTCAACCTTAACTCAAAAACTGCAATCGAAAACTACGGCATAGCGAAATTCAACGAAGCCTGCCGAGCCGCCGTCCTGCGTTATGTGAAAGAATGGCGCGCCACAATCACACGACTAGGACGCTGGGTCGACTTCGATCACGACTACAAAACCATGGAAGCCGACTACATGGAAACAATCTGGTGGGTAATGAAAACCCTCTGGGACAAAGGCTACCTCTACGAAGGACACTACATACTCCCATACTGCCCACGATGCTCCACAGTCCTCTCCAACCACGAACTCAACCTAGGCGGTTACAAAGACGTACACGATCCCGCGATTACAGTGCGCTTCAAAGTTACAGACGGCAAAAAATTTGGGGTAGATAGCAATAATGCTTATCTCCTCGCATGGACAACCACCCCATGGACGCTTCCGTCAAACCTCGCCCTCACACTAGGCGCGGACATTGACTATGTTTTAATCGAAGACAAAAACGAACACTACATATTAGCGGAAGCAAGATTATCAGCTTATTACAAAGAAGCGTCGGAATATAAAATCGTCTGGCGCAAAAAAGGAAGCGAACTTGCCGGACTTCAATACGAACCGCTTTTCCCTTACTTCAAAGATGCGCCTAACGCCTTCCGCACCTTCCTAGGCGATTTTGTTACAACCGAGGACGGAACCGGCATAGTGCATACCGCCCCCGGCTTCGGCGAGGACGACGCACGAGTGCTAAAAGGAACAGGCATACCCGTTATCTGCCCTGTAGACGCCGAATGCCGCTTTACTCAGGAAGTCCCCGATTTTGCAGGCGTATTTGTAAAAGACGCCGACAAAGCAATCATCGAAAAATTAAAAAGCGAAGGCAAACTTGTAAAGAGAGATCAGATACTTCACTCTTATCCGCATTGCTGGCGTTGTTCCAGCCCCCTCATTTACCGAGCCGTAGGCTCATGGTTTGTCAGCGTGGAAAAAATAAAAAAAGATATGTTAGACGCAAACAGCCAAATATACTGGATACCCGAACACATAAAAGAAGGCAGGTTCGGCAAATGGCTGGAAGGCGCAAGAGATTGGGCAATCAGCCGAAGCCGCTATTGGGGAAACCCCCTGCCGATTTGGCGATGCCCCGATTGCGGAAAAACAATCTGCGTCGGCAGCCGTGCCGAATTAAAAGAGTTATCGGGCGTATACCCCGATGACCTTCACAAGCACTTTGTAGACGAAATAAAAATCCCCTGCTCTTGCGGAAAAGAAATGACACGTATTCCCGAAGTATTGGACTGTTGGTTCGAATCGGGAGCGATGCCGTACGCTCAAAATCATTATCCCTTTGAAAACAAAGAATTTTTTGACAGCCATTTCCCCTCTGATTTTATCAGCGAAGGATTGGATCAAACACGAGGCTGGTTTTACACCCTCACCGTCCTTGCGGCGGCGTTGCTTAAAAAACCCGCTTTCAAAAACTGCATAGTAAGCGGACTGGTTCTGGCAAGCGACGGCAAAAAAATGAGCAAGAGCCTTCGCAACTACACAGACCCAAACGAAGTAATAAATTCCTTCGGCGCGGACGCATTACGCCTTTTCCTTGTACACTCGGCAGTAGTAAAAGCCGACGACCTTCGCTACAGCGACGACGGCGTGCGTGAAATAATGAAAAGCATCATCATTCCGTTATGGAACGCCTACAGTTTTTTTGTAACTTACGCCAACATCGACAAAATCACCGCTACAGGCGCGCCGGAAAAACCTTCCAATCCTCTGGATCAATGGATAATTTCAGAGACGCAAACCCTCGTAGAAAAAATAAGCGGCGCGCTTGACGCCTACGACCTAAGCCGAGCCGTCGATCCAATTCTGCGTTTCATAGACCTTTTGAACAACTGGTATATCCGCCGCTCACGCCGCCGTTTTTGGCGCAGCGAGAACGACGCCGACAAAATCGAAGCCTACGGAGCGCTTTATTACGCTCTTAAAAATCTTATAACAGCCGCCTCGCCTTTCATGCCCTTTACCACAGACGCTATCTGGCAAAATCTGCGCCTTAAAGACGATCCCGAATCGGTGCATTTAACCGACTATCCTTCACCTAACGCAAAACGCCGTGACAGCGATCTTGAATTCCGCATGGCGGCGGTAATGTCAGCCGTTTCAATCGGTCGCTCGCTTCGTTCACAATACAATATCAAAATGCGTCAGCCGCTTCGCAAGGCGGAACTTGTTACACGCAATGAGGACGAGAAAAAAGCCCTGCTCGGCATGGCGGACATAATCCGTGAAGAATTAAACGTAAAAGAAGTAGTATTTTCAGATAACGAAGAAGATTTGGTAGAGTACGAAGTAAAAGCCAACTTCCGTGTATTGGGAAAAGAACTTGGAAAAGACATGAAATCCGCCGCCGCCAAAATAGAAGCGTTAAGCCACACGGAAATTCAAAAAATCGTGCAAGGAGCGTCGCTTTCCATAAACGTTCCCTGCGAAGGCGGTGACAGAGCGCTTGTAATAACAGCCGACAAACTCGACATTCGCCGAATAGAAAAAGCGAACCTTCGTGTCCTTAACGAGGGCACTCTGACAGTCGGTCTTGACACGGAAATAACCCGAGAACTTTCAATGGAAGGCGACATCCGAGACCTAATCCGAGGCATACAAAACGCCCGCAAAGAAATGGGCTTGTCCGTAACCGACCGCATAGAGTTATGCGTCCACGGCGCAGACACCTTAAAAGAAGCATGGGACAATTTCAGCAAATCCGCCGCCGACGAAACCCTAGCCGTAAAAACCCAATGGTCAAAAGCAGACGGACAAATCCCCATAGAAGCCGGAGAAGAAACATGGCAAGTAAAGATAACAAAAGTTTAAATTTTAAAACCACGAACCTCACGAACAATAGCGAACCAAAGCGAACTAAGATAGGTTTGCGGACAGTGAGTTCATGCCGTTCGTGGTTAATATTTCTTGTTTTCATTCTTTTAATTTCCTGTAACACCATGCCGAAAGCCCTCAACATCAACCTAGAGACAACAGACTCCCTTCCCTTTGAAAGCGGCGCTTTTGCGTACGTTTTTGCGGACGCGAAAAAGGCGCGCCCTATTATCGATCTTTTGCCTGTTGAAGAATTGAAAGACAAACAAATAAAACAAATGCTGGATAAAACCCGTTATTTCGCCGCGGCGTTATATTCTCCGACAGACAGACGGCGCTATCAAATCGCCGCTCAAGGCGTTTATCCCCGTTCCAACGCAGAGCTTGCCATGTCGCTTAACAAAGGCTGGGAAAAGCGCCGTTCCGCAGGCGGCGGCGATTACTGGTTTTCTAACGGAACATCGGTATTGCTGACTTCTTCCCATGCCTACGCCGCCCTGTCGCAAAACGGCGACGCCATAGATCCATTCACCCCAAAACCCGGCGTACAAATACCCGAACAATTCAACGAATTCCGGCACGGTTCGCCTCTCTCATGCTGGATAGTAAATCCTCTGGCGTTGTTAAATAGAATGTTGGCGGGATTACCGGTTCAATCAGTTAAGGGCTTCTATTTTAAACTTCTACCCTCGCAGAACAAACAACACGAAGTAATAATCAGACTGCAATTTGAAAACCCGTCCCATGCCCGCGGATTAGCCACATTACTTTCATTCGCTTCAAGTTACTCAGCCGATACGCCGCTTTCGATATTTCTTTCCAATCCGCCCGTAGTAAACGGTAACAACGTAGACATTAAATCCGTCCCCCTCAGCGAAAAAGAAATAAAATCCCTGCTGGAACTTTTGTTGTGACCGTGCGCATAAGTTGGATACTGTCAAGCTGATAGATGTTTTAATCACGGTAAAACTTTTGTTTCCGGCGTGCTTGCGGATATTTGCGCCTTTGATGTGAACCACCGCTGTTATGTATCTTGCTTCTTTAGTATTCGCTCAATATCCCTGCGTGAATAGATGATTCGGTGAATTTCAATTTTTTTATTATCTACTGCGTAAAAAAGAGAATAATTGTTAATATGTAAAATCCTGTAATCGTATTTCAGTATTTCAGAAGATATATATAAACGGCAACGGAACGGATTATCCGCTATTTTTAAAACTTCTTTGTCAAGTTTTAAAAGAAAATTTTCCGCAGCCCTCGGCGATTCCAGCGTATGAGCAATGTAGCGTACAATATCCTTTAAATCATCCAGCGCCAAAGGAAGATAATGAATTTTATACATTTGGGGGACTTTTCCTGCGGGTTTTTTTTCCTGATATTGTATTTCGCAGTTCGGTCATTACTTCATCATGGGTATACCGTTTTTTTACCGATGCAGCCTGATATTCCGCTTCTTTTAGTTTAAGATAAATTTCAGACTCAAAAAGATTCTGCTCGTATGCCGCCAAACTCATCACAACCATATCACCTCGACCATTTTTAGTTAAAAAAACCGGCGTATTCGTTTCATGCACCGACCGGGAAATATCGCTGAATTTGTTTCTAAGATCAGAAACAGGACGAATTTTAGGTATTACCGACATAGACTCCCCCTAAGGAATATTTATCATAATTATAGCCGTTATTGTGCTAATGTCAAGACTATTTTTTTGAGGTGTAGGCAAGCTGTATGCCTAAAGATTTTGTTCCGTACTGTGTTACTTTTATTGGGCATACATCTTTAATGCTCTTTAAATTATTAATCTCCTGTTAATTAGTTGTTAGTGATTAGTGGGTAGCAAATAGAAACTCTATCCGCTACCTACTATTTTTTTACGCATTAATTCCAAAAGTAGTCCGCGTCTTTTCTCGGCTCTTGCTTAACTCCGTTTAAAAAGAGACCACCTGTGGATGAAACATAAATCTGGTTAGCTGGATCACCTAAAAGTGGATTACTAGCCCTAGTAGCGGTGTTTCCTGTCACCAAATCAAGATTCAGCAGGTCAATGATAGCTTTACCAACAGCATTACCAGACATCCCACAAATCCCACCGCCGTTTCCGGCTGTATTACCTGTGATGCTTCCGCCTGTTATGTTGATGTAAACAGTTCCGTCTTGAGAAGTAGGATTTCTACTTATACCCACACCGCCGCCGTTTCCTGTCGCTATGTTGCCTGAGATAGTCCCGCCTGTCATGTTGAAGTATGTATCGGCATATAAGAACATATGTACTCCTGCACCAATACCGTTTGTTTTATTATCTCTGATCACCGCTGTACCTGACATGTTGAAGGTTCCTCCATTACAATACACACCGCCACCGCCGGCGTTGTTTCCAGTAGCTGTGGATGTGTTGTCTGAGATAGTTCCGCCTGTCATGTTGAAGGTTGAATTATTATACAAATACACACCGCCGCCGTTATAGCTGGTGTTGCCTGAGATAGTACCGCCTGACATGTTGAATGTGTTACTGCCAGTATAATTCGTAAACACTCCTCCGCCTTCGCCGGTGGTAGTGTTGCCTGAGATGGTTCCGCCTGTCATGTTGAAGGTTGAATTATTATACAAATACACAAGCGAAGTATTATTAGTGGCATGTCCTACGAGGTGTGTTTCTCTCAAGCTGACTGTTTGGTTTTCGCCAATATAGAGCAAACTTCCTGTAGAACCTGAGTCTAAAGTTATTGTGCCTGCTCCTCGTATGTTCACAGTAATGCCTGTAACAGTTCCAAAGGTATAATCATATTTGTCTCCATCGTCATAGTAAAGACCTTTACCGGCAATAGTGAAATTGCCTGTTACAACAATGTCATAAGTTTTGTTGTTGCCTCCGCCTGAGATTGCGGCGGTGGCGGTGTCCCATTCGGTTTTGTTGGTAACATTAAATGTCTGATTTGTTACGGTAAATGAAACTTCGGCTTCCGCTTTCTTTCCTGCGTCATAAGTTACGGTAATAGCGCCTTCATAAGTCCCGACGGCAAGTCCGATTTTTGGCTGTACCGTAAATGTCGCTGTCCCTCCGATAGCCACAGTCGTAATTGACGTACCGCCAAGAGTAAACGCCGTATTTCCGGCGCTGTCCAGCGCAATGCTCGTTATATTCGCTACACCTGTTCCTTTATTGGTAATCGTAACATTCTTCGCCGATTGCGCCGCATAGCCGATTTCAACATCGTCGAATGTCGGCAGAGTAAGGCTAAGGGCAGGCGTGTTAGGCGGTATTTCCGCAAAAGTCGCCTTGATTGTTACCGCATTGCCCGGCATGGTGAACTTTGCCGGATTTGCTTTGTTATGTAAAAGCGTTACGCCGCCTGAAATAACCTGCCAACTATCAAAAATATATCCTGGATTGTCCGTAGCGGTAATTGTTACCTCCGCTCCCTGTGCGGCTGGGTTCGGGCTTGCCGCTGCCGTGCCGTGACCGTCATTCTGCATAGTTATAGCAAAAGTTCCAGACGGTGTTCCGCCTTCACCGGTGTTTACGCCGCTTCCATCCGGTACGATTGCTATTCCGCTGCCGCTGTCGTCAGATTCTGCCGGACACCCTGTAACAGACAGAGTTATAAATCCAACCGCAGTGATAATTGCGGCAATTCCTAAAAGTTTTCTTACCAGTTTCATAGAAACTCCTTTTGCGGACGATTCCCAAATCATTACCGCACGCGGTCTTTTCCCGCCGTCAGTTTTTGCGTTTACCCGCATAAGAGAAAACCCTTAGTAGAAATCCATTAGTAATATGTATATAAAAAACGAACGTTTAACCCATCAGCCGTATATTTGCTTATGACAAATATTGGTTAGTTGTCAAATAAGAATTTATGGGGATTATTAAAAAATATTGCATATAACATGATTTTTACTTGACTAAAATTAACATTTTTTGTACTATTTCAAAATAAAAATATATAAAGAGTAAACTAAGGTTGTATATATTAAACGTTCATATAATACAGCCGAAAAATAGGTAAAATCCCCTATAAACCCTGAAAAATCTCTTTAATTCCGCTTTCTTTTACTAATTTATCAGTGGTAGGCTCAAATATTTCTAGGTTCGTGAGTGTTCGTGAGGTTCGTGGTTAAATTTCTTTAAAAAAAAGACTTGTTGACAAAAGAAAACTTTTGCCAACAAGTCCCAATCTATGACAAACGCAGGTAGGTTCCCCTAAACCTTAAACTTTGAAACCTCGCGCACCAGCGTATCAATCCCTTCGCGGTTTTTGGAGCTTATCTCATTAACATGATGTACAGCCGTATTTATCTGATCCGCTCCGGAAGCCATTTCGTTCATGCCTCCGGTTATCTCCTGCGTCGTTTTCTCCAGATTGTTACTTTCCTGTATTACCTCATTTGCGCCTTCAAGCATTTCATTAGAGCCGCTTTTTACCTGCCTTGTGATTTCATTTACATTACTTACAACATCGAGTATCTGCTTGCTGCCCTTGCCCTGTTCTTCCATCGCGCTTAAAATGTTTTCTTCCTGCTCGGACACTATTCTTATGTTGGAATCAATCGCTTCAAACTTTCTGTTCACATTAGCGGTGGAAAGAATTACTTTGTCTATCGAATTTTTTATCTTCTTTAGGATACTGCCGATGATTTTGGACTGTTCGCTTGAATTTTCAGCTAACTTGCGTATTTCATCCGCTACAACCGCAAAGCCCCTGCCTGCGTCTCCGGCGTGAGCCGCTTCGATAGCCGCGTTCATCGAAAGCAGATTAGTCTGGCTCGCTATGTTTTCCATAACGGAATTAATTTCCATAAGCCCTTCCGATTCAACGGCTATTTCCTGAATATCGCTTGCCATTTCTTCCAATCCGCCTCTGCCGGCTTCGGAAGCTTCTTTTAAGGTTTTTACATTGTCGGTATTTTTTTCAAGAGTCTCGGTAACCGAATGAATATTGGCTACCATTTCCTCTATGGCGGACGACGCCTGCGATACGTTGTTGCTCTGATTCTCAACATGATTGTTAAGCTTGTTGATATTCGAGACAACCTGTTCCATAGTCGCGTGCGTTTCGCTCACGCTCGCGCTCTGGTTCATAACGCGTCCTTTCATACTTTGAATGTTCGCGTTAATCTCATTAATCGCCGCGGCTGTTTGCGTCATATTGCTTGCAAGTTCAGTGCCGGTGTTGTTAAGATTTCCAGCCTCTTTTTTTATGGCTATGACAAGATTTCTGATTTTTTCCAGCGTTTTGTTAAAGTACAGAGCAAGATTACCAATCTCGTCTTTTGAATGAACGGCAATAGTTCGTGTAAGATCGCCCTCGCCTTCGGAAATATCTTTTAGAGTGTCAGCCGCTTTTACAATGGGTTTACTTATGGATCGGGACAGGAATACCGCGGCGGTAATAACAATACCCAAAACAAGTACGCTTATCAGTATGGTCATGAAAATCATTTCATAGACAGGAGCCATTACCACATCTTTCATAACGGCTATAGCGTAACTCCATGTGGTTTTTGTTTCTCCGAAAGGAATAGGAACAATAAATATTCTCATTTCCTTTCCTATTGCTTCTATGTAATTGGAAAAAGAAAAATTTCTTCCCGTTTTTACCGAGTTCAAAAGACCGTCAAGATGTTTACCCGCCATGTCGCCTTCGGTATCTTTCATGTTTTGTCCGATACGGTTTTCATCAAAGTGCGCTATTACAGTCCCTACGTTGCTGAATACGGCGGTTATGGAATCTTCAAAAGGTTTTTGGGTCTGGGAAATTTTTTGAATGTCCGTTAAGGGAAGATCAAAACCTACAACGCCCACAACATTGCCGCCGTTGTGTATAGGGTAGGCGACTGTTGTTATCAATAAAGTATTCCCGCCCACGTCGTATTCGTATGGATCCATAATTGCAGGAAGCCCCGTTTTTAACGGTATAAGATATGCGGGGTCTTCAAAATCTTCCAGAACGCTCAATTTGACCGTTCCGTTATCCCAATAATAGTAGGGAGCGAAACGTCCGGTTACGCTTGTTCCTTTTGATCCTAAGAATTGTCTGTCGTCGCCTTCCAGAGCGTCCGGCTCCCATACGCACCATGACGCGATAATTCCCGGGTTTTCTCTCGTCATACCGTCGAGGATAAAATTAAAAAAAGTGCGGCGATTAGCAATTATCATGTAACGGTACTGTTCCATAACAGTAGCGATAGTTTCCACCCTGTGCATATGAGTGTCGATAAAATTTGTAACGTCGGCGGCGGAATCATTTGCCATGGAAACGGAGTATTGTTCCGAAAGTTTTAGAATACTGCTTCGGGAACGGACAAGCAAAGTAACGGAGACGGCGGCGATGGCGAATAAGCCAAGCGCGGTCATAATCGACATAAGTTTAAAACTGATTTTCATATTTATCCCCTTATGTAAAATGTATAGTTCTGTTCATTGGAGCTTCTATGATAATTGTTATAATTCTTTGTTTTTAAATATAATTATTTGCGTGTTTGCGTTTTTTTCTCCATTGCTATTGAAGTAAATTAATATTTTCGTTATATTTAAAATAACCATGCCGACTTATGAATATGAATGTAAAAGTTGTTCTCACACTTTTGAAGTTTTTCAGTCTATGACTGATCAGCCTCTGAAAGAATGTCCAAAGTGCGGCAGTGAAGTCCGCCGGTTAATTTACGGCGGAGCGGGCGTAATTTTCAAAGGCTCCGGTTTCTATGTCACCGACAAAGGTAAAAGCACAACCGCAGCCGCCTCAAAACCTTCTCCCGATAAAAAAAACCAAAAAAGCGAAACTTCCCAATCAACGCCTGCGTCGTCTTCCCCATGCAGTGAGTGTCCCAAAAAAGGCGCTTCAACTTCATGTCAGGCGTAAAAAAATACCGATAATTACATTAAGGAAACCTCTGAAAAACCATCGGCTTTTAAGGTTTCCTATTACTCAAAAATTATTTGTATGTTAGGGGTTTATTTTGAAAAAGAAACCGCGTTTTTTTTGCGATAATTGCGGATACGAAGTAGGGGACGAAGTTAAAAAGTGCCCCTATTGCGGGCGAATTTTCGCTTCCATAAGATGTCCGGCTTGCGGTTATTCCGGCAATGACAGAATGTTCAAAAACGGCTGCCCGATGTGCGGCTATTCAGCCGCCCCGTCCCCAAAACAGCCGAAAATCCGCCCAAAAAAGCCAAAATCGCCGAAAAGGGTAAAAGAACACCATGTAGCCGAGCCCTTGCCTTTCTGGACTTATGCTGTTGCTTTTATTGCGCTTTTTGCCGCGATTTTGCTCCTTTCCCACCTTATCACGAAGTAAAAAATATTTGAAAATTTTCTCAAAAACGCTTGACATTTTTTTGCGTTTTCAATAAATTTTGATTCCTACCCCTTATTTTTCTTGAGGGGACAAGGAGACAGTCTATTTCTGTCTCTTGCATATTAAGGAGTTTTTGAGGAATGCCTACTATTAACCAACTGGTTCGTTTTGGACGCCAAAAAGTTACTTCCAAAACGAAATCCCCGGCGCTTAAATCCTGC
>Ga0268262_10005533_pt1 | contig 12498 bp, 13 predicted proteins | sample TergutNc150P3_FD_190354 | JGI IMG/M metagenome (GOLD analysis project Ga0268262, IMG submission 190354) | Nasutitermes corniger P3 segment gut microbial community from laboratory colony in Florida, USA - Nc150 P3 (SPAdes) (version 2) | ecosystem: Host-associated > Arthropoda: Insects >... | reverse complement strand
AAAACAAGAGGCGCAGAGCCAAACAATGCTCCCGCCCTGCGAAATTCCTTTCCGTTTAATTTTCCCTTTGTACCGGAATTTTCCACTTGAATTGCAGCCTCACAATCGGTGGTTTTTGCCCTTAAAACAAAATCGCTTCCGTTCCAGTTTATAGCCTCTTGCAAGGTTTTTGTTCTAAAAGAAAATCCTTGGCAAATAATGTGAATAGCTTCTAGCAAATTGGTTTTTCCGCAACCGTTTTTTCCGCTAATCACGGTTATTCCGCCATTAAATTCCAAAGAGAATTCTTTTAAATTTCTAAAACCCGATTGTGAAAGTGAGAGAAGCATTAATCGCTCTCTTTACTTGCCGCTATGGATACTTTTTTTACCCTTGCCAAATTGCACTGGTCTAAAATATCAACAATTTTCCCGCCTGGTGCTTCTCTGTCTGCAACAATAATGGCTGCACGGTCGGGTTTTTCGGCTACCATCTGTTGCAAAATGGTTTTTAATGTTCTTAAGTCAACCTGGCTTTCGTTTATGTGAATTGTCCCTTCGCGGCTAAGCCCTATCAAAATGCTTTCCCTTGCAAGCTCTTCGGCAGAACTCGCTTTGGGTTTATTAACATCTACTCCGGTTTCTCTAACAAAAGAGCTTGTAACAACAAAAAATATCAGCAAAATAAAAACCATATCCAGCATAGGAGCAATGTCTATACCGCCAGAGTTATCTTTATTTTTATATTTCTTTGCAAAACTCATTTTTTATCCTAAGAATTAAAGAGGAACAACATAATATCACCGTCTTGAACTTCGTAATCTTTGCCTTCTGTGCGCAAATGTCCGGCATCTTTGGCGGCATTCAACGAACCGTATTTTTCAAAATCTGAGTACGAGAGAGTTTCTGCTCTTATAAACCCTTTTTCAAAATCTGTGTGTATAACTCCGGCGCAGGCAGGTGCCTTCCAACCTTTGTGAAATGTCCAAGCACGAACTTCCTTTTCTCCCGCTGTGAAAAAGGTGCGCAGTCCAAGTATTCCATAACCTTTTTTAATAACTTGGTCTAATCCGCTCTCTGCCATTCCTAGCTCTTTCAAAAATTCCGCCTTTTCCCCTTGTTCCATTTCTGCAAGCTCTTCTTCAACTTTTCCGCAGATAATAACCATGTCTTGTTTGCGCTCGTCTGCATATTTTTTTAGCTGCTCGGTGTAGGCATTGCCTTTTATAACATCGCTTTCGCTAACATTTGCGCAATAGAAAATTGGTTTTGCGGTTAAGAGGGCAAGTTCAAAAATGAGCTCTTCGGTCGCTTCGTTTTTCTCAATTTCCCTTGCCGGTTTTCCTGTGCCCAAATGCTTTGCAAGAGATTCGCAGGCGGTTAGCTTTTCTTTTGCCTTTGCCGTTCCAATTCTTGCGTTCTTGGTTTCTTGAGCGAGGCGTTTTTCCACGCTTTCCAAATCTTTCAATATGAGTTCTGTTTCTATAATCTCAACATCTCTCAGCGGGTTCACCACTTCGTGCACGTGTATAATGTTCTCGTCATCAAAGCAGCGAACCACTTCCATAATTGCTTCGCATTCCCTTATGTGCGTTAAAAACTGGTTGCCTAGCCCCTCGCCCTGCGAAGCCCCCTTAACAAGCCCTGCAATATCCACAAACTGGGTGACCGCCGGAACAATGCTACGCGGGTTGTATGCCTTAACAAGGGTATCTAAGCGTTTATCTGGCACGCTCACCATTCCCACATTGGGGTTTATGGTGCAAAAAGGGTAATTCGCGCTCTCTGCGCCCGCATTTGTTATCGCATTAAATATAGTGCTTTTGCCCACATTTGGCAGCCCAACTATTCCACATTTAAATCCCATAAGAAAGTAAATGTAGAAAATATGGAAATTTAAGCGATTTTTCAAATAAAAAAGATTTTTTTTCGCCGGATTACAATAAATTTATTATATTTATACAAAATGTATAGGTTATATTCTACAAACTATGTTCATTTGCGCAATTCCCAAGACCCTGCGCCACAAGGTCTACTAGGAAATGCCTTCCGAATTTTGGAACTAAGTTCCACAAAAGCTTTGTGTTGCAATACCGCAATGCAAATTCCCTATGAGGTAAATATATGAAAAAATCTAAAAACTCTATACTAGCATTGCTTATTGCAAGCGTGTTTTTTATGGGGTGCGCAAGTGGCCACAATGTAGGAGTTTATGGCTCTGGAAAATTGCCAAATCCGTCTTATAGAACTAACAAAGTGGATTTAATGATGTCAGTTGATAAGACAAAATTAAAAGGCAGAGCAACTTGCACAAAATTTTTGATTTTTACACTGGATGCGCCAAGTGATATGGCTTATGGCTATACTTTGCAAACAACAGAAGGCATAAAAGGCGGTGATTGTGTTGGGGGCGCAATTTACGATGCAATTGGCAACGGACAGGCAGATTATTTAATTGGCGCAAAATATGATGTTAAATCTAAAGAAGTGCTATGTATTATAGGTTCTTGCTTTTATAGCAACTACCAAGTTGAAGTATCTGGCTATCCTGGAAGAATAGAGAGCATAAAAGGCACTGCCGAGATAGACACTTCCTCTGTAGCTTCCACAAGTTCAGAAAAATCAGAAAAAACCAGCATACTTGACTTTTTACCATTCTAAAAAAGGAGAAGAATATGAAAACCATCGTAAAATTTATGCCTCTGGCAATAGCTAGTTCCCTATTGCTATCTTGTAGCCTGCCGGGTTGGGTTCCCTTCTTTGGTGAAGAGGAAAAGGAAGAACAAAAAGCGCAGTACAATTATTGCGTTTATGTTTCTATGGAAAAATGCCTTTCGGGGCCTTTTAGCGAATGCGGTGGTGGCGGAACTCTAGCCAATGATTGCCCATTCAATACCAGCAATAATTATACGCCTCCAAGCAATAATGGGAATGATAAAACGCAATACAATTTTTGCGTTTATTTTTCCAATGAAATGTGCCTTCCAGGGCCTTTTAGCAAATGCGATGGTAGCGGTGTTTTAAGCAATGGGTGTCCATTCGGTTCCAGCAACGTAGAGCCATCTAGTCCTTCTCCTTATGTTCCGCCTACACAGCCCGTTTCTTCTGCTGCCAATAACCCACCGCCTGTACAGTATTCTTCTGCTGCGCAACCTCCGCCTAGTTCAAACAGCGTTGCCTACAGTTCTGCTTCGGTGAACACAACTAAGTATTATTGCGATTGCGGTCCTAAATGCTCAGTTAGCGCAGAGAGGAGATCAGAAACTGGTGGTGGTTGTTTTGAGATGGCAAGCCAATACGGTGATTGCGATTTGGAATGGTGCAAAGTAGCTACTAGCTGCGGCAGAACCGATTTAAAGTTTTGCGACTATGGTGAGTGGAACCAATATACAGATCAGAGTACTGGAACTTTGAAATGGGGTGGTGGTTGTTTTAGGATTACCGATGGAAATTGCGACACTCAATGGGGTACCGTTAGGTCAAATTGCCCGTGGTTGAATTGATAGGGAATATATGAAAGCATTCGCAAAATTTGTACTCTTGGCAATGGTTTTTTCTCTATTGCTATCTTGTAGCCTTCCTTTTTCTGACGAAAAAAAAGAAGAACAAAAAACACAGTACAATTATTGCGTTTTTGTTTCCGATGAAGTATGTCTTCCGGGTCCTTTTAGCGAATGCTTTAATGGTGGATTTCCTAGCAACGAATGCCCATTTGGTTCTACTCCTGGTGGCGGTGGCAGCACATTCACAGATGGTCGCGATGGTCAGGTTTACAGTTATGTGAAAATAGGCTCGCAAACTTGGATGGCGCAGAACTTGAATTACGAAACCGATGATAGCAGATGCTATGATGATGATGAAAGCTATTGCACAACTTATGGCAGTTTGTATTATTGGGAAGATGCTTTGACTGCATGCCCCGCTGGCTGGCGTTTGCCAAGCTACGAAGATTGGGATGAATTAATTAACACTGCTGGTGGCACAAACATAGCTGGCAAAAACCTTAGGAAAGATGCCTCAAATACTTATGGTTTTTCGGCTTTGCATAGCTACATTTGTTACATTAGCTCCAAAGATGAGTGTGTGGATTATAGTTATAGTTATTATAATAACTACGGCTATTGGTGGAGTACCGAAAAGAGTTATCCAATATATATAAATGGATACACAGCAGGGGGGACCGTGGGCTTGGTTTATGATTATTTGCTAAGTGTCCGTTGTATCAAAAAATAATTTATAAACTCTGCGAGCGCAGTCCATCTGTGCCGCTCTCTGTTGTTGCGAACCGCAGTTTCCAAAGAGCCTTGGCTCGCTAAAATCCAAATATTTTCCTTTGCTCTGGTCACAGCGGTGTACAGCAAATTTCTTTGTAGCATAATGGAGTGGGTGTAGTCCAGCACAACCGCTACGGATTTATATTCGCTGCCTTGGCTCTTATGCACTGTGCAGGCATAGGCAAGGGTTAAATGCTCAAATTCATCGCCTTCTATGGTTATGGTTTTGCCTTCAAAATCCGCTTCTATTTTTTTTGCAGTTGGCATAATACGGGTTATGCGCCCCAAATCGCCGTTGAAAATATCTTTTTCATAGTTGTTTTTAAGCTGCATAACGGGGTCGCCAATTTGCCAGTGTATATTTCTGTAATCAAAACCGTAAGCGTTAAAGTTGAGTATCTTTTGCATAAAAGCGTTTAGGCTTTGGGTTCCCAAAGTTCCCTTGTGCATAGGAGTTAAAACTTGCAGTTCGCCATTTTTTGAAAGCCTGTGCAAAATGGAAAGAGCTTCTTCTGAATTTTGGTAGAGCATATAATGAAAGTGCGAGCCGTTTTGCAAATTTGGCATTTTGCCCGCTAAAATTCGGTGCGCATTTTCCGCAATATCGCTGGATTCCCCCTGCCTGTAAATTTTGGAAAGCCTCGCCTGCGCAACTTCTTTGCAAGAGAGAATTTCCCTCAGCACATTGCCGGGGCCAACGCTTGGCAACTGGTCTGCATCGCCAATTAAAATCAACTGGGTGCCAGGTCTTAGTGCGCGCATTAAATCTGCGGCAAGCTCGTTGTCTAGCATTGAGCTTTCGTCTATAATCACAACGTTTGCATCCAGCGGGTTCATTTCATTTTTGTAAAAAAGCCCAGAGATTGGGTCTATTTCCAACAAGCGGTGAATGGTGCTCGCTTTAAAGCGGCAAACCTCTGCCATGCGGCGAGCCGCTCTCCCTGTGGGCGCTGCGAGCATCACTTTCTTTTTTTGCAAATTCAAAATGTGCAATATGCCTTTCAGTATTGTGGTTTTGCCTGTCCCTGGCCCCCCCGTTATAACAAAGAACATATTTGAAACGGCATCTTTAATGGCTTTTAATTGCTCGTTGCTATAAGAAATTTCAAGGCTGCTCGCAGCTGCGTTTATTTCTGCATCGCTGTGCAAAGCCTCTAACTCCCCAAAATTCAAAGCAGAACGAATGAATGTGCCTATATATTTTTCCGCTTCGTAGAGTTCCGGTAGCCACACACGTTCTTGTTGAATAATGACTTTTTCCGCCTTTTTCAAATCGGAGAGTGCGGTGTATAAATAATCAAAAATATCATCGTCTGGAAAATTCGGAGTTATTCTCAAAAAATTAAGAGCGTTTTGCAACAAAATTTCAGGTGGCATAAATGAATGTCCGCCATCGTATTTGGCTTCTCTTAAAACGTGCAAAATTGCGGCGCGCAGTCTTAGCCCAGAACTCTCTTCAAAGCCTATTTTTTTTGCAGCATTGTCTGCTATTTCAAATGGATAGGCAAAAGGTTCTTCGCAAAGAGCATAAGGATTTTCGCTTACTATATCTTCTGTTTGCATTTTGTACAAGTTCCAAGTGAGCATCGCTTTTGCGCCGGTGAATCCTAATTTGTAGAGGAATAGCAGAGATTTTCGGCTCTCTTGCTGCATTCCCCAATCGTCTATAAATTTCTCAAGCCGCTTTCCGCTTAACCCTTTTACCGCACCTCGCAGTTGCATGGGGTTTGTATCTAAAATTTTTGGCAAATTTTCCCCAAAAACACCTACCAATTTTTCGGCCGTTTTTTCTCCTATACCTGTGAAAATTCCGCTTGCCAAATAATCTATCAAACCATTTTCTCCTTCTGGCTGCAAAACCTCGCAACTCGTCACGGCAAACTGTTTTCCAAACTTAGGGTGTTCGCTCCACTCTCCCATTAAACGAACTCTTTCCCCTGCATGAACTGGCAAAAAATTACCCGCCGCTGTTTCTGTTTGTTTGCCATTTTTTATGCGTACAACAGAAAACCCATTTCGCTCGTTTGAAAAAACTACGGAAGATATGGTACATTCTAAGGTTTCATTTGCCATTTAGTTAAATTTAAAAAAATATATTATTTGAACGTCAGAACCCCGATTGTTCAGGATTTTAGGATTTTCAGGACAAAGACAAGAAAATTTTTTATAGGTTACTGCCTCGTATGATTTTTATTTTCCCCCCTCTTCGTTTAAATGCGATAACAAAATCGCTTCTCATTTTGTTGCTTTTCGCTTTTGTTGCCGCCTATGGGCAGATGCAGGAGAGAGTTGCTATACTCAATACTCTCGATGATAGTGATTCTATTAGTATTTCTGAGTCGGCTTATCTCACAGATAGGCTGCGTGAGATAGCCACCGATGTTTTGCCAAAATCGCTCTACGGCATTATGACCACGGAGAGCATAGTTGCATTTCTTGGCTCATACGAGCGTATGGTGAAAGAGTGCAAGGAATCTAGTTGCCTCGCAGAGCTTGGCAGGAAGGTGAGTGCGGATTATGTCGCGCAGGGGCGAATAAGGAAGTTCGGGGAGTTGTTTTCAATAAACTTCGAGCTTTACAACACCAAGAGCGGCGTATTGGTAGGTTCTTTCAATGGCAATTCTAAAGACGTGTACGGTTTTGTAGCTATAATAGACGAGAAGGCACCAGCTCTGTTCAGGAAGTTAGAGAGCAAAGATACCACCACTGTTTCAGTAACTGCGGTCAGCCAAGCCCCCATAGTGACTAACATTGTTTATGATGAAGCGAAGCCAGCCAAGAGCAGCCATACGATGGTAGCCGTTGCGTTGGATATTGCAGGGGTTGTGCTTGTCTCTGCTGGGCTGCTGGCAAATGCGAATATGCAGAATGCACTTGATAGATATGGCAAGCGTGGGCAGCCTCAGTCGCATTACAACGATGCGTGGCAAGATGTGAAAAGCAGCCGTAGCGCGAGGAATATTCGTTATATCGCTGGCGGTGTGGCTTTGGTTTCAGGGATAGGGGTGCATATATGGTTTTGAGATTTTTTATTCTTGCAGCTTTTCTTTTTGTGACCTGCGCGGAAGGGCAGCGTGATAATCCTGATGATAGGGAGAGTAAGAATTACGTGCCGTGGGGTTCATCAAGCTCTAAGCAGAGCTTCGCCAAAGAAAGCAGTTCTTCTGTTTCCGTGAAGAACTACTGTGTTTACGCGGAACTTCAGCAATGCTACTTTGGTCTCTATTCTGCCTGTCCGGGTGTGGGTGGTGTGTTGGCGGATTACTGTCCTTATAGCAGTTCAAGCTCGGCTGTAGCTTCTAGTTCCAGCCAAAGCCAAAGTGGTCAGAGCAGTAGCGTGGCGAAAGAATACGACTATTGTGTTTTTATTTCGGATAGGATGTGTCTTACTGGTCCTTTAACTAGTTGCCCTCCGGGTGGGGCTTTGAGCAATTCGTGTCCTTATGGTAGTTCAAGCTCACAGCCAAGCAGTTCTAGTTCGTTGCGGAGTAGCTCAAGTTCGTTACCTAGTAGTTCTAGTTCATCGTCAAGTAGCTCAAGTTCACAGTCAAGCAGTTCTAGCATAACATACACGCTAGCTTGCGCTAGCGTACCTACCTCAGGCACGGCAGGTACGGCAATAACCGCACCGACAGTTACTTGCAATGGCACAGCGGTTAGCAGCGGTCTTACTTGGACTGATGCACCGAATTGGACTAATCCTGTGGCAGGTACGTATAGTGGCGTATCTGTATCAGCAAGCTCTGGAAACTGTAGCGGAAAAACTGCTACTTGCAGTGGCACATTAACAGTAGTCGCCCCAGTAACATACACGCTCACTTGCTCTAGTGTACCTACAATAGGTGTGGCAGGCACAGCAATAACCCCGCCTGTAGTGACTTGCATCGGCAGCAACAGCACATCAACATCAGTTACCAGCGGTCTTGCTTGGACCGATGCACCGAATTGGACTAATCCTGCGGAAGGTACATATAGTAATACATCTGTATCAGCAAGCTCTGGAAACTGCAACGGGAAATCTGTTACCTGTAGTGGAACATTAACTGTAAATACTCCACCAAACAAAGGCAACGACATAGCAAGTTATAGAACCGTTAAAATCGGTGAGCAAGTTTGGATGGCTGAGAATCTTGACTACTATGTAAGCGGCAGCAAATGCTATAACAATGACGAAGCTAACTGTGCGATTTATGGCAGGTTGTATAATTGGGCAGCGGCAATGGCTTTGCCACCTAACTGTAACTCCAGTTCTTGTGATTCACAAGTAAGTGCAAAGCATCAAGGTATATGCCCAAGTGGCTGGCATATCCCAAGCGATGCCGAGTGGACAACATTAATAGATTATGTTGGTGGAGCCTCAACCACTGGTACTAGAGCCTCAACCGCTGGTACTAAATTAAAGTCAAGAGAGGGTTGGAATTCGTATAGTGGCGTTCCTGCTGGTACGGACGATTACGGATTTTCGGCTCTGCCGGGCGGCTTTGGCTATCCTGGTGCCCTTGCTGGAATGTTTGGTGGTGTCGGCTACAACGGCGGCTGCTGGAGTGCCTCCGAGCGAACTGCCAACGATGCTTACGGTCGGGCTATGTCCTACGACGTCGAGTACACGTACTACAGCGGCGATGGTAAGAACCACTTGTACAGTATTCGTTGTGTCCAAGACTGAAGGCGTAGTGCACCGCTAGCCGAAAGGCAAGCAGTGTTGATGAGAAAAGAATTTGCACTATAGTGGTGCGGAACCAGTCAAGCCCAATGTTCCCGGGTTTGGGTGAGTAAACAAATGTGAGAACGGAGAATTGTTTATGGCAACGCCAGATGATCATTTAAAATTAGTAAAAAGACTTGCAAATAGTCTGATAGGGATTATTGTCTCATTAGCTGCTTTTGCTTGCGGTTTTGCTGCGATTGTACTATACTTTAGTGATGAAGGGCTTGAAACGGATTTGTTTATGTTGATTTGCTTTCTTGCGAGTTTACCATTAATAGGTTTACTATTAACATTAATAGGTTTTATTGTATTTCTTTTGGTGGTAAAAGCAAATACTATAGTTTCCAATTTAAAAAAAGCTGTGAAGGAAATTCAAAAGTTATCAGGAGCTACAGATCCCACCACAAAAGTGGCTGTGGAAGAAATTAAAAAATTATTAGAAGAAATAAATGAACAACTTTCAAAAACAAGTTCAAAATAGAAATAACCTTATGAAGATTTACTTATGGAAACCCCAGATATAGAGTAATAAAGTGGCGTGAAAAAAACTTGCACCATAGTGGTGCAGATACCTTGCTAAGTTTCATTCTCTACGGAGATTTGACAAGGGTAAAAAAACGAGTGGAGAAAACATAGGAATTCATTATGAACAGAATGGCCAAAATAGCAGCATTGCTTGTAGCTTTAACAGCGGCATTTTCTTATTCGCAGGATAGTCTTGCAACTCATAAACTTAATCCTGACAGTTTAACAGTCGCTTTGTTGAAAGAATCGCAAACATTTTACTCAACTTCATTTAATAATTTACTGATTTTAATCTCTTTAATTATTGCTTTAATTGCTATAGTAGTGACATTAATTGGTTATTTAGGTTTTAGTACAAAGAAAAATATTAATAAAATAAATAAAAAAATTAAAAAAGCCAAAAAAGATTTAGAGAATAATTGCACCAAACTTTATGGAGAAATTGAATATACTTATTTCTCTTTAGCAATATCCAGTTTTGATAATGATAAAGATAATGACAAGATAGAACACTTTAGAAGGTTAGCAGAGCATTTTTATATTCTTACAGCTTATAAATTAATACCTGAAAACATTGATTTAAAACGTTTAGAAAATTTCGATAACTGGATAGGAAATTATAATGGCGATGGTATTGAAGCGGCTAAAATTTTTCTTTATGAACTAGATAGATTCATAAAATATGGTGATGCGGAATATTCTAAAGATGCAACTAAAATAGAATCAGCATATCTTATAAAATCAAAAGAAATATGGGAAAAATTATGCACTAAATTCGGCGGTAAAAAGAAAGTTTTAGACACCATTGAAAATTTCAATTACAATACTTACAATTATTCCAATAGCAAACGCAAATAAAATATCCAGCAATCCTGAAAATCCTAAAAATCGGGGGTTTTAGACTTGAATGAATCGGATAGTTTCAGTTCCTTGTAATTGCGCTGTATAGCTCCAAAAGATTGCTTTTTTCGCTGAACAGCCTTGTGAAAACGCTATCCTTGTGATTGCGGTTAGTTTTGACTTCGGTCATAGAATCCTCCGTTTTTTCTTCGTTACCTATTAGACGTAAAAAACGGGAAAAAAGCCCAAAAAAGTGAAAAAAATCTAAAAAAAGTGAATTTTGTCAACAGGTGTTTGCAAATAAGTATGCCTGCCACTTGATAAAGCATTTACATATGGGCTTTTTTAAATAATTGCAGGCAAAAATGTGCAGGTTTTTCAAAATAAAACCAAAACCTTGACAAAACCGCCAAAAATTGCTATATTTACAGACCTAGCTTTGGAGAATTTTATGAGCCGCGTATGTGATGTTACAGGGAAAAAAGGTATGATGGGAAACCGCGTATCTCATTCAAATCGCAAAAAAAAGGTTAGGTTGCAGCCCAACCTGCACACAAAAAAATTCTTTATCCCAGAAGAAAACCGCTGGATTAGCCTTCGCGTTAGCAGCCAAGGGCTGAGAACCATAGATAAAAAAGGAATTCACGCTGTTGCGACAGAACTTGGAATTTAATTTTACAGATTTTTTTACTTATATAAAGGCTTCACTTGAAAAAGGAAGCCTTGGTTTTTCAGATTTTGAATATCCGCAAACGGTTCAGCACTTTGTTTTAACAGCCTTTCCCCATTCATTGAATAAATATTTGCTGATTTTAGCGGTTTGTTTTTGCACTTTTGGTGTTTTTTTGTTCTTTTTAACCGTGAAAAGAAAGTTAAACAGCGAATTTAGTGAATTTTCCATGTTTTTGCGCATGGATAAGGCAAAAATTTTAAAACAGGCACGTATTGCCGCATTGCCCATGCAGGCTTTTTTTTGGAGTTTTTTTGCGCCAGCTATTTTTGTTGTTATATTGCTTTTAGAAGCAAAATTTAATATTCCAGGCCTTGGTAGCACCATAAAAAACGCTTATAATTTAGGAGATTTTCCCCTGCTTTATGGCAGTTCTTTTTATGCGCTTGCATTTGCTTTATTTGCGAATATGTTTTTTTTAATGTTCAAAATAATATTGCCGCATAAGTGAGTGATATGTCTATTTCTTGGGTTGACTTTTCGCTTAATCGTATAATAAAACCATTTTCACTGAGTTTGAAAAAACACGATTTTTTATTTTTAGCAGGCGAAACATATCACAATAAACTTTTGCGCGCCTTGGCGGGTTTTTTGCCCGATGAATGCAATTGCCAGAGTGCCGTTAGATTAGATGGGCAAAGGCTAAAATCGGGCGACACTCTGAAATCTATTCTTTTGCCAAAAAATGCAGCTGAATCTTTTCCGCCGCATAGAGCAATAGGGGACTTTATCCTTGATTTGCATAAAAACATGACTAAGAAAAAATTAAAAGATTATGCGGCAAGGCATGGCATAGAAAATTCTGTTCTTTGGAGCAAACCATCTAAAATTTCCTTGAAGGTTTTGCAAAAAATTTCGCTTTGGCTCTGTTCTTTAAACACAAATACAGCAATTTTTATTGAAGAGCCAGATGGCGGATTTTTTGATGAGTGCAGGCCTTACGATTTTTTGCAAGATTTGCTGAGAAAGGGCACAATTGGTAGCGTAGTTTATTTAGCGAGCAAAAAAGAGACTATTTTGCAAAAAGCCAGCAAAATGCAGTTTTGCAGAACACGCCTTGCCGTTTTTTGCGCAGACAGACTTGTAGAAGAGGGAGAATTTGATAAAATACTCGCAAATCCCGTTCACGCATATACAAGGGAATGGTTAAAATTCGGTGTAATAGAGCCAAGAAAAAAAGGGGCTTTGTGGCAATATTGCTCACCTACTTGCACAGAACTGCACAACTGCCCCGCAAAGCAAAAAGAAAACAATTCTTTGATTGATTGCGAACCTGTTGGTTTGCACAAAGTTATATGCAAGGGATTTTTTTGAAGTGAAACACCTGAATTATTTAATTTCTTCTTTAATAATACTTGCTACTTTTTTAGCAAAATCTAGGTAGCATTGAGCATCTTCTTTTGTTGGCAAGAGTCCGTTTTCTAAAAAAGCAATATCTGTGGG
>Ga0268262_10005531_pt1 | contig 12499 bp, 11 predicted proteins | sample TergutNc150P3_FD_190354 | JGI IMG/M metagenome (GOLD analysis project Ga0268262, IMG submission 190354) | Nasutitermes corniger P3 segment gut microbial community from laboratory colony in Florida, USA - Nc150 P3 (SPAdes) (version 2) | ecosystem: Host-associated > Arthropoda: Insects >... | reverse complement strand
AAGGTACCGGAGGTTGTATCAAGGTTTGTGATAATTGCCTTCAGTTCCTGCCCTACCACGGCATCTCCGGTTATTGTTACCGTTCCAGTCAGGTATTCTGTATTTGTAGAGTACACAGTAACTGCGCAGGACGCGGTTTTGCTGCCGTCCTCGGTAGTAACGGTGATAGTGGTGTGGGCGCTTGAGGTGCTTGCGGTGCCTCCGGCGTCAACAGCTTTAATTACTTTTGCAAGAGTGCCATTAGTCCCAACAGTTGCTACGCCGGGATTACTGCTGGTCCATGTTACGTTTTTATTTGTGGGATTGCTTGGCGTTAACGTGGCGGTAAGGGTTGCCGTATTTCCGCCCTCTTTAAGCTTAAGTTCAGTCAAATCAAGGGTTACGCCGGTAACCGAACCAGTGGCGCTGTTACTGTTGTTGAGGGTGCCCGGCCCTTTTTTAGTTTGACCATTGTCAAAGGTGACGGTTCCTTCTACTTTGGTGATTTGCCTTTCGCTGGGCGAAACGGTAACGGTAAAGGTAGTCGTGGAACCTGCAGGCTTAAGCGTAAATTTCAAATTACTGCCTGTCGTTTCTGCAAGCGAAACCGTGCCGCTGCTCAGGATTCCGTCGATTCTCAGCGCATATGAATCGTCTGTCCTTGGAGTATAGGTCGCCTTGGTTGTTTTCTCTGTTATGGTAAGCGAATAATCATCCCCGTTATGCGTGCCTGTGTATGTTACCTTGTCGGCATCTGTAGTACCAGGCTTACCCGGATTCAAAAAATCACCCAAAAAATCACAGGCGGTCATGGAAAACGCCAATACGCCCAGTACCATGATACCTGCGCTCAAAAACAATGCCCTGAGCATGGGATTACCCTGTTTTGCAGCCTTTATATTCATAACTGTACTCCTTCATGAGAAAATAGCTTGTTAAAGCCAAAAACCGAAGCATCAAAATGCTAAACGAATTACCGTATTGCTATATATTATCGGAAGATGGATTATATTCCGACAAAATAAATTAAACCCCATTACTATATATATATTATAATACCAGCAGCGAAATTCAATCAAGGCAATGCAAGAAATGGCCCCCGTCCCGCCGCCCTTCCTTTGTGTTTCTCTGTGAGCTTTGTGCCTTCGTGAGAGTTCTTCTGAAATGATTTTTCCTTGTATTTGTTCAGGCTGTTTTTCTTTTAGGCTGTTTTATTGAAGTTTTCAGAAATTCACTTTATTATTATTAATAAGCCGGATTATGAAATATTTCGATTCAGTTTTTTATAATATTGGTTTTTTTACACGCCTCTTGAAAGGGATTAAGGGCTTTATCCAGGCTAAAGGTGCCAGGAAAACCCTGGTTATGCAGATATACTTCACTTTTTTGGAGGCTTTGCTCATTTCTTCGCTTCTTGCGTTAGGAATTGGGGCGGTGGTGAATATAGTTGGCATTCCTTTTCTGGCCTCGCTTTCCCAGGAACGCCTTATCTACAAACTGCTTATCGGGATTATTACGCGGGAATTGGGCCCTTTGCTGACGGCTTTTATCATCATCGCGAGGTCGGCTACAGCTATCGCGACGGAAATTGCCGGGATGGTGATTTCCCACGAAATTGAAGCATATATTTCCATTGGGGCTGACCCTATTGAGTACCTGGCGGTTCCCCGGTTTTTGGGGGTAACGATTTCACTTTTTATGCTTAATATCTTCTTCAATATATTTGGCCTGGCCGGTTCCTACGCTGTAGCGCAGTTTTTTACCCCACTGCCGGCTTCGGTTTATTTCGGTTACCTCCTTGAAAACTTAACCTTGCCGGATTTGCTCATTTCCATTATAAAAAGCATAGGGTTCGGGATTATAATATCCCTGATGGCCATAACCCGCGGCCTTGCGGTGGAACGTGCAAGTACGGAAATACCGGTTGCGGGGCTAAAAGCCGTCGGGGCGGCTTTCGGATGGTGCATAATTCTGGATGCGCTATTTTCCGGCCTTTATTACATGTTAGCCGGGTTTTAGTATGGCTGGGATTATCGAGCTTAAAAACGCGTCTTTTACAGCGCAGGACAGGCTTATTGTTAATAATTTTTCCCATGTGTTTGAAGAGGGAAAAACCACTGCCCTGATAGGGCCGTCCGGCAGCGGCAAGAGCACAGTCTTAAAACTTGCTGCGGGCCTTTTGGTTCCCACTGAAGGCGATGCAATTTTTAGGGGCAGGAGTATACACGATATGAACCGCCAGGAAAACCTTAATTTCCGCCAGGAGACAGCGGTGGTTTTTCAGGATTCAGCCCTTCTGGCAAACCAGAGCCTTCTGCAAATGCTGGAACTGCCCCTGTGGATTCATTTTCCCAGAATGACCGCCGCCGATCGGAGACGCCGTATTCAGGAAGTAATGCAGGAAGTAGGGTATAAAAGGAGCATTGCTATCAGGCCTTCGGAGCTTTCAATGGGCGAGCAAAAACTTATCGCCTTTGCCTGGGCATTAATGTGCAGGCCGAACCTGCTTTTTCTTGACGAATGGACAGAGTCGCTGGACGACGCGGGCGCAAACCGCCTCATCAGGCTGGTTGAGCGCCATCAGAAAGAGAATAAAACGGTGATTTTTGTGAACCATGATTTCAAGATTATAAGAAGCCTTTCCGATTATATCATAATGATTATCGACGGGAAATTATCATCTCGTTTTTCACGCGAACAGATCGAGAAGGATGAGGATCTGGCCCATCATATTGAAGAAGGTATCACATCATGAAATTCAAAATGCGGCTTTTCGCGGATCAAATTGTCGGGGTTTTTATTATCCTCTCTCTGGTTGCCCTTGCCTTTGTCATTGTTTTGTTGGGAAAGTCCCAACGCTGGTTTGCCAAGGATGTTTCCTTCTCTACAATTTTTCCTTCCGCCGGAGGGTTAAGCAAAAACATGGCGGTTCAATACAAGGGTTTTGCCATCGGTAGTGTAAAGGATTTCCATCTTACGCCTGACAACAACGTAGAAGTAATTTTTATCATTAATGAAGAATACAGTAACAGGGTAAAGAGGGGTTCCATAGTTGAATTGCAGGTCAGCCCTATCGGCCTGGGCAACCAGTTTCTTTTTTATGCGGGTAAAGGCCCAATGCTTAAGGAGGGGGACTTTATCCCGCCGTTCGGTTCCGCCCAGGCAAGGGAGCTAATCCGCCAGGGCCTGACGGAAGAAGTTCAGCGGGATGACAGCATCAGCGTGCTGCTGAGCAGGGTTAGTTCTATCATGGGCCAGTTGGATGAAGCCCTGGGAGAAGGAACAGACGATACCGAAATCGGCAGAATGATAGGCAGCCTGAATAAAACGCTGGCGGGAGTCGAAGGCCTTCCCCATTCCGTGGACAATACAATAAACTCCGTGGATAATACAATTAACTCCCTGAACAGTACCATTAACGGGATTCGCCTCCAGTTGAATTCCATCCTTGCAAACCTCAACGAGTTAACCGGCGAATTGAACGATCCCAATGGCCTTGTTTATACCGTGCTGGATACCGACAAGGATTTTTACACCAATCTGGTAAAGATCCTGGTCTCGGTTACGTCCATGATTGATGGCCTGGATAAAACCGTGGCTTTCATACCCAGCCAGCTTCCGCAAGTGGCGGGGCTTTTGATGGACCTCCGTGTTACCATGAAGTCCGCCGAGGATGTCCTTATCGCTCTGACAAATAATCCCCTGCTTAGGGGCGGTGTCCCTAACAGGACAGAAAGTCAGAATACGGATATAAGTCCCCGCGGCATACGGTTTTAAAGGATATTTCAGATGATAATAGTTATGAAAAGGGCGCCTTATTTATTATTTATTATTTTCTTTTTATTTGTTATTTTTTCAGGCTGTTCATCCGCCCCGAAAAAAGCGACGGAAATTTTTACCGACCGGAATACGGCAATTAAGCAGCTCGAACTGGCTAACTACACAGCCAACCGGGGACGCTATGAAGACGCCCTAGTCATTTTGGAGGGAGCCAGGAAGCTGGCGGTTGGTACGGACGATCCGCCTTTGCGTTTAAGCACTTCAATAAGCCGGGCGAACTACCTTTTTGCCCTGGGCCGAAACACGGAAGCTTTCACAGAGTGGAAAAGCGCCGCCGATGAGGGAGACGCTTCCGGCGAGCCGGTTCTTGCGGCTATGGCGCGCATTCATTCGATCCGGGCACAAATTGTGCTGCTTGACACTGAGCCAGGGACGGCAAATGTGCAGGATTTAAGCGAACAGTTGAGCCGCGAAATGGCGGTGGTTAAATCCAACGCCAATGCAACCGCTGTCGGGAACGTTACCATGGGCTTCGCGGAAAAGCAGATGGGGCACTGGGCAGAAGCCGAAAGCGCCGTTAAAAAAGCCCTTTCTTACCACGAAGACGGGCTTTTTCTTGAGGAAGCGGCTTACGACTGGTTTTTAATTGCGTCCATACGCTCAATGGCCGGAAACTATAATGCATCGCTTGAGGCGCTGAACATGGCAATCCGCTTTGATCGCCGGGCGGAAAACGGCTTTGGCCTTGCTTCCAGTTGGCAGGCAATGGGAGACGTGCTTTCAAAAGCGGGCAGGGGCGGTGAATCCAATGCAGCCTGGCGCCGTGCTGCGGAGATTTACCGCGCCATCGGCCTGAACGCTTTAGCGGAAAAGCTCGAAGAGAAATACCAATGACCATAAGCGACCCAAGGGTAGACGAGAATTTTACGGAATTGGCCCGGCTTCTTTCCGGCGCGGGCGAAAGCGCCCTGGTCGAAGACTTTTTGCGCTGCCTTCTGACTCCCGCTGAAATCGCAGACATCGCCGGGCGCTGGGCGCTGGTAAAAGCGCTTCGGCAAAAAAATTCCCAGCGTGAAATAGCCAAAGACCTCGGCGTTTCACTTTGCAAAATTACCAGAGGCTCGCGGGAGCTGAAAAAACCAGGTTCCGCATTTTTGAAGATGCTGGAAAAGCGCGAATGTTGAGTAACAGCGTAGTAGTATAACCTAATACATTTTCAAAATTTCACATATTTTCGAGATATTCGTGTAGTCATTGTCGTTATGAAACAGGTACAGGTCATTTTCAATGGCTATTTCGGCTATTAATAAATCAATGGTGCTTCTTACCGTAATTCCCTTCTTTTTGCAATTCATATATATAAGCGCAGCATTTTCAAACGACTCATTTCCATTCCGTAAACCATAAAATGGCAATGTGGATAAATAATCTTTCAATAATTTGTATTCTTTCTCGTTTGCCGATCCCTGCAATAATTCCTGATAAACATAATGGCAAATGCCAAAAGGCACGTCATTATCAACAAGATAATTCATTTTTTCGTAAATAGATCCTTCTGTTCCCTTAAAGTACCCTATCAGGACAGACGTATCCACCAGAATCATTTTCGCATAGCCTTGTAATCATAATTCTCGCTAAATGAGATTTTCCCCCGTAATTCCCCGATGTTTTTTCTTTTTCGGGTATTAACATATTCCTTCAATGCGGTTTCAATAAGCTCTCTTTTTGTTGAAATTGTTTCGGAGTAATTAAAAGCTTCGCTTACCAATTCATCATCCAGGACTACATTAGTTCTCATTATACACCTCGTTACACACACTATAATACACCTTAAAGCGTTTTTCAAGTAGTGTCGGTCAATAAATTTACCCGCTTGACATAATTTTTATTTCCTTGTATGTTTCTTTATAAAGAAACGTTTCTGTATATAGAAACGCAATACAATCAGGCAAGGAGCACATTATGGCAAAGAAAATCCCAACCCGCATCTATCTGGAAGAAGATGAGATGCCTAAATACTGGTACAACCTGAGGGCAGACATGAAAGAAAAGCCGGAGCCCATTCTGCATCCGGGCACCCTTAAGCCGGTAGTAAACAGCGACATGGAGCCGATTTTCTGCAAGGAGCTGGTAAAGCAGGAATTGGACGAGAATACCAAGCTTGTCCCTATACCCGAGGGAATTCAGGACTTTTACAGGGCTTACAGGCCGTCGGCTTTGATTCGGGCTTATTACCTGGAAAAAGAGCTTGGAACCCCGGCTGAAATTTATTATAAGTTCGAGGGGCTAAACACTTCCGGGAGCCACAAACTCAACTCCGCAGGGCCGCAGGCTTATTTTGCGAAGGAAGAGGGGCTTAAATTCCTTACCACCGAGACCGGGGCGGGGCAGTGGGGGACGGCGCTGGCTATGGCCTGCGGTTTTTACAACCTTGGCCTGACCGTGTACATGGTGAAGGTCAGCTCCGAGCAGAAACCCTACCGCAAGGCTGTAATGGAAACCTACGGGGCAAAAGTAATTCCCTCTCCGTCAAATACCACCGAATCCGGCAGGAAGATACTTGAGATGGATCCAAATACAGGCGGTTCCCTTGGCTGCGCCATCTCCGAGGCGGTGGAAACCGCAGTTAAGACCGATAAATGCCGCTATGTTCTTGGAAGCGTCCTGAGCTATGTGCTGCTGCATCAGTCGGTAATCGGCCTTGAAACCAAAGCGGCGCTGGACAAGTTTGGCATAAAACCGGATGTCATCGTTGGCTGCGCCGGCGGCGGCTCGAACCTGGGCGGGCTTATCGCCCCGTTCATGGGGGAAAGGCTGGCAGGTATATCAAAAACCCGCTTTATTGCCGTAGAGCCTGCCTCCTGCCCATCCTTTACAAGAGGGCGCTTTGTGTACGATTTTGGCGACACTGCCAAAACCACGCCGCTTTTGCGAATGATGACCCTGGGGAACGGCTTTATTCCCTCTGCGAACCACGCAGGAGGATTGCGTTACCACGGCATGAGCCCCATTCTGAGCAAGCTCTACCAGGACGGCCAGCTTGAAGCCCGCGCCGAAGTTCAAACCGATGTCTTCGACGCCGCAGTACTCTTTATGAAATCCGAGGGAATACTCCCTGCGCCTGAATCTTCGCACGCGATAAAAGTCGCCATTGACGAAGCTCTTGAGTGCAAGAAAACCGGCGAAAAGAAGGTGATCCTCTTCGGTTTAAGCGGTACAGGTTATTTCGATCTGAACGCTTACATTCAGTACAATGCCAAGACAATGACCGACCATGTCCCGACTGACGAAGAACTGGAACGCGGTTTTGCCACGATCCCCGACATTCCGCAGAACAAAAAGTGAGAAGAATTTTTACCACGAACCACACGAACCATCACGAATAAGTTGGATACTACAAGTTCGTGTTGGTTAGTGTTGGTTAGTGGTAGAATTTAGCGTTTCAATTGTCGTTTAAGCGGCCGAATGTTTTTCTGTTACGTCCGGCATGCTTGGATTCATACATCAGTTCGTCAGCCTTTCTGACAAAGTCATCCGCTTTATGCGTATACTCCACTTTGCCGGTTGTCACACCGATGGAAATGGTAAGGCAATCCGCAGCGTCATTTTGTTCATGCGGCACATTACAGCTCCGTATATTTTCAAGCAGTTTGTCCGCTATTAATTGCGCGCCTTGTTCGTCTGTGTTGGGCAGGACAACGACAAATTCTTCCCCGCCAAATCTGACAACAAAATCATCTGCCCTTGTAATGCTTTTGGAAAGCGTTTGTGCGACAATTTTCAGGCACTTATCGCCTTCAAGGTGGCCGTATGTATCGTTGTATCGCTTAAAAAAGTCTATGTCGATCATTAATAGGCTCAATAAACTGCCCGAGCGTGATAAGGAGCTTATAATGCGACTCATGCTTTTATCAAAAAAACGTCTGTTGTAAATGCCTGTAAGCGCGTCATACTCCACTTCGTCGCGTATGAAAGCGTTTGCGAACAGGAATGCCGCCGAACGCAACATCTCAACGATATCATCCTCAAAATAACGTTCTCTTTTGGTATCGCCGAAGAGTGTGAAGCCCCAAAAAGTATTGTTGATATGTATCGGTATGATGGCGGCTGTCATAACCCCGAACGATTGAAGGGCGACGGCTGCGTTTTCAGACATCAGCCTTGAGGGGCTGTTTATGTGGTTTCCTTTTGATAAACGCCCTTCCCAATCCGGTATCAGCTGCGCGTAAGGCACCCCAACGAAATCCTCAGTCAGTTTGGTGCTGCCCCCGGAACCCCTGTCCCAACGGTATACTTCAGATGCGTGCAGACTGTCGGCTGCTATAAAATTGCGGCAAAGAATCAGCCTGTCAATTTCAGCCATGTCGGCAACCAGACGGACGCCTGCTGCCATAGTATCGTCGAATTTAACTTCGTTCCGTGACAGAAAAGTAATAGAAACCAGGTTTAATGTATTGATCATCATTTCGCGGCGTCTGAGCGATCCCAGGGCCTGTTCGGCGCTCCTGGTTTTTTCCGCCCTGATGATAGTACTGACGCAAATACGCATAGCGGAGCGCAGCATGGCGATACAATCATCGTCAAAATCCCTTTCCTTGGTATTGTCCTGGCAGGTGACAACACCCCAAAACTCGCCTTCGGTGAAAACCGGCACAATCAAAATCGACATAACGTCACGCGGAACCAAAAACTCAGCTTCGTCTTCCTTAAATTCGCTACGCTTCAGGCTTACGCATGAATCGCCTGATATAATTGAAAGCCATCGCGCAACCGCCGAAGTTACTGGCAATTCTTTCAGGGCATTATCTATCGGAGCCGTTCCGCCCAAAAGCCTGTCCCAGCGGTATTTTTCTCCGCAGGCCATGGCTTTTATATTTGAAATACGGAATACGATAATCCGATCCAAACCTGCCGCTGTTGCGATTGGCCATAAGCCTTTTGACAGTATATTGTCTATCTCTTTCTCGGTATAAGAAACAAAAATTTCGAGCGATTTGTTTAAGGTGTTGGTATAAAGCTCAAGGCGCTCTTTTGTATCAAGACCTTCATACAGCCGATTTTCATTAATCATTTTATTAAAATCTCCAAACCATAAGTATGTCCGGATGAAAAATGGTTGTCAACGGCTCGCATTGCCTATGGCTCTTTTAAGGAATGGATATACTGCCTGCTAACGCGGGCTGCGGGTAAATATGGTAATCAGTCAGCTGGTTTTAGTTTGCTTCGCCAAAGACAACGGCAGTAAAGGTGTAAAGCTCCGCCCCGGGCGCTTCGTAGGAACGCGGCGGGAGGCCGGCCTTGACGCAGATGTAGTCAAGGTATTCGTCCAGATCCCAGCCCTGTTCTACCGGTACCTGTGGCAGTAGCACGCCTGAACGGCCCCGGTGAACCAGGTAAAGGCCGTGTACGCCCACCCTTACCGAGCGCGGATCGGGGCAAATTTCCATGGGCGAAAGGGCGGATATTTCAATTGCAATTCGCGGGTATTCGCCCTGGCTAAGGGGAGGGAAGCGGGGGTCGCCAAAAGCCGCCTCAATGGCCATGGTGCGGACGGTTTTTTGAAGTGGGGCTGCGGCGGCCATTCTGCCGATGCAGCCTCGGAGGTTTTGATTCCCCCCTGGGTCTTTTATGTGGAGCGTGACAAACGCGCCGCAGGGCTTTGACAGGGCGGAAGTCCCTTCCTGAACCGCTTTTTCAAGCGCAGGCGCAAGCTTATACCGCGCTTCCCTCTTTTCCAGTTTTGCGGCTATAGTCTCCCTTGCTTCGGCAAGCAGGGTATCTTTTTCTTCCTGGGTTATTGTAAAGCTCATTTAGGATTACCTCGCCAAAACTTCTTCTCTGTCGGCTAAGGTAATGTTCATTGTTAAGGTACTACCTGCCCGGTTTACTTCTACCTTTACAACATCACCCGGCTTGTTGTCCTCCAGGGCGGAATAAAGATCCGCCAGGTTGTTTGTCTTCATCCCGTTTACGGCGGTAATTATGTCGCCCCCAAGGTAAATAACGCTGCGGCCGTATTGCACGGGATCGCTGCCCTGGCGGAGTCCGGCTTTTTCCGCGAGGCCGCCACGGCGGGTCCTGGAAACCAAAAGCCCGGCGCTGACCGGCAAATTGGCGTAACGCACCAATGAGGGAAAAAGCTGAACAATTGTCGCATCTATCCATCCTCGCCTGACTTTTCCGAATTCTATTATCTCCGCCACAACCCTTTTTGCGGTATTTATGGGAACGGCGAATCCGATGCCCACCGAGCCGCCTGAAGGCGAATAAATCATGGTGTTGATGCCGATCATCTGCCCCTGGGTGTTAAGAAGCGGCCCGCCTGAATTGCCGGGGTTGATGGAAGCGTCGGTCTGGATCATGTTTTTGATGATATGGTTGGCGGAATTCTGAATAGGGCGCCCAAGGCCGGAGACAATTCCTACTGTCAAAGTCCTTTCCAGGGCAAAGGGGTTGCCGATGGCCAGAACCCGTTGGCCGACCATTAGGTTATCCGAGCTGCCAAATGGAATTACCCGCAGCTCCATGCCTCGCGGAGGATCGAATTTCAACACCGCGATATCGTTTTCCGGATCAGTACCGACCACCGTCCCTTCAAACTGGCTTCCGTCGGCAAGGTTGATAAAGACCTTGTTTGCGTTTTCTATTACATGGTTGTTTGTAAGAACATAGCCCCTTGTGTTAATAATTGACCCTGAGCCGGAACCTCCGGCCTGGGGGACAGGCTCCAGAAACCAGTTGATTGCCACCGTTTCTGTGGTTATATTCACCACTCCCGCGTTGAGCTGTTCGTAAATTGTAATATTCTGGCGTTCTTCTTCGGTGTAAGCGCTGAGGTCTGCGGCGTTGCGCTGCAGGATCCTGCTGTTCACGCCTGTTTCATATACTTCATCAAAAAAAGGATCTTCATTTCCGGAGTTGCGGCTTGAAGCCTGCACAAAGCTTTCGGAAGCTGCTTCCAGGGTTATCCTGGTATCAAGCGGTTTTTGGGATTTTGGGAATTTTAGCAGCCCGATTCCCAGCGAAAAGAGTATCACAATCAACGCGCTCATAAGGGAAAAGAAAACCAACTGTTTCCGGCTGTAAAGTTTCATGTGTCCCTCCTTATTACGAGTATAACATAAAAAACAGTATCTGACACCATACATAACTCCCATTATTTCTCACAAAGGCACAAAGCTCACAAAGGACACAGAGGAAAACAAAAATTTAATTAGCTTCTCAGCTTTTTTATCACAAGAATTCTGATGGATACATCGGGATTTACAGATTGAGACCAAAACTTTGTGTCCTCCGTGTTCTTTGTGCCTTCGTGAGAGTTCTTTTTGGATCTATCTATTTCTCCGAGATGTCAAAGATGCCGTCCCAGTCGGCTTTCGGCGGGTATTCCCGGTATTGGCGGCAGCGGCGAATATACAGCCTGGAAGGGCCGTCGATTGGAGACAGTTTCAAAACCCGGAGAAAGGCATTATCCGCTTCTTTCCAGTTGCGCATTTCAAAAAGATCCAGCGCTTTGTGAAAGAGATAAACCCTTTCCAGCATGGCGTCTGAAGCGTCGGTTTTTATTTCCAGTATCTCATTGATGTGTACAACTCCGTTAATTCCGACAACCCTGATACGGTCAAGCCGACGTGTAAGAAAGTGGCCGGATGTTTCCTTTATCGTAGAATCCGTTGCCAGGACCCAGGTTCCGTATTGCTTGTTCACCCCCTCAAGGCGGGAAGCCAGGTTTACCGCGTTGCTGATGATCGTATAGTTCATCTTTTTTTGAGTTCCCATGTTCCCCACTACCATTTCGCCGGTATTAATGCCTATGCGGGTCAGAAGTGGCATTGGGCTTATACCCTTTTCCATAATATAACTGTTTATATCCTTCTCCATCCGTTTCATGACAATACCTGCGGTACAGGCCCGCATGGCGTGATCCTCAAGATCAAGCGGCGCTCCGAAGAAGGAAACAATAGAATCTCCCTGGTATTTGTCAATCGTCCCCTTTTGCTCCAGAATTATATCGCTCATTGTCGAAAGGTAGTGGTTGAGGAGATCAACCAAATGCTCCGGGGTAAGCGCTTCCGCTATGCTGGTAAAACCTTTGATGTCTGAAAACAAAGCGGTCATGTGCCGGTTTACCCCGCCAAGCTGAAGGCGGGCAGGGTCGGATATTATTTCCTCGACAACATCCTCTGACAGATATGTGGAGAAGGCATGGCGCATATTGTTGTTAAAATACTGGAGCTTGGCATTGGCGTCTTCGGCTTCCCGCGTTTTCTTACGGTACATCATCATATTTAAAAAACCAAAAAATACCGCAATGTAAAGGGCGAACAACTGGAGTATCATCATAACCTGTGAATATCTTCGCTGGTCTACAATAAACTTATCGCTTATATCCACGCCCGCTACGCAATAGAAATTGCCGTTTGAATCATATACCGGAGCAAAGCCAGCAATAAGCCCGTCCCAGGTTGGATTATAGTTTCCAAGATCCGTCGCGGTTATATTTCCGGCAAGGGCGGAACGGGCAATATCCTGAATTGGCAGAATATCGCCGGTACCTACTATAGTCTTGGGATCAAAGTCGTTATCAACAATGTACTGAAAGTTGTCTTCATCGTATTCCCGCAGATAGTAAACATACAAAACATTATGATCTTTCGCAAAACGGGCAAGCCGTGTTTTTAGGCCAAGGTAATTCGAATTTTTTGTGTCTTCAACTGTATGGTAGAGATCCAATTCTTCG
>Ga0268262_10005530_pt1 | contig 12499 bp, 11 predicted proteins | sample TergutNc150P3_FD_190354 | JGI IMG/M metagenome (GOLD analysis project Ga0268262, IMG submission 190354) | Nasutitermes corniger P3 segment gut microbial community from laboratory colony in Florida, USA - Nc150 P3 (SPAdes) (version 2) | ecosystem: Host-associated > Arthropoda: Insects >... | reverse complement strand
ACAGGCGGAAGCGGCGAAAGAAGCGCAAATTCGTGAAGCCGAAGGAGAGGCGCAGGCAATCCTTAACGTGCAAAGAGCTACAATGGAAGGTCTAAACATGATAAAGAGCGTAAACGCCGATGATCCTCTGATAAAGCTGAAAAGCCTTGAAGCCCTTCAAAAAGTGGCGGATGGTCAAGCGACAAAGATAATTATTCCCTCAGAGATACAAAATTTAGCGGGACTTGTTACAAGTGTGGTGGAGATAGCGAAGAAATAGGAAGAATTTCACACAAAGCTCACAAAGGAAGAGAAGATCACAAAGAGGAGGAAAAGGTTTCTGTCCGTTATCTTATCGTGGAGCTTCACGCATAGCTTACGGACAAAAACCCCTGATTCTTCTTTGTGTTCTTTGTTCCTTCGTGATCTTTGTGTGAATTCCTCTGGTAAAGATCATATTGAGGATATTTGATAATTCCTGTATAATAAGTTTATGGTAAGTATCGCGTTTACTGGCGGAGGGACAGGAGGGCATATTTACCCCGCTCTTGCGGTTGCATCTGAGTTAAAAAAACTTCTTTCCGAGCATGAGTTTCAACTGTTTTGGATTGGTTCCTCCGCTCATTTGGATCGCTCTCTTGTAGAAGAAGCGGGTATTAAATTCTTCCGTATTCCTTCCGGGAAATTAAGACGTTATTTTTCACTGAGGACATTTGTTGATTTTTTTAAAGTTATCGGCGGATTTTTTTCTGCGCGTAAAATCTTAAAAAAACAAAAGACAAGCTTATTATTTTCCAAAGGCGGTTTTGTAAGCGTACCGCCATGCGCGGCCGCGTCTTCTTTGGGAATAAAAGTCTTTACCCATGAATCGGATTTTAGTCCGGGGCTTGCGACTAAAATTAACGCCCGTTTTGCGGCGCGTACAAAGGGAAGGATTTTTACCGCTTACGAAGAAACAGGGAGTTTTTTAAACAAATCCTATCGTGATCACATAACGGTCAGCGGCAATCCAGTGCGTAGTGTTTTTCATAATGCGGATGCGGCGAAGGGCAGGGCGTTTTTAGGCGTTGATGATAACGAGCGAATTCTTCTGGTTCTCGGCGGCAGTCAGGGGGCGGTCGAAATTAACGAACTTATCCGCGCCACCTTGCCGGAATTGACTCAAATTTACACCGTTGTACATCAAACGGGCCCGAATCTTACATGGGATGTTCCCGCAAGCAAAAGGTACAAACCTTTTCCGTATATTAAGGATGAAATGCCGCACGTAATGGCGGCGGCTGAACTTGTTATGGGCAGAAGCGGAGCGGGTATTTGGGAGTGGGCCGTGCTCGGAAAGCCAATGCTGTTAATACCGTTAAGAGGTTCAGGAACAAGGGGCGATCAGGTGCAGAACGCCGATTATTTTCAAAAAGCGGGAGCCGCGCAGGTGTTAGGTGAAAAGACAACGCCGTGGGCGTTAATAAGCGCGGTTAATTCTTTTGCGCAGGATGGGGAAAAAAGGAAAAAAATGTCCGAATCTTCCGCAAAAATAGGCGAGCGGGACGGAGCCGTGATTATCGCGCGCGCTCTTGCGGATGACATTGCGCGGTGTTTTGGAGGGGACAGATGACTTTTTCAGCCATTGATTTTATTTTTATCGGATTAATAGCGCTTTTTATGATCCGTTGTTTCTTGAAAGGTTTTGTAAGCGAAGTATTTTCCATGGCAGCCGTGGTGCTTGGGCTTCTTGCCGCGTTATTTTTTCATAAAAACGGCGGAGAGTTTTTAAGAGCTCAATTCTGGCCCGGATTAAAAGTAATTCCTGAAATTGCCGCATTTATTATTCTGTTTATAATTGTTTTTTTAGTTGTTAAAATAATTGAAAAAATACTTGTCGATATTATTAAAGGGGTGAGCCTTTCAGGCGCTAACAGTTTTCTTGGGCTGATTTTCGGTTTGGCGGAAGGTATAGTTGCGGTAAGTTTAATTATTTTTGTGTTAAAGATGCAGCCGCTTTTTGACGCAAGCTCATTGCTTCATAATAGTTTTTTTGCAAGGCTTATACTGCCCCTAATTGCCGGCAAGGAGAGTCTTTTAAGTGTTTGAGAACATTATTGAACAGAGCGCGGTTATTCAGTTACGCGACGATATTCTTTCAAAACGCGAAGCTCCCAGCATGTTGTTTTTCGGTCCGTCAGGGAGCGGAAAAGGCAGCGCCGCGCTTGAATTGGCGCGTGTTCTCTCATGTGAAACGGACGCTTCATGGAAATGCAAATGCCCCTCCTGTAATCAGCACAGGTTTTTACAGCATGATGATCTTTTAATATTAGGTGAAAGGGCATTTTCCCCTGAAATACTCGCGTGTCAAAAGGCATTCCTGCGAAATACGTCAAATGTAACCAGACTTTTATTTTTTAGGTCTCTTAGAAAATTACAGATTCGCTTTTCTCCCGTATTATTGGAAAATGATTCAAAAACAGCAAAATCAGCCGCGTCAAATTTGCAATCACTTGATGAAGGACTTAACGAGCTTTTATTGGTTAATACTGAAACTGTCGAAGAAGCCGCCCTTAATAAATTATGCGCTTCACTTGTAAAAGACGCGCTTGCCCTTGAAAGCGAAGAAATTAACGGAATTCCAATAGGCCACATAAGGAGCGCGTCTTACTGGTGCAGACTTGCACCTAACGGCAAACGCAAAACGCTGATAATAGAGAACGCTGAAAACATAAGGGACGACGCGCGTAATTCGCTCTTAAAACTCCTTGAAGAGCCGCCCCCTTCCGTCAGCATTGTGCTTACCGCCCAAAGGCGTGAGGCGATAATGCAGACGATTTTATCCCGCCTGCGGCCATACCGCTTCTTAAAACGGAGCGCGGAGAGCGAAAAAGAGGTGATTAGGAGGGTATTTCAAGAAAAATCGGAGTTAAATTACACCAATTTAAAAGGTTCGATTCTTACCTCTTACCTTGATTCATTTCTTCCTCAAAGCGCGGAAAAATTGTATCCGCTTGCCGCATGGTTTATAGTTTCTTTTGCGCGGACGGCTTCCATTTACGCGAAAAGCAAAGGACACGTTCCCGCCTTTTTGATAGCGTTAGGTGAACAGTACGCGCCCGTGGCGGAAACTGCGGGGCTTGAGCGGTATTCAAAAAACAGCGCCATTGTAAAAACAATAATGACTCAAAGTAAAAACTTTGAAGAAGTTTCATTCTCGCGTTTTATGAGTATCACCCTGGAATTAATCGGCGATTGTTTGCGAGCCGTGAATAATCCTGAATATATCGCATATAACGATTTAATTAAAAAATATGTCAGCGAAGCCGTAACTTCCGTAGACCTGCTTAATATAAACGCCGCTATTACGCTTGAAAATCTTTTATATAAATTAAAGACTGCGGCGCTAAGAGGGTGTTATGGTTGATTTTTTCAGGCGAGCCCTAAAAAAACTTGACAGACTCAACTCTGAGCAACGCAAAGAGCTTTTAATTTCCGCCGTTGAAGAAATCGATCTGCTTGGAAATGTTCTTGATTCAATAGACATGGGTATTCTTGTTTGTGATAACAGGGATAATCTTGTATTGGCGAATAAATGCGCCCTTAGAATGATTTCGATGAATTACATAGAAGGAGTCAAGTTAGAAGAAGCCATTTTAGACGATCAATTTATTGAAACTTTTAAGGACATAATCGCCAACCGCGAAAAAATAATTGATAAAGAGATAGAAATAGATCAACAGGAGCGCAGAAGATTATATTCCGTGAACGTAGTCCCCCTTGTTCACAATAAAAAAATTGCAGGGACTCTTATTTACATAGAAGATATTACGGAAAAGCGAAGGGGGGAGGCGCGTCTTAGAAGGGCTGAAAATCTTGCAAGCCTTACCACTTTAGCCGCCGGCGTGGCGCATGAAATTAAAAATCCGCTTGGTTCGATCTCAATACATCTTCAACTCTTGCAAAAAGCACTTGCGAAAAAGAGCGAAGCTTCCGAAAAGAAAACTGATAAATATTTTTCTGTTATTAAGGAAGAAATTGACAGATTAAACCGCATTGTAGTAGATTTTCTTTTTGCCGTGCGTCCGATGAACCTTGAGTTACGCGAAGGCGACATTAATGAATTAATCGCGCAGATTATGGAGTTTGTAAAGTTTGAGATGGAACAGTCAAATATCGTCTGTATGTTGGAGCTTGACGAAAATCTTCCAAAAATATTATTTGACGAGCGGTATATGAAACAGGCTCTGCTTAATTTAATAAAAAACGCGCAGGCGGCAATGCCCAAGGGCGGAGTTTTTACCGTTGCCACTAAATTCGCCGATAATGAAATTAGAATATCTCTTTGCGACACCGGCATTGGCATAAGCAAGGAAGATCTTGCGAAAATATTTGAACCGTATTTTACGACAAGGGAAACTGGAACGGGGCTTGGTCTTACGCAAGTTTATAAAATTATCAGGGAACATCAGGGTGAGATAACAGTGGATTCGTCCCCTGAAACAGGGGCCGAGTTTAGAATAATTCTGCCCGTACCTCAAAAAGATACGCGGCTAATTGCATATAACGGAGGAAAATCATGAAATTCCGTCTGCTTGTAATTGACGATGAAAAAAATATCCGCAATGGACTTGCCGAATCTTTGCAAGAGGACGGATATGAAGTTGTGTGCGCTGAAAACGGCGATGAAGGCTGGAACCGTTTTTGTAACGGAGACATCGACCTTGTAATAACTGACCTTAAAATGCCGGGCTTAAGCGGCGATGAACTGTTAAAAAAAATACTAGCTCAAGCTCCCGGTTTTCCCGTCATTGTTTTAACAGGCCACGGTACTGTGGAGAACGCAGTCGCCGCCATGAGGGATGGCGCATGGGACTTTCTTACAAAGCCCGTAGATTTGGATCATCTTTCCTTAAAAGTAAAACGCGCCCTTGACAACCGTGAGCTGTTTTTCCAGCACCGCAGAATGGAAGAGGAAATTGAGCGCAAAAAGCAATTTAACTCAATTATTGGCAACTCACGCAATATGCGCGATGTTTTTGATTTGATCAATAAAGCCGCCCCCACAAAAGCCTCGATTTTAATCACAGGCGAATCCGGCGTAGGAAAAGAATTGGTCGCCGACGCGATACATGATCTTTCCCCGCGAAAAGATCAGCCCCTTGTTAAAGTACATTGCGCCGCCCTTGCCCCCTCGTTACTTGAAAGCGAACTTTTCGGTCATGAAAAGGGTGCGTTTACCGGCGCTGTAACGCAGCGCAAGGGCAGGTTTGAACTTGCTTCAGGCGGAACCCTGTTTTTGGACGAGATAGGAGAGATAGATCAAAACATTCAAATTAAATTACTGCGCGTCCTACAGGAGAAGAAATTTGAAAGGGTAGGGGGGGAGCACACAGTAGAAATCGACGTGCGGATCATTACCGCCACCAATAAAGATTTAAAAGCTGAGATAGAAAAGGGAAATTTCCGCGAGGATTTATACTTCCGTTTAAACGTGGTAAACATCAACGTCCCACCGTTACGCGAAAGAAAAGATGATATTCCCCTATTAGCCGCCGCTTTTTTAAAAGAGTTCGCCCTTGAAAACGGCAAAAAAATTGAAGGAATAAACGAAAAAGCCCGCGCCCGCCTGTACGGCTACGATTGGCCCGGCAACATCCGCGAATTACGCAACTGCATGGAAAGCGCGGTCGTTATGTGCCAATCAAACGCAATCAACGTGGGCGACCTACCGCCCGCTTTCCGCAACGCTGAGGATGACGGCTGGATTAACATCAGGCTAGGCTCTAACATGGAGGAGTGCGAAAAAATTATAATCCGCGATACTCTTTCACATTGTAAAGGAAATAAAAGTAAAACTGCGGAAACTCTGGCGATTGGCAGGAAGACTCTGCTTCGCAAGCTTGCGGATTACGGGCTTGGCGGGCAGGATGAAGGGGAGTGATACGATTGAAGTACGGATTATCGGAACGAACCTTAAAAACGCTTGATTCAATTTTTAGAAAGTATTCTGGGATAAAAGAGGTTATTCTTTACGGTAGCAGAGCTAAGGGGAATTACCGTGCTAGTTCTGATATTGATATTACTATAAAAACTACTTCTGTTTTTTGTTGGAATGATTTGTTGCGTATTTCCGGTGATTTTGAAGATTCGGATATGCCTTATTTTGTTCATGTGTCAATTTATGACACATTGAAAAATTCTGATCTGACAGATCATATTGATAGGGTTGGGAAAGTTTTGTATCCGTGAGGATTTGGTTGGTAGGAAGGAAGAGGGGATTTTACCACGAACCACACGAACCAAGAGCGAACATAAGAAGGAATATGGAGAACGAATTAATTAAGTTATGTAAATCAGATCCATTTAACTCTACTAATTTTGTATATGCTCGAGATAAAATGGATAATGTACTTTCTTGCGTTTATATAGGAAAGTCAGTCAATAAAAGATTTCCTGTATTCAATCAAAAAACAGTGTATCATTTTACTAATAAAGGTAAAGAAATTATTAGCTCTGGTGTATTTAGATTTTATTGGCAAATGCGAGATGACGAGCATATGTCAGATGAAGTGTTAAGTAAATATTGGTTTACAGAGGCGAATAAGAATATTGATGGGTCATTATCTTGGCAAACATATGGTATACAATGGAATGCTTTCTCCTTAGCTCATATAACTCGAACTGCATGTTTTTTTTCTGGTAAAATAGGAAGTCGGGATGCAGATTTAATGAGACAAGAATTTGGTAAAGATATTATTAAAATAAACTATACTAAATTTAAGAAAGATGTTGAGGCTTTTTGTATGAATAATAATAAAATATTGTATATTAATAAAGTCGATTATGTAAAATCAATACCAAAAATATTTTATCCGTTGCCTGTCTTGGGAAAAACAATAGGAGATGTTGGATTAGAGGTTTCTGCTATAATTAATGATCTTATGAAAGATGGTACTTGTTTTAATAAGACCCAAGAGCATAAATTTGAACATGAATTAAGATTTATATTTTTTGATAAATATGCTACGCTTGATCAAGACATAGAATATATTGAAGTTCCTATATCAAAAGAATCAATGATGTTATTATAATGGTCTGATTTTTTTTCTATACCAGCCATATTTTTTGTCAAATTAAGCTAATATAAAAATTGCGATAGATAATTTTTAAGAGATTTTATATTGCTTTTTTATATGCTTAAATACTTTTTCTATTGATTCTTGTAAAACGACGTTTAAATCTTGAGTAAATTGACTTAATACAACCTTATTATTATCAATTTTTTGTTTTTTGTGGGTCTCTGTGTCTTCTTTTTGCGGTTTTAAGAGTTCAAAAACCTCAATTTCAAAAGCTTTGGCGAGTTTTACCAGTGTTTGAGCGGAAACCCATGTATTTCCTGCCTCAATATCCGCTAAAAAATTGGTAGAAATGTTGACTTTTGCCGCCAATGTAAATTGCGACCAGTTTCGGCGATGACGATATTTCTTGAGATTACTGCTTAAAATGTCTTTTAATGCCTGTTCCTCGGCAGTTACTTTATTTGCCAATATGCTTTTTATTTTGCCCATATATAGAAGCTAAACTATCCTATATTGGGAGTATATATACTATTGACAATAGGAGTAGTTTGTATTATGATAATTTCAATTGTTCAAGCATTTTTTTAAAAACTGGAGGATAAAAATGAAAATTGGAATGAAATTAGTATTGGTAATGGTAATCTTTTTAACAATAATTATAGGAGGCTGTGGTACTAGTTCTTCTGCGTCTGCCAATAGCGGTAATAGTCCTTCTGTTTCCGTCTCTGATGAATTGGATTTGGCAATTCGTGACGCTTCGGATTATTTAAATGACAATATTCCTAAAGGGAGTATGATTGTTATTCTCAATATTCAGTCCGATTCGGCATCGCTTTCGGATTATGTTATTGACGAACTTATCGCTAATGCGGTGAATGACAAGATATTTAAAGTAGTGGATCGGCGACAGCTTGATTTAATCCGTGCAGAGCAAAATTTTCAGTTATCAGGCGAAGTAGATGATAAACTTGCCGTTTCAATAGGTAAGGTTTTCGGAGCGCAAACTATTGTATCGGGTAAAGTTGTTCAAGTGGGGGAACGTTATCGCATGACAATCCGCGCACTTGAGGTACAGACTGCTCAAGTTCAGGGACAGTATAATCGAAACATTGTAGCTGGAAAAACAATAACCGCGCTTATGAAAAGCGGTAGCTCTGCCATAGGGACGCAAGTTTCCACCACTGGAACAACTGGAAGTAGAACAAGTGGAAACACTTCATCAGGTGAAACTGCCGCTAAAGTAGTCCCCACTGTTACAGGCGTTATTATAAGTCCTGACAGCGTAAGCGTAGACAAGGGCAAAACACAGCAATTCAGCGCAATTATAAGCGGTACTAACAACCCAGAGCAGACTGTTACATGGACAGTTACTGATAATACAAGCCGAGAGACAAACATTAGCGCGGAAGGTGTTTTAACCGTAGGTAATGATGAAAGCATAACTCCTTTGACCGTTATTGCGACATCGAAAGTTGATATTAGTAAAAAAGGAAGTGTTACTGTTGTAGTTCCTGGTGGAATAAGTGCTTTAAATGTTAATAGTGTATCTGAATGGAACAATGCAATAAATAAAATTAGAAATGGCGGGAATAATCAAACTTATATTATAAATGTAACAGGTAATGTTTCTGTACCTGTACCACCAAATAATGAAAATCTTTTTGGTTCTCTAACTGGTATATCAGTTACTCTGCAAGGCAATGGTATTATCTCTCCTTCCAGCAAGGACAATCTTTTGCGTATAGGTATTGGACAGATGGTCATAGTCAAAGGGAACCTTACGTTGAGAGGACGTTCTGACTCAGTTGTTCTCGTTAACAGTGGTGCATATTTTAAAATGGAAGGTAATGCTTCTATCACAGGAAATACCACTGGAGGTCAAGGTGGTGGGGTATATGTTAATGGAGGAAATTTTGTCATGGAAGGTGGTATAATATCGGGTAATACTGCTAGTGTTGGCGGTGGTGTATTTGTTGCTTCCAATGGAACTTTCACTATGGAAGGTGGTACAATATCGGGTAATACTGCTGGTACTGCTGGCTCAGGTGAAGGAGGTGGAGGTGTCGCTATCGGGGGGATGGGACTTGCCGCTCCTCAGAGTCAAGGAAATTTTATTATGAAAGGTGGCACAATTTCAGGTAATACTGCCAACACTAGCAGTTATGGTGGTGGTGGGGTTTCTTTAAACTGGTTTGGTTCAACTTTTACAATGGAAGGTGGTACAATTTCAGGTAATGTCACCAGTGGTTATGGTGGTGGGGTATATATAGGTAGAGGAAACAAATTTACAAAAACAGGAGGAATTATTACTGGTAATGATACAGTTTTCGGTAATAGAAATACCGCAAAAAAGGGACACGCTGTGTCAGAAGGAATAATGGGTTCTCATTGGAGGAATGTTACTGCTGGATCGGAAGACAGTACTACTGGTTTTGGTTTTTGGTTAAATGATTAAAGCCGGATAAACTTAAAATATATACCCCTATTTTATCCCTTTTCTCATGATTATGTTATTCATGTAGTTATCGCTAATTCTCGCAGTTCGCGCCTCTGTTCGTGTGGTTCGTGGTAAAAATATATTTTTAAATAATTTTGAAAAAATGCCGCCTATTCTTCAAAAGCTCTACTCAGAAGAATAATGCAACTTCTTCCTATCCTTTATCCAATACTCACAAAATATTAATGCAAACGATAACGTAATCCCCCATAATGGCACATACAGTATTTCATTAATTTCCCTAAATATGCCAAAAAGTAATCCTGTTACTTCTTCAGTTTTTAACCAAAATTTTATATTAAATGCCAATGTATATATTTTTATTGCCAAATATATAAATGATAGTATTAATATTATATTTGAAATAATTGTTAAAAAATTATTCTTTTTCATCTATCTTAAGCCATTCATTGACAAACATGGCAAAAACATAAAAGAATAACGCCATAGCCAATCGATAAAATAATGTAACGCTTAAATTGGTAAAAATCAGAAAAATAATATCTTTAGTATCATTTATTACGTTATATATTATAGAAGTGATGAATGAACCTATGGCGCTTATTAAAAAAATTATCGCAAATATTTTAAATAAAATAATGATGGTAAATCTGTATTTTCCATTCATATAATTATTATGCAGTAATTTATTTTTTTGTCAAGCATCTTAATTATACTACGTTATCTATATACAAATATTAAATAATATAATAAAATTATTAAACAGGCGCGTATATTTCAATCCCAGTACAAGGTTGGAAAAAAGGAGTCATTATCATGCTTGAATATAAAAAATTTGGCAGAATAGCCTGTTTTTTGTTTTTTACTATTATACTAATTGCCTCCAATGGATGCGCCCCAAAAACGGAGAATCATGAATATTTTACCATAGGCGCACTTTTGCCGCTTACCGGAGGGGATTCGGACGAAGGTTTCCGGGCGCTCAACGGTTTGTATCTTGCCAAAAAAGAGATCAATGAGAATGGCGGAATTTTGGGAAAAAAGCTGGATGTTATTATTTTAAACGACCGTGGGGACGAGGAATATATTATACGGCAGTATAACGCGTTGAAAGAAAGGGGCGCAATCGCCATTATAGGCTCAAGCTACAGCAGGGTGACAATCGCGCTTGCAAAAGAGGCTGAAAAAGACGGGATGCCGATTATTTCACCTACAGCGTCAAATCCCGATGTGACAAAAAACCGCAGAAATGTTTTTCGCGCCATTTTTATTGACGATTATCAGGCCGAAGTAATGGCGTATTTTGCGCGTAATTCGCTAAACGCGAAAATGGCGGTTGTTTTAAGTAACGAGTCTACTGACAGTTTCAAGAGAATAAATGAAGTTTTCATCGAATCATTTACAAAACGCGGCGGGCGGATTATCGCGATAGAACCTTATCTATCAAAAAATGATTTTGCGGGTATTTTAAGAAAATATACCACCAACCCTCCCGAAATCATTTTTTGCCCCGAAGATTATGTTACTGCCGCAGAACTTATTAATAACGTGTACGAAGCAGGTTTTACCAACACGCGCATATTGGGGTCAGACGCGTGGGACGGGCTTTTGGCTTATATAAAATATCCGCAAGCGACGAAAAATGCTTATTATTCGGCGGCTTTTTCATTTGATGATCAGGACGCGAAAGTGGTGCAATTTGTCAGAAAATATTTCGACTGTTTTTCCCAAATGCCGCTGTCAGGTTCCGCCAGCGCTTATACCTGCATGTACATTTTGGCGGAGGCGATAAAAAAAGCGGGTAACGCGAATAAGGACGCCATTATTTCCGCCATTAAGGAAAACGAAGTGGATTCAATAATAGGCCGTATACGGTTTGACGAGAACAACAATCCGCATACTAACGTATATATTATTCATTTAAAAGATGGGGAATACTCCACCTATGAAAAATTGAGATTATAACGGGGGATCAATGTTCAGAAAATTCCGAATTGGAACGCGATTATTACTGTCATTCTCCATTGTAGTCTTTTTTACATTAATTGTAGGATTGACAGGTTTGGTAAGTCTTACCTCTATCGGAAGTTCGGCGGTTAAGACAATACACAATGTTTCCATATTAAACGATATTTATGACAGCAATGTTTTTGTTGATTATGGTTTGTTTAATATGCTGTATATAAGCGACAGTACTCTTACAAACTATGTTATACAGACGACAAAAGAACACGCTGGACATTTATTGGTACGGTTAAAAGAGTATGTCGCAATTCAAGATCAATTCAGCGATGTTTTTTCGCCGGGTGAAATGCAGGATATGGCAAATTTACTGGAAATATACACGGACGCGTATACTCCTTTGACTAATGAGATTTTTGATCTTGTGGAGCAAAGGCGCGGGGAAGAAGCGCTTTCCGTGTATATAAACCGGCTTACGCCCATTTTTAATACATTTACTTACTACCTCAATGTAGGTTTTTTAAAAAATCTTGAATACTCCGATGTCAAAATGAGGGAGAACAATGAAAAGGCTTCATTTAACGTATACTTAATACTTGCGCTTGTAGTAATGTCCTTGATTGTATCCGTGATGTTGGCAATTACCGTAACCAAGTCTATAGCCATTCCGCTTTCGGAACTTGGGGAAGCCGCGGAAAAAGTGGCAAACGGAAAATTGGACGTTCAATTTGAACAACACAAAAGTAATGATGAAATCGCGCAGCTTTCGCTAAGATTGGAAGAAACATTGTATCACCTGAATCAGGTTCAAAAATTAAAACTGGAAGCCGTGGAAGCGCGGCTTGAAAAAGAAAAAGCCGAAGCCGCCTCTAAATCCAAAGATGAATTCCTTGCGAAGATGAGCCACGAAATACGCACGCCAATGAACGCCATTATAGGCATGGCGGAGCTTGCGTTACGTGAAAATATGACGGACACCGCACATGAGCATATTATCACAATCAAACAGGCGGGCGCGAATCTTTTATCCATCATTAAT
>Ga0268262_10005529_pt1 | contig 12499 bp, 8 predicted proteins | sample TergutNc150P3_FD_190354 | JGI IMG/M metagenome (GOLD analysis project Ga0268262, IMG submission 190354) | Nasutitermes corniger P3 segment gut microbial community from laboratory colony in Florida, USA - Nc150 P3 (SPAdes) (version 2) | ecosystem: Host-associated > Arthropoda: Insects > Digestive... | reverse complement strand
GCGACGCCTGCGGTGGCTAGTGAATAAAAAGCAAAAATTATTTATAATATTTAAATAAAGTAAGGAGATAAAAACATGGGAAAAATCATAGGGATTGACTTGGGAACCACCAATTCATGCGTGGCAGTTCTTGAAGGCGGAGAGCCGGTAGTTATTCAAAGTTCCGAGGGTGGGCGTACTACCCCATCCATTGTCGGCTTTACAAGCAAGGGCGAGCGTATCGTGGGCGCGCCCGCGAAAAATCAGATGATCACCAACCCGGAAAATACCGTCTATTCAATTAAACGTTTCATGGGACGCCGTTTTTCGGAGGTCTCCAACGAAATGAAACTGGTTCCGTATCGCGTAACGGAACAGGGCGACGATGTGCGCGTGGATATTGACGGAAAAAAATATTCACCGCAGGAAATTTCCGCCTTTATTCTTCAAAAAATGAAGAAGACCGCCGAAGACTATCTTGGCGAAACCGTCACCGAAGCGGTAATTACTGTCCCTGCTTATTTTAACGACGCTCAGCGCCAAGCGACAAAGGACGCGGGAAAAATCGCGGGTCTTGACGTTAAGCGCATTATCAATGAGCCGACCGCCGCATCTCTCGCGTTTGGTTTTAACAAAGATTCAAAAAAAGACAAAGTAATCGCCGTTTACGATCTTGGCGGCGGCACTTTCGACGTTTCCATTCTAGAACTGGGTGACGGCGTTTTCGAGGTAAAATCAACTAACGGCGACACTCACTTGGGCGGCGATGATTTTGATCACCGCGTCATGGAATGGCTTATCGCTGAATTTAAAAAAGACACAGGCATCGACCTTGGCAAAGACCGCATGGCACTCCAGCGGCTTCGTGAAGCGGCTGAAAAAGCAAAGATTGAGTTATCCGCCATGCAGACTACAGAAGTCAATCTGCCGTTTATCACCGCCGACCAGAGCGGACCAAAGCATTTACAAAAATCGCTGACACGCGCAAAGTTTGAACAAATGGTGGAGGATCTTCTTGAGCGTTCAAAAGAACCCTGTAGAAAAGCGCTTACGGACGCTGGACTTAAAGCCGAACAAATTGACGAAGTTATTCTTGTCGGCGGTTCAACCCGTATTCCGGCAGTTCAGCAGATTGTCAAAGACTTGTTTAAAAAAGAGCCTAACAAGGGCGTTAACCCCGATGAAGCCGTCGCAGTTGGCGCGGCTATTCAGGGCGGTATTCTTGGCGGCGACGTTAAAGACGTGTTGTTACTCGACGTTACTCCCCTTTCGCTCGGCATTGAGACGCTTGGCGGCGTAATGACAAAACTCATTACGCGTAACACAACGATTCCCACGCGCAAGAGCCAAATCTTCTCCACCGCCGCGGACGGACAAACAGCCGTCTCCATTCAAGTCTTGCAAGGCGAGCGCGAGATGGCGAATCAAAACCGCGTGCTTGGCCGCTTCGACCTTGTAGGCATACCTCCCGCCCCGCGCGGAGTTCCGCAGATCGAAGTAACTTTCGATATTGACGCAAACGGTATTGTTCACGTCAGCGCGAAAGATTTGGGAACCGGCAAAGAACAAAAAATCCGCATCGAAAGTTCAAGTGGATTAAGCGACTCGGACATTGACCGCATGGTAAAAGAAGCGGAACTCCACGCCGAGGAAGATAAAAAAGAGCGCGAAAAAGCCGAAGTGCATAACGAAGCCGACTCGATGATTTACGCCACAGAGAAAAACATCAAAGACTTAGGCGATAAAGTAAGCGCCGCAGATAAATCAAAAACCGAAGAAGCTATTGCCGATTTACGCAAAGCCCTTGATAGTGGTGACATTCAGTCAATCAAAAATAAAACCGAAGCGCTTAAACAGGCGTCTTACAAAATCGCCGAAGAAATTTACAAACAGCAAGGTGCATCAGGACAGCAAGGCGGCGGTCAGGGCGAAGGACCCGGCGGCGGATTTGATCCCAACATGGGCGGAGGCGGCGGAAACCAAGGCGGTGGCTCTATGGGCGGTAATAATACAAAAGGCGCCGAAGACGCGGATTACGAAGTGGTCAACTGAGATTTATGGCAAAACGGGATTATTACGAAGTTCTTGGGATACAGAAAAATGCCTCTAAAGATGAGATAAAAAAGGCGTATCGTAAACTCGCTGTTCAGTATCACCCTGATAAAAATCCCGGCGACAAGCAGGCTGAGGAAAAATTTAAGGAAGCGACTGAAGCTTACGAAATTCTTGGCGATGACCAGAAAAAATCCGCCTATGACCAGTTCGGCTTTGCCGGAGTTGAAGGCATGGGCGGCGGGCAGAGCCATGACTGGAGTAACTTCCGGGGCTTTGAAGATATTTTTGGCGAGGGCGGCTTTGGCAGTATTTTTGAAAGCTTCTTTGGCGGAGGAGGCGGCTTTCGCAGGAGCAGCGGAAGCGGCGGCGTAAGGCAGGGAGCAAACCTTCGCTATGATATAGAAATTCCATTTAAAGACGCGGTTTTTGGCACGAAGGTTGAGATTCAATATTCACATAACGAGGCTTGCACAACATGTAAAGGTTCCGGCACGACGGACGGCGGTGGTAAAAAAGTGTGTCCTGTTTGCCGTGGGACTGGACAGGTAAGGCATAGTCAGGGACTTTTTTCGGTAGCGACAACATGCCACAACTGCGGTGGGGAAGGCTACATAATCGACAAACCCTGTAATGAATGCGGCGGATCGGGAACGCAAAAGAAGCGGCAAAAAATTATGGTTACCATTCCCGCCGGCGTAGAACACGGTAAGCGCGTAGTGATTCCCAAACAAGGCGACGCAGGTCCCAACGGCGGACCGCCGGGTGATTTGTATGTTTTTATCAGGATAAAACCGCACGAATATTTTGAGCGTCAGGCTTATGACCTTTATTGCGCCGTTCCCATTTCTATTATGCAGGCTTCTCTTGGCGCGGAAATTCACGTAACAACGCTTGATAACAAGACAATAAAAGTAAAAGTGCCCCCCGGTATTCAAAACGGAAAAATGCTCCGTATCCGCGACGAGGGTGTTCCAATGGGTGGGCAAAGAGGCAATCTTTACATCAAAGTGATGGTGCAAATACCGGAAAAACTTTCCCGACGCGGCAAAGACCTCCTTGAAGAACTCGCTAAAATTGAAGGACAGAACGACAGTCCTAAACCGATTCCGCTCTCACAGCTTGGGAATTAGTAATTGTTTATTTAAACCTACATTTAATATTTTATTTATTCCTAATAGCCTTTATTCCGCTCTTCATAACCATCAGTCTTAAAAACCTGTTATACATAAACGGCATTTTGAATATTTTAAACAACAGTTTTAATCTTATCCCAAAAGTCCTGTTAAAATATTTATTCCCAATATTTTTAATCCCTTCGTTAATTATTTCCGCTAATATTTTGGAGCTTTCCATAGAATAACTGATCCCTTCCAAAGAACTTGGGCTAATCATTCCTGCCGCTTCACCGATTAAATACGCTCCTTTTTTCCCTGTGCAAGTACCGGCAGGCCCTTTATTCAAATAAACAAAACATCCTTCCCTTTTTATCAATTTCTCAAAATAGATACCGCTGTTTTTTATTTTATTTTTTAGCAATTCAAACTTTTCGTTACTGTTCGCTGTTGGGAACGCTCCGCCGATGATAAAATAGTTATCTTTTGATATTGTCCAACAATACGAGTCTGTTATCTCTTTGTCAAAAATACAAGAATAAAAAGGCGATATTGTTTTTCCTTCGTACCATTCTTGAATAGCTGTATATTTTTTTATTTTATTCTTTTTGTAAAATGTATTCCGCACAATAGAATTTGCGCCGTCCGCTCCAATTAAAATTTTGGCTTCTTCGAGTCTTTCTCCTTCCTTTGTTTTTATTTCCAAATGAAAGATGCCATTCTCTTTCTCAATTTTTGTACAAACGCTATCAGTGCATATTTCCACATTTTTGGGTATCAAAGAAATTAAAAAATTGTCAAATTTAGCCCTATTCATATTTATATAGAACCGTTGATAAAATCTTTCAATATGATTATCAAAATCCATTGTCTTTACAGAAAATATTTGAGGGTCCGCCAAAATATTATTCGGTAGACAAATATCAAATTGAGCGAGCATTTTTTGCGCGTCAGGAGACAACAACCCTCCGCAACATTTATTTATATTCGGGTTTTTTCTATCAACTGCAATTACTTTATACTTTGGATTCAATAGCCGCGCAAAAGTAGCGCCTGCCGGTCCTAGTCCAATAATTGCAATATCATACATAAATGCTCTCTCTATCTTTCCTTATCATTTTCAATTCCTTTTATATTTTATTTATTACATAATCCATTAATTCTTTATATCCTTCTTTTATAAATTTATTATCCTTTTCACAGTTTTTTGATATATAATTTTTTACAGATTCAATTTCCGTAAATCCTTTTTGAATATTGTCTTTAATTAAATTTTCCACGGTCTTTTCTCCATAATTTATTTCAAGTAACCTGATTGTTATTGCCCTGATTATATATTCATTTACTATTGTTTCAATGTCCGTATAAAAATGTTTTATAAAATCATTAGATATTATTTTACAACTTATATCAAATTGATCAATATAATTTTTTGTCAGCTCATTTATGGTTAAATGACTTATTTCATGCCATAACAATTCTAAAATAGAGAATTTAGAGCCGAAAATATACTTGTTTTCTTTATAATCAAAGGGGCTTATTACTGAGTAGTTATATGTAGTATTTTCATTCGTTAAAATTTTTATACCAAAATTGCCCATTAATAATGCAGAAATGGCAATAGTATAATTTTTTGTATTACTTCCTAAATAGTTATCAACTATATTTACATATTCTTTTAAATTATTTTTATTCATATAATCATTTATTAACTCTTCATATTCGCTTTTATTGCTCTCAAAAAAATATTCAAAGTTTGTATCTTCATAAAAACGTTTTATTCCGTTAATAAAATCTTTATATGGAATATTTTGTTTAATCAGGCTATTAATATTATTTTCAATGTTTGCGATATTATCAAAATTTGGCGGATTTGAATAACATAAGACTAAATTGATAAATGCGGAAAAATCCTGAACATTATTGCATAACTCGCCGTATAATATTACAGTTTCATGATTTTTATATTTATTAAAATACTTATCAACATCTTCCTTATATTTACATTTAAAAAGTTTTTTGTTGAAATATTTTAGAGCAAGATTATCCCAGTATTGAGTCATTGTTTGAATAACAGCCAATAATTCAACTCGTTTGTCGACCAATATTTCCATGTTTTTATTTTACTATATTTTTCGGATAAATGTCAATTTATGATATATAATACTAAACCAATTACCATTATTATAATAAAAAAAGGTATAGTTAGAAATTTAATAAACCAATATAAATTCATATCTTCTCTTTTACTCTTTGTATCTTTATAAAATATCCAATAATCCGGTATCATTAATATTAAACCTATTATAATTAATATAAACAATAATAATATTGGAGCTTTTCTAATAAGAAGAAAAGACCCAAGTATAAGTAAAATACCAATTATATTCAAAATTTTATATATATTTCTTCCTTTTTTAAAATAGTCCTTATTCATATTCTTTTCCATGTGAGTATTTTTATGTAATTATTCAATATCCTTTATTTCCATATTTATTTAAATATAACTTTATTTATTCCAATCCCGATTATTATAAATAAATATACCATAAAACATACTCCTAAGAATATAATGTGTTATAGAATATATTTTGTCAATATATTAAAACATAATTCATTATTATACATTTCACGACCAATTTAGGGCTATATTGCGTATAACGTTCCTGTGGTATATTACATTTTTTAATGCCCGATAGGAAAAAATGTGGCGGAGTAATACACCACAAAATGACTGTTGTTTTGCGTAGCCTAGCTGCCATAAGGCGGCGTACAGTTATCGACCTATTATGTGCAAGTTTGTGTTTATACCAGTATTTTTTTTATAGAATTATTGTAGTTTCAATGTTAATACTGGAAACGAAATCCCACATAAATGTCTTTATTCGGGGTAACACCTGCTTCAATATGACTTAGAACATTTAGAATAGTCTTACCGTCTGTATTTACAGTTTGGGCTTCATCCTCTGTTGACACCATTCTTATCCCATTATCAGGGGTTTCTGCGATTGTTCTTATAAAATCCCCAATAATCCAACTAACTAAATACACGACAAGAGCCGCACCAATAATAACTACAGCTACAATCTCTAATGCTTCAAGATTAACTTCCTCTTCATCCCCAGCAAAACAATTGATTGCAGAACCAAAAAACAATACTAAAACAAGGATAAACGATACAATTTTTGACATAAATTCTCCTTTGCAGTATTAAAGTCACTGCTGACTTATTTTTAATTTCCAAATGGAAATTAAAATACCTAATAATTTTACTTACTACGCAGTAGGCGTATTTCCCATAAATTCATTTCTTAAATTTTATCATAGAAAATCAATTTGTATATATGCCAAATGGCATATTTTGAAAAAAATCGTTAAAAACATATATGCCGAAAGACCTATTCTGCCTGTTTTTTATCGAATTTTTTTAGAAAATAGGCATAAAATTATTTTTACACATTTATGTAACTTGAGAAGATTCATTTGTAACGATTTTTCCTCTAATATAAGGATTTGTGTAAAATGAGTATAATAGCTGTAAAAACATGAGAGTCCATATAATTGGTTCACAGATAATCACGCCAAAGTAACCAAGAATGGGCACTAAAAGGAAAGCAAATAATACTTTACTGACAAATTCTATGACACTTGAGATAACCGGAATTATTTTTTCACCTATTCCCTGAAGCGCAAGGCGAAAATTAAAAAGCATAGCAAGGGTTATATAAAATGGCGAGTTTACCATTAAATAACGTGCGCCATTTTCAACAATAACACTCTCATTTGAACCGGAAAGTAATCTTATCAAAGCCGAAGAAAAAAACATAAGGATAACCGTTATAAACACAGCCCATATTATCGAAATAAAATTGCTGTAACGGACTGCTTTTCGTATGCGGCTAAGCTGGTTCGCTCCCTTGTTTTGTGAAACAAATGTAGAAAGCGCAATGGCTATTGTATTCATTGGCATCATACAGAAGCTGTTGATTCTACGCGCCGTTATGTGACCTGCTATTACAAGATAACCCAAGCCGTTTATGGCGCTTTGAAGTACGACAGTGCCTAAAGATACAATTGACATCATAATTCCCATAGAGAAACCTTGCGCTATAAGTTCTTTGTATAACGCGGTATTATAATTGAAATGATCTTTACGAGGAATAAGTATTCGGCATCTTTTATAAATATAAAACAGACAAAGCGCAGTTGAGATGCTTTGCGCTACAACAGTAGCCGCCGCTGCGCCGCGGACGCCCATATTAAAATTTGTAATGAATATAATATCAAACACTATGTTTAATATTGATGAAATAATCAGAAATAAAAGCGGCATTGTACTATCGCCTATCGCTTGTAGAAGTCCTGCGCAGAGATTATAAGTAAAAGTTACAATTAAAAAGACAGTCAAAATAGAAATATATGAATATGCCGTGTCAATAATATCTACCGGTATGTTAATCAATTTCAGAAGCGGTATCATAAAAATACTGGCGGTAACAGAGATAAAAAGCGTTAGCAGAACACCAACAACAATCGCTCCGGCAACTGTGCGCTTTAATACATCTTGATTGCCCGCGCCATAATACCGTGCCGCAACAATACCGAAACCTCTGCCAAAGCCTATGACAAAAACGAAAAGCAGCTCAAATATTACCGAGCACGCGCCGACGGAGGCTAGGGCTGTTTCTCCCAGATAATGCCCTACGATAACCATATCAACAGTGTTATACAACTGTTGAAAAATGTTGGATAACAACATGGGAATCGCGAAGATAAGCAATGATTTTGTTATGCTTCCGTTTAATAAATCAATTTTCATCAAAAATATTTATACTATTATTCTACAGATTAATTAAAAAATTAACTTCTTCTAACATGTCCATTTATTCTCCTTGATAAATCCCAAAAACCGGCGTTTGTATAAACGCTATTATTTCTTTTTACCGGTTTTTGCCTTTGGCTTAGCCTTCTTAGCGTCAGTCTTCGCCTTCACTTTTGAGTCAGTTTTTTTCGCAACAGTCTTTGCCTTCACCTTTGGTTCGGTCTTCTTAACAGCAGACTTCGCTTTCGTTTTTGCTTCAGTCTTCTTTGCAACAGTCTTAACTTTCGCCTTTGGTTCAGTTTTTTTCGTAGTAGTTTTCGCTTTTGGCTTTTGCTCAACTTTCTTTTCGACAGACCTCTCTTTCGCCTTTGGCTCAACCTTCTTCGTAACAGTCTTCTCTTTTGGCTTTGCCTCAGTCTTCTTCACGTCAGTCTTCGCTTCCGCCTTCGTCTCTGGCTCAATTTTCTTCGCGGCAGATTCATCTTTTCCCTTTGGTTCAGTTATCTTCGTGACAGCTTTTGCTTTTCCTGCAATTATTTTGGCTTTTGAGAGTTTTGACGTTAAAATGTCAATAAGGTTATCAAAACGATACTTTGAGTTTTCCTCAGCTTTGATCAGCACTTCATAAATTTTGGCAATGCGATCAATTCGTTCATCAATCGGGACTTTCACAATGTTGTCGCTTTCTACCATGAAAAATACTGACGAATAGAATAGCGCGTCTTCAAATCCCTCTTTGTTAAACCACGCGACATCGTTATAGAAATTTATTCCCAATATGCGCCTAAAGTCTTCGCTTTGATAATTTTCTTCAATAACCAGCGCGGCAAAATCAGCGGCGTCAAATTTTGTTTCCTCGCCGCGGAAAGGCGCGGATTTATCCGACCAGATGTCAAGGCTCGTGCGGCTCAATACAGCCCTTGCAACATCCGTTATGCGCCATGCTTCCGTCTCGGAGGCGCCAAAGCGGCGGTAGATTTCCCTCATCTTGCGGCCTAAGTCCCAATGATCTAAAGCGAGGCTCGCCGCATGGGTTCCGTCAGCTTCTTTGCCGATTATCAAGCGCAGTAATGAGAGCAGTCCGTAACTGAGAGCGACAGAATAAAGACGTTGCCCTTTAGAATTACATTCCATAATACGCGCAAAGAGCGGTGATTTCGATTTATCACTAACTGATAAGTCAGCATTATATTTCTTCAGCGCACTTTTAAGTTTTTTCAACCTGTTTATAAACGCTTTAAATTCTTCCTCTATTATGTCTCTATTAACTGCCGTGAAATTAATCTTGCCGCCTGTTTTATTTTTCGCCGTCCATTCATCATAAGCGCCGTTTGCGCCGCAGATAAAATTAGTTGCCGTACTAATAAACGCATTGATAGAATCCTTAAATGAATCGGCATAAGATTCTTTATCCAGTAATTCATTCATGCTGATAATAATTTCCGGCTTTAAAATTTCCATAAAGCGGTAGTAAAGTTCGCCTAAGAAAATGTCTTTTATCGCGTTTTGCGGATCGTCAACGCCTTTACCGTTCAAATCGTTGTTCAGTCTTGCCCATCTGCCTTTTGCGTCATCTTCAACTTCATAAACATCAAGAAAGACCTGAGTCTCGTAGCCTTGCAGTCCTACAAAAAATCCGTTTTCACAGATTGCCTTGGAAGAGCGGATGTACCACAAGTTCGATTTTTGTTCGCGTAACAGTGTAAAGTATTGGCTGTCGCCGTGGATAGCCATGGCTTCGCTTAAACTGTCCCTTCGCGTTCCGCCTTCGCAGGGAATAGCGGGATCGCTTGTTTTTATCCAGCCGGAAGTTTCATAATAAGAATTGTTGTAGAAAATCAACGCCCTTTCATTGTGTCCATTTAACCATACGCGGTTGGAGTAAGCGAAAACATTTTCGTTGACTGTGCCGTTACAGTAAAGATCGTAAAGCCTGAAGTTTACGCTGCCTGAAAAAAGGGCGCGGCGTTTCATCAATGGGAAAATTTCACGCTCGTGGCGGTCTACCATGTAGCCGTCAGGTATTTCATCCCGATAGGAGCGGCGGTATTCCATTCCGTATTTTTCTTCAAAGCCTTCGATTTGCCCATGCCCGAACATGGGAAGCCCCGGCATTGTTACGAGCAATGTGCAGATACCGAAATATTTGTCGCCCTTGCCGAATTGCGCAACCGCCGTTTCTTCATCGGGGTTGTTCATAAAATTGACAAAGCGTTTTAAAATTTCAGGATCGAACTCCATGGTGTTTTTGATAGTTGAGCGGTACTTCGAATTTTCTTCGTTTTTGAGCATATTCATAAAAGCCGAGTTGTAAACGCGGTGCATTCCAAGCGTGCGGACAAAGTAGCCTTCCATCATCCAGAAAGCCTCGGCAAGGAGCAGTGTGTTTGGCGCTTCAGCCGCGCAGCGGTCAACTACTTCGCGCCAAAACTCGTTTGGTATACGGTGGTTAAATTCATCGGTGGTGATTGAATGTTCGGCGCGGCTGGCAATTGCGCCGCCGCTTCCCGGAGCGGGATACCATAACCGTTGAATATGCCGCTTTGCAAGAGTCATGGCGGCGTCAAAGCGCACGATAGAGAACTGCTGACACACGCCGATGATTGTGCGTATTACCGCTTCGCGCGCTTCGGGATTGAGAAAGTCAATCTGCGCGGTATCGTTCCACGGCATGGAAGTGCCGTCGTTGCCGTGGTAGATGTAGCGCGTTTCTCCGGTGCGGTTGTCAATTCGCTTAAAGACGACGGCGGCATCACTGCGTGAAAAATAATGTTCTTCGATTTGCACCGTTATGTCATCACGGCCTGAAAGATTGCCGCAGTTGTAATTGTAAGTCGGAAATGGCGGGTATGGCAGTTGTAGAAAACGGTCGGGATGTTCGATCATCCATTTACTGTCGATACCTGTGTGATTTGGAACCATATCCGAGCCAAGACGAATTCCTCGACGCATACAACGCTCGCGCAAGTTGGTTAACGCGCCCCAGCCGCCAAGTTCGCCCGCGACATCGTAATCATACAAACTGTACGCGGAGGCGGCGGCTTCGGGATTACCTGTCCACTGTTTTATAGTCTTGCTTGCCTGACTTCGTTCCCAAGTGCCGATAAGCCACAGCCCCGTAAAACCACGGCGGGCAAGTTCATCAATTTCTTCATTTGGAATTTGATCCAGGCGGGTAATTTCTCTTTTGTATTTTTGTGAAAGTTGAAAAAGCCAAACAAGCGTACTTTTCGCCATTAGTACCGTATTGGGCATCCAGTCCAGATCGGGACTGTATTTTTCGTATTCATCAAGTCCGGCGAAAGATAAAACTTCGCTTGGACCTGGACCAAAGAAAGAAGGTTTGTTTTCTTCATTTATTACATCAAGACTCATCAGCAGTCGCGCCATGAATTTTGAAATGAGAAGCCCCCAATGTTTTCGCATGTAATCAAGTTGTGCAAAAAGAGAGTCAGGAAATTGAATTGCAGGTGAGCGGAGGAAATCCCAAAGGTTCATACCGTCGGGGCCAAAGACCGGCATTTCTTTTAAGTGCGCTTTTATCTCTTCGATTGCATCGGGGTAAGCGGTTTTAACGGAAAGTTTTTTATCGTCAAATAAAAATTTAAAAGGTTTAAACGCAGGATTTAAATTTGCAAGCGACAGGAGGGTTGTTTCTTCAATGGAAAGGGCGCGGCAGCTTTCACCGTCTTCTTTGCTTTTAAGGTACTGCTCAACATTTTTTTCACCTTTGTACACAGGACGCGGAGGAAATTGTTTGGAGAACTCATTTAAAAGACCGTTGGTTTTGCCTTCGCCAAGATTGGCGTCCAGCCTATCCAGCGCAGTTTCAAAAACATCGCCTTGAACTTCCTCGCGGTAAAGTGCGACTACATAGTGCAGGATTTCATCAATTAGCCCCATCGCGTAAAGATGGCCGGCTTTTATAAAACGTTCAGGATGGGCGGGGTCTTGTTTAAGGTTGAATTTATTTGCCAATTCTCTGCATTGTTTAATGTCCGCAAAAACCACATTTCCCGTTAATGAAAAGAGGCTGTCGCTAAGACTGTACTCACGGCGGACATCGTTATTCACATGAAACTCCATGAGGGTTTTTCGGCTCTTTGCCCAATGTGTGGATTTTGTTTCCAGTTTGGCAAGGGTAATTTTAATTTTTTTCATGAGGTCTCCTTTTTTTGCAGATATGACTATCTGCTGGGATTATTATACAATAAAAACTAATAAATGCAAATTGTGTAAAAAGGGGGAAATTTGGGTAAAAAGCGTCAAAAATCAACATATATTTACAAGTGAGGGCAAGATGTATGCCTAAAGAATATGTTTAATACAGGCGGACACTGTTACGTCCCTTCTCTAATTTTCTCTCTTCCCGCATTAAGCCGCCATTTAACTGTGGTTTCCGGTAATTTATACTTTTCAGCAATTTTCTTAACAGGAAATTGATTAATATAGTAATCAATCAAAATATCGCGATATTCGCTTGAAAGTTCATGAAGAGCCTTAAATATATTTTGATACCTGTTTGAAATTA
>Ga0268262_10005528_pt1 | contig 12500 bp, 11 predicted proteins | sample TergutNc150P3_FD_190354 | JGI IMG/M metagenome (GOLD analysis project Ga0268262, IMG submission 190354) | Nasutitermes corniger P3 segment gut microbial community from laboratory colony in Florida, USA - Nc150 P3 (SPAdes) (version 2) | ecosystem: Host-associated > Arthropoda: Insects >... | reverse complement strand
GGGGGGGGGCAGGGGTTGATGATGGGGATAAAAATTTCTCCTCAGACCTAGACCTTGTAGCATAGGCTCTACTAAATGCTATTTTGTTGCAAAATATCATATTTAAGTATGAATATAGTAAATTCATTGAATTTGATCTGGGTTTGAGCGGAGCTGGCAGGCAAAAGCCATGAAATTTGCAGGATTACCAGAATAAAACTGATATATCAGAGATGCCTTGCTATTGAGCTTGGCAAGGCAGGTTTAGAATTTGATAATTAACAGAATAAAGCCAAGAAGGGCGGTTCATTCTAAAAATCCCGCAAATTCTATAAATTCTGGTTCAGACAGAGGTGAACAAGAATCGCCAGACTATGGAACTGGCAGAAGCTTATTTTTCTACATTCACCTTTGTGCACATATCCATAACCGCCTTTCTTTTTTGCCTTGGCTTTGCGCTTGCGCTGGGTTATGTTTTTGCTTGGATTTACAATTATGGCAAATTGCACAAGGAACCTGGGGGCGAACCGCAAAAAGTGACGGATAGCGCTCCTGTTCCGGTTTTTGCCACAGCGGAATATAATACCCCTGCTTTAAAGAGGTTGGAACAAGAAAAAGCTTGTACCGAGACGGATTTTGCCAATAGAGATGCTTTTATAAAAAAATTGCTCATGCTTTTTCGCAGCCGCTTGGAAAAAGAAAACGATAAAATACTCTCAATATGCTATTGGGTATTTAATGGAGAGGGTTTTGCCCTAAGGCTTTCCAATAGCACCTACCGCCTCCGCGAAAATTTATTTGTTCCTAAAGACAATAGGTATTTTTCCAAAAGAGAATTTAACTGGAACGGGATAGACGAAGCACCCATAGATGTTTTCCATTCCGAAGAACAAATAACTCGCTCCGTAGCTGGCTCCGCTGTTTCTGGCGAAGGCAGGCTTCACGGCTATATTACCATAGATAGCGCTCACGAAAATGCTTTTGACGATGAAATTTGCATGGAACTCAGGGAACTTGCAAATGTGGCAGAAGAGATGCTTAGAAATTTGGATATGAATTTAAAGCTGAACAAAGAAAACAACCACTTTTATGGAATGTTAAAAGATATTTCAAATTTGTTTTGCTCCGTTTCAAAGGGAAATTTAATTGCAAATCTATCCCAAGTTTTGAGGGACAATTTCAGATCCCATAGAATGATGATAATTATCCCAGATGAAAGAGATAGGGATAAATGGCTAATATCGGAGGCTGTGGGCGAGCAGAGCGAAAAGTTTAAAAAAGTTGTTTTTAGCGTTCACGAAAAATGCCTGCTCCACGAACTTTTGAGCGGCAAAGTTTCTAGAGTAAACGAAGTGAACATTCCAATAGACCCCTATCAACGCAGGCTTTACGAAAACGAACCGGAAAATTTAGACCTGCGCTCGCTTTTTGCCATTATGCCGAATGGGCAAAACAATTCTTTTCCGCTTGCCGTTGTGCTAGAGAGCAAAAACTACAGAGCCATTTCCAGAATGGACGAAGATTTGCTAACCTGCCTAACCTCTTGTGCTTCTATTAAACTCTCTGATATGCAATCCAGAGACTCTTCGCAGCAAAAGAGAGATGAAAGCTTTGATGGCATAGATTCAAATGGCTTGGGCGAACTTTTGGGTTTTTACCATGCGCAATTTAATGAGCTTAGAGAAAGCGAAGATAGCATGGGAATTTTATTTTTGAAATGCGACCAAGTGAAAAAAGAAAACAGAGTGAGTGATTTTGATTCGTTTTTATCTGTGTTGAAAGAATTGAAAAAAATTTGGAATGGCAGGCATCTGGCAATGCTTGGAAATGGCGAGTTTGTGCTTTCCATAAGGGGATTAAAAGAGGATACTTTTGAAATTGTGGCTGCTCAAATAATAACAAGCGCGGGAAATATGCTTGCGGAACATTCTTTATCTATGAGAACCCACACCATTTGGCTGAATAGGCACAAAATGGCAGAAATAGAATATGAATTTAAGAAAAGCTACGGCACCTTATTTGCATATTCCGTTATGAATAAATTCCTAGAAATGAATGGGACAACCTAGCGGTGTTTGGCATAATAGATTGGTTTGTGCTTGCGGCTTATTGGGGCTTTTCCATTTTTATTGGGCTTTACGCAGCTAGGGGAAACCGCTCCTTTAAGGATTATATGCTGGGCGGGGGTTCAATGCCTTGGATTCCGGTTGGCATCAGTTTAATTGCAACTTCTGTTAGCGCAACAACCCTGCTTGGAGTTCCGGCAGATGTTTTTGATGTGGATATGAGCCTGATAATGACAAATGTGGGGAGCTTTTTGAGCATTCTGGTTGTTGGCTTTCTGTTTATCCCTCGTTTTAGAAAAAGTGGAATTCAGAGCGCTTATGAACTTTTGGAAAAAACTTTCTCGCGCTCGGTTCGCAGAGTTGCCGCAGTGTTTTACGCTATGCACTTGGTTTTGAGAACTGGCATTTTGCTATTTGCTCCTTCCATTGTGCTTGCTTCAATTTTGCAAATTCCGGTTTGGGCTGCAATTTTAATTTCCTCTTTTGCCGCCATTCTCTACACTTGGTATGGCGGGTTCAAGGCTGTTGTTTGGACAGATGTCATGCAGTTTTTGGTGTTTTTTGGCGGAGGGATTTTTGCGCTTTTTGTTTTGGCAAAAGGGATAGGCGGTTTTGGGGAACTGGCAAGCCTTGCCGCAGAGAGCAAAAAGAGCAACTGGTTCAACGGCTCATTAGACCCCTCCAATGCCAGAACCTTGCTTTCTGCTGGCATTGTGTATGCGGTTTTGGAAATTGCAATTAGAGGCTGCGACCAGCAATTTGTGCAAAGGTATTTGAGTTGCAAAGATGTTAAAGCGGCAAATAGGTCTAGCATTTTATCTATGGTTTTGGGGCTTGTGGTTTCGCTTTTATTTTATTGGCTTGGGGCCGCGCTCTTTGTTTATTACAAGGTTAAAAATGTGGCACCCTTGCCGGATAATCTGGGGGTTAATGACGTGTTTCCGTATTTTATTGTGAAGGGTTTGCCAACTGGTTTAACAGGGCTTTTGGTTGCCGCAATTTACGCCGCCGCCATGAGCAGCATTTCCAGCGCAATTCACGCTCTTGGAAACACAACGGAAAAGGATATTCTGTGCAAAGCCTCTGGGCAGGAATCCCTTGCAAGGGCAAAGATATGGATTGTGCTTTGGGGAATCAGCGGAACCCTTGCCGCCTTTATCGCTGCTTCTCAGGCTGGTTCGCTTTTGAAAAACGCCCTGTTTTTCACAGGTCTTTTCACAGGCCCTTTGTTAGCATTATTTTTGCTCTCTTTTTTTGCTCCTCGTTTGCGTTCCTCTTCTGTTTTAATAGGGGTTATCTGCGGAATGTTAAGTTTGCTTTTATTCAACAACATTCCATTTATCCCCGGCTATGTGCCGCCGCTCACAAAGATAATAGTATTTTCCTGGCCTTGGAATCCGCTTATTTCTTGTACGGTTTCTGTGGGGGTTGCTTGTGGCGTGAATTTCATAACCCATCCTAATCTTTCACGCAACGGACACTGAGCAAGTCACTCAAAAGCCTTGGCTGGCTTAAAAATTTGTTTTTGACATAATGGGAATATAGTAATTGCAAAATTCCTCTTCGGAAATCTGCCAATCGGTTGAAAATTCCACAGAACCTCTTTTTTCCAAAGTCCCTATATTTCTTTTTTTTGTATTCTTCCAAGTGCCATAAGGAACTATAACTGCAAAAGCCTCGTGTTTTTGGTCAAAAGATAACGCAAATTCTTCACCAGACAAAATATCTTCCATAATAGAAGAAAATTTTGCCTTTGCTTCCTTTAACTCTAGAATTTTCATATATTTATAATATACAAAACAATTTCATTCATTTTTATGCTAATCGTCCTTCACGCAGCGCAATGAAGATAAATGGTCTTTTTTCTTTTGAGATTCCCTTTTCACAGAATCGTAGCCAAAAGACATCAAACGCCTGTAAGCACTACTTCTATCGTTTTCGTATTGATTATAGTATTCTGTAGCAGTCCACCAATAGCCGTATTCGCCTTCATCAAATGTATAACCACCCTTGCTATATTTGCCAGTACCGCGATAGTAAGCTGTACCATCGTTTTGAATAAGAACATTTGCACTATTGCAATTGTAACAGTAACCGCCGGGAAGAGCAGCAAAACCAAATTCGTCCGTACCATTACCGGATTCTATATTGCTGCCATCACCGTAATAGTCATAAGAGCTCCAGCCGCTTTTTGCCTTTAATTTTGTGCCAGATTTATAACTGTCATAGCAGGTACTTATGTCTGGGCTCGCGCAAATAAAATCGCCAACATAATCCACCAATTCAGCCCATTCATTATCGCTTGGCACGTGCCAACCATCAGGGCAAATGCCTTTCACTCCGCTTGGATTTTGGTTGGAACTTGCAGCCCCGTTCATAACAGTCATCCAATCATAGAGCCTGCCATATTTAGCACAAGCAGCCAGCCATTCTTCTTCTGAGTATCGATAATCTCCTTGCTCTCCATTTGGCAAGGATATTTTTATAGCACCACCTTCGCCATAGCATTTACTGCCTATACCGGCATTTGGAACATCGTAATTTAAATTTTCAGCCATCCAAATTTTAGTGCCTATTGCAACGGTTTTATATGTTTTGCCATCTCTGGAATCAAAAAGGTCATTGCTATATACAATGCTTGAAGAGCTTGAAGAGCTTGAAGAAATATTTTCCGATATTGAACTGCTGCTTTGTTCCTTGTAATCACTAGAAGACGAACCATTGCTTGAACTCTCAAGGCTTGAAGAGGAAACTAAAGAGGAAGAGGAATAGAAAGAGGAACTGCTGGATGAACTGGAACTGGAAAACGTATCTCCGCTTTCTACTTCATCTGGAAAATTCAATGAACAGGAAATTATTAGTATTAGCAAGATATAGTGGAATACTAGTTTCATTGAGAATAAAATAGAAAAGTTAGTCTAAACGGAATATATAACCCAGACCAAAGCCAGCCCTGAACGAAGTTAGCACTAAGTCTCCTGCATTCCTATTGTATGGCATTCCGTCATCATAATAACGCCACACTTGCCAACCACCGATGTAAAATGGAACTCCAACCTCTGCATAAGCCAAAATTTTTCTTAAAAAAAGAAATTGATAACCACCGCCGGTATTAATTTCCCACATATTTCCGACATAAGAGTTTAACCAGTGGTGGCTTTGGAAAACATAAGGCCCCTCTTCGCCTAAAAAATGATATGAACCCGCAATTCCAAAGTCGGTATAGTTTGAGAATGGACCACCCCAAATAAAACCAAAAGATAAAACAGATACTGGTGAATATCTAATGCCAGAAAATCCTTTATTTGGCGAAAAATACCCCAAATCAATTTCCAAACTATTATCACTAAAAGCCGCACCAGATAAGAGCAACACAAATATAATTGTGAGTAGCCTATTTTTCATAGCTTAACAATCTGCTCCACCTATGCAGCCTGGTGGAGGCCTAACATCAATTGTGGATTTATATTTATCTTTAAAATACTGCGGACACGGTACTTCTTTATAAAGGACTGTAGGGTTATCTGCTGCCATATACCAATCTGCATGCCACAAGCAACCCTTTAAAAGAGAACCGCTTGGGTCATTTGGAATATTGCTAAAAGTCTCTCTGCATTTTCTTCTCAGGCAGGTTTGCCATTCTTCTAAAGTAGCATTCCAGCCAGCATCTCTTAATTCTTGTACTCCAGTAATTCCATCTTCCCAAAAACAGGAAGTTAATAAACCTCCATTCTTATGCCCCCTATCTGTTTGTAATCTGGTTTTCCCAAGTTGCTGGGAAAAACAATCAAAAGCACCTGTGCCACCGCCAGGAATCATAATATCAAATTGACCGCTACCAACATCGTGACCAGTATTGCTCGCCATAATTATTAAGGTTTTTCCTTTAAGAGCCGAATGAGTTACTCTTGGAGCCTCTGGAAAAGGATCCCAGCCACCATCAAATTGTATTTGGTAGCATTTGCCACATGATTTTGCACCGCCCGGAGTGGCTCCGAATGCATAAGCAAGGGTATCGTTTATTGCAACAGGTATCATATCAAAACAAGTGTGAGCGCCATCTTTGTCTGGGTCTTTGGGGAACAGCGGGTTTCTCAATAAATGCTCTTGATAAGTTATACTTTGCCTAAAATATTGCCTAATGTCATTGTTCGGAGATTCTTTTGCGCATTGAGTGCCAAAATATCTGGGTGGATTCCATGGGTCATCAGGGCTTGTACGTGGGTCTAAAAAATAAGCAGGCATTTCTCTATTGTATATATCACAATTTCTGGCAATGGCATAAGGAATAGGATTTCCTTTCCCTTCCTCCCAAATGTTTGAAGGCCAAGAGCAAGTGGGTTTGCAACCATCCCAATAACGGCTAGCCCAACCTTTTTGAACGCCAGGACCACCCGGTTCAATAGGAGGAATGTTTTCCAAAGGTATTCCAGATGGAGAGGAATATATAGGCAGTGCGCTAGAGCTTGAGGAGCTCGAATCAGAGCTTGAACTTGAGCTAGAACTTGAGTTTGAGCTAGAATTTAAACTTGAACTGGATGATAAGATTTCTAGGCTTGAAGATGATATTGTTTGGCTTGAGCTGGAAGGGTCATCATGCTCACCCCAATAAACAAGCAATAAATTGAGCCTATTGTCATCGCTGCATCCCAGCACAAAGATCAAGGCTAAGCTAACCACAAGCAAAAATAGACGCATATTTATGCTCCAAAAAAGTATATTATTAATTTAGTAAAATATAAAGAAAAAGTTCAATATATTTCTATATTCCCCTAGTGCCCAAATTCAAATTCTCAGTAATCTCAACAGGAAGAGGCAGCAATTTTGATGCCATTATGCGGCGTGTTGCTTCTGGGGAATTGAATGCGGAGTGCATAAGCCTTATCACATTCAAAAATTGCAAAGCCGCAGAGGTTGCCAGCAAATACGAGGTGCCGGTTCGCTTTATTGAAGGCGATAATCTGCTTGAAATTTTGCAAAGCGAAAACCCTAACTTAATTGTGCTATCTGGCTATATGCGCAAAATTCCAGAAAGTATTCTTGAACGCTTTGAAAACAAAATAATAAATATTCACCCCGCGCTTTTGCCCTCTTTTGGCGGCAAAGGCTGCTATGGCATTCACGTACACGAAAAGGCAATAGAGGCAGGCGTTAAAATAACCGGAGTAACCGTGCATTTTGTGAACAAAGACTACGATGCCGGCAAAATAATAGCCCAAATCGCAGTTCCTGTTCTCCCAAACGATACGCCAGAAAGTTTAGCAGAGCGAGTTTTGAAAGAAGAGCATAATATTTATTGGCAGGTTATCAGAGATTTGGCAGGAAATAATCAATGTTGAGGATTTTGCTCATTTTAGCAATTGGAATGGTGGCTCAGGCAACTGCCCAGGATATCATTAATTTGCAAGTTGAGAGAAAGAATGGCATAGCTTATGCAGATGGGGTGGATTTAGGGAAAAAATTGAAAATGAATATGATGTGGCAAAGCGAGGCTGGGATTTTGCAAATAGGCAGTTCCTCTTGGGCCGCAGGGAGCGCTTGGGCAAATTTAAAAGATACCAGTTTTTTGCTGCAAACCGCTGTGCAAAGCATAGTTGCAAGCAAGCAATCTTTTTGGCTGCCGCTGCCATCTTCACTGCTGGTTTTTGAACGAATGCTCAATAAACCTCTTGAATACGATTCTGCTTCTGCAAAAATAAGCTCAAGACCAACTAAAGATTTATGGAGCCTTAATTTAGATTCAAAAGAAAACGGCGAGGTTGTGGAACTAAAACTCTCAAAGCCTTTTGCAGCAGAAACTTTTTACACAAAGCCGAACTATCTTTTGCGGATAAATGGCCTTGTTATAGATAGCTCTATGTTTTTGGATTTGGCAAATAAATCTGCTATGATAAGCAGGGTGATTCCCATTCAAGACAAACAAAGCGCGCAAATAACACTTGTGCTAAAAGACAACTGCGAAGGTGTGGAATTGGTAAAAAAAGACGAAGGAAAAACTCTGCAAGTGGTGCTTAGAAAGAAAAAACCAGAAGCAAAAACCACTGCCTCATCGTCTTCTGCGGCGCAGGCAAATACTAGCAGAAAAATTAAAACCATAGTTTTAGACCCTGGCCACGGCGGCAAAGACCCTGGTGCCATTGGCTACAATAGCCTTAAAGAGAAAGAGGTTGTTTTGTCTGTTGGCTTGAAATTAAAAGAGAAACTGGAAGAAAAGGGGTTCACCGTTAAAATGACAAGGAGCACCGATGAATTTATAGAACTGGGAAAACGCCCAAAAATGGCAAGCGACTGGGGTGGCGATTTATTTTTAAGCCTGCATTGCAATGCCATAGAAGGCAAAGAGAGGCAACAGAAAGCGGAAGGTTTTATATTTTACATTTTGCGAGCTGGCGGCAGCGAAGAAGACAAAGCCATAGCCCGCAGGGAAAATCAGGCCATTGCTTTGGAATCCGACAAAAAAGGCAAAACGGAAATTTCACCTGCCGAATGGATTATTTTGGATAATCAGCTCGCCTTATATGCGGAAAAAAGCGCACTGCTAGCGGGTTACCTAGTTGAAGCTTTTGACGGAGGCTCAATAAAAAAATTGCACAAGGGAGCCAGCCAAGCTGGATTTATGGTTTTGGTCGGTGCATATATGCCCGCAGTTCTCGCAGAACTGGGCTTTATAACACACCCAAACGATGCCGCATATATGTCCACAGAAAAGGGGCAAAGCGAGATTGCGGAAAATTTGGCAAAGGCAATTGTGAATTTTTCAAAGTAATTTATTTCTATATTACCCACCATGGCAGATAAAAATTTCGGTCCGCAATATTTAACGGCAGATGGCCGTTTTACCAAAGAACGCCCAAATTGGATGCGTCCCAAAGGCTGTGAAAAGCCAGAGCCAGAAGTGGCAAAATATCAGGTACGCACACTAAGCGAGGGAACAGCCCAGAAAATCGCAAAAGTATTGCATGTTATGTTGAACGATTCATCACCCAAAAAGAGGTAAGCTATGTTAGATCAAAAAGTTTATTTGGACGATATTTATGCAAGCGATAAATGCGGCGGTTCGCCCTTTAAAGCTGTGGTTATGATGTCAAAGGAATCTAGGTTTATAAATGACCAAGCATTCCATAAATTTATTCAACTAGAAGAGAAACCCACAACCATAGCTATGAACAAGTTCAAGCAGAACAAGCTATCTGTGGTGGCTAACGAAAAAGAATGAAGCTCTCAAATTTCTTTTACGCAACGCTTCGCGAAGTTCCCAGCGATGCGCAACTGCCGAGCCATATATTTTTAATGCGTGGCGGCTATGTTAAGCCATTATCCACAGGTATATACAGCATTTTACCCTTGGGGCTTAGGGTTATTCGCAAAATTGAAAATATAATAAGAGAAGAGATGAATGCCGTTGGCGGCATGGAAGTGGATTTGCCTGTGGTGCAAACCGCCGAGCTTTGGAGCGAGGCTGGTCGCTACCAAGCGATAGGAGACGAACTGCTCCGTTTCAAAGACCGCAACAGCCACAATATGGTGCTAGCCATGACCCACGAAGAGGCAATCACCGATATGGCTCGCTATGTGCTCTCCAGCTACAAGCAACTGCCCTTTATGCTTTACCAGTTTAAAACAAAATACAGAGACGAAGCGCGTGCGCGAGGCGGTTTGATTAGAGTGCGCGAATTTGAAATGAAAGATGCCTACAGTTTTCACTCCACAGCAGAAGATTTAGACAAACACTACGAACTTGAATACAAAGCCTACCAAAAAATTTTCCACAGAGTTGGAATTGAACCTGTGATAGTGCAATCCGATACAGGAATTATGGGCGGCAAAATTGCCCACGAGTTTATGCTAGACACTCCAAGCGGAGAGGATTATTTAATTATTTGCAAACACTGCGGCTACCAAGCGAATAGGGAAATAGCCGAGTTTAAACGGCAGCCCGTTGATGGAAATTCAAATCTTGAAAAAATTGCAACACCGGGCAAACAGACCATTGAGGAAGTTTGTACCTTTTTAAAAGCAAACAAAAAAAATGCCGGCAAATGCGTGTTTTTTGATGTGGATGGAAAATTGATAGTAGCCTTGGTTCAGGGTTATTTAGAGGTGAGCGAAACAAAACTGAGAAATTTTTTGAAAGTAAAAACCTTAATCCCCGCTTCCGAAGAATTGATAAAAGCGAGCGGAATGATTCCAGGTTATGCAAGCCCTATAAATGCAAAAAATTGCAGAATAATATTAGACACCGGAGCCGCAGAAAGCAAAGATTTAATTGTTGGCGCAAACGAGGAAGGCTATCACTTTATGCACTGCATTCCAAAAAGAGATTTTGCCAGTTTTGAAACAGTGGATATTGCAGAGGCGGCAGCGGATTGCCTTTGCCCAAAATGCGAAAAAGAATTGACAGAAACAAGGGGCATTGAACTTGGCAATATATTCAAGCTGGGCACAAAATTCAGCGAAAACATGAATTGCACATTCACAGATGCGGCAGGCGAAGTGAAACCCGCTATAATGGGTTGCTATGGCATTGGCGTTGGCCGTTTAATGGCAAGCGTTGTTGAAAACAGCCACGATGATTTTGGCCCTATATGGCCGCTCTCCATTGCGCCCTTTCAAGTTCTAATTGTACAGATAGCAAAAGATGATGCCATTTTGAAAGTATCTGAGCAACTGGAAAAAGAACTTGAAGCTCAAGGCATTGAAGTTTTAGTGGACGACCGTGATGAACGCCCAGGCGTTAAATTCAAAGATGGTGATTTATGGGGAATACCCATTCGCCTGTCCATAGGCAAAAAAGGCCTTGCAGAAAACAAGGTTGAGTGGAAACTTCGCTCTCAAAAAGAGATGGAAATGGTGCCCATTGCAGAGGTTGTGGAGAAAGCGGTTCAGCAGATAAAATTTTCTATCTTTACCCCCTATGGCTCTTAAGTCTAAACTTTATACACCAAGGTGGTCGCAGTGGCAGTACGGTTAGCAATGTCATTTTTATGTCATCAAAGTGAGTATATACGCGTTGACAATTGTCTGAACCAGAATTTTTTAAGGTTTGTTTTCATTTTGCTGGTTTTTGTGTTTACTGCTTATGCACAGCAAACCACTGTAGCCGTTCTGCCTTCCGAAGGCGATACCCGTAGCCCGGCGGAGCTTGAAGCTTTAACAGACGAAATGCGAGAGGCGGCCTTGAAAGCCTTGCCTGCGGCTACCTTTGTTTTGCTGAAGCAGGATGTTGTGGTTAAGAGGCTGGGCGGGGCGGAAAATTTTATCAAGGAGTGCAAGGAGAGCACCTGCATTGTGGATTTGGGGAAGAAGGCCCAGGTTGACTATGTTGCGCAGGCTACAATCCTTGAGCTTGACGGCATAATCAGGCTCAAGGTTGAGCTGTACAGCGTTAGCACCGAGGGGCTGGTTGGGATGTTCAATGACGAGGCTGGGAGCATCAGGGATTTGCTTGCCATTGTGAAAAATAGGGCTCCGGCAGAGGTGTTTAGAAAGATACCTGGAGCCTCCGTAGGTTCAAAAGCCCCTTCCCCTGTTGTCGCAGGTGGTATAAGCGGTTTGGAAAAAACAGCGGATTACGAGCTTGGCGGCGGGAAGCGTTATTTGGTGAATTTAAACACAGAACCCTCAGGTGCGTTATTGAGCTTTAACGGCATACCCGCCTCCGGCTGCCCCAAAACTCCCTGCAAAATAGAGCTTGGCGAGGGCAATGTGCGAGTGATAGCCGCATTGGAGCAGCACGAGGCAGCAGACACAACGGTTTCTATTGCTCGCAACAATCAGAGCATAGCTATAAGGCTGAAATCCAATTTTGGTATTTTGGAGATAAAGCCTGCTTATATAGATAGCATAGGCGAATACGATGATTGGCATTTATCCATAAACGACAAGTCATATAATTCTTTTGAGAACCGATTTTCCCCAGGCAATTACAATGTTAAGTTAAGCCATAGATGCTATGAGCTTGTGAATTTTATGGCAGGGATAAACAAGGGCAGCCGCGAAGTTTTTGATATGGCAGGTCACATAAAGCTAAAGAAGAGCGGTTTGGATTTGAGTGCGCAGCGAAATGGCGAGCCAGTTGTAGAACCCGTTTTTGTGAATGGGAAGCAGGTAGGAGATACTCCTTTTAGCGATGCTGTTCCGTTGTGTTCTGAGATAGAGATAGGGGAGAACAGGGAAAATGTGAATGTGGTTTTGAAGTACAATGAAAAGGTGAAGTACACTCATTATGTTTTGGCGCAGCAGGAGCAACGGGATTATTCTTATGCAAAGAAAGAGTCAGGGAATGGAACCAGCTTTTGGGTTGCCCTTGGCTTGGATATTGTGGGAGCGGCGATTATTTACGCAGGGTATTCAAAAGACAGAGATATAGCAGAAGCACGAGATAAATACGATGTTCGTGGGCAGTCGCGTGATTATTATGGAAGTGCTTATGAAGATGCGGAAAACAGCCGCAGC
>Ga0268262_10005527_pt1 | contig 12504 bp, 14 predicted proteins | sample TergutNc150P3_FD_190354 | JGI IMG/M metagenome (GOLD analysis project Ga0268262, IMG submission 190354) | Nasutitermes corniger P3 segment gut microbial community from laboratory colony in Florida, USA - Nc150 P3 (SPAdes) (version 2) | ecosystem: Host-associated > Arthropoda: Insects >... | reverse complement strand
ATAAAGGGAATATCCTCGGCTTTCGCGATCTGCTTGCCGTAGGTTGAGCCAATCATTAAATCCACCGGCTCATTCTTTATCCACTGGTGCAGTTCAAAAAGGTCCGCGTTTGCCTTTACCGAACAGCCTGTTACGCCGTACCTGGCGAACAGCGAATTAACCCTGACGGTAAAATCTTCTTTCGGCGTTCCCGTGATAACATATTTCGGGGTCATGCCCATTTCCAAAGCAAGCGAGGTAAGCCCTATTACCACGTCCGGGTCGCCGAATACGGCAACCTTCTTTTTATGGGTATACTGGTGTGAATCCAAAAGTAAATCCACCAACTGTCCGCGTTCCAGTTCCAGTTGGGCCGGAACCGCGTTTCTCGCCTGCTTGCGCAGAGCAAGCACATATTGGTCGGTAAATGTCACGCCCACAGGCAGAGGAAGCAGCGTATAGTCCACCTTCCACTTTTTCTTTAAGAGTTCGGCGGGCTCAAGGCTTATAATTTCGCCTAACGCAATCAGGGCGTCGCTGTCGCCCAGGCCGCGAATTTCATCAACAGTCGTACCGCCGTCCGGGTACATCAGGTACTTGCCCGTCATGGGGGCGTCCAGCACCCCGCTTTGGTCCGGAAAAAATGTGGTCGCCAGGCCGAAAAGCCCGGCGATACGCTTTAACTCCCGAATGTCGCCCGGATTCACCCAACCGGGGAAAATCGCCGTTTTACAGTTGGGCTTTCCCGTTTTTTGGGTCAGGTAGTTCATGAACCCCATCATCATATTGAAAAAGCCGTTGATGTGGGAGCCGACATAGCTCGGCGTGTTGGTATGTACCACGAGCTTCCCTTCGGGAATTTCCAAATCCATTATAAACGAGCCCAAATCGTCGCCGATGGTTTCTGACAGACAAGTGGTATGCACCGCGATAATATCCGGGTCGTACAAATCAAATATGTTCTTTGCCGCTGTGTTCAGGTTGCTCTTCCCGCCGAACACGCTCGCGCCTTCCGTGAACGACGAGCTTGAAGCAATCGCCGGTTCCTTAAAATGGCGGGAAAGCACCGTCCTGTGATAGGAACAACAGCCCTGCGAGCCATGTGAATGGGGCATACAGTTTTTTACCCCCAGCGCCGCGTACATCGCGCCTACCGGCTGGCATATTTTGCAGGGGTTTATCCGCAACGCGCTTCTTTCTTTTACTTCTTTTGGCGTTAAATCAAGCATGTTCGACACCTACCTTTCCTGTTAACATTGGCTCGTGTTTCCACGGCGGCGTGACAAGCCCCCAGGCGTTTGTGTACAGCGCCATCGTAATGTCCCGCGCGAAATTTACCGCGCCGTTGAACCCGGCGTAAGGGCCGGAATAGTCATACGAGTGTATCTGCCGCGAAGATACACCGGCCTTTTGAATTGAGTATTTGTCCTTGATGCCCGAAAGGAATATATCCGGCTTTACCGTTTTAATCAGCGTGTCGGTTTCAAAGTGGTTGTAATCGTCTATTACCACGTCGCCCGCGCCCATTTCCGGAATCATGCCGTCGTAGGTATCAAGCTCAATGTCTTTTCGCAGGGCGGCGATTTGATCCTTCGTGTATGTTTCGCGGAAAAATTTCGCGTCCGGCGTAACGGTAATGCTTTCGATGTTTTTGTTATCCGCGTCCTCTTTAATCTGAGGGATAATATCCCTGCCTTCGTAATCGTCGCGGTGCGCGAACTCGTAGCCCGCGATTACCGTTTCCATTCCCAAATCTTCAAGCAGAACCTGATAATGATGCGAACGCGAACCGCCGGAGAAAATGCCCGCGGTCTTGCCCGTAAGCCTGGATTTATAGTATTCCATATCTTCGGATACCGCCTGAGTTTCCTCGGCAATCACTTCTTCCACCCGTTTTGTCAAAGCCGGATCGTTAAAATACTTCGCTATTTCCCGCAGGGATTTGCAGGTCGCGCCAATGCCGATAAAATTCACCTTGAGCCAGTCGATGCCGTATTTGGTTTTCATCATCTCGGCGATATAGTTAATCGAGCGGTGGCACATTACCAAATTCAAATGCGCCAAATGCGAGGATTTAAGCGATTCGTATGACGCATCGCCGGTAAAAAGATTTAACACCTCGATGCCGCATCGTTTTAAAATCCGTTCTTCCTCCCAACCGTCTCCGCCGATGTTGTATTCGCCCAAAATGTTCACAGAGAACTTTGTTTTCGGGGTTTTGTCGCCCGTGCCGATGACGTAACGCATAACGCCGTTATTTGCGATATGGTGCCCGCCGGACTGGGAAACGCCCTTATATCCCTCGCAGGAAAAGCCGATTGCCTTTATGCCGTACTTTTCCTCGGTTCGCTTCGCCACCGCCTGCACGTCGTCGCCGATAAGCCCGATTGGGCAGGTGGAGCATATCATAACGCATTTGGGGCTAAAAAGCTCCATTGCCTCTTCGATTGCCTTTTCAAGTTTCTTTTCCCCGCCGAATACGATGTCGCTCTCCTGCATATCGGTGGAAAGGCAGTAGGGAATAAAGTTCTTGTCGGTATGTTCGTCCGGCTTCGCCTTGTTACGGCGCGTTCCCCAACTGTAAAACCCGCAGCCTACGGGCCCGTGGGTAATTACGCAGACATCCTTAAGCGGCCCTACCACAACGCCCTTGCAGCCGGCGTAACAGCAGCCTCTTGCCGTCATCACGCCGGGAATGGCGCGCGTGTTGGCGGCGATAGAATGCGCTTCGTCGGTTTTCTCAAGCTGTATGATGTGGTCTTTTCGGTTTTTATATACTTTCGCCGAATATTTTTCTAACAGTTTTTCTCTGCTCGTCACTTGTGTTCACCCCCTATCCACGCTCGTTCATCAAAACGCTTCCACGGCCAAATGTCCTGTCCTGACCGTGTGGGCTTCCAGAATCGGCAGAATAAAAATCCGCCCGTCGCCGGGATTACCCGTCTGGTTCGCCTCAATTATTGTTTCAACCACTCTGTCAACGTCTTTATCATCAACAACCACGGTAAAAAACCGTTTTGCTATAAGCCGCGTCGCTTCGGTTAAATTCTCGCCGATAGGACTAAGCGGCAATTCGCCCGCCGCCAATACCGTATTCAGCAATTCCGGGTCTACGCTCTTTTTTCCGCGCCCCAAACATTTTCGGCAGGTAAAGGCCGGAAAGCCGTGGGTTGCCAGGGCTTTTTTTGTGTCATTTACCTTGTTCGCGCGTATAAAGCACATTACCTCTTTCATCTAACGCCTTCCTTTACAGACCCGGTTTGCCGCTGCTGATGGTATACGCCGATTCCACAGGCGAAATGAATATACGCCCGTCGCCGAAGTTGCCTTCGCCCGTTCTGGCGATACGCATGATGATTTTTATCAAGTCCTCTTTGTCTTCGTCATTGATAAAATACATCAACATCTCTTTGGGTATTTCGTCATATACAACCTCGCCGACCTTGATGCCCTTCTGTTTTCCGCGCCCGAAAACCGACATCTTTGTGACCGCGGGGAATCCTGCCGCCGCGACTTCGCTCATTACCGCCCCTGTTTTTTCCGGGCGGATAATCGCTCTAACCAATAACATTTTTATCTCCTCCTTAATCCAGAATACCGTGTTCCATCAAAATCGCCTCAAGGCGGTCAATAGACATCGGTTTCGGCACAACAAACATATCATTGCCGTCAATCTTGCGCGCCAGCGTGCGGTATTCGTCCGCTTGCGGTTCTTTGGGAGAGAAGTCAATGACGGTTTTCTTGTTAATCTCCGCCTTATGCACGGCATTATCACGGGGTACAAAATGGATCATCTGTGTTCCAAGTTCCTTTGCGACTGCCGAAACAAGCTCCGCTTCGCCGTCCACCTTGCGCGAGTTGCAAATAAGCCCGCCCAAACGGACGCCGCCCGTATTGGCGTATTTGGAAATGCCTTTTGTTATGTTGTTCGCCGCATACAGCGCCATCATTTCGCCGGAGCAGACAATGTAAATTTCCTTTGCCTTGCCTTCACGGATGGGCATAGCGAACCCGCCGCACACAACGTCGCCGAGGACGTCGTAGAAAACGTAATCCAAATCTTCGGTATAAGCGCCTAACTTTTCCAGCAAGCCGATTGACGTAATAATGCCGCGTCCCGCGCAGCCGACTCCCGGCTCCGGACCGCCTGATTCCACGCCTTTTATCCCGGCGTAGCCTTCTTTTAATACCGCTTCGAGTTCAATGTCATCGCCCTCTTCGCGGAGGGTGTCAAGAACCGTCTTTTGCGCCAGTCCGCCAAGCACTAACCTGGTGGAATCCGCCTTGGGGTCGCAACCCACAATCATAACTTTTTTGCCCATTTCGCCCAGGCCGGCCGTTAAATTCTGCGTAGTAGTGGACTTCCCAATACCGCCTTTTCCGTAAATCGCTACCTGTCTCATAAAACCAAAAACCTCCTCAATATTTTTTAGAACCGGCAATTCCAGGCTCTATATGAAGGGCTCTGCCCTTCGATGTCCTCACTCGTTCGTCAAAAACAAAAATGGGGCGACGCCGAACACGGGAACAAGTCCCGCGCTTAACATCACCCCATTGTGAGTTTCAAATTTGTACTTACTGTAAAATAATACAAAAAAACAAAATTTTGTCAATACGCCGAATTGTGAATTTTACATTATCCGGCCGGGAGAAGGCTTACTTTACCCTTAGGGTAAAATCATGGTAATATAGGATCATGACAAGCGAATGTTCCTTACAGGTACGCAGCTATGAATGCGACAGCTACGGCCATGTTAACAACGCAAACTACCTTAATTACCTGGAATTTGCCCGTTACGAGCATCTCAAGGATATAGGTTTCGATTATGTAAAGGCTGTAGAAGCGGGCTACGGGGTATTTATCGCCCGTATTGAGATCGACTATAAAAAACCGGCAATAACCGACGACGTGCTGACCATAAAGACCTGGCCCATAAAAAAAGGCGCGGTCAGCGGGACTCTTGCCCAGAAAATAAGCCGCGGCGGGGATATCCTTATTGAGGCGGCAGTCACATGGGCCTTTGTGAACGCTAAAACGGGCATGCCCGTAAAGATACCGCCGGAATGGGATGTACCCGGGCTGAGTCCCTGTTCCCTATAAATTACGGTTTGTTATATTTTCAATCCAACGCCAAATTTTTCTTCATATATCTTTTTTATTTTATTTTTCTGTTCATCAATCTTTTTATATTCAGAAAAGTAGAGAATTCTATAGATTCCATTCATAATTAACATTGACGGTATCGCTATTAACGCCGTATTATGTTCATTGTTTTTCCTTCTCCATATAAAATATTTTGTATTCCCAATTATTTTTTCAAGCTTGTAATATTCATTTTCAAGAATATGAAAGTAATCATTATTTTTATCAAAAACTGATTCGTATTTCCGTTTAAGATCATTCCAAAATTCATTATCATCAATGTAAAGTTCCATTTCATTTTCTATTGTTACAATAATGTTGTTTTCTATTTATATTATTTTTCAGTATTTTACTGTTTTATATCCTAAAATATATTTATATAATATTAATTTATCTGAATCTAATTGTATTTTTTTATAATTCATATTATTAATAATAATTATTATAGATATAATAAAAATAGCAATTGGCAAACCATATACTATATTATTATAATATTTATCTGAGATATCCATTATCATTATTACATTAAGGCTAAGAAATAATGCGATGGATATTATTGTCCAAAAATAAACGGAAAATCCAAGATAAGCATGATAAACGGCTTTCTTTTTCATAATACAGCGGACTTATATCTTATTACTAGCGAATGTATTGTAGGCTCCTTGCCTGCTCCATTAAAAGAGTTCGTTGCCCAATTTGGCACTTCACCGTATCCTAAATATGAAAAGCTAATGTCGTTTTGAGACTGGAGTTTTATTAAAAAATCAAAATACTCCCGTTCCCTTGTTGCATTATTGCTTCTCAATAAATCAGAATCTGTTATCCATAAAAACCGGGTATTATAATTATTGTCAATCGCTTCCATACATTTGAACGATTGATCCAAAATAGTATCTATGGCATAAACTTTTCTTGTATTCTGTATCTGATTAAGCGCGTCAATAATAGCGGAATCATTTGTTATGTTTATTATTTCATTGGTTGTTGAATTGAAAATTCCTAAAACAGCGTCAGATTCTTGCGCCTGACGTATTCTTCGCAGTACTGAGATAACAGAACTTTTCCATTCCTGCCGTAATAATAAATTGGGGTTGTGAATAAAAAGAATGTAATTTCCTTCATTCCGCTTAAAATGGCTTTGTTCATTAACCTTTAGGCCAATAAGCAGATTAAAGTTATCTCAGATACTTAAAACCTGGCCTTTTTCCAGTTTGACAAAAATTGACAGATCGTCATTCATGTTTATTTCATATGGAAAATCATAATCGTTAATATACTCATAAGCGTCAATCATTGCCGGATTAATAAACTGGCCCGCTTCAACAGTATTCAAATTAGTATCTCTGCCGGATTCCGTTGATCCTGCCGCGTAAATTGAAAATGGAATATAAATAAAAGATAAAACGAGTATTATTTTTTTCATTTTGTATCTCCTTTTTTATTAAAAATATAACATGAATTTAATATTAAGTAAAGATAAAAACTGTAATTTAACGCCTTCGTTCCCGTCCACTCGCCGGCGCCTCCGGCGCAGTTCCTTGGCTATTAATCACGCAAAGGACGCCAAGACGCAGAGGGCGCAAAGGGGAAGAGTCGTTATTTGGTAGAATCTCGCTGAACAAGATGATATTTGAAAGAATTACGATAATCTTACATACAATAACCCTTTTTTCTTCCCTTTGCGTGCTTTGCGCCTTTGCGTCCTTTGCGTGAAAAAAAAGGGAATAAACTGTGCCGTAGGCACCAGCGGGTGGTCATCTTTTCAACCCGCTAAATTACAGTTTACTTTACATAGGGGTAAGATTCGGGCATCACACGCGGTCTTTATCTGCCCAAGCTCCATTCTATGCCGTTTAACTTATCATCTTCATATCTATTCTCCTTTAGGATGACTTCTTAAGTTATGCTTGCAATTTGATTCGCAGTATACCAATTTTCCGTCATAATCTGATTCTTTATTGCTGCAAATGCCATAATCATGATAATAATAATGTCCATTAATTTGTAAATAATAAATGCAATTTCGGCAATGTTCTTCTCCGGATGCTTTTGGTACTGTTTTTTCCCATCTCTCAAAACATTCTTTTGAATGAAGCATTATCATATCATCAAATTTATCAGATTCATTAAAATCATCTTTATACCATTTTTTGTTCTTACTGTATAAATAACTGTCTTCTTTATTTGTTATGGAAAGTACCGGTGCCGCTTCAATAACGCATAAATATTCAATCACATAGCCGTCATTAAAAATAAATAAGAAATCGTCATTTTCAGTATGTATTAAACCGCTTAATTTACTTAATTTGATATTTTCTATTATATCAATGTTTTCCGCGTCATATAAATACGAACTGCATAAAATATTGTTATTTTGCCTGATTCTCCATAAACAGTACTCTGAATAAACAATCAATTCGCCTTTATAATGTTTTCCAAATTTTCCCAACGTATATTCTATTTTACCGCCAAAGTCCAATACTACGGCGTTAGGATATGTTATGCTTATCTGCCAACAATCGCTTTCAGTCAATTTACGCCTGAAATAATCATCATTAATTTCAATATTCATTTATCAATCCCCCGCATAATATAGACCGGTGCGCCAACTTGTTATAAATTCCTTTTCGGCCTCAGATTTAAAATAAACAAAGGCAGCTTATTAATAAAATTCTCCTCTATTTTCTTCCTGTTTTTCTGAAAGTATATGCCCAATAAAATCAATAATACCCCTATTATTGTCAGGGCAAACGGAAAAAATACGGAACCGTTAAAAAATTTCCATGATAATCTACTCAAAAATTCCGTTAATCCGACTGTTCCAAAAACCAGAAATACATTCCTGTTAACAAACAAAGAAAATAAAATTAAGAGTATATTTGCGGTTCCAAGCAAAACAAAACTAAATATATTATTATTATTAAATACCGATAAACCTGATGAAAGCGTTACCAGGCCGAAAAGATACATTCAAAAGGAATAGTCCTTTTTAAACTTTATATCCGCAAAATAACCGATGCCTATCATGCACAAACCAAATATGTTGGAGATGATTGCCCTTTCGGTCCATGTTATCTTTGTTTTTTCATATATTATTGGCACAATGTCCATTGAAAAAAACCATAATGAACCGGCTATTAAAAAAACAATGAATGGAAATTTAGTCTTGTAAAGAATTGGCAATGCCACCAAAATAGCGCTGATTTCAAGTATTATCCATTTTCCCTTTATCCATACATAATAATCATTATAAGACCATTCCTGCGGCCAGAACTTATAAACGCGCAATACAGAAAAAACCAGAAGAGGCGTTATGGCTATTGAGACGGAAAAAAATAATCCGCCGGCAACTTCCAAATTTTTTCTGAAAAACGCAAAATAGCCGGCCAGCAAAAAAACGACAAAATACAAGGCCGAAATTACGGCCATACCGATTGCTCCAAAACTATCCCAACTTGTTTTCATTAACCATGTCATTGCAGAAATAATTAACAGTCCGCCCCCGTAATAAAGCACTTTTTGAAATTTTGTAATTTGATTATTACCGCTGTTTTGCGCAAAATTCCTGAATTTATTAACCTGTTCATCAGAAAAAATAGCGTTTTTTACCGCTTCATTTAATTGTTCATCCGTATATTTCATATTATTCCCCTTAAATTGCAATTATACCATAAAATATTTTAATGTTCAAGCGGCTGCGCTTGTCTATTATCCAAATAATTAAAAACATTTAAGATGTTATTCCTTTTACTTTCCGTACTATGATTATACAATAAATCAATTATTTCATCAGTTAATCCATTATCAACAAAAAACTCTATATTGGTATTTTTTTCTATTAAAACTAATACTTTTATAAGCGTGTCAGAATCAGGGGAACCAAGCCCGTCACCGTCCCATATGTCAATTTTATTATCCCCAAATTCCAAAACCATTTCAGGGGATAAATTCTTGCTTTTCCCGTATGTTACCCTGGGAACAATTGAAACAGATTTTAATTCATCCCAGCCATAATGCCGTTCCTTCAAAGAAATTGTTGAGAAAAACAAAGCGATGATTACTAAAATAGAGACAAATATAATACTCCTTTTATCTTTAATCTTATAAATATTATAATCATATGTTTTTGAACTTGTGACTTCATACCATAAAATTGCATTTTTTGCCATGGGAAAAAACGAAAATATAATCGAAATAATTACCCCAAAAAAGACAATGGCAAAGAAAAAAAACGATAAAGAAAATATCCCTGCTGAATATAATGAAAATACTATATCCATTGCCTTTATTATATATATAATCTTGAAATACCGGAATATATTTCCATGAAAATATTATAGACAGAAAACATCCGATAATATAAACGGTTATCATTATCCAATATATTATATGTTCATATATTTTAGGACGATAATGTATATATTTTTCAAATGCCGCTTCATTCATTGGGAGAAACAGGGAGTAAAGTATGCGAGAGGCCCTCTCTTCCTCTGCTCCCTGTTCATTGCTCATTGCTCACTGGCTTTGTTATCTGCCTATGGTCCACTTGCCGTTAATAAAGGTATAGGTTCCCGCCCTTTGTCTTTGCGAGTCGTAAAAGTCGGCAAAATCGCCCGGAAACGAATAATCTTCTATATCGACATTAGAGCCAATATTAACCCTGTTTAGTTGGTTTTTATCAAACGCGTAATTCCCAATGGATGTTACGCTGTTGGCAAGCGCGACGGTGGTGAGCTTGTTTTCCGCAAACGCGTAGTTCCCGATGGAAGTCACGCTGTTTGGAATCGTAACGCTTGTTAATTGGTTTTTACGAAACGCCTCATTCCCAATTGAAGTTACCTTGTTGCCAATAGTAACGCTGCTTAGTTGGTTATTCGCAAACGCCTGATTCTCAATCGAAGTTACGCTGTTGGGAATAGTAACGGCGGTGATTCGATTTCCGTTAAACGCCCCGGCCCCAATGGTGGTTACGCCGTTGGGAATAGTAATGCTCGTAATTTGATTTCCGTTAAACGCCCCGGCCCCAATAATGGTTACCTTGTCAGGGATAGTGACGGTGGTAAGCCGGTTTCCGCTAAACGCGTTATCTCCAATGGATGTTACGTTGCTGCCGATTGTAACAGTGCCAAGCTGGTTATTGCTAAACGCGCTGTCTCCAATGGAAGTGACGCTGTTGGGAATAGTGACTCCGGTAAGCCGGTTTCCGCTAAACGCCATATTCCCAATGGCAGTTACATTGCCGCCGATAGTAACGCCGCCTAGCTGGGTTTCCGCAAACGCCCTGGCTCCAATCGAAGTTACGCCGTTGGGAATAGTAATGTTTGCGATTTTGTATCCATTAAACGCCAGCGTTCCAATCGAAGTTACGCTGGCGGGAATCGTAACGCTCGTAACATTCTTCTCGCCGCCCCAATATAAAATTAACTGTTTTTCATCCTTGCTTAAAAGAAAAAAGTCTTTGATGCTGAACGCGCTATTGCCGGAAGCGACCGACAGCCTGGTCAACGGGTTCACGGCGAACACCCCGCCCCCGATGGAAGTTACTTTATCGGGAATGGCTACGCTGCCGAGTTCGTTTTCCGCAAAGGCCCTGTTCCCGATGAAAGTTACGTTTTTTCCGATGGTTACGCTGGTCAATTGGTTAAAAGCAAACGCTTCATTCCCAATTGAAGTTACGCTGTCCGGAATGGTAACCGTGCTCAGGTGGTTATAAGAAAACGCCTCATTTTCAATTTTTGTTACGCTGTCGGGAATGATTATGCTGCTTATTTCATTATTTTGAAACGCCATAGTCCCAATTGTAGTTACACCCTTGGGAATGGTTACGGCGGTTAATTTCCTGTTTCTGATAGAAAACGCCTTGTCCCCTATCTCGACAACAGGTTTTCCCTGAATCGCCGGAGGTATGCTGACCCTGTTATTGCTCCCCGTATAAGCGGTAATTTTTATCGCGGTTCTATTGTTTATCTGCGTGACTCTAAAATCTCTTTCATCATTATACTGTTGGGAATATGCCATACACGCAATAACCGCCAATAACAGCAACGCTAAAAGGTTCTTTTTGTTTACCATTGTTTTATCCTTATTAGTACATTATACTACATTTTTTAGGTGAATTTGGCAAGAAAGGGATCGGGGATCCGGCCCCTGGTCCTTATTCCCTTGAAAAAAATATAGCCAAACAAAAAAAAATATGTTATAATCACAATTATAAAACAACAGTAATAAGGTGAAGCCATGAAGAAAAAAACCACAAAGGCCGCCTCAAAAAGCCCCCCGAAGAGCCACCCGGAAAAGAACGCTACAGCGAAAAAAACTACAAAAACGCTTAAAAAACCTTCAACAGTCAAAAAATCTGTCCCGAAAACTGCCAAAAAAACCGCTAAAAGCCCCATCCGGGCTAAAAAACCCCTTGTAAAGAAAGCCGCCGCCCCCAAAAAGGCGGTATCCACACCCAAAAAAACACCCATAAAACCGGAAATGACAGAAATCAAGCCTGTTACCCCACAGCCAGAGGCTTCCCAGCAGCCGCAGACCCAGCTTTCGCACCGCCGCCCTCTGCTGATAATACCTAAATAGGGAACAGGGACCGGGGATCAGGGACTAGGGATCATGGTTTAAATTCGAAAACATAGTGTGATATTATTATGATTAGATTACGAACAAAGATCTCCAGTCCCTAATCCCTAGTCCCCAGCCCCCAATTCTACTATAATTAAAGCATGAAAGGATCTGTCTGCCTTCATAACGGAACCGTGTTAACCGGCTTTTCAGCGATGGAACAATGCGCGGTTATGGTGGAAGACGGCCTTGTATCCGATGTTTATTCGCAAAAACGCTTTGAACAACGCCGCTTTGATTCTGATGTCCGGATCATCGATGTCAACGGCGGCTATATCGCGCCCGGCTTCATCGACACCCATATCCACGGAATAGGCGGCTACGGGACAGATGACCCTGTGTATGGCGGCGGAGACCCGGCCGCAATAGGTTTGGAAACGACTCTTAGGATGTCAAATCTGCTTGCGGCGCGGGGGGTTACGGCTTTCAACCCTACCCTGTACCCTTGCGAACCCCAGTTGTTGCTCCAGGCCGTCAAAGCCATAAGCTCTGCAATGGGCAAAGAGCAGGGAGCGAGGATCATGGGCCTGCACCTTGAAGGCCCGTTTATTTCGCCCGCCCGGCTTGGGGCACAGAGGCCGGAAACCGTGATGCCGGTCGATATTGAATTTATGGAAAAACTATGGGAAGCTTCCGGAGGGCATATCGTTAATATGACGGTAGCGCCGGAACTGAAAGGCATGAGGGAGCTTGCCCTGTACTGCGTCAAAAAAGGGATCGTGCTGCAGGCCGGCCATACGGACGCGAATTACGGGAAT
>Ga0268262_10005526_pt1 | contig 12504 bp, 9 predicted proteins | sample TergutNc150P3_FD_190354 | JGI IMG/M metagenome (GOLD analysis project Ga0268262, IMG submission 190354) | Nasutitermes corniger P3 segment gut microbial community from laboratory colony in Florida, USA - Nc150 P3 (SPAdes) (version 2) | ecosystem: Host-associated > Arthropoda: Insects > Digestive... | reverse complement strand
ACCGCATGGTAAAAGAAGCGGAACTCCACGCCGAGGAAGATAAGAAAGAGCGTGAAAAAGCCGAAGTGCACAATGAAGCCGACTCGATGATCTACGCCACGGAGAAAAACATAAAAGACTTAGGCGACAAAGTAAGCGCCGCCGATAAATCCAAAACCGAAGAAGCCATTGCCGATTTACGCAAGGCTCTTGAAGGCGGCGACATTCAGTCAATCAAGGACAAGACGGAAGCCTTAAAGCAAGCGTCTTACAAAATAGCCGAAGAAATTTACAAACAGCAAGCCGCTAACGGACAGCAAGGCGGCGGTCAAGGCGCAGGTCCCGACATGGGCGGCGGCGAAAGCCACGGCGGCGGTATGGGCGGCGACACAAAGAGTGCGGAAGATGCTGATTATGAGGTGGTGGATGACAAGTAGCAAAACGCCTTTGGCGTTTTGCTAGGAGTTTTGCCAAAGAGCGAACTACGGTTTTTATTGTTTTTTGTGAAACGTCAAAAGCCTATACTTTTTATAATGGTTCGTGTTTGGCAAAACTCCACGCTTTTATTGACATGGAAGGCGACAAGACTTTGCTCTTTCCGGGCAAAGTCTTTCCAAACATGGAAAATCGGTTTATACTTAAAATATGGATATGGATTTGCGTTGGAAACAGCGTTTACAGAACTATAAAAAAGCATTTGCTGTTTTAGAAAAAGCGGTTGAACTTGCCAATACTCGTGAATTGACTGATCTTGAAAAACAGGGGTTTATACAGGGATTTGAATTTACTTTTGAATTAGCATGGAATGTAATGAAGGATTATCTTGAAGAACAAGGAATAATTGATATTGTAGGCAGTAAAGCCGCCGTTAAAACTGCTTTTCAAAACGGTATAATTGAAAACGGGCAAATTTGGATAGACATGATAGAAAGCCGTAATATTTCTTCACATTCGTACGATGAAGAAACCGCAAATAAAATAATCGAACAAATAAAGAATATTTATTTTTTGCACTTTCAAAAATTCTTAAAAAAAATGGAAGGCATTAAATGAAGTACGGATTACCCGAACGAACCCTTAATACGCTTAATTCTATTTTTAGAAAATATCCCGAGATAAAAGAAGTCATTATTTACGGCAGCAGAGCAAAAGGGAATTACCGCCCGGGTTCTGATATTGATATTACCTTAAAAACCACTTCCGGTTTTTGTTGGAATGATTTATTGCGTATTTCAAGTGATTTTGATGACTCGGACATGCCTTATTTTGTTGATGTGTCAATCTACGATACATTGAAAAATTCTGATTTGACAGATCATATTGATAGGGTTGGAAAAGTTTTGTATCCGTGAAAAATTAGAAGAATTTTTACCGCGAACCAGCACGAACGTTCACGAACGGCGACGAGCTATGAGATGAAAGTTTGTGATATTAGTCTAGTAAAAGGATAATGAATAAAAATATTTTTTAATCATTTTATCACTTTCTTGTAGCATACCCTAATGTAACGCAGGCAGGGCGATCTTAGGCATAAATCTTGCCCCACTTGGTTAAAAGGCAGATTATAAGATAGTTGCATTACGGTGAATTTTTGGTTAAAATGACTTCACTATCCCAAGGGATCAAACAGACAATTAAGGATAAATAATGGCTAAGCGGGATTACTACGAAGTTCTTGGTGTTCAAAAAAATGCCTCTAAAGACGATATAAAGAAAGCGTATCGTAAACTCGCTATTCAGTATCACCCCGATAAAAATCCCGGCGACAAGCAAGCCGAAGAAAAATTTAAGGAAGCCACCGAAGCCTACGAAGTTCTCGGCGATGACCAGAAAAAATCCGCCTACGACCAGTTCGGCTTTGCCGGAGTTGAAGGCATGGGCGGCGGTCAGAGCCACGACTGGAGTAATTTCCGGGGCTTTGAGGACATTTTCGGCGAAGGCGGCTTTGGCAGCATTTTTGAAAGTTTTTTCGGCGGCGGAGGTTTTCGCAGAAGCTCAGGCGGCGTAAGGCAGGGAGCAAACCTTCGCTACGATATCGAGATTCCGTTTAAGGATGCGGTATTCGGCACAAAGATAGAAATTCAATATTCACATAGCGAACCATGCCCCACTTGCAAAGGTTCAGGCTCCTCGGAAGGCGGCGGCAAAAAGACTTGCCCCACTTGCCGAGGGTCGGGACAAGTGCGTCATAGTCAGGGTTATTTTTCGATTGCTACAACCTGCCACAATTGCGGCGGCGAAGGTTACATAATTGACAAACCATGTAATGATTGCAGCGGATCGGGAACGCACAAGAAGCGGCAAAAAATCATGGTTACCATTCCCGCCGGCGTAGAAAACGGCAAGCGTGTGGTAATTCCCAAACAGGGCGACGCAGGTCCCAACGGCGGACCGCCGGGAGATTTATATGTTTTTATCAGAGTGAAACCGCACGAATATTTTGAACGCCAAGCTACTGATCTTTACTGCGCCGTTCCCATTTCGATAACTCAAGCCGCTCTCGGCGCGGACATTCACGTTACAACGCTTGATAACAAGACAATAAAAGTAAAAGTCCCGGCAGGTATTCAAAACGGAAAAATGCTCCGTATCCACAACGAAGGCGTGCCGATTAGTAATCAAAGAGGCAATCTCTACATCAAACTTTATGTACAAATCCCCGAAAAACTTTCCCGCAAAGGCAAAGACCTGCTTGAAGAACTTGCCAAAATCGAAGGACAGGACGACAGCCCTAAACTTATTCCGTTATCGCAGCTTGGGGATGTTTAGGACTGTTCGGTTCTATTTTTATCGTTTACCCATATTGGTAATGATAATTTTGGTAATCTCAAAAGATTTTACGTAAGGTTTATTGTGAATTTCATGATCTAAATCACTTTCTTCAGGAGCCCATGCTGCGTTAGAAGTTATACGAAGAGTGTCAATCAAAGGACTTATTTCATTTCTGGTAATAGTGAATGTATCGCCCACATTTAAATTGTTAGCGCTTTCTCCACACCAACCATAACCAGGCATATTTTGTATTCTTATTTGTCCGCCGCGACCGTCGTAATCTACGACTGTTTGGTTAAGTTCTAATATTTTGCCTTCTACTTCAATTTTTATTTTGTTAAGAGCTGTTATTCCTTCATCAAGTTTAATATCAATGCCATCCCAACTGTTTACAATGTTTTTAACTATTATTTTTTTATTTGTTTTGTCAAATACATAGCTATCATCTGAGCCGCCTGTCTGATACAGAGGCGGGGTTTCCTGTGTAAATTGATTAAATGAAGAATAATTTTCAACCCACGGATAATTTCCAAACCACGTTGACAAATTGAATATTATTTCTCCTATTTCGAGTATCTTTATATACAATGTCCCTATTTTGTCCGCACAATTAAACCGTAATGCAGGGTCTTTACCAAGTGGTGATGGTATTTTTTCTCCGATTATTGTGTAGGTTGTTCGTACATCTGTTATCGGAATTGTTTTTTTTAAGTATATACCGGTACCATTATTTTCAAAATAATTGAAATTCAAATTACGAGTATCTGATTGTGTCCATGCTTCAAATTTATAAACATAACTTGCGCCTACTTTTTGGGTGTACATATAGTGTATCATTGCTTTCCATGCATCAGCACTAGCATTAGATACGGGACTACCGGTTACTACTATAGTACATACTTCGTCATCGTCAACAGTGTATTCCAAATTAGCCGGCGAACTTGGATCTACATATTTCCACCAGCGATCCTTGACTGGCAAATCTTCTGGCGGTATAACTATGACTGACTGATCAGCTGGCGGAGGGTCGTCTTTTTGGTCGCCATCACACCCTGTTATTAGTAGCGCATTGAACATGATTACCGTTATTAAAACGACAAATCCAAGCGATTTGAGTATTTTTTTCATAAAAACTCCTTATTTTTGGTAAAAACGTCAAAAATATGTCATTTTACACGTTTTTTGACAGATTATTATGCTGTATTGCATAACCTACTTATTATAATACGGCATTTTTGAATAATGTCAATAGTAAATTATGCGTTTTAGCATATGCTGATTTTGTGAGCTTCAAGGAAAATTTAAAATCCGAATTACTCTATCAAGGTATGATGGTTAAAGAACTGTCCCAAAAAACGGGTATAAGCCGTCATACATTGGATAACTACCTTAATGTAAGAGAAAATATACCGACCGCTGATGTTGCGGTAAAAATCGCAAAAGTATTGGGTGTTACTGTAGAATATTTAGTAACAGGCGAGGAAAATCAAACCGAAAAATTTATGCAGGGATCTAAAACTCGTGCCTTAATACAGAATTTCAATCTACTGTCTGAAAAGGAACAAAAAATGATTATTGCGATAACTCAATTAGTAAAAAATCAAGAGCGTGATTAATAACAAATAGTATATAAAATAAAAAGGGACAAAATAATAACTTGTCCTATTTTCCGAATACAATGCTATTTAATCATTAATTATATTTGAATAATCAAAAAATAAATGATAAATTGAAAAATCAATGTCTGCATTACGTTTATGTATAGATAAATATACTCCATTAAATTTATTATTTAAAACGATTTCAGTTAAAAAACTTTTTGTAATAATTGTTGTATGAGTTTTTAAAATTTCATTTATCTTGTCCCGAAGCATCACATAATTTATACTTTTATCTTCAATAAATGCTATTTGTCCTTCAAACGGCAATCTTGTATTTATGTGTTTCCTATTTACAAATTTTTGAATGTCGAAAACATAACGAGCCGCATCTGATAATTTTGTAATCCGTTTACATTCCAATGCAAAATAAATGTTTTCATCTTTATTTTTCCATTCATTTTGAAGCCCTAATTTGTTTATATAAATATCTATTTTGTCCATTTTTGTTATATTATCCTGTAAATCAATGTATTCTTTTTCTGTTTCATATACAAAATTTATTTCGTTCAAACTTGATATTTTTTGTATTAATATAGTTTTGTTTTTAATTAAATAATCTTCTACAAATCTATTTCTTAAATAATTTTCAAATTTTAATTTTGTTTTTTTCTTTACCCATATTTTTGAATATTTTTCCTTGTTTTTCATTGTGAGTAAATAACACTCTATTATATACCAAATAATTTTTTCTATTCTATTTTCTGTTATTGTGTTTTTCCTGTTCTGTATAAATGTAAGTTCTTCGCTCATTTTTCAACCTGATTAAGCCGTTTTATTTCAGCTTTTTCTATTTTATCCTTAAATTCCGCCACATCATACCACGCTATTGCCCTGTGCCAGCATTTGTATTCGTTTGGTTTAATTATGTAAAATGAATTTTTTTCAAAACCCTTTATATCTTTTTGAATAAAAAGATTATTCGCAGGATCTAAACTATTTGTTATTTGAGAAATACTTAATTTATCTGCCAAGTTTATCAAAATATCTTCTACTTCAATTTTCTGTGAATAAAATATTTTTTGTTCCGGTTTTGTTGTTAAGAATTTAAAATTCATCGCTATAAAATGTTTTAATGGATAAATTTCAACTTGTATAAATTCGTCATAATATATTTTCTCAAATTCCTCAATATAAATATCAGCATATTTTTTAAGAAATTTAATATCCGAATCCACTTTTTTTGTAAATAAATCCTGTTTGCTTTCCTGAAATTGGTATCTGGAAACATTTAATGCATAATCTATTAAATCTTTTTCGTAATTTTTAATTTCGTATAAATCATTTATAACATCATTGATTTGGGACAGCACTTTTTCATCCTTTATAGGCTCTTCTAGATTTAATTCTCCTAGATTTAATTTTCTGTAATATTTTTCAAATGGTTCTAAAAATTGATTTACCAAACTGATTAATTTTTTTTTTGTATTGTCATCCGGCTCAATAAACGGAAATGATAAATATTCATCTACCCATTTTGTTTGGGGATGTGTTGCTATTCCCCAACCACCTGATATTAAAAAAATAAAATATTTATAAAAATCGGAAATTAGTATCGAATACAATAATTTGAGATAATTCTTATTTGAACATGATAACCCAAAAACACCTTTTATAAAGACAGAGGATTGAGGATTATAAGAAATAATTAAATCTGTCCAATCTTTCGCTTGCTCTTTAATTAATATTTTACTTTTATTAAAATTACTTAAACTCCGTCCGGCTTCCAAATACAAGTCTGATTTTTTTACTATGTTATTCTTTTCAAAAGTGTAATACTGATTGATATCCTTGTTTTCAATTAATGGCAATCCTTGTAATTCTGAAAATTTATTTTTTCTATTGCCTCGCAATATACCTGAAGTTGCAAAAAGTATTTTATTGTCTATAAGTTTTATCAATGTCTGATTATTTTTTATTTTGATATTTTTTATTAAATTGTAATCTAATGTATTTCCATATAAAGCTACTTTAAACATCCATTCATTTTCTATAAAATATCTTTGTAAAATTTCTTTTTGATCAAATTTTTCAATAACTAGTATTTTAAAATCTTTTAAGAAATAATTTACTTTTATACTGCAATGTCTAATAATATTTTTATTATAATCATCATTTTGGGAAATTTTAAAAAATAATATTGATGCGGGGCTTTCCTGTGTTTCAAAAAGTGTTTGTTTTACTGCTGACAAATCAAAATGTTTTTCCAAACAATATGTTTTTAAAAATTTATTTTTAAATTTTTTTGTTGTAGCAGAAGCATTGTAAAACATTGTGCTTGTAACAATCAAAGCCGTTTTGGTACATGGTTGCATAAAATCTTTTACCCTTAATAAAAAAGATTGTGCAATTTCATATCCGCCGACTGTGATTTTATTATCTTTCAACCATTTTATATGTATTTCATCATTTTTCTTGCTTTTCCAAGGCGGGTTTCCAAGAATAAAATTAATTTTTTCTCGTCTCATTTTTTCATCAAAATCATGCTTTGTATTAAAAAAATTTGCTGTAAATAAATTTTTACCCAATAAATTCGGAAATGGGTATTTTTCTATATCTTTAGGTTCCTGATAATCTAATAGAGCAATATAAATAGAAAAACAGGCTACCTTTAATGCTTCTTCGTTAATATCAATGCCAAATAGATTATTTTCCGCTATTTGGCGAATTCTATCGCTAAATTCTTTCTTATTTACTATCCCATTCAGTTCTATTTCTTTTTCTATCATTCTTCGTAGCGACTGAACAAGAAAAATTCCTGATCCGACAGCTACCTCAAATATTTTACAATCAGATGTTTGAGATTTTTCCAAATATTTATCAACAGTATTATTTAATATATAATCAACCAGAAAAGACGGCGTATAAATAGCCGAATCAGATTCTCTTGTTTTTTCGTCAATCAAAGATTCATAAATACCCGAAATTAATTCTACAGGAATTATTGAAAAGTCATAGATTTCAAAAAACAAGCCTTCAAACAAAGAATCATTTTCCTGTAATTCTCCGCTGAAAACATTTGCCAGGAAATTTGCCTGTTTTGTATTTATTGAAGTGTCATATTTTTTAAATAATATTCCGTTAAACCGTTCATTAAGATATTTAAAAAATTCCCTTAATTTTTTTGGTTCCTTTATTAACTCACAAAAACACTTTCGTTTGTCATTTATTGTCTCACCTGAAATAAAATCTTTTTTTATTTTTACTTTTCTGTCAATCAAATATCTAATAAAAATTAATCTTAAAATCAACGAATTTGCAATCGGCTCTAATATTTTTTCCTCATTAATAAGCCGCTGTCTTACGTCTTTTATGTTTTGGAAAAGTTTTTCATTTACTCTTTTTCTGGTTTCACCTCCTTGATTCGCAGTAAAATAAACTTTATACAGCCAATTCCATGTAGAACCGTTTTGTAAGTTCCAAAAAGAAAATCTTATATTTAGTTCGTCATCGGATAAATCAACTTTTTCTAAAGTTTCATCTTTTTTTATATAGTTCAATGCATTATAGACATTAATATCTCTATCTTTGATAACAAATATTATTGGAGAGTTATCAAAAGACCAAACTTTTTTATGTATATCATGTTCTCTGGTTGCATCTGTTGTGTTTGTTAAATCAAAAAACAAAATAAAAGGTTGTTTGTTAAACACATAAATCGCATCAGGTTTAATTAGTTCCAATTTTTTTTGAATATCAAAATTTAAGGCATCAGTAAATTTATCATTTTCTCCCCTAAAGAATACTGTACCTGAATTCTTCAATTCGAGTTGAATGAGCAATTTATCTAATTCGTTCTTTTTCATTTCTCAATCTTCCTTTCAACCATAACTTTTACCATAAAATATTTAATAAATAACGTTATTTGTACAGTTAGGCATTAAACGATATAACGCATGTCCTTGCAAACACTTAAAAAACTACTCCCTTTGCATTTGGTATTAATAGCTTCAATTATCCAGTCAGCAAGTTTCTGTTTACTTCCGACAAAACATCTATTTCCTATGCTAAACATTTCTAATATTATATCATAAAATTGAATTATTTGACATTGTTTTTTAGAAAATTAAAGAGGTTTTTTGTTGTTCAATGTTAATAATTCATCTCACTTCCCCCTAATCGCCTTTATCCCGCTTTTCATTACCAGCAGTCTTAAAAACCTGTTGTACATAAACGGCATTTTAAATATTTTAAGCAGCAGTTTTAATCTTATCCCCAATGTCTTGTTAAAATATTTATTCCCAATATTTTTAATTCCTTCGTTAATTATTTCCGCTAATATTTTGGAACTTTCCATGGAAATGTGTTACGTACGATGGAATTTGCGCCGTCCGCTCCAATTACAATTTTGGCTTCTTCGCTCCTTTTTCCTTCCTTTGTTTTTATTTCCAAACAAAAAATACCGTTTTCTTTTTCTATTTTCGTACAAACGCTATCGGTGCATATTTCGATATTTTTAGGTATTAAAGAAATTAAAAAATCATCGAACTTTGCTCTATTCATATTTATATAGAACCGCTGATAAAATCTTTCGATATGATTATCAAAATCCATTGTCTTTACGGAAAATATTTGCGGATCAGCCAAAACATCATTCGGCAAACAAATATCAAATTGAGCGAGCATTTTCTGCGCATCGGGAGACAACAACCCTCCGCAGCATTTATTCAAATTCGGATTTTTTCTGTCAATCGCAATTACTTTATATTTTGGGTTTAATAATCTGGCAAAAGTAGCGCCTGCGGGTCCAAGTCCAATAATTGCAATATCGTACATAATATACTTATAACGCTATTTTTTCTTCTTCCCTGTCTTTGCCTTCGCTTTCGGCACAGCTTTCTTCGCCGCAGGTTTTGCTTTCGCTTTTGGCGCAGGTTTTTTCGCCGCAGTCTTCGCCTTCACTTTCGGCTCTGCCTTCTTCGCCGTAGTCTTCGCCTTCGCTTTTGGCTCTACTTTTTTCGCCGCAGTCTTCGCCTTGGCTTTCGGCGCGGCCTTTTTCACCGCAGGCTTTGCCTTCGCTTTTGGCACAACCTTCTTCGCCGCAGGTTTTGCCTTCGCTTTCGGCGCGGCCTTTTTCACCGCAGGCTTTGCCTTCGCTTTCGGTGTAACTTTTTTCGCCGCAGGTTTTGCCTTCGCTTTCGGCGCGGCTTTTTTCGCCGCAGGTTTCGCCTTCGCTTTCGGCGCGGCTTTTTTCGCCGCAGGTTTTGCCTTCGCTTTTGGCGCAGGTTTTTTCGCAACTGTTTTTGCCTTTGCTTTTCCGGCTGCGGGTTTTTTGGCTTTTGGTTTCGATGTTAAAAGATCAATCAGGTGATCAAAACGATATTCCGATTTTTCTTCGGCTTTCATCAGCACTTCGTAGACTTTGGCAATGCGGTCGATTCGTTCGTCAATCGGGATTTTTACTATACTGTCGCTTTCTGCCATGAAGAATACGGACGAGTAGAATAGTGCGTCTTCAAATCCCTCTTTGTTAAACCACGCTACATCGTTAAAAATGTTTATTCCCAGTATGCGCCTAAAATCTTCGCTTCGATAATTTTCTTCAATAATCAGGGCGGCAAAATCGGCGGCTTCAAATTTTACCGCTTCTTTGCGGATAGGCGCGGCTTTGCTTGACGAACCATTCAAATCGGTGCGGCTCAATACCGCCCTTGCAATATCCGTTATCCGCCATGCTTGCGCGTCTGTCGCGCCGAATCTGCGGTAAACGTCTCTCATTTTCCGACCCAAATCCCAGTGATCAAAGGCGAGGCTTGCCGCGTGGCTTCCGTCCGCTTCTTTGCCGATTATCAGGCGCAATAGCGAAAGCAATCCGTAACTGAGCGCGATAGAATAAAGAAGCTGTCCTTTTGCATCACATTCCGTAATACGGGTAAAGAGAGGCGATTTAGCTTTGTCGCTTGCCGACTTGGGAGCCGATGCCGCTAACGTGTCTTTGAGTTTTTTCAATCTGTTTATGAACGCTTTAAATTCTTCTTCAATCACGGCGGTTTTAACCGCTGTAAATTTAATCTTATCGCCTGTTTTATCTTTCGCTGTCCATTCATCGTAAGAGCCGTTCGCTCCGCCGATAAAATTAGTTGCGGTAGCAATAAATATTTCGACAGATTCTTTAAACGAATCGGCGTAGTCTTTCTTATCCAGAGAGTCATTCATCTCGATAATTATTTCGGGTTTTAAGATTTCCATAAATCGATAATAAAGTTCTCCAAGGAAAATATCTTTTATCGCCGCAAACGGATCGATAACTCCGCCGCCGTTTAAGTCGTTGTTAAGTCTTGCCCATCTGCCTTTTGCGTCGTCTTCAACTTCGTAAACGTCAAGGAAAACTTGTGTCTCGTATCCTTTCAAGCCGACAAAAAATCCGTTTTCACAAATTGCTTTGGAAGAACGAACGAACCACAGGTTTGATTTTTGTTCACGCAGAAGGGTGAAGTATTGATTTTCGCCGTGGATAGCGAGAGCTTCGCTTAAATTGTCCCTTCGTGTTCCGCCTTCGCATGGAACGGCGGGATCGCTCGCTTTTATCCAGCCGGAAGTTTCATAGTAGGAGTTGTTGTAGAAAATTAACGTTTTTTCTTCACGGCCGTTTATCCACGCACGGTTTGAGTAGGCGAAAACATTTTCGTTCACAGAGCCGTTGCAGTAAAGATCGTAAATCCTAAAGTTGGCGCTGCCTGAAAATGCGGCACGGCGTTTCATCAACGGGAAAATTTCCCTCTCGTGGCGGTCTATCATGTAGCCGTCGGGTTTTTCATCCCGATACGAGCGGCGGTATTCCATTCCGTATTTTTCTTCAAAGCCTTCAATTTGTCCGTGTCCGAACATGGGCAAGCCGGGCATTGTTACAAGCAGTGTGCAAATACCGAAATATTTATCGCCTTTGCCGAATTGAGCGACCGCCGTTTCTTCGTCGGGGTTGTTCATAAAATTGACAAAGCGTTTCAAAATTTCAGGATCGAATTCCATTGTGTTTTTGACGGTCGCACGGTACTTTGCGTTTTCTTCGTTTTTAAGCATATTCATAAAAGCCGAGTTGTAAACACGGTGCATTCCAAGTGTGCGGACAAAGTAGCCTTCCATCATCCAAAAAGCTTCGGCAAGCAGCAATGTGTTCGGCGCTTCCGCCGCGCAGCGGTCTACTACTTCGCGCCAGAACTCATTCGGTATGCGGCGGTTAAATTCTTCGGTAGTGATAGAATGTTCCGCGCGGCTTGCGATTGCTCCTCCGCTTCCGGGTGGCGGGAACCACAGCCGCTGAATGTGCCGTTTAGCGAGAGTCATGGCAGCGTCAAAACGAACGATAGAAAACTGCTGACACACGCCGATAATTGTGCGGATTACAGCTTCCCTTGCTTCGGGGTTTAAGAAGTCAATTTGCGCCGTATCATTCCACGGCATTGAAGTGCCGTCGTTTCCGTGGTAGATGTAACGAATATCTCCCGTGCGATTGTCGATTCGTTTAAAAACGACCGCAGCGTCGCTACGTGAAAAATAGTGTTCTTCAATTTGAACGGTTATGTCGTCTCTGCCTGAAAGGTTGCCGCAGTTGTAATTGTATGTCGGGAAAGGCGGGTAGGGCAGCTGCAGGAAACGATCAGGGTGTTCGATCATCCATTTGCTGTCGATACCTGTGTGGTTTGGAACCATGTCGGAGCCAAGGCGGATTCCCCTTTGCATACAACGTTCACGCAAATTGGTGAGCGCTCCCCAGCCGCCAAGCTCTCCTGCAATGTCATAATCGTGCAAACTGTAAGCGGACGCCGCCGCTTCGGGATTGCCTGTCCATTGTTTTATCGTCTTACTCGCCTGGCTTCGTTCCCAAAGACCGATTAACCATAGCCCCGTAAATCCTCTCCTTGCCAACTCGTCAAGTTCCTCATTGGGGATTTGGTCGAGGCGGTTAATGTTTCTTCCGTATTTCTGCGACATCTGGAAAAGCCAAACGAGCGTGCTTTTTGCGATTAATACCGTCTTGGGCATCCAGTCCTGATCGGGACTGAATTTTTCGTATTCATCAAGACCGGCAAAAGTTAAAACTTCGCTTGGACCCGGTCCAAAGAAACTGGGTTTTTCTTCCTCGTTTATGACATCG